>Ga0256405_10006216_pt1 | contig 19427 bp, 11 predicted proteins | sample RumenRJG_02DNA_FD_189096 | JGI IMG/M metagenome (GOLD analysis project Ga0256405, IMG submission 189096) | Bovine rumen microbial communities from Lethbridge, Alberta, Canada - RJG_02 | ecosystem: Host-associated > Mammals > Digestive system > Stomach > Rumen | place: Canada: Alberta... | reverse complement strand
ATGAACAAATAGCATTTTTACTTATATACTTGAGTAATTATAATCGCAGTCGCGTGAATCAGCTGAGAAGCCCATTCACGCGACATTTTTTATCTATCCTTTATCTATCATGAATTCAACTATCTATGTCCCCCGAAAGCCCTTGAACCATTGTTGTTTGGTCTGCTCATAGGTTCGGGATTCCTTCGGGTGCTCCCGAGCGCCCCATTACCATTTCCGAAATCGCGGTTTCTGTTTACCTCATATTTGTTACCATTATACCTATTATCATTATACTTGTTATCATTGAAATGACCAAAATCCCTGTTGTGATTTTCCTTGATCACCTTAACCTTCTTAGGTTGACGCCAAGTACGGTTCTTGTACCAGAATCTATCATGATCTCCACGATAAGTGATATATACACGTGGGCGAGCACGATAATAGAAATCACGATCATAATATCTATCATAGACACGGAAATGATAAGCATTACTTCTCCAGTATACCGGGCGATAGAAATAATCGGCAGCGAGATACCTATTATATTGCCAATCAGAGAGAACATAAGCAAGACTGCTGTTCCTATATCCCCAGTAATTGCCATAGATATCATGTCTGTCCATATTCATCAGATAGTCAAGATTTATCTGATAAACAGCCTCATATTGCTCTTCCGTAAGACCGAGTTCATAAGCCATCTTGTCACTCAGGAAAAGAGCCTTCTCTCTAGCCTCATGATAAGACATCGCAGATACAGAAGTGGCTATCGCCAACATCATTGTTATCATGAACATTTTTATAGTTTTCATAATTGTAGTCTTTAATGATTATACATTTATCTTCTTTCTGATGCAAAGGTAATGATTCTTATACATTCCTCCGAGAGGATATTCCTATTCTATGATGGGAAAATCCCTAATCTTATTCGGGAAACACGAAAGAGTCAAGAAATAAAGAAATTCAAAAAAATAATGACAAATAGTTGCTATATTGTAGAATAATTAATACCTTTGCGTGCAAATATTACATATCTAATTAAAAATAGTCGTAACGTAAGTAAAACAAAACATGGGAATTGAATTAAAAAAGAAAATGACAGGGCACGACCAAATTATGGCCCAAAAGAAGGATGAAGAGATGCGTTTTCTCGAGATATCCATTCTACGATCTATTAATGATGGAGACGAAATTGAAACTTATGAGGAAGAGATTAAGCGTTACATAAAACTTAGTGACGGATTCGCTTCAGAAGACAGATTGCAGATGCGCCGCACGATTATAGCAAGTTTGCGAAGTTCTGAGAATCTTCATCTACAGACCATAGCCGAACAAATCGAAAGTATTTAACGCAAAGAGACACATAAGACAGAAGGGCATTCTCAAGAGTGAGAGTGCCCTTTCTTTATCATTTTCAAGATACATCCTTCCGCATCGCACGTTTCACAACTATCATGCTTGCGCCTATGCTCTTTCCACCGGAACACCACAATCCCTATTAGGATAAGCAATATTAATATAAGGAGAAGAATGCTTTGTATGTTCATCACCACCTATTATTATATGATACAATTCATGAGCCAGTAAACGATGAAGGCACAAATCCACGCAATGGCAGATTGCCAGAATACGAGTGCGATAGCATATTTCGTGCCCATCTCCCGTCGTGTCGCAGCAATAGTAGCCACACAAGGGGTATAGAGCAGACAGAAGACAAGCAGAGAAATCGCCTGAGCCATGTTAAGTACGGCATGCATACTTGCTGTGCTACCGAAGAGTACCGTTAACGTGGCTACGACACTCTCTTTAGCCATGAAGCCACAGATCAACGACGAAACCACCTTCCAGTTGCCGAATCCCACAGGGTCGAATACCGGAGCAACCATACTTGACAGATAAGCCAAAATACTATTCTCACTATTCTGTACATGGTTGAGTCCGAAATCGAAAGTCTGCAAGAACCAGATGATGATGGTAGCCACGAAGATCACGCTGAAAGCACGCTGGATAAAGTCCTTCGTCTTATCCCATATCAAGCGCATCACACTCTCGGAGTCCGGCATACGATAGTTAGGAAGTTCCAATACGAACGGTACAGGCTGTCCCTTTACGATATGTTTCATTGCCAAGGCCACAAGGATGCCGATCATGATGGCAAACAGATAAAGCGCCGTCATCACCAGCCCTCGATATTTAGGCAGGAAAGCTGCGATGAAGAAACCATAGATAGGCAGTTTGGCCGTACAACTCATAAAAGGAGTAAGCATCACCGTCATCCTTCGGTCACGCTCAGAAGGTAACGTCCTCGTTGCCATCACACTTGGAACAGAGCAACCGAAACCGATGAGAAGTGGCACGATGCTACGCCCCGACAGTCCCAGTTTTCGCATACTCTTGTCCATGACGAAAGCGATACGAGCCATATAGCCACTATCTTCGAGCAAAGACAGAAAGAAGAATAGAATCACGATGATAGGCAAGAAACTAATCACAGTTCCCACACCCGTATAGATACCATTAATGATAAGAGAATGGACGACAGGCGAAATCTTCCATGCCGTGAGCACCTCGTCACTCTCTGTCGTAAACCAATCCACGCCCTCGGCAATCCAGTTTTGCAACGTACCGCCCAGAACATCGAAGGTGAGATAAAAGATCATCGCCATGATGATGAGGAAAGCCGGTATGGCCGTCCACTTACCCGTGAGCACTTGGTCGATATGCCTACTACGAGCATGCTCCTTACTTTCCTTCGGCCTTACCACCGTATATCCACAAGTAGAGATAATGAAGTCGAAGCGCATATCAGCTATGGCCGCAGCCGCATCGAGTTCACGTTCAGCCTCCATCTGTCTACGGATATGTTCCACCATATCTTGCTCATTATCATCAAGATGCAGAGCCTCGTTCACGAGTTTGTCACCCTCAATCAACTTGGTGGCAGCGAAACGGAGCGGAATGCCGGCCATCTCAGCATGATCTTCTATCAAACTCATCATCGCATGGATGGCACGATGCACAGCGCCCTTATGTTCCTTCGGGTTACAGAAATCTTGTCGCAGCGGAGCTTCGGCATATTTGGCCACATGAACAGCGTGTTCCACCAACTCGTCGACACCCTCATTCTTCATCGCCGAGATAGGGATGACCGGAATACCCAGTTGCGTTTCCAGTTCATTCACGAGGATGGTACCCCCGTTGTTTCTCACCTCGTCCATCATATTCAGCGCCAACACCATCGGGATGCCCAATTCCATGAGCTGCATCGTGAGATATAGATTACGTTCCAGGTTTGTGGCATCAACGATGTTGATGATTCCGTTCGGTTTCGTCTTAAAGATGAACTCACGGCTCACGACCTCCTCACTCGTGTACGGAGAAAGCGAATAGATACCGGGCAGATCGGTTACGGTAGCTTCGGGATGCCCCTTGATGACGCCCGACTTCTGGTCTACCGTGACGCCAGGGAAGTTGCCCACATGCTGATTAGAGCCCGTGAGTTGATTGAAAAGCGTCGTCTTGCCACAGTTCTGGTTGCCCACGAGCGCGAAGTTGAGCTTATCGAAGACCACATGGTCATGCTCGCCCTTATGCCCGACGAGAGGTATCATCTCACCATATCCCGGATGCTCATGCCCCTTATGACTATAAGCATAGTTATGGTGATGCTCTCTTTTCTCAGCCTCCTCGTTGCCGGTAGGCTCCACTTCTATCTTTTCAGCATCAGCCAGTCGCAAAGTCAATTCGTATCCTTGCACCATCAGCTGCATCGGGTCGCCCATAGGCGCATACTTCACCAGTTTCACGTCGATACCGGGAATGACACCCATATCGAGGAAATGCTGTCTCAAGGCCCCTTCGCCTCCGACTGTTCGAATTGTTGCGATTTGTCCAATCTGTAAATCTCTTAATGTCATATCTATTTTTTCTCTTCTGATGCAAAGATAAGATGTTTTCTTTGCAACTCGATTGCAAAGTTACAATTTTTTTATTCTATTCCGGGTGAAATTCCGTAAAATACCTATTATTTATTATAGCTCACGATTCCCGATGGTCAAATATGTATAAATTCAGTTTCATAATCATTAATAATAATGAATCTGCGACGTTTGTAACATTCACAAAAGTTTTTGATACAAACCGAAAGCCCATTTTCCTCTGATATATATAATTTTGTAGGCGTTAATTATTTATCAACCCAAAATAAACTATGAAGATTAAATTTATCAGAATCTCTATTATCGCCATGACGATGCTCATGGGCACGACTTCGGCTACGGCTCAACCGCTGGGTCGCCCTCAGAAAGTCGACCCAACAGGCTACAAAGACACCTATCAGGGCTATTTCCCTATCGGTGTAGCTGTGAACATGCGAAACATCACCGATCCGGCACAGATCGCTCTCATCAAGAAAAACTTTAATAGTATCACGGCAGAAAATGATATGAAACCGGTTTCTTTGCAACCTAAAGAAGGGCAATGGAACTGGGAAAATGCAGACAAGATAGCCAACTTCTGTCGTGCGAATGGCATCAAACTGCGTGGCCATTGTCTTTGCTGGCATAACCAGTTCTGCGACTGGATGTTTGTCGACAAGAAAGGCAAGGAAGTGAGCAAGGAGGTTTTCTATGCTCGTCTGCGCAAACACATCCATACGGTTGTAAATCGTTATAAAGATGTGGTATATGCTTGGGATGTTGTCAACGAGGCCATTGCCGATGGCGACGGTCGTCGTATGCCATGGCAGAAGACCGAACCGAGTCCTTATCGCCAAAGCCGTGCCTTCAAACTCTGCGGCGACGAGTTCATCGCCAAGGCCTTCCAGTATGCTCGTGAAGCAGACCCAAAGGCTCTCCTTATCTATAACGACTATAATGCTGCCGACCCAGCCAAGCGCGACCGTATATATAATATGGTGAAAAAGATGAAGGATGCCGGCGTTCCTATCGATGGTGTCGGCATGCAGGCTCATTACAACGTGTACGGCCCGAGCATGGAGGATATTGATGCTGCGATCACCAAATATTCTACTATCGTGAAGCACATACAGATCACAGAACTCGATATTCGTGCCAACGAGGAAATGGGTGGACAGTTGCAATTCAGTCATAACGCGAATGCCAACATCCCTCAGCATATCAAGACCTTACAAGAGTCGCAATATGCTAATCTCTTCAAGATTCTGCGCAAGCACAAAGATGTCATCGACGTCGTTACCTTCTGGAATCTTTCCGACCGCGACTCATGGTTGGGCACAAACAATTATCCATTGCCTATTAACCGTGATTTGAAACCGAAGAATGTGTATTATATCATCAAGAATTTCGATGCCAAGATGGACCATGCCGAGGTGAAGGAAGACTTCCGTCCTTCTGTATGCAATCAACCGGGCCAACAGTATCCGATGGTCAACTCTCAGGGTTATGCCCGTTTCCGTGTCGAGGCGCCTGATGCCAAGTCGGTCATCGTCACCCTAGGCCTTGGCGGTCGTGGCGGCACAGTACTCCATAAGAACAAGGAAGGCGTATGGGTGGGAACCACCGACGGCCCGATGGACGAGGGATTCCACTATTATCATCTCATCATCGACGGAGGCGTCGTCAACGATCCGGGCGCCAACAACTATTATGGAAGTGTAAGATGGGAGAGTGGTATCGAGATTCCGGCCCACGACAAAGATTTCTATGCCGACCGTACAGGCATCGAGCATGGCAAGGTGGTACAGGTGATGTTCCCGTCAGCTCAGGCCGGCATCAACCGTCCAGCCTTCGTATATCTTCCGCCACAGTATGATGGTAAGAAGAAGTTCCCTGTACTCTATTTGCAGCATGGATGGGGTGAGGATGAAACCGCATGGAGCCGTCAAGGTCATGCCAACCTGATCATGGACAACCTGATTGCTGATGGCAAGATCAAACCATTCATCATCGTGATGACTTATGGACTAACCAATCAGATTAAGTTTGGAACTATCGGTCAGTTTGATGCAAAAGAGTTTGAACAAGTTCTCGTCAACGAACTCATCCCATACGTCGACAGCCATTTCAAGACCATTGCCAACCGCGACAATCGTGCCATGGCAGGTCTCTCTATGGGTGGTGTAGAAACCAAACTCATCACTCTGCGTAACGCCGATAAGTTTGGCTACTGGGGACTTCTTTCCGGTGGCACCTATGCTCCGGAAGACCTTCAGAAGGTGACCAAACCAAAGATGGTATTCATGAGTTGCGGTAGCAAAGAGAATCCAGAAGGCGTCAAGAAGTCGGCTGAGTCGCTCCGCGATGCCGGATATAACGCTCATTCTTTCGTTTCCGAGGGCACAGCCCACGAATTCCTTACTTGGAGACGATCTCTCAAAGAAATGGCCCCAATGCTTTTCAAGTAAAAAAAAAAGAGAAGTAGAGGACAAACCAAAATAACAAGAGGCGCAGCATAGCAATCACATTTGCGGCAGCGCCTCTTTTTTTCGTACATGTTTGGGAGAGTCAAATATATCAATACAACCCGAAAACGAAGTGGAACAAATAACTGATGCCCAGACCGGCTATCGTAGAGGTGACGACATGGATTAGTCCCGGGACCATGAACGAATGGTTGAGCAGATACTTGCCGATCACCGTCGTTCCCGACCTATCAAAGTTCACCGTAGCAATATCTGACGGATAGTTTGGTATGAAGAAATATCCGTATACCGAAGGCATCACGCCCAGTAAGATCCATCCCTCGATGCCGAGAGAGTAGGCGAGAGGCAGCATGCTCACGACCACGGCACCCTGCGAGTTGATGAGTACCGATACGGCAAAGAACGCTATGGCGATACTCCAAGGATAAGAACTCACCAGATCGGCAAGCATCGCCTGCATCTCCGGTTTGTAATTGTCAAAATAAGTGTTACTCATCCAAGCGATACCGTAGATGGCAACCACGGCCACCATACCATTCTGCCATACGGCATCTCCGATGGCAGCCTTGGGCTTGGCCTTGCAGAAGATGATCATAAGAGCTGCCGAAGCTATCATGATGATCTGTATGACGATATTCATCGGAAGCCGAGTCGTCACCGGACTGCCGTCGACCATCTTTTCATAGGCAGGCAGAATCTCTATACCAGCCATCTTCAGAACAGAGATCATGAGGATGATGACAAGAGCCGTCATGAAGATATAGACCGCATTCTTGCTGCTCTGCGGAATCACCTTGTCGAGCGTCGTGGCATGATTGCCATAGATATACGCATATTGCGTAGGGTCTTTGAGCTTAGCTTGGAAGACCTCATCCTTGTCGAGGTCGAGACCACGGTTCCAACTGTATGTCACGGCCAAGAGAATACCGATAATACAAGCTGGTATGGTAACCATCACGATCTGTACATTCGTGACATTGAATCCATGCGCGATGGAAATCGACGAGAATGCCACTACCGCGGCGGCGATAGGGGAGCAGGTGATACCAATCTGACTGGCGATAGAGGCGATGCCACAAGGGCGTTCGGGGCGAATACCCTTCTTCAGGGCTATATCACAGATGATAGGCATCAGGGTATACACCACGTGTCCCGTGCCGACGAGAACGGTCAGGAAGAACGTCGTGAAGGGAGCCAGCAACGTGATGCGGTCGGGATGTTTACGGAGCAATCGCTCGGCGATCTGTATCATCCAGTCCATACCGCCCGAAGCCTGTAAGATACCGGCACACGTTACGGCAGCGATGATGATATAGATAACGTCGGTAGGCGGTTCACTGGGTTTCAGATGGAAACAGAAAACAAGAATGGCAAGTCCGATACCTGAAATGGCTCCCAATGCGAGAGAACCATAGCGTGCTCCTACCCATAGGGCAAGGAGAACTACAAGTAGCTCAATAATCATCAATAATGTCATAGTTGTTTAGGTTTGTGTAATAATCGTTTAATGCAAATGAATATAACTAATGTAGCAAAAATAGAAATAAAAAGAATACCGTCCAACTTTTTCTTCCCTTTTCTTGATTATATTTTGATGTTTGCGTACACAAAATCCTTATTAGGTATCATTCGGCACAAAAAACATATAAAAACCATCACGAAAACAATAATTCTCTTATTCTTTTTCGATTTTTATAAATTTTAGCTGTAAATTTGCACAAACTATTAATAGAGATCATATAAAGGTATTCAAATGAAAAAGCTAATTTCTCTGATTGTTGTATTGCTGATAGCAGGGTGGGCACATGCACAGATGGCCAATCCTGTAAAGTTCTCTACGCAATTAAAGACTAACGGAACGGCAGAAGCCGAAATTGTATTTAGTGGAAAGATTTCCTCTGGATGGCATGTTTATTCTACGGGGTTGGGCAACGATGGCCCGATTTCCGCAACCTTCAATGTCGAGAAGATCGAGGGCGCTTCGCTCGTGGGTAAACTGCAAGCTCGTGGACATGAGATTTCCAAATTCGATAAACTCTTCAATATGAATCTTCGCTTCTTTGAGGGAAAGGTTCAGTTTGTGCAGAAGATCAAGTTTACGCAACCCACTTATCACATCAGTGGTTATCTGGAATATGGCGCTTGTAGCGACCAAAGTTGTCTTCCGCCATCTTCGGTAGATTTCAAGAGTAGTGGTAAAAGTCCTGTCGTTGCGGGCAATGTCGGTAACACTGCGCCTACGGAGAATGTGCAGGACAATACAGCCGATATGATTTTGAATCATGCCGACAGTATGGATAAAGTCAAGGCCGACAGTATGGCCCGTGTGGATTCGCTGGCATCGGCCGCACTCTCGCCGACGGAGAAAGATGCTCTTTGGCACCCTGTTGTCGACCAGTTGAAGGCCTTTGGAGGAAACAACGACATCGCCGATCATAGCATCCTGTACATTTTCTTTATGGGATTCATCGGCGGCCTTCTGGCCCTCGTGATGCCATGTATCTGGCCGATCATCCCGATGACGGTGAGCTTCTTCCTGAAGCGTGCCAAGGACGACAAGGCCAAGGGCGTGCGTGACGCTATGACCTACGGAGTGTCGATTATCGTCATCTATCTCGCTTTGGGACTTCTCGTCACAGCTTGTTTCGGCCCAAGCACGCTGAACGCCCTGTCCACGAATGCGGTCTTCAACATCATCCTCTTCGTGCTGCTCATAGTCTTTGCCGCAAGTTTCTTCGGATGGTTCGAAATCAAATTACCCGACAGTTGGGCTAATCGTGTGGATTCCAAGGCAAGCAATGCCACGGGCATCATCTCGATATTCCTGATGGCCTTCACGCTGGTATTGGTAAGTTTCTCATGTACGGCGCCGATCATCGGACTGTTGCTCGTGGAGACCGTCACGTCAGGCAACTGGGTGGCACCGGCAGTGGGAATGCTCGGTTTTGCGCTTGCGCTCGCCATTCCGTTCACCCTCTTTGCCATGTTCCCGACATTGATGAAGAAGAGTCCGCGAAGTGGTTCTTGGATGAATCAGGTCAAGATCGTTCTCGGATTCGTGGAATTGGCCTTCTCGCTGAAATTCCTTTCTGTTGCCGATTTGGCCTACGGCTGGCATATCCTCGACCGTGAGGTGTTCTTGAGTCTGTGGATTGTCATCTTCCTGTCCTTGGGCTGCTATCTGATCGGTTGGTTGAAATTCCGCACCGACGAGATCGGAGGCGACATCAACCGTCCGATGCCCGTACCAAGCATTATGCTCGGCATGTGCTCATTGGCTTTCGCCGTATATATGTTGCCAGGGCTGTGGGGAGCGCCTTGCAAGGCTGTGAGCGCCTTTGCGCCTCCTGTCACCACACAGGATTTTAATCTGAATCATCATTCCGTAGAGGCTCAATATAAAGATTACGAGGCGGGTATGGCTGCTGCCAAGGCTTCCGGCAAACCAGTTCTTATCGACTTCACAGGCTTCGGTTGCGTGAACTGTCGTAAGATGGAGGCTGCCGTATGGTCAGACCCTCAGGTGGCTGAGAAATTATCCAAGGACTACATATTGATCAGTCTGTATGTAGATGACAAGACGCCGCTGGCAAAACCTATGGAGGTAACGCAGAACGGTGTGAAGCGCACCTTGCGCACCGTTGGCGATAAATGGAGTTATCTACAGAGTTCTAAGTTTGGTGCCAACACGCAACCTTTCTATGTAGCGCTCGATAATGAAGGCAATCCGCTTGCGGCTGCCCGAAGTTATAATGAGAATGTACAGGATTATGTCAACTTCCTCAAAGAGGGATTGGACAGATATAGAAAGTAAATATCGCAAAGAATACCGCCGTGAAATAGCGACGGTATTTTTCTTTCCCCATTCGTTATTTATCATAATCATGATTATATTTTTAAAGAGGAGAGGGAGAAATATGCTGTCCTTTATACCATATTTATAAAAAATAACTGATTGATCAGTTGATTACGGATCGAAAAAAGATGATTTTCCCGCTTCAAATTAACTGTCATCTGTCATTTTTCGTTCACAGCTCCTCAGCATTTGATATGATCAAACATGCTGTGAAGCGCTTTTTGCGAGTATAAAATATGTTAAAAGAGGACAAACTTTAATAAATAGAACTCATCGCAGCGCACACACAGATGTGATAATCTAAACATCACTCATGTCGGTTTTCACGCATTTTGCTCCCGATTTTGCCAAAATCAAATCAAAAAATCCCCGATTTTCGGCATTTTGACCCCAAATTCGGGAAAATCGAATTTTTCTTTACAAAATGGGTTAATGCGCTCATACTGAGGAAGTTAGAGCTTAAAAAAACCGCTAATTTTCCGCGTTGGCTATCTCTAAAATCATAGGTTTTGAAAATTCAAAAACACCGCATAATGGGTTCAAAAGTTGTTTTGAATGATATAAATTCTGCTTTTCCGGATTTGTTTTTCTTCGTTTTCGCCCCAAAATCGACCGATTTTTAGTCGTATCGTGTGATGTGTTGAAACAATGTGAGGAGAGTGTGACAATAATTGACGGGGGATGTGCAAGGTTTGCGAGAAATATATATTGTAAAATATTTATCATATTTGCATATTCTCAATATCGCCGATATAAGTACAGCTCGTGTACCCCTCCGGGGTGCTATGAGATATGCTGCTATCTCTTCTCCGAGGGTACGCTAATGCGCCCCCCCCCGGTTATCGCAGAGGTATCCCCTCCGGGGAATACGTACAAGTATGGCTGCTGTGTATGCCTCTACAATATTCTCTAGGGTATGGAAGATTTCTCTCCTCGGAGGAGCGCAGTGTACGCATAGACAACACGCCTCTGAGTGCACCCCGGAGGGTGTGCCCGAGCTACATACTACAGCGGCATGGGAGGCACATATACGCACGATCTTAGATTGTAAATTTATTTTTATAACAATCCACCATTATACACACCATCATTCTGCGTAATCAGTAATCAGTTAATCAGTTAATCAGTTTGCATTTTTACCCCCCATTTTTTGGATTTTCAGCCTTATAATATATAAATATATATATATTTATATATTATACTCTCTTTTTCACATTTTTCTCAGACTTGATAAAAAACTGATTAACTGAATAACTGATTACTGATTACATATCACGTTGAGATGGGGACTGATTTGTTCCTCGAATCACCCGCTGGAATCGCAGATTAAGCGATTTTTACCTCGCCATCCCCCAATTATAGAATTGGCGACAACTCCGCAAAGTGCTGATACACAGCGTTTTGCAGAATGTTGACTTTCAACATCCGTTTTTTTTGATTCACTTTTCAAAATTTCTCCGTACCTTTGCAGCCGTCAACGTTGATAAGGCCTGCAGAGAGCTCCGAAAGACAAAGCGCGCTGTCTCGAAGAAATCTCGAAGGACCTTCGGAAGAAATAACTAGCTCGAAGGCCCGAAAAAGCAACAAGACCCACATGGCAACGATATGGCCCAGCTAGAATGACATTTTGAATCCGAATCGTACTCCCCAACGGCTTTTGCAAGTTTCGAGATACGTAAGTCGGCGGACATAGACCACAGAGAAGAACTTCAGAATGTTGTGGACTCCGGCAACCACCTCCCAATAAGGTTGATTCGTCATCGTCTTCGAAACCCTAGGGAATTTATACAACATAGGGTCTTCGAGGTTCTCTGGTAGAAATGGATTATTCTTGTTCGTAAGCGTCCCCCACATACCTTTGATGCCGATGATTTCACGCCATTTCAACTGTCTGATAACCGGGATGCGATTGAAAATCTTGCCATTCAAATCCCAATGGACTGCCCAAAAGACTTGACGGTCGTTCAGGAATTCCCAGTCCCTCATCAGGTTGAAAGAGGTTTCGTGTTCAAAGAAACTCAGATTGATTGGAGGCAACAGAAGCAATGGGAACGGAACTTTATTCCATTGGGCCTTAGCATTCGCATTGATGTCGAGATGTCCCCACGAACCCAACCATTGACGCTTATAGAATCCTATCGACGTAACATTGCTATGAAACTGTCCACCAAGAAGATGATCGAATCCCATCGTATGACTTATGAAATATTGAGGAGAATCGAGGTTTATGGGCAGTCGTTGCTGCTTGGTATTGATATACGTGACACCGGGATTATAGGTGATACCTACCGTTGCGTTGGCCATACGGATCTTCTTCACCTCTTCCCCATCCAACCGATAATAATGCAGGTTGCCTGCCGTCTCGTTGACCTGCCGTTGCAACCCAATATTATAACGAAGTCCCCAGTCGGTTTCGTAGTTCAACGACAGCTTTTGTCGATTATAGAAATACATCTGATCTTGAGTGGCTGCACGGAATGTCATGAAGATATTATCCTTGTTGTGTACAAGATTACGATCTGAAGGCGACATCACATCATAGGTGCTCTCGAAAACGATGTTACGCTGAGGAAACTCGAAAGGCGATGCCTTCTTCTTGTTCAGGGCATACGTGATCTCAGAACCATAATACCATTTTTTGCTCTTTGTGCCATAGGCGGCATAGCCATCCCAAAACCAATGCGCATTGAGGGCTGCCATCGTTCGCCCGGCAAGTCGCAAACGGATGTCGTCGATATAGTTTCTGCTCAGGAACGTGTTCACCGGTCCGATGTCAAACTTGCTACTATCACCAGTTTCTACATAGTTTTCCATCAGCACACGAACCCCGGAGATAATCCATTTCCAACCTTTGGATTTCTCCATACGATGGATGAAATCGCCCATGGAAGCCTCGCTACGGGTAAGCGATACCCCTCGGTATTTGTCCCAAAAGGCCTCGTCGCGGTTTAGAGCCTCGGCTTCATGTTGCACCTTGGCCTTCCCTCGGAACAGATGGTTCGGGAGTTCATCAAAGGCATAATCACTGAGCCGCGTGTTGCGCACCACCAACAAATCCTGCAACAGGTCGTTGGCATGGATTTCCGCTATCATATCGTCCCTGGTAAGCACCCATTCACCGTCGGGTAACTTGCTGAACTCTTGTTCTATCTTCATGTCGTCGATCCAGTTGACATCGCTCTTCTTCGGAATGTAGAGGTTGCATTTCCTGACATGAAGCGTTGTATCAGCCACCACATAGAGTTCTCCGCGAAATCCAAAATCCTGTTGGTTGGCGGGGATAAACTGGAGATGGAAGCATAGGTCACGGTCTACGTAGACGGTGTCTTCGATGTAGAAATGATAGAATGATATGGCTGTCTTGCCGATAGGCGATACGAAAGGAAATTGCATCAACCTGATATAATCATCGTAGATGTCGACATCGGTGAAATACTCTTTCAGCATAGAGTTTAGCATCTCTCCCGTCTGTATCACCTTGCCTATACCGTTGCTCCGCTGACCCTTGATGATGTCTTTCTCATCGCGTGGCGTGCGACGATAGATGTGCTGGGTAAGGGTTTCGTCGACAGATACGGGCAACGTGAGCTTACCGTTATACGGAGAGCGCTCCACTTGGTCGAGAAGATACGGCCTACGTGTAAAGAAACTACTCTGCAGTTGTTCGGCCTTCAGGTCGTTGAATGCGAACATGATTTTCTGATACCGATCATATCGATAGTAGTCGTGATTTTCTAATCTTGTATGCTTCTTGGCCGCTATCACACGGCGCATGAGCTCTACGGCGGGGTTGTCCTTACGGCGATAACGCTGGCGCGAAGACTTTACGACGACCTCGTTTAGGCGATGGCTGTCTTCCTTTAGTTTGATTTCTAAAGATTGGGGTTCTGCCCCCATCTTGATGCTTTGAGACTTGTATCCCATGCACGTTATCGTGAGTATGCTACCCGGATACAACTTGATAGTAAAACTTCCGTCTATATCGCTGGAAGTCTTGATATTCAATCCTTTATAACGGATGTTGGCATGCGGAATGGCATATCCTTCCTCGTCGATGACGTGTCCGGATATCGTCTCCTGAGCATAGGCGCTCGAAAACATCGAGAATACTAGCAGCAATATATATATAACTCTCTTCAATATTAGGTCTGTATTATTGGGTGATAGTAAGTTGTACTATGATAGCACAAAGGTATATATATTAATGTGAAAAACGAAATACTTTTGGGATATTTTAGAAATTTCTTTGTATTTTACGAATCATAACGGCATGATGTGTCGATGAATGGTATGCACATTGTGGATAGTCTGTCCACCAAAAGTAAGGAGATGATCGGAATCTCTATTCTAATCATCTCCTCGTAGAGAGTTTTCTTCATTTTAATCAATTAACCTAATAAATTTACTTAACATCTATTCACTATATCATTTTATCAGTAAGTTATAATACTCGTTTTTGTTTTCTTTACATGCACGCGATGGTTAAACCTGCCATCACGATACTTACCATCGACATCAACTTGATCAAGATGTTCAGACTCGGCCCTGATGTGTCTTTGAATGGGTCGCCGACAGTATCGCCGACGATCGTGGCCTTGTGGGCAAAAGAGCCTTTACCTCCGAAATACCCTTCCTCGACCATCTTCTTGGCATTGTCCCAAGCCCCTCCGGCATTGGCCATGAATATCGCTAACGTGAAACCGGATGACAAACCGCCTACCAGTAGACCGAGTACACCGGCAACGCCGAGCACACAACCTACGACAACGGGGATGATGATGGCCAAAAAGGCGGGAAAAATCATCTCGTGCTGGGCTGCTTTGGTGGAGATCTCCACACAACGGCTATAGTCGGGGGTGGCCTTTCCTTCAAGGATTCCCACAATGGTCTTGAACTGTCGGCGTACTTCTACCACCATCTTACCGGCAGCACGCCCAACGGCTTCCATCGTAAGTCCGCAAAATAGGAAGGCTGCCATGGCACCGATGAAGGCTCCCACGAGAACACGTGGATTCATCAAAGTAACTTGGAAGAAGTTCATGAAATCGGGCATCGTCGCTTGCGTTGGCTCGAATACTTTCCCGGTTGCATCTACGAATTGTTCGCCATCGGCTACAGCTCGTGCCATGGCGATCTTGATTTCTTCTACATAACTGGCCAACAGAGCCAATGCGGTAAGAGCGGCTGAGCCGATGGCAAATCCCTTGCCTGTGGCGGCGGTCGTGTTGCCAAGCGCATCTAGGGTATCGGTACGATGGCGCACGTCTTCGCCCAAATTGCTCATCTCGGCATTACCTCCGGCATTATCGGCTATCGGGCCATAGGCGTCTGTGGCGAGCGTGATACCCAACGTGGAGAGCATTCCTACGGCGGCGATGCCAATGCCGTAGAGTCCGCGAGAGATGCTTTCGGCACTTAGCGACATATCGAAACCGTTGCCACAAAGATAGCTCAATATGATGGCGACACCAATCGTGAGCACGGGTATACAGGTAGACATCATTCCCGTTCCAATGCCTTTGATAATTACGGTCGCGGAACCCGTAAGTCCTGCTTCTGCAATCTTCTGTGTCGGCCTGTAACTCAACGAGGTATAATATTCGGTAGACTGCCCGATAATGACTCCGGCCACAAGTCCGCTGATGACGGAGAACGACAAGCCCAACCAATTGTCGATACCTAATAAATAGAGGATGGCGAAGGTTGACAGGGCTATCAATATGGCGCTGGTGTTGGTTCCACAGGCAAGGGAGCGCAACAGATCGGTCATCGATGAACCTTCGTGCGTTCTCACCAAGAAGATACCTAATATCGAGAGGAAGATGCCTACGGCAGCGATGATCATCGGGGCGATGACGGCTTTGATCTGTAAGTCGCTATTCATGGCAAAGGCCGTTGCGCCCAATGCTGCCGTGGAAAGTATCGAACCGCAATAACTTTCGTACAGGTCGGCGCCCATACCGGCTACATCTCCCACGTTATCGCCTACATTATCGGCTATCGTTGCTGGGTTGCGTGGATCGTCTTCAGGAATATCCGCCTCTACCTTACCTACGATATCGGCGCCGACATCGGCGGCTTTGGTATAGATGCCACCGCCTACACGCGCAAAGAGTGCTTGGGTAGAGGCTCCCATACCAAAGGTTAGCATCGTTGTCGTGATGGTGACAAGAGCCATCTCTGTGCCTTCGTATACCCAGTTGAGTATAATAAACCACAGGGCAATGTCGAGAAGTCCGAACCCAACGACAACAAGTCCCATCACGGCTCCTGAGCGAAAGGCAACATTGAGCCCACGATCAAGTCCCTTACGACAAGCGTTTGCTGTGCGACCAGAGGCATAGGTGGCGGTCTTCATACCGAAGAATCCTGCCAAACCTGAGAAGAAACCACCCGTAAGGAAGGCAAACGGCACCCAAGGGTTTTGCACCTTCATCACATAGGCCATAAAAGCAAAGATAACAGCCAGTGCCACAAAGACATAGAGCACCACTTTATACTGTTGCTTGAGATATGCCATTGCGCCTTCACGCACATATCGAGCAATCTCTATCATGCGTGGAGTTCCTTCTTCGGTCTTCATCATGTTACGGAAAAATATCCATGCCATCATAAGAGCCGTTATCGAAGCCACTGGCACAAGCCAGAATACGATAGGAATATTAGTCATAAGGTACTAGTTATTAAGATGTTTAACTTTTCAGGGTGCAAGATAATAAAAAAAACAATAGGTTGTTCTTCTTTCTTACGTTTTTTATCTAAAAAAATGTTTATCTGTCGTTTGTAAGTCTTTGTGTCATAGGTGTTACCATGATTTCGGTTCAATGAATAATGCTTATACATTCTTATATTTATATATAAATGTATTTGTATTATATATTACTAATAATATAATTTGTTAATAATATAATACTTAAACCAATCATTTAACCATTAAATAAAAACTTATATGAACAGTCTTTTCACCGAAATATTTTCGTATCTTTGCCCGCATTAATTTTTATGTAGAAAGAAATTCAAGGATAAACATGAAAAAGGTCTTTTCTTTTTAGCGATATTCTATCGTAAAACCTCACGCGAGCGCGTATATAAAATAAGGTGGGAATCGTTTTATATCAAAAAAAGATAAATAAAAAGCGATTTTTCAGAAAAAAGAACATAAAATATTTGGTAGTATCAAACAAAATGACTACCTTTGCAATCGCTTTCCAAGAGGAAGGGCGTTTAGCTCAGTTGGTTTAGAGCATCTGCCTTACAAGCAGAGGGTCGGCGGTTCGAATCCGTCAACGCCCACATATCAAGTCTGATTTAGAGCTTCCAACAATACTATTTTGGATTTGATACGGGTAGTTTCCAGAGTGGCCAAATGGGGCAGACTGTAAATCTGCTGCTTCTAGCTTCGGTGGTTCGAATCCATCACTACCCACAACATACATTCATAGAATTACGCGACTCGTATCGAGTCGCTTTTTTTATGCCATAAAACACAAGTCCTTTATCTTCTTAAAATAAAAACCCTGAGGTTTTTAACCTCAGGGTCTATTATTTTATCGCATCGTGATTATTCCACCAAAATCATCATTTGATGAACTTCCAGTAATCTAGACGAACATCTCCATTGACTTCTGAAAAACAGATGTACAAATCGTGTACTCCACCAACCTTCTTCACACGTGTAAGGAAGTCGCGATAGTTCTCTACACTTCTGGTACTGTCAAGGCGGAATCGACCGATCACCTGACCATCACGCTTGTCGAGTCGCAAGGTAACGACACAGCCATCCTTTTCATTTGCATCACCCTTCACGGCAGCATTGAGCAAGAACTTCTTGGCACCCTTGCCAAAGTCAACACCACGCAAACGAATATATTTCCCGTCACCAAGATTGTACACATACATATTCCGCTTACCCGTAGACAAAGGCATATCGGCTACTACGCCCGTATTCTTGATGCCCATCTTAGCACTTTTCAGACCATAGCCCCAAGCCATCGTCTCAGCCTCTACCCTACGATAAGGGTTGAGCCATCCTAGTTGCTGCAACGGCTTCTGATCGAGCCAATATGGAACCTCCTGAATCGTTCCGTCCGCATTATAATGAATCTCGGCTGCCGACACACTACGACGCTCATGATGTACAAAAGTATCGAGATGCATCAAGTCATAGCTCTGGCCAAATACATAAGAATGGCCCTTATAGTCGACGATACCAGGGTGATTGCCACGGTCACGATGTGTAGGACGCATGATATAACCCATACTCTTCCACGGACCGGTAGGACTGTCGCTCATGGCATATCCCAAAGCCTCCGGACAACAGGTGCTGGCAAATCCCAGATAATAATGTCCCTGACGCTTATAGAACCATGGCCCTTCTTGATAATTCTCGATATGTGGAAGTTTCACGACATCTCCCTTCAAAGAGGTCATATCATCACCGAGTTTAGCATAGAAGGTATATGGATTGCCCCAATAAAGATAGGCCTGACCGTCTTCATCTGTATACACACTCGGGTCGATATCATACCAGTTGCTCTGATCCCAGACGAGTGGTTTCCCTAATGGGTCGCGATAAGGGCCATAAGGAGAATCGCCCACAAGGACGCCGATGCCATGCCCATGGAGAGGCGCATAAAGATAATATTTGCCATTGCGTTCTACCGTCTGAATAGCCCAAGCACCATTCTCCCTACTGCGCCAGGAGAAGTCTTTGAGCGAAGCCACAGCGCCATGTTCCGTCCAGTTCACCATATCGGTGGTGCTCCAGAGCAACCAGTCGTACATAAAGAAACCGGCTGAATTTTTCTCATTCTCATCGGGAATGTCTTCGGGCGATGCATCATGAGAGGTGAAAAGGAAAAGGGTGTCACCCACGACGAGGGGCGAAGGGTCGGCGGTATACTTCGTTTGGAAGAGTGGCATATTCATCAATCGGTCGTCTTCCTTGAGAAAGCGCTGCAAGTTGATAGAGTCGCGGCGCAACTGTGCAGAAATTTCTTCCTGACTCATCTGTGGTATCTGTGCCGAAGCCATGGTAGCCAACGAGACACTAGCCATGAGAAGCATATTTCTCTTTTTCATGTTGTAGGTCATAATAAATTTGTTTAGAATTATTGTATGCAAAGATACAACAATTCTAGGCAAACTACTTATCCTATCGTTACATATCGTTTATTTGATGTAACACTT
>Ga0256405_10006214_pt1 | contig 19431 bp, 16 predicted proteins | sample RumenRJG_02DNA_FD_189096 | JGI IMG/M metagenome (GOLD analysis project Ga0256405, IMG submission 189096) | Bovine rumen microbial communities from Lethbridge, Alberta, Canada - RJG_02 | ecosystem: Host-associated > Mammals > Digestive system > Stomach > Rumen | place: Canada: Alberta... | reverse complement strand
TAATTGTGTAATTACAGTGTCGTCAGGCAGAGAGATTGAAACTGCTTTTACCTGTAAGTGGTGTAAATGTAGAACTTGTACTGATAGTAGCTCTTATAGGGCTCCGGTACTGTGCAGAATACTCCGAAACGTTTGCGCCTCGTGATTACTCTCACATAATAGTTCTGATACTTTTTGAGCTTGCTGCCTCTGAAACTCTTGACAGTGCCGGAAGTAGCAGTAGCCTTGGTTGCTGTAGAAAGGTTCCAGTACCATTTTCCGTAAGGGTTGGTGCTCACGAAAATGTTATATCCGCTGGATCCGTAGATGATGTTCCAGTTTAATTTAACATTCGTGCCATTGGAACTGGTCAGCTTGGCGTCTACATTCTTGGGCCAGGGCGTAATGATGACCGTGTTGGACCAGGGGCTGTAGCCGGTGATCTGTCCCTTGCTGTTGGCCTGAACCGCACGTACATTGGTGACATAGACATGCTTGTAGTTCAGGTTGTTGATCCTGACACCGTTGTAACCGGCGCCGACGTAACCGCCCACATTATGCGAGCCGTCAGTCCAGACACATCTGACCTGATAAGCAGCAGCGCCGGGGACGCTCTTCCAGGCGATCGTTGCAGATGAAAAAGCGGTGTTGTTCCACTGCACGAAGCGCAGGCTTCCGGGTCTTGACAGGGCTGCATCAGCGCTTGTGGCAGATACTGAGCCGACAATAAAGACAGCGATCAAAAGCGCACAGGCAAGCCTTTTGATAGATTTAAGCATTTTCTTTCCCTCCATAGGCAGGTAAACAGTTGCCTGATAAAAAGACCTGCGTCGCAGGCTGGACATCGGACGCACACTACCGGTGTGAACATATGATACAGGACTTTTATCAGAATATGATGCAGACTTACCGGAATTGAATCTGTAAGTACTACATCCTGTATTTAATTATAGTATCAGATACCAGAAAACTCAACAATGAATGCTCCTGTTTTTGTTGTTTCATTAGTTAATGTTGACAAGAGGGTATGTCCGCACCCTGCCTATGTACATTATTTTTCTGGACAGGACACAGAACTTGTGATATCATATCGATTGCCTGAAAAATACAGCCGCCCATGATAGGCATAGGTATGACAGGGCATTATACGCACTCGTAGTCTAATGGATAGAACGGAGGCCTCCGACGCCTTTAATGCAGGTTCGATTCCTGTCGAGTGCAGAGTATGGCGGGATGACGGATCCCGCCTTTTTTGCGCCCTGCGGCCGCTGCCGGAGCGGACTGCGAAAAAGGCCTGCCTTCCGTCCGGGGTTTGTGACAAAACCTTTTATGTTATGTTTTTCTAAAATCTTTCATTAGTACTTGAATTTTACCTATCGAATACGGTACAATGAAGTCTGACAAAAATCTGACGGTTGCTGTACGTGCCTGCAGTATGATTTGGATAAGATCTTTACAGGCTTTATAAGTCCGGAGTCCTGTTTAAGTATTGAACCTGTATTCCGGCGGGGGGTACGGAGCAACGCTCTTCAGCATACATCAGATTGTTGCTAAAACCTTTATGTTTATGTAGGAGGAACAAAAATGGCAGTAAAAGTAGCAATTAACGGTTTCGGTCGTATTGGTCGTCTGGCTTTCCGTCAGATGTTTGGCGCTGAGGGTTTTGAGATCGTAGCAATCAACGATCTGACATCCCCCGAGATGCTTGCACACCTGCTCAAGTATGACAGCACACAGGGCAGATATGAGAAGGCTGATACCGTTTCCTTCGGCGAAGATTCCATCACAGTCGACGGCAAAGAGATCAAGATTTATGCGAAGGCCAACGCAGCTGAGCTTCCCTGGGGCGAGATTGGCGTAGATGTCGTTCTGGAGTGCACAGGCTTCTATACCTCCAAGGCAAAAGCACAGGCACACATCGATGCAGGCGCAAAGCACGTCATCATTTCCGCTCCTGCAGGCAACGATCTGCCTACCATCGTTTACAATGTTAACCATCAGTCCCTGACCAGCGAGGACAAGATCATCTCCGCTGCATCCTGCACAACCAACTGCCTGGCTCCCATGGCAAAGGCTCTGAATGACCTGGCTCCCATCAAGTCCGGTATCATGTGCACGATCCACGCTTACACCGGCGACCAGATGACTCTTGACGGACCTCAGAGAAAGGGCGACAAGAGGCGTTCCCGCGCTGCAGCTATCAATATCGTTCCCAACAGCACCGGCGCTGCAAAGGCAATCGGCCTTGTTATCCCCGAGCTGAACGGCAAGCTCATCGGCGCTGCACAGCGTGTTCCCACTCCTACAGGCTCCACCACCATCCTTACCGCTGTTGTTGAAGGCAACGTTACCAAGGATCAGATCAATGCCGCTATGAAGGCTGCTTCCACCGAGTCCTTCGGTTACAACGAAGATGAGATCGTTTCCAGCGATATCGTCGGCATGCGCTACGGCTCCCTGTTCGATTCCACTCAGACCATGGTTCTGCCTCTTGACAACGGCACAACCGAGGTTCAGGTTGTTTCCTGGTATGACAACGAGAATTCCTACACCAGCCAGATGGTCCGCACCATCAAGCACTTCGGCAGCCTGCTGAATGCATAATCCGGTCTGGATGATCCGTTAGGAAATCAGCTTTCCCTAAAGGCTGACGGACACATGTGTGCGCGCGGCCCCAAAGGATGTTTGACCTGAGAATTTTAAGGAGGGTCCGGTCTATCATGGACCGGACCCTTTTATAATGTTTATGATAATTCCGGAGGAATAATATGGGACTTAATAAAAAATCTGTTGATGATATTAATGTGAAGGGCAAACGCGTCCTTTGCCGCTGCGATTTCAACGTACCGCTCAAGGCCGGCGAGATCACAGACGATAACCGTATCGTCGCAGCACTTCCCACCATCAAAAAGCTCATCGCTGACGGCGGCAAGGTTATCCTTTGCTCCCACCTGGGCAAGCCGAAGGGCGAGCCCAAGCCCGAGCTGTCTCTGGCTCCCGTCGCAAAGCGCCTGTCCGAGTACCTGGGCCAGGAAGTTGTCTTCGCAAAAGATGACAATGTTGTCGGCGAGAACGCAAAGGCAGCTGTTGCCGCTATGAAGGACGGCGATGTTGTTCTCCTTGAGAATACCCGTTATCGCAAGGAAGAGACAAAGAACGGCGAGGAGTTCTCCAAAGAGCTCGCTTCTCTGGCAGATGTCTTCGTAAACGATGCTTTCGGTACTGCTCACCGTGCACACTGCTCCAACGTCGGTGTCACACAGTACATCGATACCTGTGTTGTCGGTTACCTTATGCAGAAGGAAATCGACTTCCTCGGCAAGGCAGTTGAGGATCCGGTACGTCCTTTCGTAGCTATCCTCGGCGGCGCTAAGGTTGCTGACAAGCTTGCTGTTATCAACAACCTGCTTGAGAAGTGCGATACCCTCATCATCGGCGGCGGCATGGCTTACACCTTCGCAAAGGCCAAGGGCTATGAGATCGGCAAATCCCTCGTTGACGATACCAAGGTCGACTACTGCGCAGATATGATCAAGAAGGCAGAAGAGCTTGGCAAGAGCCTGCTTCTTCCCGTTGACGCTGTCATCACTGCAGAGTTCCCGGATCCCATCGATGCCGAGATCGATGTCGAAGTCGTTGATATCGACAAGATCCCTGCCGACAAGATGGGTATGGATATCGGTCCCAAGACCATCGAACTTTTCTCCAACGCTATCAAGACCGCCAAGACTGTTGTCTGGAACGGACCTATGGGCGTTTTCGAGAACCCGATCCTTTCCAAGGGCACAAAGTCTGTTGCCCAGGCTATGGCTGACACAGACGCTACCACCATCATCGGCGGCGGCGACAGCGCGGCAGCAGCAAATCAGATGGGCTTCCATGACAAGATGAGCCACATCTCCACCGGCGGCGGTGCTTCCCTTGAGTTCCTTGAGGGCAAGGCTCTTCCCGGTGTTGTCGCAGCAAACGACAAATAATGAAAGGCAGTTTCCGCAGGCTCTGAGGAAGGACATACTGCTTTATTGAGGATGTTTACAGCATGACAGGAGATCGGATCTCCTGTCATGCTGATGCATAAATGGTGTGAGCGGGAGGACCATTCGCACCGGGGGGCATTCGTTTGCGGACGCTCTCGAACACAACCAACTACCCAAGTATAAAAGATTTAGGAGAAGAGAAATGGCAAGAAGGAAAATCGTAGCCGGTAACTGGAAAATGAACAAGACTCCCTCTGAGGCAAAGGCTCTTGTCGAGCTGCTTGCTCCCCTGGTAAAGAATGATGACGTTGATGTCGTTTACTGCGTGCCCGCAGTTGACATTGTTCCCGTAGTCGAGGCAGTCAAGGGCTCCAACGTTGCTGTCGGCGCTGAGAACATTTCCGATAAGGACAGCGGCGCATTCACCGGCGAGATCTCCGGCGCAATGCTCAAAGATGCAGGCGTCAAGTACGTCATCATCGGCCACTCCGAGAGAAGAGATTATTACAAAGAGGATGATGCTTTCCTGAACAGGAAAGTTCTCAAGGCTTTCGAGTATGGCCTCATCCCGATCCTCTGCTGCGGCGAGTCCCTTGAGCAGCGCGAAGCAAACGTGACCATCGACTGGATCCGTCTGCAGCTCAAGAGCGATCTGATCGGCGTTACTGCTGAGCAGGCTGCTTCCATGGTTATCGCTTATGAGCCTATCTGGGCTATCGGCACCGGCAAGGTCGCTACCACTGAGCAGGCACAGGAAGTCTGCCATGCGATCCGCGAGCTCATCGCAGAGATCTATGACACCGACACTGCTGAGAAGATCCGCATCCAGTACGGCGGCTCCGTCAACGGCAAGTCCGCTCCCGAGCTTTTCGCACAGCCCGACATCGACGGCGGCCTGATCGGCGGCGCTTCCCTGAAGGAAGACTTCGGCAATATCGTCAATTACAAGTAAGATACACAGCTGCGGGCGGGACTGCCGGTCTTCCGGCCATATGACAGCTTCCCGGGTTACCTGCAGATCTATATGATTTGGTATTTATTCCTGCGTTTTGCAGGAATCAATGATTCGAACCAGGAGACAGCCCGCCTGTCTGCGGCAATTCCGCAGGCAGGCGGACTGCTTTTATTCTGTATGTATGGAGCGATGTGGGAGCACTAAATGATTCGTGACAGGTCGATAGAAGAAATATTTGACGGGAACTATTATTCTCCCGGTGATATGGTATTGGTTGGATGTTCCGACTGCGCCGGCTGTTCGGAGTGCTGCAGGAATACCGGGGATTCTATCATACTGGATCCCTGGGACATGTATATGCTCACAAAGGGAACAGGGAAAACCTTTACTGACATGATCGAACGAGAGATCGAGATCCGGCTGGTGGACGGTCTGATCCTGCCCAATCTCATGCAGCATCATGAGAGCGATGAAACTGGAGAGCGGTCCGGCAGGGAGGATGCCCTGGATCGCTTATCCGGCGATCACTGTCCTTTTCTGTCTCAGGCAGGCCGATGCTCCATCCATCCCTTCCGCCCCGGAATGTGCCGCCTCTATCCTATGGGCAGGTACTATACAGAAGGCGGATTCCGCTATATACTGCAGAAAGATGAATGTACAGAACGCAAGAAGACATCGGTGCTTCTGCAGGACTGGCTGGGGATTGAAAACCTGGCGCGATATGAAAGCTATATCCTGGACTGGCATGATTTCAAAAGACAGGCGGAAGAGTCACTTCATATACTGACTCAGAAAAGCCGCGAATCCGTGACGAGGTATATACTGCAGATCTTTTTTGTTCATCCCTATGAAGTGAAGCTGGACTTTTATGCCCAGTATGACGCAAGGATGGAGATCTGCCGTCAGGCTCTCGCGGATATCCTTCCGAAATGATCGAAAACAGAATGAAAGTGATTAAAGCAGATGCCGGAAATACCGGCGGGAATACAGGAAAACGACCTTTCCTGGTCTTTCGGGACGGGATGACAATGGAAAAAGAAAAATGCAGAAAAATGTGATCGTGATCGGCGCCGGTGCCGCAGGCCTCATGGCCGCTGTGACAGCTGCGGAAAACGGACATAAAGTGACGGTTCTCGAAAAAACGGAAAAAGCCGGCAAAAAAATATATATCACCGGAAAAGGGCGCTGCAACCTGACCAATGACTGTGCCACAGAGGATTTTTTTGGATATGTGGCCAGAAACCACAAGTTTCTCTACAGCGCCGTCTATGGCTTTGACCACGAGATGGTCAAAGACTTTTTTGAAAAAAACGGCTGCCCGGTCAAGGTGGAAAGAGGGGGCAGGGTATTTCCTGTTTCCGACCACGCCTCAGATGTGACCGCCGCCCTGGTACGGCGGCTGCAGAAACTGGGAGGACGCATCATCTTCCACACCAGTGTCTCTGCCATCCTCAAACAAGATGGCGAAGATACCGATACCGGGCATACTGCCAGGGTACGCGGCGTTCGGCTTCAGAACGGCAGGGAGCTCTATGCGGATGCAGTGATCCTGTGTACCGGCGGGCTGTCTTATCCCTCGACCGGCTCTGAAGGCGACGGTCTGAAAATGGCGAAGGGCCTGGGTATGGAAGTGACGCCGACTGCACCTTCTCTCGTGCCCTTTGAGACCAAAGAAGAGTGGTGCAGGCAGCTCCAGGGCCTGGCACTCAAAAATGTTTCGGTGCGTGTGTTTCCTCTGGAGACTGCAGCAGCTGATCCTGACAAAACGAATGCAGACGGCAAAGCCGAAAGTAAACCAAAGAAAAAGAAATCCAGGCAGAATAAGGCGGTCTATGAGGCCTTTGGCGAGCTTTTGTTTACCCATTTCGGAATGAGCGGACCCATCATACTCACTGCCTCCTGCTACTGTGATTTTCTCAAATATCCGGGGGGATTCAGGCTCTTTCTCAACCTGAAACCCGCCCTGTCCCGGGAACAGCTGGAGGAACGCCTGCGCAGGGAGTTTCTGCAGGCGCCGGACCGCCACCTTCCCGGCGCGGTTCGGCCGCTGTTTCCTGCAAGACTTGCGGAAGTGATCACCGAGCTGTCCGGACTTGAGACCCACCGCAGGGCTGCCTCCTTTACAGAACCGGAGATCAAAAAGCTGGCGGCACTCATCCAGGAAGTCCCCGTCACCGTCACAGGGACCCGCGGTTACAGGGAAGCCATTATCACCCGGGGCGGGATCAGTGTAAAGGAGATCAACCCTTCTACAATGGAATCCCGCAGGATCGCCGGCCTCTATGCCGCCGGAGAGGTGCTGGATGTGGATGCCCAGACGGGCGGCTTCAATCTCCAGATCGCCTGGTCCACAGGCCGCCTTGCAGGACAGAGTATCTGATATCATTGGGAAAACCCTTTCCGGGATCTCTCCCCGCGCTGCCGCAGCAAAAAACGCTCCGGTATATATCTTACAGAGTATCAACATCACTGAATGATCAGGAGGAATATATGTTCAACATCGCAATCGACGGACCCGCCGGCGCCGGGAAAAGCACCATTGCCAAAAATGTCGCAAAGGAACTGTCTTTTATCTATGTGGACACAGGAGCTATGTACAGGGCCATGGCGCTGTATCTGCACAGAAACGGTATTTCGGCCGATGATCCGGAGAAAATTGCTGCCGGATGCGGAGGTGCGGATATTTCCATTGAATACAGGGACGGCGAGCAGGTGGTCCTTCTGGCCGGAGAGAACGTCAATGCCTGGCTCCGCACCGAGGAAGTGAGCGCCATGGCGTCGAAGAGCAGCGCGGTTCCCCGTGTACGGGAACGCCTTCTCCAGCTTCAGCAGGAGCTTGCTGCCACACAGAATGTGGTCATGGACGGACGCGATATCGGCACTGTCGTCCTCCCGGATGCCCAGGTAAAGATCTACCTGACTGCCAGCGTGGAAGTGCGCGCAAAGCGCCGTTATCTCGAACAGAAGGCAAAGGGCGAAAAGGTCGACCTCAAAGAAATCGAAGCCGAGATCGCGGAGCGGGATCACAGAGATATGACTCGCGAAGTGGCGCCCCTGAAACTGGCCGATGACGCCGTTTTGGTGGACTCCTCCGATATGACCATCGATGAAGTGGCACAGCGGATCCTGGCCATCGTAAAGGAAAAGATGGCATTAGAGAAGTAAATCCGTTTCATGGTCACAGCCTGGTCAGGGTGTGACCGGAAACGTCAGTCCTGTTACAGAGCAGCCCGGCCTCGGATGGCGGGCGTTTTCGCACGATAGTCCCCGGTTGAAAGAGTTGTTTCATCTGAGTTTTTATCACCCGGGACCCGCAAGGGGATCTTGAAGAAAGGAAGCTGACAGTGTCAAAACCGGAAATCATTCTTGCAAAGAGCGCGGGATTCTGCTTTGGTGTGGAACGCGCTGTCAATAAAGTTTATGAAGAAGCGGACGGGGGCGGCAGAATTTATACCTATGGCCCGATCATCCACAACCGCGAAGTTGTCGCGGACCTGGAGGCCAGGAACGTTCATGTCGTGGAGTCTGAGGAGGAAGTCCGGGCTCTTCATGACGCCACAGTCATCATTCGTTCGCACGGTGTTTCCAGGGACACAGATCAGCTGATCCGGGATTCGGCGCGCAAGTGCATTGACGCCACATGCCCTTTTGTCAAGCGCATCCACCGCACGGTGGAAACCGAGAGCGCAGCCGGCAGAAAGATCGTGATCATCGGAAATCCGGTGCACCCGGAAGTGATCGGGATCATGGGCTGGTCCTCCACGCCGGTGACGGTTATACAGACTGCAGAGGAGGCGCGGAATTTTTCTGTCCCTGAAGGAAAAGAGGTCTGCGTGGTTGCGCAGACAACATTTAACGCAAATAAATTTCAAGATTTAGTTGATATTTTGAAAGAAAAAAGCTACAATGTAATTTGTGTGAATACTATCTGTAATGCGACTCATGAGCGGCAGTCGGAAGCAAAGGCGATTGCGGCCAGGGCCGATATTATGATAGTGATCGGGGACCGGAGCAGTTCGAACTCTGCAAAGCTTTACGAGATCTGCAGGAAAGAGTGTTCCGACACTCATTTCATACAAACGTGGAACGACTTACATCTTACTCTGACTGGTGCAGAAAAGGTGATAGGCATTACCGCGGGGGCTTCGACCCCAAAGAATATCATTGAGGAGGTTTATAACCATGTCAGAGCAGACCTTTGAACAAATGTTGGACGAATCGTTCAAGACAATCCATACCGGTGAGGTAGTCGAGGGACAGATCATCGATGTCAAACCCGATGAGGCGATCCTGAATATCGGCGCCAAGTCCGATGGTATCCTTACCAGGAATGAGTACACGAACGATCATTCTGTTGATCTCACAGAAGTCCTGCACGTAGGCGACAAACTTGAAGTCAAGATCCTGAAAGTCAATGACGGAGACGGCCAGGTTGTCCTTTCCTACAAGCGCCTCGCGGCAGACCGCGGTAACAAGCGCATTGAGGAAGCGTACAACAATAAGGAAGTCCTCACAGCCAAGGTTACACAGGTCCTTTCCGGCGGCCTGAGCGTAGTTGTCGAGGAAGTCAGAGTATTCATCCCTGCAAGCCTTGTTTCCGATACTTATGAGAGAGACCTGAGCAAGTATCTCGGACAGGACATCGAGTTCGTAATCACCGAGTACAATCCGCACAGGCGCAGATATATTGGTGATCGCAAGCAGCTTCTCGTTGCAAAACGTCAGGAAATGCAGCGCAAGCTCTTCGAGACCATCCACCCCGGCGATACAGTCGAGGGTACCGTCAAGAATATCACAGATTTCGGCGCATTCATCGACCTTGGCGGCGCAGACGGACTGCTCCACATCTCCGAGATGAGTTGGGGCCGTGTCGAGAATCCCAAGAAGGTCTTCAAGGTTGGCGAGAAGCTCCGCGTCCTGATCAAGGATATCCAGGGCACAAAGATCGCTCTTTCCCTGAAGTTCCCCGAGGAGAATCCCTGGGTTGGTGCAGCAGAGAAGTATGCTGTTGGCACGATCGTGACCGGCAGAGTTGCCAGAATGACAGACTTCGGCGCATTCGTAGAGCTTGAGCCCGGCATCGATGCCCTGCTCCATGTTTCTCAGATTGCCCGTGAGCACATTGACAAGCCTTCAGATGTTCTCAAGACCGGACAGGAAGTCACCGCTAAGATCGTTGACTTCAACGAAGACAGCAACAAGATCAGCCTGAGCGTCAAGCAGCTTCTCATCGACAAGGAGCGCGAGAGACGTGCAGCTGAGCGTGCAAACGCAGACGCTGATGTCGTATCTGTTGATGTTGACGCTTTTGTCAATGCCCAGAGAGCAAAGGAAGAGGCCGAGGACGCAGAATAATCTACTGATTCAATAATCTACTGATTCTGCTAATGGGATCTGCAGAGCACTTGCTTCTACAGTGAATACGACTGCAGTTCCTGAAAGGTTCTGAATTTAACGGGGCCGGAATCCCTGCGGGTTCCGGCCCTTTTCCTATACCTTTTCTTTTAGCCGTTGCTTTTTTTACCTGTTTCTTATTGTCTTTTATATTTTTGCAGTTTTGATTCTTTATCTGTAGGATTTATCTGCATGACTTTGCATCTGAACGGGAGACCGAATGGATTTACAGAAAAATGAAGTTTTCACACAGGACATGCGGCAGATCAGCGCACTACCTCTCATGGAGGAACTTCGGGGCAGGACTGTAGCCGTGACAGGTGCCACAGGACTGATCGGCCAGACCATAGTATCTGCGCTTCTGCGCTGTTCAGAGACCGATGCGGCGGGAGAAAAAAAGGAACCTGTGCAGGTGATCGCCTGTGTGCGCAATGAAGAGAAAGCCCGAAGGATCTTCGGCAGTGCTGACCGTGGGAATCTGCAGTTTCTGGTCTCGGATATTCTGGAACTTCCTGTCGGAAAGCTTTCGCAGAAAGTGGATTATGTGATCCATGCTGCCAGCCAGACCTCCAGCCGCGCCTTTATCGACCAGCCGGTCGAGACGATCTTTACGGCTGTGGAAGGCACAAAGCGGGCGCTTGAATTTGCCCGGAACAATGAGGTCCGCTGTTTTGTCTATCTTTCAACAATGGAAGTCTACGGCACGCCCGCGGACGATGAGAAGATCGATGAAAAACACGGCACAAACCTGGATACCATGCAGCCCAGGAGCTGCTATCCCGAGTCCAAGCGCCTGTGTGAGATCCTCTGTGCTTCCTGGCAGAAGGAGTACGGCCTGCCGGTTCGTGTTCTGCGCCTGACCCAGACCTTTGGCCCGGGGGTCCGCTATGACGACGGACGCGTTTTTGCAGAGTTTGCTCGCTGTGCTATGGAAAAAAGGGACATCGTTCTCAAGACAGCAGGCCTGACATGCCGGTCCTACCTTTATACGGCGGATGCGGCTGCTGCCATTCTGACAGTTATGCTGTACGGAAAAGACGGAGAAGCGTATAACGCGGCCAATGAAGCAACCTACTGCAGTATCCGCCAGATGGCGGAGCTTGTGGCAAAGGAGTGCGCAGACGGCAGGATCGGCGTCCGCATAGACGCGGAGGAAGATCCCACAAAGCTCGGTTATGCGCCCACCCTCCACATGAATCTGGATACATCCAAACTGCGCGCGCTGGGCTGGAAGCCTGTTTACAGCCTTGCGGATTCTTACCGCCGTATGATGGCGGCAATGGAAAAAAACAAATGATGCAGACCGTGAGTGGTTTTCATCATTCGTATTTGTGAACAGGAGGTCATAACGACAAGTATGAATCTGGCAGTCATTTTTGCGGGCGGCTCCGGCAAGAGGATGCACGCCAAGGACAGACCCAAGCAGTTCCTTTTTATACACGGAAAGCCGATCATCGTGCACACGATTGAAATTTTCAACAGTCATCCGGAGATCGACGGGATCGTGGTCGTCTGCATCAGGGAATGGATCCCCTACATGGAGGAACTCAAATATACCTTTCGTCTGGACAAGATCGCATCCATTGTCCCGGGTGGTGAGACCGGTCAGATGTCCATCTACAACGGCCTTGCGGAGGCGGCCCGTCTTTACGGGCGTGAAGGCAATGTCGTCCTCATCCACGATGGCGTGAGACCCCTGATCGATGCGGACCTGATCACTGCCAATATCCGTTCCGTTGAAAAATACGGCAGCAGCATCAGCTGCGGCCCTGTAAGTGAAACGGTCGTTCTGGTCAGCGATACAGAACAGGTGCAGGAGGTCGTCAACCGCAACAATTCCAGAGTCGCCAAGGCGCCCCAGGGCTTCTGGCTCCAAGATGTCCTCAGTGTGGAAGAGCGTGCCATCAGTGAAGGCCTGACCAACATGATCGACACCTGCACGCTCATGCGCCACTATGGAAAGGATCTGGCCATCGTCAACTGCGGTGCCGATAATGTCAAGATCACGACACCGGAGGATTTCTTCATGTTCCGCGCCGTTGCCGACGCCAGAGAGAACGACCAGCTGATGTGAGTCATCAGGGACGGTTCTGCCTGACTCATTTTGCCGGACGGGATATAAAGACCGGTGAGCACGAGATGAATATATGAGATGTTCTGCCTGACTCATTTCACAGGCCCTGATGTACATATCGGATTGTGACTTGTGACCAAAAGACTGTTTTCTTTGAACTGCTGAAATCGGAGAGATATAAATGGAAAAAATACTGAGCGTATCGATCGCTTCCTACAATGTTGAAAAGTTTATCCGCAAAGCCCTGGATTCCTGCTGTATTCCCGAGATCATGGACCGGCTGGAAGTGCTGGTCGTCAATGACGGTTCCACCGACGGCACCCTGCAGATTGCCCGTGAGTACGAGAAACAGTATCCGCAGACTTTCCGTGTGATCGACAAAAAGAACGGCGGTTACGGCTCAACCGTAAATACATCCATCAAAGCCGCGACCGGCAGATATTTCCGCCTTCTGGACGGCGATGACTGGTTTGACCGTGAAGGCCTGATCGGTTTCATAGAAGAACTCTCGGAAGCACAGGAAGATATGATCATTGCGCAGTTCAAGCGCGTTTTCGAAGAGGACGGCCACGAGGAGCTGCGCGATGAGGCGGAGGATATAAAAGAAAAAACAGTGCGCTTTGATGACCTTGGAACACACGACTGGTTTACTATGCACGCTGTTACCTACCGCACCGGGATCCTGCAGGAAAATGACATCCGGCTGACGGAACATTGCTTCTACACGGATCAGGAATACGACCTTCTCCCCCTTCCCTGGGTGGAGACCGTCCGGATCTTCCCGCATGTGGTCTACTGCTACCGCATCGGGCGCGGAGAACAGAGCGTGAGCCCCGAGGGACTGGAAAAGCATTACAATGATCAGACCATCGTTCTCAAGCGGCTTTATACGGTCTATCCGGAAGTCGGCAGACAAAAGACTGCCAAGGATAAATATATTTTCAACTATTTCGTCCTGCGTACTTTCCTGCAGATCAAGGTCTATCTGGTGATCTCCAAATCCAATCTCCACAAACAGGAGCTCATCAATTTCATTGCTTACCTGAGGCGGGAACAGCCCCTGATCTACAAGGAACTCGTGCGTACCAGCAAGATCCTGAAGATCCTTCTGGTGACCCGTTTCGCCGCCTACGGTATCCTTCACAAGAAGCTCCGCGAGGAATACAGATACTGATCCGTGATCTGCAGCTAAAAGAGAGAACCCCTGTCGGACAGGTCGGTAAAACGATCTGCTGTCCGGCAGGGGTTATATTCTTTGAGTCAAAGGGGACGGTTCTACTTGACTCATTCTCATTTTCTCAAAATAATGTGCCGCAGCACATAGGCCGCGTAGTCCGAGAGGGCTGCACGGTCTTTTTTCATCTCATCGGAAAACTCAAAGTAAATGTCTTTGCTGTCATAGGAGCGCTTGAAAAATGGCGTCCGGTAGAGACTCCACTGGGGCAGGTAGGTTCCTGTCTTGCGGGTGTAGCAGGACTCCGGCCTGGCCTGGATCCGGCGGTTGGGATCCACATAGGAGGCGATATATTTGTGGATGGCCATATCCTCCGCGGGAAGATAATAATAATCCTTGTAATTGGCGTAAAAATACTTCATCTCTTCGGAGTAGAGCGGGATCTTGAGGACCCCGCTGTCTCCCTCGATTTTGAGATAGCAGTGGTCCGCCCCGGCGTAGATCCTTGCGGGGAGGGAAAAATCCATTCTGAAGCGTACCAGAAGTTCTTCGGCTTGTTTTCCTTCATGGTCCGTGTAGTAATTTGCCTGCGCCTTTGTGACTGTGACCTGCATCTCTTCCATATTGGCAAAAGCGGAGAGGGGCAGGAGCTTCAAAAGCCCTTCCACATTGGCCTGATTATGCAGGACCAGCCGGTCCAGCATCTCCAGAGAGGGGAGGAGCAGGTACTTTTTATAGGTATCGATCATTTCCTTCCCGTCCGCATTCTCTATACGTCCGGTTCCCAGGCAGGCCTCCATGGTCTGCTGCTTATAGTCCGGAAGGCCCAGCAGATGCCGATAGGGCGCGGCGTAGGCATACAGATCGACGGATTCCATGGAGAGAAAAGATGCTGCGTCGGAAATAAGCCCGAGAAACTCCATGCGCGCACGAAGGAAGGGCAGGTCAAAACGGTTGCCGTTGTAATTGATGATATACCTGTATTTTCCGCAGAAGACGAGGAAAGAGGAGAGGATCATTTTTTCATCCAGTCCCGTATCGTCAAACCACTGGGTCATCTGCCATCCTTCGGGCTGCAGGTAAATGCAGCCGATCAGATAGACAGAGCTGGCGGACCGGCTGATCCCTGTGGTCTCGATATCCAGAAAAAGGACCTCCTGCGGTCCTGCCGGCACATCCGGAAGTTCAAACCGGATATCCTGATCAATCGCTTTGCTGATGATACGCATATTGCTCCTTTCGCATTGCCGGCTTTTACAGCGCCGCCAATCCATGAACGAACATAGTGTACCACATTTCCATCTGGAATGAAAATGGGGCAGTCCGGATATGCCGCCGGCAGAGGGGAAAAAGGTAACAGTTTAGATCCACCTGATTTTGGGGACGCCTTTTTGTGCATTGCTGTGGAGGCGGGCCTTGAAAAACGTCGGTACTTGCTTTTTGCGAGCTTCAGCGAAGCAAAAAGCTTAGTATCCGCTACGTTTTTCACGGAGCGGGAGCGCCCCGCCGGAACAGTGATGCCAAAAAGGCGCTCTGGGCTGTGACGGGAAAAAAGGACGGCCCTGACTGATTCAAATGAATGTCAGAACCGTCCTTTAGGGACATGGAATTATTGCGCCTTATTTTGCAATACCGACAGGGGAGAAAACAAGATAGATGACCACTGCGATAATGATACCGATCAGAGATACCACATGGCGGTATTTCCAGGGGGTCAGATCGACAGCGCCGACATCCTTGACCTGATACTCGGGTCCTTTGCCCATCTTGTTAAGTACCCACATGATGAGCAGTTCGATCGGGAACAGGACTGCCATTGCGTACAGGTAATGGACAGGCTCGGTGGTTCCGGGATAGCAGGGCTTGATCAGCAGGAATGCGCCATAGATGACCACATGGAAAACGGTGATCAGCATAGGAGAGTACTTGGGTGCCCTGCGGAACATGAACACGCCCAGGATGGTGCAGACGATCGGCAGGGAGACAAACTGGGACATGGAGTTCAGGAATGTCGTGATGCCGTTTGCGTACATGACGAAGGGTCCGATGCAGATCGCAACGATGCCTGCGATGGTTCCATAGTACTTGGCGATACGTACGCACTTCTCGTCGGAGGTTCTCTTGCCGAGCTCAGTGGAACGGAAAATGTCCAGTGTGAACATGGTCGAAGCAGAGTTCAGAACCGAGTTGAAGGAGGACAGGATCGCGCCGAACAGGACTGCTGCGAAGAAACCCATGATGGGCTTGGGGACTACAGCGGAGATCAGTGCGGGATAGGCGAAGTCGATAGCGGAATCGCCGGCGCTCTTGATCGTGTCCTGGATGGAAGGAAGATGATAGGCAATGATGCCGGGAATGATCAGGTACAGAGGGCCTGCGCACTTCAGGAAACCGCAGAAGATCGCGCCCTTCTGGCCTTCTTTCAGGCTCTTGGCGGCAAGAGATCTCTGGACGAAGGACTGGTTGCAGCACCACCAGTAAATATTGTTGAAAAGCATGCCGGTGAAGATCAGAGGCCAGGGCAGGTTGGGCTCCGCGCTGTTCCAGTCACTCCATGCATTCATCTTGGCAGGATCTGCATTGACCATGTAATTCCAGCCGTCGATCACGCCGCTGCCGCCTGTCTCTTTTGCAAGGACAGCCAGGGCGATAAAGGGGATCAGGACGCCGGCGATCAGAAGGCCGATGCCGTTGATCGTATCGGAGACAGCGACCGCCTTGAGGCCGCCGAAGATGGCGTAGCAGCCGCCGACGATGCCGATGACCACGCAGAGACCTGCGACAGCCGCAAATTTGCTGCAGCCGATCATACCGGAGATATCAAAGATCCTTTCAAAAACAACAGCGCCCGAATACAGAATAACGGGGAGATTCAGAATAGAATACATAACCACGATGATGCCGGAGAAAACAAGCTTGGTCGTCTTTCCGAAACGCTCTTCCATGAGAGCGGGGATCGTCGTTGTACCCATCTTCAGATAACGGGGCAGGAAATAATATGCCAGGATCAGAAGTGTAAAAATAGAACCGACTTCCCAGCCGATGGGGCTCATATTGGTGGCCCAGGACTGGCCGTTCAGACCGACCAGCTGCTCGGCGGAAAGGTTTGTAAGAAGCAGAGAACCTGCAATGACGACGCCGGGAAGACTGCGGCTCGCCAGGAAATATCCTTCAGCTGTATCCAGATTATCCTCTTTGGTCTTCAGACTGGAAATGACAGCTACCATAACTGTGAAAAACAGAAACGTGATAATGATCCACGCCAAAGAACTGAAAAAACCCACTTTACATACCCTCTCTTTTAAATGTGCTTTTGTAATACCGTAAAACCCTTTACATAAATTACGATACCGGTCTCGTAACTCGCTAAAAACATACTAATACCGTTTGAAATAAAAGAAAATAGCAATTATGGATAAAAATGTAAAGGAAAAAACAAGAAAAATTTGTGACTTATAGACAAAAGCATGCTTTTGATAGTTTTGGCTTATATGATGCCGGTTCATGTTGTGCAGCGGTATTCTGGCCGGTATCTGCTTTCCTTGAACAAAGGCCGTGCGCAGGTCTCTATCCTTTTCCCTTGTACAAAGACCGTACGCAGGCCGCTATCCTTTTCCCTTTGTATTGCAGAGAGTTTTATGGTATAGTTTATGGTTGTCCGGACTATATCTATTTTTGGATTATATCCCTTCCTGGATCATATCCGTTTTCGGATCATATCCCTATCTGGATGACAGCCGTTTTGGATCACATCCATTCATGGATGATATCTGTTTCCGGATTATATACAAAAACACAGACTATATAAAAACAGGCATATTGAACAGAAAGGTCCGTATTAGAATGAAAGAGATTTTATATAAGAGCACGCGCTCCGATGATGCTCCGGTTTCCGCTTCCAAGGCCATTCTCATGGGACTTGCAAAAGACGGAGGTCTTTTCGTACCCACAGCCTTCCCGACACTCGACGTCAGCCTGGCCGATCTGGCAAAGATGGATTATCGCGGCGTCGCTTATGAAGTGATGAAGCTTATGCTGTCTGATTTTACAGAGGAAGAGCTGAAAGCATGCATCAGCAATGCTTACGGAGACAACTTCGACGACAAGGAGATTGTACCTGTGCGCAGTGCGGACGGAGCCTGCTTCCTGGAACTTTTCCACGGTCCCACCATTGCCTTCAAGGATATGGCTCTGCAGATTCTGCCGCACCTTCTGACTACTTCCGCGCGCAAGAATCATGAGCAGAAGGAGATCGTCATCCTGACCGCGACCAGCGGCGACACCGGCAAGGCGGCCATGGCAGGCTTTGCGGATGTCAAGGGCACCCGGATCATGGTCTTTTATCCAAAGGATGGCGTTTCTTCCATTCAGGAGCGCCAGATGGTGACCCAGAAGGGAGACAACACCTGTGTTGTCGGCATTCGAGGCAATTTTGACGATGCCCAGAGCGAAGTCAAGAAGATCTTCGGCGACCAGGCGCTTCGCGAAGAAATGGCAGAAAAAGGCTTTGCCTTCTCCTCCGCCAATTCGATCAACATAGGACGTCTTGTTCCGCAGATCGTCTACTATGTATTTGCTTACACCAGGCTTCTGAAGCAGGGCGTGATCAGCGAAGGCGAAAAGATCAATATCGTCGTCCCTACAGGCAACTTCGGCAATATCCTCGCCGCCTATTACGGCTTCAGGATGGGACTGCCTGTCGGCAAGCTGATCTGCGCGTCCAACTCCAATAAGGTGCTGTTTGACTTCTTTACGACAGGCACCTATGACCGCAACCGCGATTTCATCCTGACCAGCTCTCCTTCCATGGATATCCTGATCTCCAGCAACCTGGAGAGGCTGATCTACCATATCAGCGGCAACAGCGCGGAGAAGACAGCAGCCCTCATGAAGGATCTGAGCGAAAAAGGCGTCTATGCTATTACCGATGAGATGAAGGCGGGACTTGATATGTTTGTCGGCGGTTACGCTACAGAAGAACAGACGGCCGACGCGATCCGCAGGCTCTACAAGGCGGAAGGATATGTTATCGATCCCCACACCGCAGTTGCAGCCCACGTCTACGACAGCTTCAGGGCGCAGACCGGCGACCGGACACCTGCAGTCATCGCCTCTACAGCAAGCCCTTTCAAATTTGAAAACAGCGTTATGAGCGCTCTGGGCGAACCCGCGGACCTCCCCGACCTGGAACTGGCCGACCGCCTGAGCGAAAAGGCCGGCGTTGCTGTCCCCGAGGCAGTCAACGTGCTTCGCACCGCGAAAGTACGCCACAATATCGTCTGCGACAGATCCGGCATGAAGGATCAGGTGAGGAAGTTCCTTGGCCTTTGAAACGGGTGAAAGGGAAACGACGGGCTCCGGCAGCATTATCCAATGTATCCAATGGAGCCGGGCGTTTGACCTGCTCAAGACAGGTATTGAAATATGACAAATACAATAATCAGGGAAAGACTTGAAAAGTTACGTAAAAAGATGTCGGAGCTGGGGATCGATTATTATCTGATCCCTACAGCGGACTATCATCAATCAGAGTACGTGGCTCCCTATTTTCAGACGAGAGCGTATTTTTGCGGTTTTACGGGATCCAACGGGACTTTGGTCGTCGGAATGGAGGAGGCCGGTCTGTGGACGGACGGGCGTTACTTTATCCAGGCGGAAAAAGAACTGGAGGGGACAGGCGTCGATCTCTATCGGGAGATGGAAGAAGGAGTGCCTACAGTATCCCGCTGGCTTGTCGACCGCATGCCGGTAAAGGGTACCCTGGGATTCGACGGAAAGTGCCTGAGCGTACGGCGGATACGATCCCTTCGCAAAGAGCTGGCAGAAAAAAAAGTCCGCTTTTCGGCAGACTATGATCCCGCGGAGGGAGTCTGGACAG
>Ga0256405_10006213_pt1 | contig 19432 bp, 16 predicted proteins | sample RumenRJG_02DNA_FD_189096 | JGI IMG/M metagenome (GOLD analysis project Ga0256405, IMG submission 189096) | Bovine rumen microbial communities from Lethbridge, Alberta, Canada - RJG_02 | ecosystem: Host-associated > Mammals > Digestive system > Stomach > Rumen | place: Canada: Alberta... | reverse complement strand
AAGTGAACGCGGCGGATCTGCAGGCGCTGGGGGAACCGGCCGGCCAGGAGAGCGCCGGTAAGGATCCGGAGGGCCCCGCAGGCCCGGAGAGCGCCGGTAAGGATCCGGAGGGCCCCGCAGGCCTGGAGAGCGCCGGTAAGGATCCGGAGGGCCCCGCAGGCCTGGAAAGCGCCGCGAAGGCCCTGGAGGCACTGCGGCGTGCCATGGAAGAGGATCGGCCGGAGCAGCAGTATCACGCGGAGGATATCACTGTCCTTCTCCCGACGACGAAAGAGGACCGGAAGTCCGGGCTCACCCCGCGGGAGCTGGCGGGCACGGTCCACGGATGGCAGGACGATGAAGGAGAGTACCACATTCTTGTCTCCGCGGGAAATGAGATCTTCTGGATCCGCTGGGGCGCCGGACAGACTGAAAATGCCGGACAGAATGAAAATGCCGGGGAAGATGATTCTGCCCGCGGCGGCGCTGCGTTGATCACCGGAAAGTGGGGAGACAAAAATGCGCAGCCGTGATGGCTGCGCAGAAGGAGCTTTATTTGACATGACAGTCGGAGACCGGCACAAAATCAGTATGCCGTGACGATTCCATGGTCGCCGGCGTAAAGAGTCGGGATGCCGCCGGTGGGGAAGATATGGATCTTCATGTCCCGGAATTCCGCCAGCAGGCGGTCCCGGAGATCGGCGGCCCGATCCGGACAGTTGCAGTAGGAGATCATCAGGAACTCCTTCGGGTCCTTGCGGAGGTCGTCGCAGATCTCTTTGAACAGGCGGTCCAGCGCCCGCTTTACGCCGCGGTGCTGGCTGCTGAGAACGATCTCGCCCTCAATGGCCTTCAAGGTCGGGACGATCTTCAGCTGGCGTGCCAGAAAGGCCGCGAGCCTGCTGAGACGTCCGTTCTTCTCCAGAAAGCTTAAGTCTTCCAGGACGAAGCGGGTCTGCAGGCGGGGCTTGAACTTCTCGATCCAGTCTGTCAGTTCGGTGAAGGACAGACGGTCCTTCAGGCTCAGGATATACTGGGCGATCAGGCCGGAGCCGGGAGTCGCGGTAAGACTGTCGATAACGGAGATCTTCGCGTCGGGATGTTCTTCCAGGAAGAGCCGGCATCCCAGGGCTGCGCTGTTGTAGGAGCCGGTCAGTTTAGAGGAAGCGCAGATCACAAAGGTCTCATGCGGGTATGCTTCACGGTAGGCTTCCATGAACTCTTCGGGAGAGGGGCACGCGGACCTGGGGCAGGTCTTGCTGTTTTTGATCTCCCGGAGCAGCATCATGGTGTCCAGGGAATCATCGTCCCGATATTCTTTTCCGTCAATGATGACGGTCAGCGGCACCATGCGGACCGTTTTCTCCGCCTTCATTTCTTCGGTGCGGTCACCGACGCTGTCCATAATGATCCTGCAGTCCATAGAGATCCTTTCTGCCGCTCTGCCGCGGCGTTCCGGAACCTGCGCCGCGGAAGGCGGGCGGTCCGGTCTGATGCGTTTTGATGCCGGGAGCGGCCCTGAGATCCGGCCGCTGATGCGTACAGTATAACAAATTAAATTGACACAAAAAAGCAAAATGCCGCTATTAATGAAAATCCAGATACAGTTAACTGAAAATTGCCCGGAATGCGGGCGGGAGGAACGGAACGCCTCACCTGCTGCGGGGACGAGCCGCTGAAGGAATGCGGGCGCAGGTACGCCGAGGGCGTGCGCTGGCTTCTCCACGAGGCCTTCTGTGAGGACGCGCAGGAAGCTTTTTTCCACGCCCACGAATACTTCCACTCTACAGTGAAGGAAGCCTGTGAGACCGCGGAGCGCCTGGGTGTGAAGAACCTGGTGCTCTATCACTCGGAGGACGTTTTTCTGGAAGAGCGGAAGCGGCGCTATCTTGCGGAGGGAAGACAGTACTTTTCCGGCGGACTCTATGTGCCGGATGATCTGGAAGTGATCGAACTTATCTGAAGCGCAGAAAGCAGAAACGCTGACGGCAGAAAAATGCCCCGATCCGGATCATCCCGGACCGGGGCATTCACTGTGTATACTTCCGGATGGACCGTTTCCCGGCCAGTCATTTTCTCTGACCGGTCAGTCGTTTTTTTTCGGCCGGTCAGTCGTTTTTTCCGGCCGGTCAGTCGTCATCTCCTGCCGGAGGGTCGTCCTCGTCCTCCGGCGGGTTGTCGTTGTCGATAAAGAAACCGGAATCGTCCTCGTTCAGCGCCCGGAGCAGAAGCTCCTCCGTTGCCTTGTCGAGGGAGGTATGCTCGTCGCCGCGGGGATCCATGCCGTACCAGAGAGACTCCACCGCGTTCAGAAAGTCGCGCTCCACGTCCTCTGCAGAGAAGCCGTACTCGCCGTCTTCCACGCCGCTGGCAGCGGTCAGCTCGCGGACCACATCGGCCGGAACACTGTTGTAGACGCGGCGCTCCGCGTGGACCCGGATCTCATAGGTGGGGCCGCCGGATTTGTACGCGGGATCCGTCTCTGTGACTTCGACGATCTCGCCTTCCTTTTCCGTGAAGTTTCCTTCATCGTCCTGGACCGCGAAGAAGACCGGAGTCCCTATGGCAAGAAGCTTGAATTTACTCATTTTCTTTCCCTTCTTTTCCATAATTCGTTTTTCTGTGCCGCATTCTGCCTGCAGAGTACCGGGCAGGCCGGCCGGAGCTTATTCTCTGCCGTCCCAGCAGTAGGTGCAGAGCTTTTCCCGTGGCAGCCCGACGGCATCGATCATGTCGTCCAGGCGGTTGTAGCGCAGGGAGGTGAAGCCCAGCTGTTCGCAGATCCTGTCGAGCATCTTCGCGTAGCGTTCGGAATCCGGATCCGCATACTCCTCCAGAACCTCGCGGGGCACGTCATCGCCCTCGAATTCCCGGATCACCCGGCGGGCAATCAGCTCCATGTCGGAGTTCGAGCGGGAGAAATTGATGTACTTGCAGCCGAAGAGGATCGGCGGGCAGGCGGGCCGGACGTGGACCTCCTTCGCGCCGCTTCGGTACAGGAATTCCGTGGTCTCCCGGAGCTGGGTCCCGCGGACGATGCTGTCGTCGATCAGCAGGAGCCGCTGCCCTTCGATGAGCTCACGCACCGGAATCAGCTTCATCTTCGCGATGAGGTCGCGCTTCGACTGGATGGTCGGCATGAAGGACCGGGGCCAGGTGGGCGTATACTTGATGAAGGGGCGGGAGAACGGCACGCCCGACTCATTCGCGTAGCCGATGGCGTGGGCAATTCCGGAGTCCGGGACACCGGCAACGCTGTCGATCTCGTTTTTCGTCAGCTTGTCGCGGCGCGCCAGGCGCTGGCCACAGCGCACGCGCATGGCCTCAACGGACACGTTCTCGTAGCTGGCGGAGGGATAGCCGTAATAGACCCACAGGAAGGTGCAGATCCGCATCTTCGGGCCGGGGGCGGAGAGGGTCGTGACACCGTCCGGCGTCATGATCGCGATCTCGCCGGGGCCTAACTGGCGGAAATCCTCGTACCCGATGTTAAGATAAGAGAAGCTCTCAAAGCTTGCACAGAAGCCCTCATCTTTCTTTCCGACCATGATCGGCGTCCTGCCCAAACGGTCGCGGGACAGGTAGATGCCCCTGTCTGTGAGGATCATCATGGTCAGGGAGCCGTCGATGATCTCCTGGGCATACCGGATGCCGTCGATGAAGTTGTCTTTTTCGTTGATCAGCGCCGCCACGAGCTCGGTGGGGTTGATGCTGCCGCCGCTCATTTCCTGGAACTGGGTCCCGCGGTTCTCAAGGATGTGGTCCGCAAGCTGGTTCAGGTTGTTGATCTTTCCGACGGTGGTGATGGCGAAGGTCCCATGGTGGGAGCGGGTGATGAGGGGCTGAGGTTCAAAGTCGGAAATGCATCCGACACCCATGTTTCCGTGCATTTTCTGCACATCGTGCTCAAACTTCGTGCGGAAGGGGCTGTTTTCGATGTTGTGGATCGCACGGTCGAAACCGTCCTCACCGTATACGACCATACCTGCCCTGCGGGTTCCGAGATGTGAGTGATAGTCCGTCCCGAAAAACAGGTCAAAGACACAGTCTTCTTTCAGTGCTGCTGCAAAAATACCGCCCATTTAAAAATTCTCCGTTTTCCTTTCAAAGTCAGTCTGAGAAGCAGGTATTTCGGAAAATACCATTACAGGATTATAGAATACCCAATCTGTTCCTGAAAAACAACAAAAATCTAATATAGTTTTACGGCAGTGTCCAATACCGGGACCGGAGTGCCGGCCATACCGCTGAGGTATGAAGCCCTGTCCGGTACCGCTGCCGCTGAGGTATGAAGTCCTGTCCGGCACCCTGCCGCAGGGAGAGGGTAAAAAGAATCCCGGGAAACGGTTTCCGCCTTGTCTCCGGTGTGATATATTTATGTAAACGATGGCGGGTCGGTTCGGAAGTGCCTGCCGCCGTGGAAAAAAGCTTCAGATTCGGGGGAATTTTTATGAGAAGAAGATTTGAGAACAGCAGGAGACCGGCGGATTTCCGGCCTTCGCTTGTGTGGCTTGCCATTTTTATTCTGTTCACGCTTCTGGTGGCTTTTGTGAACCGTCAGCCGGTGGGACCGCAGAACTCTGTAGTGGGCTTTGCCGACTTCAATCTTTCTGTCCATGAAGCGATCGGGACGAATAAGATCTTTTACATTCTCTCAAAGATCCTGGGGATCCTGGCCATACTGCTGGCAGGGCTGGAGACAGTAAATGTGATACGGCAGTGCATCCAGCGGGGCGGTCCGGACCGGGTTGCCGCGGACAGCCTGGCGCTGATGGTCATCTATACCGTGACGGTGCTGATCTACATTCTGTTTGAGTTCGTCGTCATCAACTACCGTCCGGTGCTGGATGACGGTCAGCTGGCGGCGTCCTATCCTTCGTCTCACTCCCTGCTGGCGGTGGCGGTCTTCCTTACGGCGGCGGAGCAGATGAAGTTCCGGATCCGGAATTCCCGGGACCGCCTGGTCTTCACCGCAGTGCTGACTGCTGCCTGCATCCTGACCATCCTGACGCGCTTCCTTTCCGGCGTGCACTGGATCACCGACATCATCGGCGGCATTCTGGCGGGATTCTTCGTCCTGTCCCTCTACCGCCCCGTCATCCGCCTCATCCGCAACATGCGCGTGTGAGTGAACGCATCGGTGCCTAAAAATAATTGAGAGCGCCCGTATCCTTTTCAAAACCCTTGATCTACGATGGTTTTGAAGAAGGACACGGGCGCTTGTTCAATGATATGAGTAAGGATTCGTTTACTCGCACTTATTCTGCAGTTTCTCCCAGCGCTCGTCGACCCATTCCTGGGCGGCGGCGATGGTCCATTCGTTGTCCGGCTTGAAGCAGTGGCGGAAACGGCCCTGCAGCTTCATGAACTCCTCGACGGGGAGCTTCTTCCGCGGCACGTAGGAGAGGTACCAGCGGCCGTCGATCACCTCGTACAGGGGCCAGATGCAGGTCTCCACTGCCATCTTGCAGATCTCCGGCAGAAGGTGTGCGGGATACTGCCAGCCGCGGGGGCAGGGGGCCATGATGTTCACAAAGGCCGGCCCCTTGGTATAGATGGCCCGGTGGGCCTTGTTGTGGAAGTCTTTGAAGTTCCCGATGAAGGTGGTCTGGGCCACATAGGGGATCCCGTGGGCCGCCATGATCTCCGTCAGGTCCTTCTTGTTCTGCTTCTTGCCCGTAGAGACGGTGCCGGAGGGGCTCGTCGTGGCGCTGGCAAAGCGCGGGGTGGAGCTGGAACGCTGGATGCCGGTGTTCATGTAGGCTTCGTTGTCATAGCAGAAGTAGACCATGTCGTGACCGCGCTCCATGGCGCCGGACAGGGACTGGAAGCCGATGTCGTAGGTGCCGCCGTCGCCGCCGATGGTCAGGAACTTGTAGTTTCCGCCGATCTTTCCCTTGCGGCGCAGGGCGTTGTATGCCGCCTCGACGCCGCCGCAGGTCGCGGACGCGTTCTCAAAGGCGGAGTGGATGTAACTGTCCTCCCACGCGGTGTAGGGATACAGGAAGGAGGAGACCTCCAGGCAGCCGGTGGCGTTGGTGATGACGGCCCGGTCGCCCGGCTCCAGGGCGCGGGTCATAGCGCGGCAGGCAATTCCGGCGCCGCAGCCTGCGCAGAGACGGTGTCCGCCGACAAAGCGTTCCGGCTTGGAAAGCTCGACTTTGTGATTGTATGCCATCAGAGCACCTCCTCAGCGCTGGAGCGCTGTCCCATGTGAATGTAGAGCGGACCCGGCTTTCCGGTCCGGACCATTTCTTCCAGGTGACGGTAAACGCGTTCGATGTCCTCGACCGCGCAGTCTCTTCCTGCCAGGCCGAAGACCACGTCGGTCATCAGCGGACGATTCGGAAGATCGTAGCAGGCGGAGCGGACCTCGGCAAAGAGGGGACCGCCGGCGGCAGAGTAGCCTTCACTCTTGTCCATGACGGCGACGGCCTTCACGCCGGAGAGGGCTTTTGCGATCTCTTCCATGGGGAAGGGACGGAAGACGCGCAGCTTGACAAGGCCGGCCTTCACACCCTTCGCGCGGAGCTGTTCCACGCAGGCTTTCGCGGTGCCGGCGGTGGAGCCGATCAGCACCAGGGCAAGCTCGGCGTCCTCCATGCGGTATTCCTCAAAGAAGCCGTACTTTCTGCCGAAGGTCTTTTCAAAGTCCGCGGCGACCTCCAGAATGGCCCGCTTCGCGTTTTTCATGGCCTCGGCCTGCTGGACCTTGTGCTCCATACAATAGGGGCAGGTGTCGTAGGGGCCGACCGCCAGCGGGTGGTCGCGGCCGATGAGGGCGTGTTCGGGGTTCCATTCGCCCACAAATGCTTTCACGTCAGCATCGTCCTCGAGAAGAATGTTCTCGACGGCGTGGGAAGTGATAAAGCCGTCCTGGCAGATCATGATGGGCAGGCGGACGTCCGGCGTCTCGGAGATCCGCATCGCCTGAAGGTAGTTGTCGTAGGCTTCCTGGTTGTTCTCGGAGTAGATCTGGATCCAGCCCGTGTCCCGGGCGCCCATGGAATCTGAATGGTCGTTGTTGATGTTGATGGGGCCGGTCAGGGTGCGGTTCACGCATGCCAGGGTGATGGGCAGGCGGGAAGACGCCGCGACGTAGAGGACCTCATACATGAAGGCGAGGCCTGCGGAGCTGGTGGCGGTCACGGCTCTGGCGCCGGCTGCCGCCGCACCGATGCAGGTGGACATGGAAGAGTGTTCGCTCTCCACGGTGACGTATTCCGTATCGACCTTGCCGTCCGCAACGTACTGCGCGAAATACTGCGGGATCTCGGTGGACGGGGTGATGGGGAAGGCTGCGAAGACGTCCGGATTGATCTGGCGCATCGCGTAGGCGACAGCTTCATTTCCGGAGAGACGTTCCCGGATGCTCATTCGCGCACCTCCTTCCGCATTTCGATGGCATGGAAGGGACATACGTTCCAGCAGATGCCGCAGCCCTTGCAGTGGTCAAGGTCAAAGTCCACGCGCTTTCCCGCGATGACCGGGATGGAAGAGTCCGGGCAGAAGGGGGCGCAGAGCAGGCACTGACGGCACAGCCCCTGATCCCAGACCGGGACGTTGGAGCGCCATTCGCCGGTTTTCGTGAGGCGGGCAGTTCCGCCCTCGTAGATCTCGCCGCCCGGTGTCATCTCCTGCCAGGGAGACTTTTCATTGATATTTTCCGCTTTGATGTAGCTCATGCCTGTCCCTCCTTTTCCGCCGCGCCGCTGCTGCAGGCTGTGCTGCTGTTGCGGGCCGCGCCGCTGCTGCAGGCTGCGCCGCTGGCCGCGCCGCCTTTCACCTGCTTCATGGATTCACGCAGGCACTCGAGATTTCCTTCGATGACCTGGGGCTTCGTCGCGAACTTGTGGCGGAAGCTGGCTTCCATGTCCTCAATGAAGCGTTCCGGGTCCAGGATTCCGCTGACCTTCACGACAGCCGCCAGCATCGGGGTATTCGGGAAATAGCCGCCGAGATACTTCTCGGAGATCTCGCGGCAGCTTATAGTGTAGACCGCGCCTTCATAGCCGCGGAGCATGGGCCGCAGCTCTTCCGGCGACCGGGAGGAATTCACGATGATGGCGCCTTCCGGATCCAGCCCGTCGGTCACATGGACCGAGGAGAGCAGGGATTCGTCCGCCACAGCTACGAAATTGGGCTTGTAAATGTTGGAGTGGATGGTGCAGGGCACGTCGCTGATGCGGTTGTAGGCCGTGATCGGCGCGCCCATGCGCTCCGGGCCGTATTCCGGGAAGCCCTGGACATATTTTCCGGATGAGAAGGCGGCGTCCGCCAGAAGAAGGCAAGCTGTCTTCGCGCCCTGGCCGCCGCGTCCGTGCCAGCGGATCTCTGTGATCTGCCTGTTCATATTGTTCCTCCTGTGCAAAAAAAAGCCTCCATCCCTGTCACGGGACGAAGACTCCTGTACTGTTCGTATCCTGATACCTTCGCTGTACCACCCTTGACTGCGTGCTCCCATCGCAAACAGCCGGGAAGAAAACCATCTTCCCGTGCCTGCTCTGTTCCAGACGCGCTTCCTGTAACGGGGAAAACCGTCGGCTTCTATTCCGCGGGGGACCGTTCCGGTTCACAGACCGTGCCGGGCCGCGTTTCTGGCCGCAATTCCGGAGTGATGTTCAGATCCGCGCTCTGATGCCGGCTTCCACCATATCGCGTGAGGTGCGCTTCACGTGCGATCCCGGCTCTCTGGAATCGTCCTTCGGATCCTACTGTCTCCATCAATATCTTTCTTTGGGCTATGCCGGCGTCACCGCCGGATTTTTGATGACGTCCTGCCGTTCACAGACGGCACGAACTTGTGCCAGTATATCTGTTGTCGCGGACATCTGTCAAGAGACGGAGGACAAATTCGAGGCGCGATACACCGGCAAACTGAGCAATTATCTCGTTTTTCGGGGTGAGGAGGGTCTCCGGGCGGGTCAGACACGTGGTGGTTGTGAAAATATCCAGTTTTTTCCTGCGAGGCAGCGCCGACACTGAGAATAATTGTTTATTGCGCCATTTCAGTGTATTGCGGGCCGGGTTGGCATCGCGCCGACACTGAAAATAAATGTTTGTTGAGCCGATTCAGTGTATCGCGGACCGGGTTGGCGGAAAAGGCTACGGAAAAGTCCGGGGAAAACACCGCGGAAAAGCAAAAAGTGTCGGAAATAGCCGGGAAAGGTTCACCCGGTGCCGGAAAAAGAGCATAATGGAACCAGAAGAGAAGCCGAACAGAAGCTGGAAGGAACCAAGGGTGAGAAGATCCGAAGGACGGAAGCTGGAAGGAACCAAGGGTGAGAAGATCGGAAGAACGGATGCAGGAAGGAGCGAATCCTATGTCAGAAAGAAAACCTTTGATCGCTGTGATGGGGGCGCACAAGCTCTCGGTGCTTTACAATGAGAACCCGGTGCCGGCGGCGGCACTGAATGAGACCTACGCGAATGCCGTGACCCGGGCCGGCGGGATCCCGGTGATCCTGCCGCCCTTTGCGGACGATGCTGACCTGTTCCGGATCATGGAGCTCTGCGGCGGACTTCTGCTTCCCGGAGGGGAGGACGTGGACCCGCGGTATTTCGGCGAAGATCCGTCCCCGAAACTCGGGCGGATCACGGGATATTACGACCGGGCGTGGATCGCCGCCCTGGAGTATGCCGCGGAACAGGGCATGCCCGTCCTCGGGATCTGCCGGGGGCACCAGCTGGCGAATGCCGTGTTCGGCGGGACGCTTTACCAGGATCTCTCGGAATATCCGGGAAAGACGCTTCTTCACGGCCAGCATCACGACAGGACCAGTACGGTACATAAGGTCAGCATCGTCCCCGAAAGCCATCTGGCCCGGATCCTGGGCTGCACCGAGGTCTACACGAACACCATGCACCACCAGTGCGTAAAAGAACCGGGCGCAGGACTGTACGTCAGCGCCCGGACCGGGGACGGTGTGATCGAAGGACTGGAGACCATGGACGGATCCATGATCTTTGTCCAGTGGCATCCGGAGGAATTGCAGGACACTGTGCCCTGTATGCAGGGACTTTTCACGGACCTGGTGAAAAAAGCCGGAGCCTGTTTCAATCGGCAGAAATAGGGCAGTGAGAAGAAGACAGCGAAAACCGGCAGGCAAAAAACCTGCAGGAATAAAAGAAATAACGAAGCGGCTGCATTAAGCTTTTTGAAACCAGCTTAATGCAGCCGCTCCGCCGTGTTAATTACTCAATGTTTCAACTGCCCGCCGTGATTACTGCTCGCAGAGAATGATCAGCTGATCCTCCGGTCTCAGGTCCAGCTCCTGGTCCAGCGGAGGATTGAAGAGACTTTCGGGCGCGGCGGCAGTGCCGCCCAGAAGGCCCAGCAGGATGCAGCGCTTCCGGCAGAGAATGCCGCGGAGACTGCGTATGGTCTGCTTTCCGGTGCAGCCAAGCTCTTCCGCAGTCCGCAGGAAAAGCTCGTTTCCATCGTTTGACAGGATCTCCTGGAATACCTTGATCAGCTCCGGGCTTTCCGACAGCTGGGCGAGGATCAGGGAGGACATGCTGGAAGAAACGATGTAGTCTGTACCGTCCGAAGTGGAGATGAGAGCTTCATTGCTGCTGAGGCACAGTTCCGCAGTAATGTTGAACTGGAGTCCGAAGCGGCTGCGGATATCCCGGAGATTCAGGATGTGGAAGATGACCTCCATGTCTGCGTCATCGTCCTCCATACTGTAGTCGCTGAGGATCGCGATATGGTCAGACTGTTCCGCCAGCGCCAGATAGGAATCTTCTTCCTCCAGAGATTCTTCGAAAAAGGTGATCTTGAGATCTCTGCGGCCCCCAAAGCGGGAGAGGATCTTTGCCTGCTGTGCCTCGTCGAGACCGGCAAGCAGGATCTCCGAAACATCTTCCGGGAGATCCCGGATGACAGTCTTCAGTTCCTTGTTGTAGCCGATGATCGTGACCTTCCGGCTACTGAGGGCAGGTTCCGGACTGTCAGAAGTCCGGGCCGGGATTTCGTCCGGCTTGTGCCGGTCGGGAGAAAGCTTCGGAAGATACCGGTTTTCCGCGAACACCAGGATCCGGTCCCCTTCCTGTATGACGGTTTCCGGCGCAGGATTGAGCATGACGGTCCCGTCGTGCAGGATGCCTGCAGGAACGCCGGCATCTGTGTTGATGATCAGCTCCAGGAAGGTGATGCCGTAAGACTCCGGGAAGTCCAGCAGATAGAATTCGGAGCCCTCGAAGTTGAAGATCTCCTGGAAAGCCTGGGAGAGACCGCTCTGGGTGCAGGAGTGGGCGATCATCTTTGCCAGGACGATATTCGCCTGGACGGCGGAAACGTTGTGGCGCTCCATGAGGGAGGCAGGGAGACGGTGTTCGACCCCCGACAGGATCGCACTGACCCTGACGGTGCAGTCTTCCTCTTTTTCTATGAAGTTTGATACTGCCAGCAGCGTCTTGATGGTATTCCGGTCGTCCTGGGGACTGATGATGACGGAGCGCGCCTCTGTGATCATCAGCCGCTCCAGCGTGGCAGCGTCATGGACGTCCGCCTGGCGGCAGATGAGTCTGATGTTGTCCGGGATAGTGATGTTGTCCGTAATGCTCTGCCACATTTCTTCGGGATCCAGGTCTGCCGCGACCACGATCACCTCGGGTTTTCCTGCGGCGGAGAGGATCAGCTGACGGATCAGGGTGCATTCCCCGGGCGTAAAGCCGAGGAGTATGACGTGCCCGCTCTCCAGGATGATGGAGCGCCCCTGTCTCAGACTGGTGATCTTTTCCTCGATGGCGGTGGAAATGAGACCGATCAGTACGCTGGTGATGAACAGGCCGCCCACTGCTGCCAGTGACAGCATGATGAGATAGGACAGGGGGCCGTCCTCGCTGGAGGGCATCCAGGCATTGATGACGGTGGCGAAGCTCTCCCAGAGTGTGGCCCCGAAATTCTGCTCCGGATTGAAGTGCAGGCCGGTAATGATCAGCGTGATCACCAGGATCATCAGCAGGGAACAGATCAGAAGCAGACGGAGCAGGCCCATGCTGCCCCCGGACATGCGGTTGTCAAACCAGTACTGCAGTCGTTCTTTCAAAGTGAATTTTCTTTTCATAGTTCCTCCGGAAGCATGACTTGAACTGCTGTTCAGGCCTGCCCGGTGATGAGCCAGGGCGCGGGTTCCGCGACCATGTTCCGCTTTGCGTTCAGCTTGCTGACGGAGATCTGGATCACCTCGGTATCGCCGATGCCGTAGTGGTCAAACAGCGCCGGCAGGGAAGCGGCACACTGGAAATCCAGGGTGTAGATCAGGAACTCCATGTGGGGGTTCACCCGGAGAAGGGCTTCGATCTCCTGCTCCATGCTGGCAGAGGCCACAAGCATGGTGAAAGTCGGGACGGGAAGCCCCTTCAGGGATTCATCGTCCACGTGGTCGATGATCTCGATGTTGTGGAGGCCGAACTCGTGGGCATTGTCCTCAAGGGTCCGGCGGTCACGCTGACTGTATTCCACCGCGATGATCGTGCCTTCCGGCGCAAGGAGGGCAGCCTCGACCGCGAGGCTCTCGCCGCTGATGATACAGATATTATCCGCCTGGTCGATATGCATCTTCGACATCATGGCGGCGCGGATCTCGCTGCCCACGTAGTGGACGGAACCGCGGGAGAAGTTCATGTTCTTCATGCCGATCTTCGAGGTGGACCGGGCGTTGGGGTTCATGATCAGCATGGCGGCCGATGCATTGATGCCGCGGTTGATCATCTCACGGATGGGTTTGTGCAGGATCTGGCCGGAGGGATCGCTGCCCTCGTTGTACCAGACGGTGCATTCGCCGAGCCCTGCGGTCCACATGCGGTAGAAGATGTCCGGGTGTCCGGCTTCCGTGAAGACAAGGGTCGCGTTGTGGGACTCGACGGTGGGGATCAGGTTTTTGTTTTTGCGGGTGATGTCCAGGATCTTGACCTTCTGGAGATCGACATTGGTCGTTTCCGCGTAGTAGGTAAGCCATGCAAGAATGCTGTCATTCGAAAACATCTGTTTTTCCTGTTCCATGGTGAAACCCCCTTTTGCGTTAGATGATCTTATGTACGGCGCGTGCCCTGTCCGGCGGGGTGCGCGTTCTTCACTTTCAGTATACCATCACAAGTATTTTCCCGCCTACCTGTCAAGGCTTGCAAAGCGCGGATTTTTCTGTATCATGTTTTCTGACCGGCACTCCGCAGAAAATGAGCATACCCTGAACAGGGAGCCTGCTCACCGGACAGGGTATACCCATTTTTTGCGGGTGAGCAAGGCGCAGCGCGCCTCCGGCCGCCCGCAGCGAGGAGTGCTGCGGTAAAAAAGATGAAGTTATCCCCAAAAAGCCGCATAAAATCTGGGGATAATGTGGATAAATGTCGAAAAACCCGCGTAAATCCGGGGAAAATGACCTTTTGATGGAGGAAAACTGTGGATATCATTCAGAAAATCGCGTCGGAGCTCAGCGTTCAGGACTGGCAGGTGGACGCTGCCGCGAAGCTGATCGACGAAGGCTGCACCATTCCGTTCATCGCCCGCTACCGGAAAGAGGCCACGGGCACGCTGAACGACGAACAGCTGCGTACTCTGGGAACGCGACTGACCGCGCTGAGAAACCTGGAGGAAAAGAAAGAGAAGATCCTGGAGACCATCGAGTCCCAGGGAAAGCTGACCGAGGAGCTGCGGGCCGCCATCGAAGCTGCGGAGACCAGCGTCGCCCTCGACGACCTGTACCGTCCTTTCCGGCCGAAGCGGACCACCCGCGCGACCATCGCCATGGAGAAGGGGCTGAGCGGCCTGGCGGACATTCTGTGGGCCCAGAAGACGGAAAAGACCCTGGAAGAGGAGGCGCAGGCCTATCTTTCCGAGGAAAAGGGCGTCACGACTGTGGAGGAAGCGATCCAGGGAGCCTGTGACATTCTGGCGGAGCGTTTCTCCGACTCTTCCGCGATCCGCAGCTATGTGCGCTCCGTGACGGAGCGTAGGGGCATCCTTTCCTCCGAGGCGAAGGATGAGGAAGAGAAGACGGTCTACGAGACTTACTATCACTTCACGGAACCGGTGGCGAAGGCCTCCGGATACCGTGTCCTGGCGATCAACCGCGGCGAGAAGGAGAAGATCCTGAAAGTGGCCATCGAGGCGCCGGAGGACGAGATCCTTGGATTTCTGGAGAGCCGGCTGATCCGGGGGAATAACCCGGCGACCCGGGACGCGATGAAGCGGACCATCGAGGACAGCTACGCAAGGCTGATCGCGCCTTCTATTGAGCGCGAACTCAGGAACAGCCTTACGGAGAAGGCCGAGGACGGCGCCATCCTGGTGTTCCGGAAGAACCTGCACCAGCTCCTCATGCAGCCGCCCATCGAGGGCGCAGTGGTGCTGGGCTGGGATCCGGCCTTCCGCACCGGCTGCAAGCTGGCGGTGGTGGACGCCACCGGAAAGGTCCTGGACACGGCGGTGATCTATCCCACCATGCCGACGAACGAGCGGAAGCAGGCGGAGGCCGCGAAGAAGATCCGCGAGCTGGTGGCCCGATACGGCGTGAATCTGGTCTCTGTGGGCAACGGCACGGCTTCCCGTGAATCGGAGCAGTTCCTGACGGGAGTCCTGAAGGAACTTCCGAACAAGGTCTCTTACGTTATTACCAACGAGGCGGGCGCATCGGTCTATTCCGCCAGTGCCCTGGCGACGGAGGAATTCCCGGAGTTCGATGTGGGACAGCGCTCCGCGGCCAGTATAGCCCGCAGGGTCCAGGATCCGCTGGCGGAGCTCGTGAAGATCGACCCGAAATCCATCGGCGTCGGACAGTATCAGCACGACATGGACCAGAAGAAGCTCGGTGAAGCCCTTTCCGGGGTGGTCGAGGACTGCGTGAACGCGGTGGGTGTCGACCTGAACACGGCATCGGCCCCGCTTCTGCAGTATATCTCCGGCATCACGAAGACCACCGCGAAGAATATCGTCGCCTATCGTGAGGAGAACGGCCGTTTTACCAGCCGGAAGCAGATCCTGAAGGTGCCGAAGCTCGGGCCGAAGGCCTTTGAACAGTGCGCGGGCTTCATGCGGATCAGCGGCGGCAAGGAGCCGCTGGATGCCACCGGCGTCCATCCGGAGAGCTACAAACTGGCGGAGCAGCTTCTTGCGAAGCTCGGCGTGGACAAGGAATCGCTGAAGGACGGCCCGCTCTCGGTCATGGTTTCCGGGAAGTTCGTGAAGGAAGCGGCTGAGGAGTTCGGCGTGGGAGAGATCACCGTGCAGAGCGTCCTCAAGGAGCTCACCACCGCAGGCCGCGACCCGCGCGACGAGATGCCGAAGCCCATCCTGAAGAGCGACGTCCTGAGCATGGAAGACCTGAAGCCCGGCATGGTGCTGAAGGGGACGGTGCGGAACGTCATCGATTTCGGCGCCTTTGTAGATATAGGTGTCCATCAGGACGGCCTGGTGCATATCTCCCGCATGTCAAAGAAGCGCTTTGTGAAGCATCCCATGGAAGTGGTCAGCGTGGGCGATATCGTCGACGTCAAGGTGGTCGAGGTGGATCTGAAGAAGAAGCGTATCGGCCTTTCCATGATTCTGGACAAATGATGTGACGGGGGGGCCGGCGGGGGATGTCGGCGGCTGCCGAAGGGTTTCGGGGGCTGCCGGGGGCTGTCGGGGGTCTTATGCCGGCGGTTTCATGCCGGCGGGGCAGAAATACACGTCAAACGGGCTATTATGCCGTGTTTTACGTGTAAATGAGGCTTGATGCCGGTCAAGCATACACGTCAAACAGCCAATTCTGCCGCGTTTTACGTGTAAATGAGGCTTGAGGCAAGGCAAGCATACACGTCAAACGGGCTATTATGCCGTGTTTTACGTGTAAATGAGGCTTGAGGCAAGGCAAGCATACACGTCAAACGGCCAATTCTGCCGCGTTTTACGTGTCATAGAGGCATTCCGGGTGGGGCAGGCCCCGAAGAGCGATCAGGAAACATTGCGTTCCTTCGGGGCGGGAAGGCGTCCCGGGTGGGTCAGGCCCCGAAGAGCGACCGGGAAGCATTGTGTTCCTTCGGGGCGGGAAGGCGTCCCGGGTGGGTCAGGCCCCGAAAAGCGACCGGGAAGCATTGCGTTCCTTCGGGGCGGGAAGGCGCCCCGGGTGGGTCAGGCCCCGAAAAACAACCGGGAAGCTGGCGTGGCTGAACCGTATACGCCAATAGAAAATATGAATGAGATAGATAGATGATCCGGGCTATATCAAATGCGAATATGGCTATAACAGACAGTTTTCCGGGAAAAACATGAAAATCTTCGGTGACTTTCGCCGTTGCGCATTTCTCTGCAAACCGCTATGATGTAAGCGCTGCATCAAGCAGGAAACTGATCAGGCTGAAAACTGTTGAACTACAGAAAAAGAGGAGAAAGATATATGACCGGCGAACTGATCGCGGCATCTGTCTGCGGATTGATCGTGGTGTCCGAGACCATTTACTGTGTCGTGGACATGCTGAAGCATTCCGGAAAAGGCAGACGCTGAACAGCAAAAACCACACATCAACATTAAACATAAATCAAAAGCTGCGTACGGAGACATTTCCGTACGCAGCTTTTTTGGTTTGCGCGCCATGGGCGCGCTCTAACGGGTGAAAGTCCCGAGTACACGTAGGCAACGACGAAGTACATAGCTGAACAGCAAGGGTGTCCACCGTGAGGTGAAATCTGAAGGAAGCTGAAGGCAAACCCTTGGCCTGACGGACAGAAACCACATATAAGGCTGGGAAATACGGATAAGTCGGCCAAAAACGATGAAGTCCAAAAGTTGCTGGAAGTACCAGTAGATGTGGCAGGTGGATGAGGGGAAAGAGCGCGCACCTTAAGCGTGGAGGTCTCACAGGCGGTCTCATTAGCCGTAGTAACAACGAACTGTGAGAAGTCAGCAGAGCCCATAGTAGTGAAGAAGTCCCTGTAATGGGGATGGAACGAAGGGGCGAACAATCAATCAGTTGAAGTACGTTCCACTTCGTAGTCGGAGCAACGTCTGTCGATGACTTCAAAGGCGGCAAAGGCAAAAGGGGCAGAAAGGAAACAACGCATGGACACAAGTAGTCTCATGGAGCAGATATTGAGCAAAGAGAATCTCAACGCGGCGTATCTGCAAGTCGTCAGAAACAAAGGAGCGGCAGGTATAGACGGCATGACTGTCGAAGAGCTTGGCGCATACCTTTCGGAAAACGGCGAAATCATCAGGGAACAGCTGCGGACAAGGAAATACAAGCCGCAGCCGGTCAGAAGGGTGGAGATACCGAAGCCGGATGGTGGAGTAAGGAACCTTGGAGTACCTACAGTAGTCGACCGCTTTGTGCAACAGGCGGTGGCACAGGTGCTTACTCCTATCTTTGAGGAGCAGTTCCACGACCACAGCTACGGATTCAGACCCAACCGATGTGCACAGCAGGCAGTTCTGAAAGCATTAGAGATGATGAATGACGGACACAGCTGGATCGTGGACATCGACCTTGCGAAGTTCTTTGACACAGTAGACCATGACAAGCTGATGACCATCTTCGGCCGTACAATCAAGGACGGAGACGTCATCTCGGTAGTGAGAAAGTTTCTCGTCAGTGGGGTAATGATCGATGATGAGTATGAAGATACCATAGTCGGCACGCCGCAGGGAGGAAATATATCGCCGCTGTTGGCGAACATCATGCTTAACGAACTGGACAAGGAATTGGAAGCAAGAGGTCTGGATTTCGTCCGATATGCAGACGACCTTATTATCATGGTAGGAAGCAGACAGGCGGCAGACAGAGTCATGAAGAGTGTGACCCGCTTTATTGAGGAGAGGCTCGGATTGAAGGTGAATGCCGAAAAGAGCAAGGTCGATAAGCCGAAAGGTGTCAAGTATCTCGGGTTTGGATTTTACTTTGACTCATTTGCCAAAGCATACAAAGCCAGACCACACCCGAAAGCAATAGCGAAGTTCAAGGCACAGATGAAGAAACTGACATGCAGAAGTTGGGGAGTGAGCAATTCCTATAAGGTGTACAAACTCAACCAACTCATCCGAGGGTGGATTAACTACTTCAAAATCGGGAGCATGAAATACCTGTGCAAGGGGTTGGATAGCAACATCAGATACCGTCTGAGGATGTGCATCTGGAAGCACTGGAAAACACCGAAGAACAAAGAAAAGAACCTCGTAAAGCTGGGCGTTCCCAGATGGGCGGCGCATAAAGTGGCAAACACTGGCAACAGGATAGCTCATATGTGTCACAACGGATGGGTGCAAAGGGCCATAAGCAACAAGAGACTAGCCGATTTCGGACTAATCTCTATGTTAGACTACTACACCGCAAGGTGTGTCACTTGTTAAGTTGATTGAACCGCCGTATACCGAACGGTTCGTACGGTGGTGTGAGAGGTCGGAAATTCCTCAATAAGAGGAATTTCCTCCTACTCGATCGCCTGCCCGATGATCACAGAACAAATTTTTCAATAACTTCCGCGACGCCGTCGTGGTTGTTGTCCCGCTCCGTGATATAATCCGCGGCGGCTTTCACTTCGGGAATGCCGTTGGCCATGCAGACGCCGAGACCGGCAGCCTCCACCATGGTGAGATCGTTGGCCTCGTCCCCGACGCCGATGGTGTCCTCCACCGGGATCTCAAGGATCTCCGCCAGCCGGAGGAGCGCCAGGCCTTTGCCGCAGGTCTTCGGGATGATCTCGATGTATTCCTTGCAGGAGAAGAAGGAATTCAGCCGGTCTCCGTACTTCGCGAGGATGTCCTTCCGGAAATTCTCCTCCGCAGTCTGGTCGTAATAGTCGATCAGCAGCATCTTTGCCGGCGGCTGCTTCAGCCGGTCGATGCGGTCGATGATGGAAAAGTCCATGTTGACTTTCGCACAGTAGCGGTCCAGAAATTCGTCGTCGCAGCGGGGCTCGACGATGACCTGCTCGTCGTCAAAGGTCTGGATATGGATCTTGCGGACCTCCGCCTCGCGGAAGATCGTCTTGACCAGATCCATGGGAATGGCGCTGCGTTCCAGAATACAGTCCTGTCCTATGTCGTAAAGCACTCCGCCGTTAAAGGCGATAAGGTAGCAGCCAGAGCCGTCGATCCCGAGCTTCCGGGCCTGTTTCTTGGCGCTGACCGTAGCGCGGCCGGTGCAGATGATGATCTTGTGGCCGGCATCCAGCGCTTTCCGGATGGCGGCGCGATTTCCTTCGGTGATCTCGCGCGAGTCGTTCAGCAGAGTGCCGTCCAGATCAAGAAAGATTGCTTTTGTTTTCATAATTTTTGGCGCATGGATACTCGTGACTTCAGTCATGAGAGGAAATGCGCCATACCCCTTTCTTCGAACATACATTCGCATTTTCTGCTCTTTTGTGTTATAATTATCTTAAGGAGGCAGCGAACTGATGCAGCAGGTACTGACCATTAAACTGAAGATCCTTCCTGATGAGGCCGGGAAGAAGCTGCTGGAAGAGACCATGGCAGCC
>Ga0256405_10006212_pt1 | contig 19435 bp, 15 predicted proteins | sample RumenRJG_02DNA_FD_189096 | JGI IMG/M metagenome (GOLD analysis project Ga0256405, IMG submission 189096) | Bovine rumen microbial communities from Lethbridge, Alberta, Canada - RJG_02 | ecosystem: Host-associated > Mammals > Digestive system > Stomach > Rumen | place: Canada: Alberta... | reverse complement strand
CATCATGCAAAATAAATCACACCTCATTATCAGAGACCTTTGCGATCCATTCATTAGTGTTTAAACCAGCTCCCAACTCGATGGTAGTTGTTATCACTAAATCTGCAGCTTTAGCTCAAAAGCAGACCTAAACACTTCTGTCTGAATGCAGGATCTATTTTACCGATCGACCATTTTTATAAAAACTGGGGTTATGGGGGACTTACATCAATTTGATAAACAGCTACAGCAATACAACTGACAATGTAGCATCTTTAGATGTTTGCAGAGAAAAAACTGTACTTCAAGGAAAAGAAATTGAGATTGCAGGAACAAAAGAAATTACCAATCTAGTTCACCCACAGTTGCCATAGTACATTTTCATTCAAGCCACACGAGATTTAGCCGTAGTCTATATCCGGTGAGTGAGCTCACAAAATGAATAAAGCTCCTAACTTTGAAAGGAGCTTTATTTTAGGTTATGAGTTTTTTCTAAACAATTCTATTTACATGAGGAGAGACTACAACAGCTGAGGCCATAGGAATACCGGTAATTGGATTTACCCCTGTGACAACTGATCCAATATTAGCAATGGGCCTGCCTTTAACTAAATGGTTTAAGGCGGTACTTACGGTAATTGCACCTACCACCACAGGACCTGTTACTAAATCGCCCATGCAGGCAGCAGGAAGCCCATTTACTAAATTTGTAGGCATACCAGGACCTGTCACCACGTCACCTGTAGCGGTTAAATTAGCAAGTGTTGCAGCAGGAGTCATATTTCACCGTCCTTATTAAAATACCAATATCAACGTATATTTTAAGTATAGGTCAAAAATTCAAAAGTGCATGCTTATTAGGTGATCTTGCCTATGCTTTAAAATCAAAGGCAAGATCAAAACAACTCACACTCTTTAGAACACGTTAATAGATGGCCAGTTTTCAGAGCTTGGCCACTCGTTAGGATCTAAAAGCTCTTTATTAAATTCAAGCTTTAAGTACATCATGCTCTCATTGCCCTTACTATCTTTTAAGTAAACAGGAGCATAAGTGCACTTATCCTTTTCAGAGACAATTGCATTCTTGTCTAAATACAATCTTAAAGCACTATATGAGCCTTTTAATTTATAAGTAGTGTCAGCCTTTTCAGCATTAGAGTACATGTAGTAATTGATAACTAAATTACCTTTATCTGCTAGGCCGTTGTAAAGCACACTTTCTTCTTTTTCAACTACAGTGCTACGACGAGGAGTTGCTCTGCCATCTACTGATACATCAGCATAGCGGTATAAAAGCGCACTGTTAGTAAGACCTGTATTAGTCTCCCCTATAAGCTCATTTTGCTTTTCAAGATTTGGAATTGAAATCTTAACCTTAAGAGGATTTTTCATATCTCCTATGGTGTCCATGATTTCAAGGACATTTGAAGCCCAAGTGTTAACATCAGAGTTCTCATCCATAGTACCTGCAATTAAAGGCTCTTGCATGTTGTTAACACCGTCATCTTGAGCAGTTTCTTCAACCTTCTCTTCAAGATTAGTTGCAACAGCTGAGATATCCTCAGGTAACTTTTCTTTCTTCTTAAAGCCAAAGGACTTTAGCTTATTTTTAAGAAGTGATAAGTCTCTTACCTTAAGTGACATGGCCTCATAGGTAGCATCCTTTAAAATTGGGAAGTAGTAAAGCTTTTGTTGGAAGCTATCTAAACTTACCACAGTCTGATGACTTGCCTCAGATTTTAAAAGCGCAGTACCTAGGTTTACAAATGAGGTCCACCAAGGGATATTCGCTTTGCTATCTGATAAGTTTCTAACTAAGGTGTAGTCATTACGGATAGTCTTCTTGCTAAGTGATCTGATATAGGCATTTGCAGCAATAGCGTTATCTGGCAATATTGCCCAAGCATTTAAGACATTGTTGCAGGCTGCGGTAAAGTTAATACCTAATACCTTACGTCTAGCGTCAATTAACTTCTTAGCATCATCGATAGTATTCTTACCACGATTAGTTAAGCTGTTTGGATTGATAAGTGACAAGATCTCGTAGCTAAAGTTATAGACATCACGTAGCTGTGAGTTAATCTGATAAGCCTTAGATGACAGCGCAAAGTCATGGAATGAATAATAGTCATTAGCATATGGCTTTAGCTCATCACCAAAGTTACTCCAATAGAGCACGAACTTACCTGCGTAGCTACCCATGATATTTAAGGCATTATTCACATTCTTATCATTTTGTAAGAAGGCAACAAAGGCTGCATCTGATGCTTTGATCTTGTCATCAGCTTTCTTCTTAGAAAACTCATTTTTAATTGAAGCTACAAAGCCAATTGGGTTGATGTAGTTATCAACTGCCATTGGGCTGTACTCTGTACTTACCTCAAAATAGCCTAAGGCATCTCTTGCTAGATCTTCATTTACAAGTGAAGATAAAAGATCGTTATTTTTATCAAATTCAGAGATCTTATCTATTAGCATCATCAAGTTGATACCTTGATTTTTATCTTGAGGGTAAAGCTCAAGTAAGCGACGAGTTAGATAAACCTTTGAGGCATACTCTGATAATAGTAAGTAGTCATTTAAGCTGTGGGCTACAGGCTCTAACCAATGGTTATCGCTAACATTTGAAGTTAAGCTCTTAATTTCATTTTTAAAAGTAACCATGTCAGCTGCAATTGATTTGTAGCCATTTTCATAGTCACTTGGAATGTTAATGGTAAGCTTAGCATCTTCATCAACTAAAGAAGCGATATTGACAAGACCTGCTAACTGTCTGTAGGTAATAGTCTCTTGATTACTCTTATTAACTAAAATATCAAAGATCTTTGAGTCATGAACAGTCATTAAATCTTTAGAGATTTGATCAAAGTCATTTTCTAAAGAAGCTAAGGTCTTTTCCTTGATTAAATCAATATCAGCTAGTACCACTGTACTTCTAAAACGGTGAGAGCCAATCGCATTAGATGCATAGACAAACTTTTCAATTTGCTCAAAGTCATCTAAAGTATCGGAGCGATACTTCTCGTAGGCTGCACGTAAAATAGCCTTTCTTTGAACATCAATTAAAGGAGCCTTCTTGTCGTCTTTTTTAACTACTTTAGCGACCTCACTAAACTCTTTGATAAATGGCAGAGCATCTTTATCTAAGCGTTTAGAAATCATCAAAGCCTCTTTAATAAGTGCAGTTAAATGCACAAATTTATCTAAGTAATTATCTACTGTAGATTTAGGGTTAAAGCCAAAGGAATAGTCTTTGAGCTCATTGTAAATTTCAGTTAAGCGCACACCTGATTTTAAAGCTAAGCGAGCTTCTTGATATGAAGACTCAGGATAGGCCTCAATCATGTTCATCTGCTTAATGTATTCTTTAATGCCGTTTTCGACACTAACATCATAGTTCTTATCAATAACAACCTTATTGATAGCAGCCTTCATGTAAGCATCATCACCTTTTTGCAGATCAGTTATCTGATCGATAATTCTTGGGGTGATACCAGGATACAAGTGAGCAATGATCTTAAGTAAACAATCTTTAACTAAATCTTGAGGGTTGTAATCAGTACTGTCTTTAGCTAAAGCTAAATTCATAAAGGAGAATAAGGCATCAGCTTTGTTTCCGGTAAATAAAGACTGAGATTCTAATAAATCCTCAGAAAATGAGCTTGTAGCAGGCACAAAGACCATGTTAACTAATAACTGGTTATATAAAGATTTTCTCTTATCAATACCTAAGTTATTAAAGTCATAGAAAAGATAGTTACTTGGCAGATAGATATTAGGAAGAGAAATTTCTGATAACAAATTAGTACGAGCTAAATTGTAGAAATTACTTCTTATGGTATGAACATCTCTATACATATAGGTGTTGAAATATAAAGCACCTTTGCCATCCTCATCTAAGCCTAATAATGGAGAATTTTGCACCTTGTCATTGGCAAAGGATGAGCCTAAATTCTGCAAATAAATCTGCTGTGCTCTAAGTGGGGTATAGATTAAGCGATTACCCAGCACCGTACCTGCTAGATAGTTTAAGCAGATGCAAACTAATAAGGTATAGCACACCATCATAGGGACCATACGCTTAGTCTTTTCACGCTTAGTAAATCTTGCTCTAAAGTCTAATGATGGTAGGTACTTAGTAAATAAGTCATGAGCAAAATTTGCTACATAGGAAGTTTCATTGTGCTCAACAATTAAAGCTTCATCAATAGACTGACCTTTAACAGCTGCAAACTCATTATCAAGATTAATACCTTGATCGATAGATGATGTGAAGTACACACCTTCAATTAAGGCCGGCTTAAAAGAAAGAGTTTTAGCAAAGATAATGCTTAAATAAACTGCCAAACGCTCTTTTAATAAGGACAAATGATGAGGAAGACTTACTAAATTAGCACTCTTATCGATACGTCCATTACCTTCAAAGCTAGCGTTTAAAACTTCATTGGTACTTAAGTTATTAAAGGTAGCTGAGGTGATTCTTTCTATAAACTTATCAAATTCACTTTCAAATAAGTCTTCAAAATAGCACTCTTCATCATTAGTTAAATCAAAGCCTACTGCTTGCTCGCGCTGCTTTTCACCTAAAGATGCGCAAAGCTCTCTAAAGCCTGTGATGGTATCGCACTTAGAAATTACAATACGGCAAGGCAGTGACATGCACAACACTGAGCACATACGAGTAATTTCTTGAGCCATCATATTAGCTTTTTTGATGGTAAGCTTTGGATCATCAGCAATTAGTGCATCAGCAGGAATTACTAAAACAATACCTGATAGTGGCTTTACATGGTGGTACTTTTTGATAAGCTCACAGATTAAATTCCACTGCGCAGAAGAGCTACCTAGCCAAGAGTCTAAGAAGGTCTTGCCTTTAACATCTAAGAAGACTTGCTTGTTATTGATATAAAAGTGAGCGCACTCCTCATCTTTTACATCCATCTCACGACGAGATAAATCGCAGGATAAATCAGGAGCCTTCAGAATGGTACTTTTACCTGCTAAGGGCTCACCTAAAACTACATACCAAGGAGTTTTATTCTTTTTAAAACACTTAGCTTTAATGTTGGTAATAGCACTGTCAAAGATCTGAGAGATTAACTTAATGTTAACAGCTAACTCTTCTTTTTCATTTTTAGTTTTCTTACCACCTGAGACTAACTTTGATAAGTTAGACCAGATCATTAAATCCTGTTTTAAAGAGTGCTTTTCTTTATTGATCTTATGTCTCATGGAGATCTTCTTAAAGACAATCCATAAAACAAACAATAAGATTAAAGCGATGATGACAACAATTAAAATGCCAAGTGGAGAGGTAAATAAACCATCTAATAAACTTGGATCAACTTTTAGATTTTGGATATTTGGTTGATTCATTTATTTATCCTCCCCTTTATACTCAATATCTTCTTGAGTTTGATTACCGATATTCAAATAAGGAGAGGCCTTTTCTACAGCATTATCTAACTCTCTGTAAAAGCCTTTGGTGTTTTGAGAGATAGCAAAAAGGTTAATTAAGAAACATAAGAAGGTGGCTACAAGTAAACCTATGAGCACCTTTTTAGAGTTATACCAAGCTAAATTCTTATCATTATCAATTTTATCTTTAGCGTGGATTTGATAAATCTCAGGGCACAATGGCTCATTATTTACATCTACATATGGAGGTAAGATCTCTTTTAATCTGTAGATGTAGTTGATAGTCTCTTTAGGATCGCGTTTGAAGATACCGTCAAAGCCTACCCCTAACATTAAATAGAATACTTCAAAGACATCCTCTGGAGTATCCTCACGATTTAAAAGACTATCTAAAATATCAAAAAACTTCTCATCACCTGAGAGCTCGTTGTACATACGAGCCATCGGTTGATATTCACGTGAGTAGCTAAAACCACCTTCCTTGATGCAATAATCAACAAAGAACACTAAGGGCTTTTCAAGGAGTTTATAGCTTTTAGTAAGCTCTTCACCTTGGGCTTGGGATTTTGTTTTAGCCTTTTCAAAAAGATCATCAAAGGTTCTTTCAACCTTGTTTAACTCAAGCTCTACGCCTTGCTTTTTAAAAGTATAGAGCTTGCAGATCTCTAAAATGATTGGTTTGACAATCGTAGTAATTGAAGTAGCCATGACTACTCCTCATTTTCTTCATCAACAACTGCAATAAAGAGTTTGGCATTAAATTCTTTAAATAAACTTGGAGCGTAATCTAAGATCATCATATGATCTTCTACTACATATCTCCACAAACGAGCACTCTCCTCTTTCATTACCTTAAAGTACACAGTGTCACTACCAAGAACTGGAAGGTAACGAGGTGGGAAACGTACATAGCTTAACTTTACGCCACGCACACGTGAGTCTTTAGAGCCTTTATCAAGCAATCTAAAGTTATCGCCAGTTTCAATGTCAGAGCACAATGATTTCCAATCATTATTGCCTTGAAGAGCGATATAGAAGTCACGACCTTTAGCTAGGTTCTCATTTGAAATTGGGGCAGCTAAGCAGTTAATTGCTGAGTCAAAGTTAAAATCAATTTCAATAGCTGAGGCCTTACCATGAGCATTGATTAACTGACGGATAGCAGATAATAATTTAGAGAACACATTGTATAAATCATAGTGATCGTAGCTTATCTCTTCACTTTGATCTGATAGTGGATATAAAGCATGCAAGGACGCTAAGAACTTACTTAGCTCTAAATATAGGGTAAATGGGCTGACACGTTGTGGAATGCATTGTGCCTGCAAACTTACAATATACTTATTTAAAAGCTCTAATTGCATGAGGCGCATCACCGAAGTGCCACTTACTAAGTTAGGATCAAAGCCCTCTTGCTCAATATCAGATAAGATTTTACTCTTGCAAGCTTTAAGCTCGTAGACAAGCTCTAAGGTTAAATTAAAGATATTAACGTGATTATCTAAGACAAAGTATGGTGGAGTGTACTTTTCTACAACCTCTAAGTATGGCTCATGATCAGCAATGGTGACCCACTTTAATTTTAAGATTGGTAATACAGATGCAGATGAGACCTTGCTAGGATCGGTTACAAGCTTAGCATTGAGCATGCGCTTGATGACAACTGTCTCATTATCACCGGTGTTCTCATCAACTAAGCTTTCTTCAGAGATCTTAAATCTTGCAAAGTCATGCGCATCATCTTTAGCAATATTTGAGTACTCATTTGAATAGTAAGGTACAGCTAGATATACCGTGACTAAATCATTTAATTTATTTAAATCTAAATCAATGGTAATAGGCTCAATTTCAATGTTGCCAGGCATAGAGAGCCCCACACCATCAGGCATCACTGCGCACAAAGAATTGATAAACACACGACGAGAACGCAGTGCATCGGTATCAACGTTAATGGAGATTAAACCTTCTGGGTATGGAGTATATAAGCTGCGCTCTTGATAAATTTGGTTATATAAGGCTCTTTGTAATTGCTGGAAATGGTGCTGTTGTAAAAATTGACCTTCTGACCAGTGCATGAATTTTGGAAAACGCATATCTATACCTTACTAATTGATTATTTTTAACTTTTAAATTCTTTACTTAAACCTATGATCAAAGACTCTAATTACTTTTATTTTTTAGCTTTTTTCTCATTGTCATAAAGCTCACGGCAATTTAAGTCTTTACTACCTTCTTTGCCTTCACACTTTAGGTTCTTAATAATAGGCTGATTGATAGACTCTTCTGCCTTTGGACTTGATTTAAAGGCATCATCTTTGGTGGTTTTAATTAAACCTGTAGGACCGATTTTTAAATAAATATCGTGATCTACAGAGAACATGGAATCATCTAGCTTCAAGATAAACTTACGAGGATCAAGCTTTTGCTGCTCTTTATCTGCATATGGAAGATTAGCTATAACCACTAAGTAAGCAGGCTCTTTATCAAAGATCTTAGCAAAATCGTCACTACCACCTTCTAAGACTTTGGCATCTAAATCATCTTGAGAGAATTTAAAGGTAATTGGCTCTAAATAAGCACGCATGGTGGAGCTATCTAGGAAGTATTTATCTACAGGGTAGCTTGTAAAGTTGATAGCATCAGTATCAGATAAACCTGCGATATCCACTTCAATAGTAGGATAAAAACCATAGGTTTTAGAAAGCTCACGAGTTGGAGTCACGCTAACATCAAATTTGTGTGAAGAGCAAGCACCTAGCATGCTAGCAGCAAGGACAGAAAGTGTAAGTAGGAAAATCTTTTTTAGCATAAGTAAACCTTATTATCTTTTGGCATCAAATGCTCTTAATTCAAAATCTATTTATCTATGTGTATACATGTTAAAGATAGCATAAGACTTCAAAAATATGTGTCTTTTATCCTCTATCTGTTAGCAAACACACTGTTTTTCTGACAATTTTTTGAAGTCCGTAAACATTATGACTTTGACAAAACTGTGTTTAGATCAAAACCATAAGGTTTAAGAGCTTACGCTACTATTTAAAAGTACTTAAAAACTACATAAGGAGACTGCAAAAATTACTACAGCCTCCTTTAGATTTAAGCTTTTACAGTGTAAATACTGAATTTAAATATTTAGTAAAACTATTGAGCTTCCACATCTTCAAAGTTGTAGATAAACTCACCGTCTTTACTATCAACAGTTACACCTAAAATCTTGCGATTATCCATAGTCTTTTCTAAGAACTTAGAACTAATCTCAGGTAATAAGTCATTTGAGATGATGGCATCAATCATGCGCGCACCTGAGGCGATGTTATTGCAACGACTAATGATTTCATCACGTACCTGTTGAGTAAAGGTAAAGGTAGCCCCATAGTTTTCCTTAACACGCTTTACAACCTTTGAAAGCTTTAGATCAATAATGTGATTTAAGCTCTCATGGCTTAATGGGTAGTAAGGGACAATGCTCATACGACCAATTAAAGCAGCGGGGAAGATCTTATACAAAGCTGGGCGACAAGCCTCTTCAAGAGTTTTTACATCCGGAAGATTATTCTCATCTTTACACATCTCCATGATCTCGTTATCACCGGCGTTGGTGGTAAGTAAGATCACAGTGTTCTTAAAGTTGATTTGTCGACCTTCACCATCTTCCATATTGCCTTTATCAAAGACTTGGAAGAACAGTTCATGCACATCCTTGTGAGCCTTTTCAACCTCATCTAAAAGCACCACGCTATAAGGCTTACGGCGTACAGCTTCGGTTAAAACACCACCTTCGCCGTAGCCTACATATCCTGGAGGCGCACCTTTTAGAGTTGATACCGTATGGGCTTCTTGGAACTCTGACATGTTGATGGTAATTAAGTTCTGCTCTGAGCCATATAAGGTCTCAGCTAAAGTTAAAGCAGTTTCAGTCTTACCAACACCAGATGGACCTGCGAGCATAATCACCGCAATTGGCTTGTTTGGATCGCCTAATTGAGCACGGGCGGTGGTAATACGCTTGGCAATTAACTCTAGACCATGATCTTGACCGATGACGCGCTGCTTCATGATCTCGCCTAAAGATAAGACAGACTTAATCTCATCTTTAACCATCTTACCTAGAGGAATACCCGTCCACTCTGAGATAACGGTTGCAACAGCTTGCTCATCTACCTCAGGTAAGAACATTGGATCCTCACCTTGCATAGTATTGAGCTTATCACGCTCACTCTTTAAAGTCTTTTTATCCTCATCAAGAGTATCAGGACTTTCTTGAGACTTAATTTTTTCACGAAGGTCAATGTAGATCTTAGCCTGTGCTTTAATGTCATCTAAAAGCTTAGACTTGTCATTTAACTGCTCGGTTACCTTGGCAATTAAAGTATCAAGCTCTGCTAAGCGCTCTTTTTCATCAAAGCCGCAGTTATCTTCTTTAGTTAAGATATCCTTTTCGGTATTTAATGCCTCAAGCTTACGACGTAAATACTCAACAGCATAAGGCTCAGCATTTTGTGAGAGGGCAACCTTAGCACAAGCTGTATCGATAATCGATACGGCCTTATCAGGAAGCTGCCTTGTTGGAATATAACGTCGAGAAAGTTTTACAGCAGCATCTAAAGCATTATCTAAAATGGTTACATGATGGTATTTTTCAAGTACTCCTACCATGCCACGGAGCATCTGCACAGCCTTATCATCATCTGGCTCATCTACTAGAATTTTTTCAAAACGACGAGTTAAAGCCGGATCTTTTTCAAAGTACTTTACATACTCTTTCCAAGTAGTAGCTGCAATACAACGAAGCTGTCCACGAGCAAGTGCTGGCTTTAAGAGGTTAGCAGCGTCATTTTGACCTGCTGCACCGCCTGCGCCTACTAAGGTATGAGCCTCATCGATAAAGAGGATAATTGGAGTATCAGAGTGTTGCACCTCTTCAATTACCTGCTTTAGGCGGTTTTCAAACTCACCTTTCATGGAGGCACCGGCTTGAAGTAAACCGATATCTAAAGATAAAAGCTTAGTGCCCTTTAGGCAATCTGGTACATCACCCTGAGCTAAACGGCAGGCAAAGCCTTCAACGACCGCGGTTTTACCAACACCTGCCTCACCGGTTAAAATTGGGTTATTTTGACGGCGACGTAAGAGGATATCGGTAATTTTACGAATTTCCTCATCACGGCCGACGATATTATCAATCTTACCGTCTAGAGCTTTTTGAGTTAAATCCTGACAGTATAAAGATAAGGCCTCACCTTTACCCATAGCAGGATCAGACATCATTTGACCTGCCTGTCCTGAAGCTGCCTGAGAGCTATCAGCTTTTACAGACACCTCATCAGAGTTTTTAACGATATTTACAAAGTTATCTTCAAGAATATCGGCGTTAATCTTTTTAAACTCAGATGAAATGGAATGTAGCTTACGAGATAGGTCAAAATTCTGTTTTAAAGCTAAGATTAAGTGGCCTGATCTAATCGCGCTATCCGAGTACATTAAAGAACAAACCATCCAAGCTTCTTTAATCATCTGCTCAATTTCAACTGCGAAGTCTTCAATTGAGGAAGCACCACGTGGCAGACTATCCATTGACTCAATTAAGTCTTTAGCAAGCTTACTTTCATCAATTTGGAAGTTTTTAATGATTTGATGTAAATCAGTATTTGGGGTAAGCAAGATCTGATTTATAACATGGCACAACTCTACATAGGGATTACCACGAGTTTTAGCAAGCACGGTGGCACTTTCTAAAGCTTTATAGCACTCCTTATTGAGCCTTTTAAATAATGAAACACGCTTTAATTTCATAGGCTTGTCCTTAATGTTTGTGCTTTGATGATGGAATCAACACAAAGCTTTACTGTAAGAATCTGTTGCTGGTTAGCATTAGTTACAAAGTGACAACTTTGTCCTAGTGCAAATTGTTTATTTAATGAAATTTTAGGCACAGTATCAGCTTTAATTTGTAAAATTAAATCATAGCTAATAGTCTTATCTAAATACATCTTAGTAATTTCATACAGCTCATTGAACATCTTCTTTTTAGGCATGAAAGATAGACTGTATTCAAAAGTCAAAGGACCTAAAATAATTTCAATGTTTTTAGTATTAGATAAGTAATGAGAGCCTAATTGAGAATCCACACCTAAAGTAGTATTTTTAGTACCTAGGTGCATGCGTAAATCTTTTGGAATTACCTGCCACTTTTTGACAAAGTCTTTAATTACCACCTTTTGCTCAAAGTAGTCTTGTAAGAGCTCTTTTAAACCATCCACGGTTCTGTCTTGATAGGATAAGAACCTTGCAAAGGATTTAATGGTGTGTGGCTTTAAACTGGTGTTATCAAAGTTTAGAGCACCGGTTAACATCTTAATAGAGTTTGAGATCTGACTTTTATCTCTATCAAAATTTACAGATAGCTCATTTTGAGCAAAGGCTCTGTAGAAAAGCTCAATGTAGCGATGGTTGATAATATCTAAAAAGCGACGTAAGGAATTGTCATAATGATGCTTTGCTCTGCCATAGACGTATTCGGTAGTTGAAAGTGGCATCGGTCCATTGCCACCTAACAAACCTAAAAAGTACACTAAAATTAAAGCATCTTCACCATTGTCATGCTTTTCTGTTATCGAGTGAATGGTGGTTGCAGGAAAGTTAAGATAAGGCATCTGTCCAAAACGTACAGCCTCATCTTTTGGCTCTTTAGCAAAACCAATTTTAGGATTTTGAGATTTTAAATTCTCGATAAGTCTTACTAAATAGAAAAAGTCTGGCTCACTGCCACCTCTTTTTAAGGTAGTTGAGTATTTAGTAATTAAGCGTCTGAGCTCTTGCATGTGTAGACCTCACCGTTTAATGAATTTTCAACTTCAACTACTATTGGTAAATTAACAGGAGCGCACTTTACTAAAAGTGTGCCAATAACTCTTGAGAAGACAAAGAAGCCCACGCCTTCTAAATCTTTGGGGTTAAACTTTAATCTAACCTGTTTACCCTTTTCAAAATACACGCAGCCTTTTGAAATATATCTAAAGACTTTCTCTTCAAGCTTTACATCTAACAAAGAGTCAACTAAGTGATGAATTTCCTCATCCTTGCGGGTAGAGAAACTTGAAATTAACTCTTTTAATTTATTTAAGATGTTGTGGGGACCTGACTCTAAAAAGGCTGATAAATGACTTAAAACGTAAGAGAGCTTTTGAAGATCATCAGAGCCTTTTAAATCAAATAAAGACTTATTAGGAACAGTAATTGCGGAAATGATTTTGCAGCTATTAGAGCTATCTCCTAGTAAAAAATCAAAGCTATCATTGCGCTTTAATAAAAGTGGTAAATCTGCGTTAGTACATAAGCAATTAGCAGAGAAGGTCAGCTCATCTGCCATGTATTCTTTAAAGTCCATACCGGATACTGAAATAAAGGCTTCAGACTTGTGGTAAAGATTACGTGACTTACTATTTAAGCCTTGCTGTCTTGGTCTGAACACTAGCTCAAAGAAGTTACGGTACTCTTCCCTAGTTTGACTATTTGAGCGTACGGTAAAGAATGGATAAGCGCTAAAAACTTGCTGATTGTTGTTATCAAAAAACTCTAATTTTCTAATCGAGCTAATCTCGTAATCTAAAGCTTGAGTTGCATCTACAACCACATTTACTTCATATTGATTTTTAATAAAGTTGCGATTAGTTCTCTTGTAGAAAAGATTGATTAAAGGCAGTGCATTAACCTTGATATGGTCTTTCTCTAGTGAGGTACTTAAGTTAACTGCTACATCTTTTTTAAACACAAAATGCAGTCTGCCTTTATTAACCTCAAAGCCTTGCAAAGCCTTACTTAAGTTTTTAATTCTTACAAACTTAAAAAAGTCTGGGTAGGATAAGAAACTAGATAAAAGCGAAATACCAGAGAGGCTATTTTGGGTATAGGTAAAGAGGTTATCTGAGCTATCAATTAAAGAAAACTCAAGCTCTAACTTTTTGAGCTCATAAAACTTTTCATTACTTTCAAAATAGACTTTATCTAATTTTGAAAATAAGGCATTAGAAAGCTCTGAGGCATCTTGATTTGATATATCTAAATACAGATCTAAAAAATCTCCCATGCAATTAGAGAGCTTTTCGGAGTTATCTGAGACTAAATCTATAGATAAGCAGCTAGATTTACCTTTAGTAATGGCATTTAAATTAGTACTTCTAGTAGAGAGCTCTACGCCATTGATTAAAAGCGGTACTAAGTAGGTACTAATGGCGCTTTTATAGGTAATGGCAGTAGCTGCTGTGGATAAATTCTTTGTAAAGGCTAAATCAGAGTCAACAGATACTACTCCGTCACGACCGGTTAGCTTACTTACATAACCTACAGTAGTTGAAGGAATTGGAGATAATATATCAGGGCAGATAGCTAAAATTAAGGCAGATAACAACCTGTCATAGCCATCGTCTAATTTCTTTTCAACACGGGCTGATAAAAAGGCAGTACCCTCTAGTAAGCGCTCAATAAATGGATCTTGGCACTCTAAGGCATTTAGATCTAGACGATTGGCAATTTTAGGAAACTCTTTTGAGAACTCAACGCCTAGTTTTCTGATAAAAGCTAAATTGTCTGAATAATAATCTAAAAAGTCTTTTTTCACGTTAATCGATGCTCTTTACAGTCGCAAAGCCAGTTTCTAAATCAATGTATGAGGCGCACTTAAAGCTACCTAAAAGCACATCAAGTGCAAACTCCCCTTCTATTTCTAAAGTAAAAGCAAAATTCTGCCTGGTGTTTTCGATATTAACAAGCCTTACCACCAAGCTGTCTTTTTTAATTCTTGGTTCAAAATGAATAATTTGCTCTTCAATCTCACGGCGAATTTTTTCTACTTCATAAGGAGAGTTAGAACGTCCACAAAAATCAGGAAGTCCAAAACCTAAAACAGAGAAAACTAACTCATCGTCATTGTTTAAATCACTTCTCTCTGGTCTAGACTTTGAATTTAAGATTGCATCAAGATTTTGAATGATCTCATTTCTAATCGTATCAAGTGGGACAAATTGAGGTAAATCATCTTTTTTCTCGCCAGGATTATTGTCGGTTAATCTTGTGAGAATACAAGGTACGTACTTTTCTTTTTTATAAATAACTTGAGACATTTAAAAATCTTAATTTCTGCTACTACTTAACCTAAAAAGGCAGGCATCTGCCTGCCCTTACCTAGGAGGTGATAATTATGCGTTTTCAACTTGATTGAAAGTAGCCTCAACCGCACCGTCTTTGGTGTTGTCCTCTTTAATTGCGGTGTACTTCCAAGTCATCTTAGCAGCTACTAATTCTACTGTTTCTACAGGAACAGCTACGGCTGCTACATCATCTTCATCATAATCAGGAATGCTTACAATTGCTTTAGCAATCTTAACGTTCTCTAAAGTGATCTCATAGACAGGAACTTGTGCGCCAGCTACAGCACGGCATACTTGGAACTGAACCTTAGCTACCTTCTGACCTGACATACAGAACTGTTGAATCTTTGGAGTTGCCTTATCAATTAGGTGAACGAATGTAAATGGAATGAAGTGACCACGACCTGAAACATCAGTTGAACGGCCAGCTACAACAGGTTGCTCTGAACCATGATCAAAGCCTGTGCACTCAATCCACTTGCCATGTGACTTATCTACTGACTCGCCATCGATACCGTCAATCTTGATGAAAAAATCATTTGCCATAATAAAATCCTTGTGTTGAAAACAACAACTGTAATCGTTTTATGAGTGAAACTCTAAAATTCTTTTAAGGCAGGCTTTAACCTGCCTTTTTGAGCAAGTTAAAATTATGAATTTTCAACTTGGTTGAAGTTAGCTTCAACAGCACCGTCTTTGGTGTTGTCCTCTTTAATTGCGGTGTACTTCCAAGTCATCTTAGCTGCAACTAGATTTACTGTTTCAGTTGGAACGCCTGAGGTATCATCACCTAAAGTACCCTCATCGTCGATCTCGATATTGCCAACACGAGCACTAGAAATTTTTACGTTCTCTAAGGTGATCTCATATACAGGAACCTGAGCACCAGCTACTGCGCGGCATACTTGGAACTGTACTTTTGCAATCTTTTGGCCAGACATACAGAACTGCTGGATCTTTGGGGTTGCTTTATCAATTAAATGAGTAAAGGTAAATGGAATAAAATGACCACGACCTGAAACATCAGTTGAACGGCCAGCTACAATTGGCTGCTCTGAACCGTGCTGGAAGTATGTACACTCAATCCATTTGCCGTGTGACTTATCAACTGACTCACCATCGATACCATCAATCTTGATGAAAAAATCATTTGCCATAATAGACTCCTTGTGAAACAAACAAAATTAAGTATTGATTATCTAGAGCGCGAATACCGCGCTCTAGCATAAATTTTTACTTAGCACCAGTTGGTACTTTAGTAGTTAAACGTAGAGATGTGGTTAAGCCCTCTAACTGGTAATGAGGTCTTAAGTAGAACTTAGCAGTGTAGTAACCTGGCTGTCCTTCTACGTCTTCTACAGTAACCTTAGCTTCAGCTAAAGGATACTTAGCCTTAACTTCCTCTGATGCACTAGGATCTGAGGTTACATAGTTAGAAATCCAATCTGATAGCCAACGCTCCATGTCAGCGCGCTCTTTGAATGAGCCAACCTTGTCACGAACGATGCACTTTAAGTAGTGAGCAAAGCGTGAGGTTGCAAAGATGTATGGAAGACGAGCTGATAAACTTGCATTAGCAGTTGCATCAGGATTGTCATACTCTTTTGGCTTGTTAACTGTCTGGCCACCTAAGAATACAGCGTAGTCAGTGTTCTTCCAGTGAACTAATGGTAAGAAGCCGTTCTTTGAAAGCTCTGCTTCACGACGATCAGTAATTGCAATTTCAGTTGGGCACTTCATAGCAACACCACCATCATCGGTTGGGAAGGTATGGGTTGGAAGTGATTCAACAATACCACCTGCCTCAACACCACGGATACGAGCACACCAACCATAGTCAGCAAATGAACGGTTGATGTTTACGCCCATAGCGTAAGCAGCGTTCATCCAATTGTACTTAGTTGAGTTTCCTGAATCTGTGGTCTCTTCAAAGTTAAAGCCTTCAACTGGGTTGGTATTAGCACCATATGGAACACGGCTTAATACACGAGGTAGAGTTAGTGCTACATAACGGCTATCATCTGACTCTCTAAATGAACGCCATGCAGCATACTCAGGAGTTGAGAAGATCTTAGAAATATCTCTTGGGTTTGCTAAATCCTGCCAACTATCTAAGTTTACAATTGAAGGATCAGCAGATGAGATAAATGGAGCGTGGGCAGCTGATGCAATCTGAGCTACGCCTTTTAATAACTCAATATCCTGTGGTGAGTGATTAAAGTAGTAGTCACCGATGATAGCACCATATGGCTCACCGCCTGCGGTACCATACTCATCTTCGTATAATTTCTTAAAGATTGGGCTTTGATCCCAAGCTGTGCCTTTAAACTTCTTTAAAGTCTTTGCTAAATCTTTCTTGCTTACATTTAAAACACGTAGCTTTAAAGTCTCAGAGGTTTGGGTGTTGTTAACTAAGTAAGATAAACCACGCCAAGCACTTTCTAAGTTTTCAAAGTCCTCATGATGGATGATAGCATTCATCTGCTCTGATAACTTCTTATCAAGCTCTGCTATCATGCCTTCAATAGTCTTAATTGAGTCATTTGAAATTAAGCTTGCGTTTTGTAGTGCTTGCTGAACTAAAGTGTTAACAGCTGACTTAACCGCAGTATTAGCCTCTTCTGATTTTGGCTTAAACTCTTTATTTAAAAGAGCCTCAAAGTCATTTACTTCAAGGGTTGATTGCGCACTTTGTTGTTGCTCTAAAGTATCTGACATTTGTTATTCCTCGCCTTTATTAGAATCAGAATCTTGAGGTTTAGCCTTAGCAGCTAGTGCCTTTAATAAGGTCTCATCTTCTAATAGCTTAGAAATTAAGTCCTCAGCACCTGACTTACCATCCATGTAACTTAAAAGATTTGATAGTTGCTTACGAGCCTCTAGAAGCTCTTTTACACCATCAACTTTCTCAGCTACCTTATCAGGGCTAAAGTCATCCATGCTCTCAAAACTTACATCAACTGCGATATTACCTTCGCCAGTCATAGTGTTAGGAACATTAAAAGCAACGCGTGGCTTAATGCTCTTTAGGCGATCATCAAAGTTATCAACATCGATGTCTAAGAACTTCTTGTCTTCAAGTTTCTTATCCTTATCAACTTCGCTCTTACCAGATAAATCTGACATTACGCCCATCACGAAAGGTAAATTTACCTTCTTCTCAGCACCATAAAGCTCAACATCATATTCAACCTGAACACGTGGAGCTCTGTTCTTGCCAATAAACTTTTGACCGCTATTACTTGCCATAAAGTCCTACCTTATGTAAATTAAATTAAAAACCTTTACTAGCTAGAGCCATCATCTGGCTTTTTCACACCTAGCTGTTCACGACCTCTATCAAGAGCATTTGAGTCAATCTCGCCTAGAAGATCGATAAAATTCATATTTGCCATGCGCAGTGCTCTTTGTAATAAATATGGCACTGGGCTTGTAGGCTCAGTCTTTTCAAAGTACTCTGAAGCCTTTTTAATTAAGATTAAAGCATCTGATCTTGATTGAGCCTTGTAGGTATCAAGATTGAAAACACTCTTTACTACAACCTGAGGTGCAACAGTTGCCGTTGCTGCAACTACACTCTGAACAGGTGCTGTATCTTGAGACTGCTCTTCTGTTGCAGTGCTATCAGTTGTAGTGTCTCCTGAGGTATTAGAATTATTAGCTACAAAGTTCTTATACAAATTGTGAAGTAACTTAATCTCATGCTCTAAGCTTTCAAAACTTAAATAACCTAGATCATTTGTTTTTTGATTAAAGTTATCTGCAATGTTCTTAACTAACTCTTGAATACTTTCAACTAAAGCAAGCTTATCTGTTAAAGATTTTTGTGGGATAGTTGCCATCTGAGTGGTTAGAACATTGATATCAACCTCGTCGTCTGCTGACTCAATGTAACCTGAGGCAATTAGATAATCTCGATAGGTGTAATCAAGCTCAGGAACTAATCTTATCTCGCGTAAAATCTTAAAGAAGTTATAGCCATCTGAGAATGCTCCATCGGCAGGAGAGATCATGGCTAGAATGTTAATTCTTTGAGTTGGATCGTTATCATCATCTGGATCTAACTCTGGGTAGAAAGTGTCATAGAGATCTTTTACTAGATAATCGATAACTTGTAGACCTTGCTTTAAACCTTCAAGGCCAAACATCTTAGTTGAAGCTAAAGTAAAGAAAGAGGCTACAGATAAGTCACGGGTTCTATCCCACAGACTTAAGCAAGAGGTGTAAAGTTTATGGTAATCAGGATCTTTACCACTGATAACTGAGTCGCCCATCTCAGATGAGCTACTACCTACTGCTAGCTCTTCTAAAGACATATAGGTCTCGTCATACTCAAGGTTATCTCCACATGGATTATCTCCACCTAAAGGAGTTAATAATTTGTTTAACTCATCAGTAGATAAAAGCTCCATGTATCTGTACCTCGTTGCAGCTATAACTAACATTTTCTTGATGTAGGTTGAATGTAGTTTTAAGTACTGCTTTATGAATGTAGATCTTATTAAACAATTGATTAAAGCTAACCTAAATGCTTTTAATCAATTTGCCATATTTATGTTTAATACTCTTCTAAGAATAGGTAATAGTTTTGTAAAAACAAAGCAAGTAGATATAAATTTGTAATCTTGATCATAAATTTATTCTAGATATTTGATAAAAATTTGCTTGAGGTTCAACTATTTATAGACGAGTTCTTGCATTGAGCAAAATGCCTTATAAAAGATCTTTATTAAGAAATAATTCTAAAAGACAACTAAATCTAAACTCTACTTTGGCAGTTCGCAAAAACTAGCCAAAGTGCATAACAACACGGTCTAGCACCATGTTTGCTCTTTAAATTTATATTTCTTATAAAATGGAACGTTTTTTGTTGTCAAACAGCGATCTGA
>Ga0256405_10006210_pt1 | contig 19440 bp, 6 predicted proteins | sample RumenRJG_02DNA_FD_189096 | JGI IMG/M metagenome (GOLD analysis project Ga0256405, IMG submission 189096) | Bovine rumen microbial communities from Lethbridge, Alberta, Canada - RJG_02 | ecosystem: Host-associated > Mammals > Digestive system > Stomach > Rumen | place: Canada: Alberta | collected... | reverse complement strand
GTGAAGGACGAGCTGAAGAACACCGCCATTCAGATTACCTGCATCGACGAGCAGGGCAATGTGCTGAAGCGTGTGACCTCGGGTGACAGCGGGGACATCGAAGACCCTGAGGCTGAGGGCGGAAGCACTTCAAGCGGCGGCAATGCACCCCATCCTTCTGCCGAAGGGTAGTTCATAGTTCATAGTCACACAGATTACACGGATCTCACAGATTTAAAATGATTCCTGAGCGAACTGCTGTCGCAGTTATGTCGTGCTGCACGGTCTTCTGCGCTCATGCAAGCATAGCTCCGAATCCCCCGCATCACAACACCACCTTCTACGAAGCTGGTTCGCTCAGCAATCATTTACCACAGATTCTTGATGTTGGTTTCAGGTTCCAGGGGATTGAAAATCTGTGGTGAAATGAGTGCGGATTGAGCCGCATTCGAAGAATGAGGTCATTGAGCTACAGGATATTCGTAGCCATGCTTGCATGAGCGAAGAATAGCATGTAGGACTATGAAACAGCGACAGCTGTTCTATCCGTACTCATTTCTAAATCTGTGTGATCTGTGAAATCTGTGTGACATTACATAATTCATAGTTCATAGTTTAAAGTTCAAAGATTATGAAGAAAGAAACGTGGAAAATGGTGATTCAGATACTGGTTAGTATCCTCACCGCAATGGGAACGGCATTAGGCACTACCTCTTGCATGGGACATGGACCGTTTTAAAAGAGTAATTAGTAATTAGTAATGAAAATCCCTGCTGAGCATTGGGGCTCGGCGGGGATCTTTTCTTGTTAAAATTTGGAGATTAATGAAAAAGCATTATTTCGACCTGTTAAAAAGAATTAAAAAGACGCGTCTTTTGCCTTTCTGTCAGGGGAAAATAGTAACTTTACATTCAAAATTGTTTATATGAATGATGGGCGCCGAGGCACAGTCTATGTGGTGTCAAAATAAAATCAAAAAATCCAATGACAAAGCAACTGAACTTAAAACTAGTCCTAATCATATTGGTAAGCATGATGGGTATGAATGCATACTCGTATGATGCTTATATTGACGGCATTTATTACAACTTCAATGGGGATAATGCCATAGTGACTACGAATAGTAGCAATGATTACAAAGGTGCTGTTGTGATACCTTCGTCCGTTCACTATAATAGTAAGGACTATAGTGTGACGAGTATTGACGCAGATGCTTTCAATATGTGTTCTGGTCTTACCTCGATTACCATCCCCGGTAGCGTGACGAATATTGACGAAAGTGCTTTCTCGGGTTGTTCAAGTCTTACCACCATTACCATCCCCAGCAGTGTGACGAGTATTGGTGATTACGCTTTCAGTGGCTGCACAGGCCTTACCTCGATTACCATCCCCAATAGTGTGACGAGTCTTGGCAATAATATTGTCTCCGGTTGCATTGGCCTGAACTCCATCAATGTGGATGCCGGCAACTCGATATACGATTCTCGCGGGAATTGCAATGCCATTATATTAACGGCTACAAACACACTGATTGCAGGATGTAAGAGTACTGTTATTCCAAATACTGTGACGAGTATTGGCTTCGAAGCTTTCTATTTTTGCTCCGGCCTTACCACCATTACCATTCCCAATAGCGTGTTGACAATTGGCAATAATGCTTTCCATGGTTGCTCTGGTCTTACCTCAGTCAAATTGTATGCCGAAACGCCTGCTCCTCTTTTGGCTGGAATATTCCCTACCGCTCAACCCATGACGTTGTATGTACCCCAGGGAAGCAAAGCAGCTTATCAGTCTGCTTCCGGATGGAGGAATTTTAGAACTATTATTGAATATGACCCATCCTTCACGCTGACTGCCAATGATTTGAAAATGGAATATGGCGACGCTGTTCCAGCATTCACATATACTACTGAAGGAGAAACGTTTAGGGGAACTCCCCAGTTTACCTGTGACGCCACGTCAGCATCACCGGTTGGAACATATCTCATTGTGGTTGGCAGGGGAACCATAGACAATGAACATGGTACCTATGTAAACGGTACATTGACCATCGAGAAGGCCCCGTTGACGATTACTGCCAAGAGCTATTCCATCAAGCAGGGCGATGCATTGCCGACATTCGAGGCAGAGTATAGCGGTTTCAAGAACAGCGAAACATCCAGTGTGCTGGCTACTCAGCCTACCATAACATGTAACGCCACATCAGCCAGCGAACCTGGTACGTATGACATCATCGTCAGCGGAGCAGCAGCGCAGAACTACAGTTTCACTTATGTGAAGGGTACGCTGACCATTACTCAGGCTAATCCTGTAACCATAACTGCCAAGAGTTACAGCCGTCAGTATGGTGAAGCCAATCCTGCCTTTGAGTACACATCGTCTGGTGCAGCACTGAGCGGAACACCAAGCATCACCTGTGAAGCAACAGCCACATCGCCTGTTGGTGAATATCCCATTGTTATTGCCAAGGGAACCGTCACTAACTATAACGATACGTATGTGAACGGTAAGCTGACCGTTACCAAGGCCCCGTTGACGATTACAGCCAAGAACTATGCCATCAAGCAGGGCGATGCATTGCCGACATTCGAGGCAGAGTATAGCGGTTTCAAGAACAGCGAAACATCCAGTGTGCTGGCCACTCAGCCTACCATAACATGTAACGCCACATCAGCCAGCGAACCTGGTACGTATGACATCATCGTCAGTGGTGCTGCAGCCACCAACTATGATATCACTTATGTGAAGGGAACGTTGACTATCACACAGGCAGATGAAGTTGTAGTGGCAGCCAATAGTTACATTCGTCTGTATGGCGACGCTAACCCAACATTCGGGTATTTTTCTTTTGGTACGACACTGAGTGGTGAGCCAGACATCACTTGTGAAGCAACAGCCACATCGCCAGTGGGAGAATATGATATTGTACCAAGCAAGGGAACCATTACCAACTACAATGTGACTTATGTGAACGGTAAGCTGATCATCGGCAAGACCCCGCTGACAATTACAGCCAAGAGCTACACTATCAGGCAGGGTGAGGCGTTGCCTTCATTCGAGGCAGAGTATAGCGGTTTCAAGAACGATGAAACTTCGCAGGTGCTGGCAAAGCAGCCATCTATCACTACTACTGCCACATCGGCCAGTGAGCCTGGTACGTATGATATCGTAGTCAGTGGCGCAGATGCTACCAATTATGATATCACTTATGTGAAGGGTACACTGACTATTACACAGGCAGATCCCGTAACTGTTGTTGCCAAGAGTTACACTCGCCAATATGGTGAAGCCAATCCTGCCTTTGAGTACACATCATCAGGTGCAGCACTGAGCGGAACACCAAGCATCACCTGTGAAGCAACAGTCACATCACCTGTTGGTGAATACGACATTGTTGTTTCCAAGGGCTCTGTCACCAATTATAACGATACGTATGTAAACGGAAAACTGACCATCGAGAAGGCTCCGTTGACAATTACAGCCAAGAGCTATTCCATCAAGCAGGGTGAGACACTGCCTACTTTTGAAATTGAGTATAGTGGGTTCAAGAACAGCGAAACATCCAGTGTGCTGACCACTAAGCCAACAATAACTTGCACTGCCACATCAGCCAGCGAACCGGGTACGTATGACATCATCGTCAGTGGTGTAGACGCTACCAACTATGGTATCACTTATGTGAAGGGAACATTGACTATCACACAGGCAGATGAAGTTGTAGTGGCAGCCAATAGTTACATCCGTCTGTATGGCGACGCTAACCCAACATTCGGGTATTTTTCTTTTGGGACGACACTGAGTGGCGAGCCAGACATCACTTGTGAAGCAACAGCCACATCGCCTGTTGGTGAATACGACATTGTGGCAAGCAAGGGAACCGTAACCAACTATAACGATACGTATGTGAACGGTAAGTTGATTATCATCAAGGCTCCGTTGACAATCACAGCCAAGAACTACACTATCAAGCAGGGTGAGACACTGCCAACATTCGAAGCCACTTATGAAGGCTTTAAGAACAGTGAGACTTCGCAGGTGCTGACCGCTAAGCCTACTATCACAACTACTGCCACATCGGCCAGTGAACCTGGTACGTATGATATCGTGGTCAGTGGTGCAGCTGCTACCAACTATGATATCACTTATGTGAAGGGTACACTGACTATTACACAGGCAGATCCTGTCACTATTACAGCAAAAAGCTACACCATTCATTATGGTGACGAACTGCCTACATTTGAGTTCGCCAGCGAGGGAGCAACTCTAAAAGGTACGCCGGCCATCAGTTGTGAGGCAACAAAGACTTCGGCAGTGGGTACTTACCCCATTGTGATTACAAAGGGTAGTGTGACGAACTACAACACCACTTTTGTGAATGGTACGCTGACCATCACCAAGGCTCCGCTGACCATCACCGCCAAGAGCTACACCATCAAGCAGAACGATCCATTGCCGACATTCGAGGCAGAGTATAGCGGTTTCAAGAACAATGAAACATCCAGTGTGCTGACCACTCAGCCTACCATCACTTGCAGTGCCACATCAGCCAGTGCTCCTGGTACGTATGATATTGTAGTCAGTGGTGCAGACGCTGCCAACTATAGTATCACTTATGTAAAGGGAACGCTGACCATTACCGAAGCAGATAAAGTTGTAGTAGCAGCCTATAGTTTCGTTCGTCTGTATGGCGACGCTAATCCAACTTTCGAGTATTATTCCTTTGGGGCATCATTGATTGGTACACCAAGCATCACTTGTACAGCAACAGCCACATCACCTGTTGGTGAATATGACATTGTGCCAAGTCAGGGATCTGTTACCAACAACAATGTAGTTTATGTGAACGGAAAGTTGGCCATCATCAAGGCTCCGCTGACTATCACCGCCAAGAGCTACACCATCAAACAGGGTGAGACACTGCCAACATTCGAAGCAGACTACAGTGGTTTTAAGAACAGCGAGACATCCAGTGTGCTGACCACTCAGCCTATTATCACTACTACTGCCACATCAGCCAGTGAACCTGGTACGTATGATATCCTAGTCAGTGGTGCAGCTGCTACCAACTATGATATCACTTACGTGAAGGGTACGCTGACTATCACGCAGGCAGATCCTGTAACTGTTGTTGCCAAGAGTTACAGCCGTAAGTATGGTGAAGCCAATCCTGCCTTTGAGTACACATCGTCAGGTGCAGCACTGAGCGGAACACCAAGCATCACCTGTGAAGCAACAGCTACATCACCTGTTGGTGAATATGACATTGTGGCAAACAAGGGGACCGTCACTAATCACAATTTGGCCCTTGTGAATGGTAAGCTGACAGTTACCAAGGCCCCGTTGACAATAACAGCCAAGAATTATGCCATCAAACAGGGTGAGGCATTACCAACGTTCGAGATTGAGTATAGTGGCTTCAAGAACGGTGAGACATCCAGTGTGCTGGCCACTCAACCAACCATAACTTGTAGCGCTTCATCGTCCAGTGCTCCTGGTACGTATGACATCGTAGTCAGTGGTGCAGATGCTGCCAACTATAGTATCACCTATGTGAAGGGTACGCTGACCATCACGCAGGCAGATGAAGTTGTAGTAGCAGCCTATAGTTTCGTTCGTCTGTATGGCGACGCTAACCCAACTTTCGGGTATTATTCCTTTGGGGCATCATTGATTGGTACACCAAGCATCACTTGTGAAGCAACAGCCACGTCGCCTGTTGGTGAATATGACATTGTGCCAAGCAAGGGAACCATTACCAACTACAATGTGACTTATGTGAACGGCGAGTTGATGATCTTACAGGCTCCGTTGACGATTACAGCCAAGAGCTACACCATCAAGCAGGGTGAGGCAATGCCAACTTTTGAGGTTGAGTATAGCGGTTTCAAGAACGACGAGACGAAAGCAGTATTAGCCACTCAGCCTACCATCAGTTGCAGCGCCACATCAGCCAGTGCTCCAGGCACCTACGACATCGTAGTCAGTGGAGCAGATGCCGCCAACTATGACATCGCTTATGTGAAGGGAACGCTGACTATCACGCAGGCAGACCCTGTCACTATTACAGCAAAGAGTTATACCATTCAGTATGGTGACGAACTGCCAGCATTTGAGTTCACCAGCGAGGGGGCAACACTTGAAGGGAAACCATCCATCAGTTGTGAGGCAACAAAGACTTCGGCAGTAGGTACTTACCCCATTGTGATTACAAAGGGTAGTGTGACGAACTACAACACCACCTTTGTCAGTGGTACGCTGACCATCACGAAGGCTCCGTTGACGATTACAGCCAAGAGCTGCACCATCAAGCAGGGTGAGGCATTGCCAACATTCGAAGCCACCTACGAAGGCTTTAAGAACAATGAGACTTCTCAGGTGCTGACGAAGCAGCCAGCTATCACCACTACTGCAACTTCATCAAATGAGCCTGGTGAATACGACATCACCATCAGTGGTGCTGAGGCTCAGAACTATGACATCAGTTATGTAGCAGGAAAATTGACCATCACAGCCTCTGATGGTATCAAGGAGATATCGTTTGAGCATCCCGTATCAGTATTCAACCTTTCTGGTCATAAAGTTCGTTCGAATGTTACTTCACTCGAAGGACTTCCCAAGGGTGTTTACATCATCAACGGAAAGAAAGTGGCAATCAAGTGACAATCCTATCAAATAGAAAAATAATTAAGCAATAGCAAAAATATGAAACGTATATTCTACTTATTCCTACTGACAATTACCGCCCTCAGCCTCCAGGCTCAGGACTTCCAGTTGTACTTTGCCAACAACGTCAGCGACGTTTCCAATCTGCGGAGCATTCGTAAGTCGAATAAGCTCAATTGGCAACTTGTCACCAACGGGGCACTCGCCACCAATAAGGTGCAGGTGGAAGGCGTGAAGAGCATGTTTGCCTCTACGGACATGAAAGGTCGTGCGCAACAGCAGCAGTTCTGGAAGATGCGCGACAACAACCTGCTCTGTTTCCGCATCAACGACGGCGACAACAGCAAGGGTGCGTTGTTTGAGGTGCGCATGTACTATAACGACTACGAGAAATACATGTATCTCGGTGTCAGCAACTATTTCTTCGTCAACATCCCCCACAAGGACGACAAGGTAACCATCAAGGTCAACAAAAAAGTGTCAAAGAATGTGGCCAAGACTGATACGCTGACCTTCACCTATCAGGTTTTTGACTGGGACAACGACCGCCTGTACACCTTCCAACTCGACTCCAAGCGACAGGCTGAGAACCGCAGCTACCTGCTGGAATATACCACAAAGAAAGACGGAGGGCAGACCACGACAAAGACCTTGGAACTGAAGAACGACAAGTTCCAGTCATTCTACGTCCCCGAGGATGAAACGCTGACCGGTCTGAACCTCGTCAGCGACAACAACGGCAACAAGCAGAAGTTGAAGATGGACCTCAACAAACTGATGTATGGCGTATGGTTGTCGGATGCTTACACGCGTCCTCGTCTGGAGACAAACTTTAACCTCGACAAGCACGCCAACCGTGAGCTGACCATCTTCAATATGTTAGGAACAGGACTGGTGGAGCATTTCGATACGCTGTATCTGACTATACACGGACGCAAAAACCGCTTTGTGGAGAATGCCACCCTGAATGTTGTCAGTCTGAACAATAAAGGCGAATATGTTGCCGACAGCCATGTAAAGGTGGACAAATACGACACGAAGAAGAGAGCCTATCGCATTATAACAATGGGCAACCCTGCCTACATTGAAATCTTGGCACAGGGATATTATCCCCGGCTCTATCGCTATCCCGGAGCGAGCGACCCCACAACGGGAGTGCTTGATACGAAGCGCTGTCGTGCAAGGGTAACACTTATCTCTGGCAATTACGACAGCAAGAAAGAAACTATCAGCGAGCAGACTATCTTCCTGCTGAAAAACCTGAACACGTCCACCACTGTCGGCGGCAAGAAGTATCAGCAATTCGGTATCGACTCCATTAGGACAGAGACACGAGGTAAGGAAAGTGAAGTCGTATTCATGGAGGACGGCGGCTATCAAGACCCCAAGATGTTGAACGGTAAGCAAATAGACAAGTATGCCCGCATGCGCATCACGATGTCCGTTCCCAAGGGAAAGAATCAGCAAGACCCTGCGCTGACTGCCAAGGAGAAGGGCGGCACCACCTCGTACACATTCAACTATCTGCAGCGCAGTTCCGTTCTGGCTAAGAATTATCCAGGTCTGGCTCGTGACTACTTTGACCTATACTATGACCTGTTGAACCCACAACTGCCTGAGAACAAACCCTATAAGTTGTTGCTCACTATTGGTGAAAACAAATTTGGCCAGTTCCCTTATTTGAAACGTTCCGTCGTAAACGATAAGGACATCAAGAAGGAAGGTGAGAATAAGACTAAAGAAATCATTACACCTAATAAGAACTGGTTTCATGGTGGTGGACAGGATGGGGGTACTTGGGATTTCCTTTTTTCACCCAGTATCAGTTATAGCCCACAATCTTTCCCTGGATTTGGTTTAAGTATTATTCCTGTTATCTATTGGGATAAACAATATTTAGATGTCAACGTCAGTATCTCTATAGCCGGACGAGGATCAGGAGATAAAGAAAGCGGCAAAGATTTTCGTAAATCTATGAAGGAAACCAATATCCACAACATCCCTTTGACTGGCAAAGACAATCCCCATAAGTTGACATTTAACAATCAAAACAGAACGATGGGCCTGAAGAAATATGACGACGAATATTGGTTCATGAACGAGTTCGACGACATCTTCAAGATACAGGGCAACAAACTAGGATTGGGTTTCTATGGTGATGGTTTGTTTAGTATTTCGACGACTTTCAGTCCCTTTGATTTTTATGTCAAAAACATCTCTGGGTCCTTGGGCTATGGTGGGTTTCTGGCTTGGGCTGTCGATTTGGGTAAAGAAAACAGCGTCTTTAAAAAATGGGCAGAAAGGGTTAAAAACTACGTCAAATTTACTGCAACACTCAACGCTGCATTATATGGGCAGATTTCTTTTGGTATCAAACGCTACGGCTTCAAAAAAGAAAAAAACAAGCTTATAGCAGGCAGACTGGGTTGGTTGGGAGAAGTTGAAGTCTGTGGGAAGCTGGGTGTGGCTTATGCAGCGACTATCGACCTTTCTGGCGGTGACAAGGACAGCTTCTGGGGGAAACTTTTTAATCAGTTATTCTATTTCTCTGGTTCTGTACGAGGCGGTGGAAAAGTGCAGTTTAACTGGGGCATGGGCGGACCATTTCAGCCTAAAATGGAATTTAGCGATCACGGATCTAAACTGTTGGGAATGATTGGCATCGATGCATTCTTTGAGTTCAAGACACCTATGGGCACATGGCGACCGCGTTGGGCTGGTTGTTTCGGACGTCGCTTTTTCTGGGACGACAATACCAAAAACCCCTACTACCCAGGCTATCCGCATTGGCTGAGCACAACGAATAAAGCACCAGAAGCGTCTCTTCGTGCACAGGATGCGGATGACGAAGAGTTTGTTGGCGACAATCCATATATCGACATTGGCAATATTGTTGCCAGAAACATCACCGGCAATCCAGTGCCCACTTTTCTCAATGATGGTGACATTGCCCTGCTGAACGGGCATAGCAGCAATAAGAACAGTGATCACATTGAGGTATATGACACTGGCAATAAGACCACGACCACCCTGTCAACTGACAACCGTCAGACCAGTCACCTCAAAACTGCTACGGCTGGTGATTACGAGGTAGTGGGTTATAGCGAACTGACTCAGGAAATTGATGGAACAGCATTTGCAACGCTTGAACAGCGTATCGCCAGGAACGATGAACTCATGCAAAATGCACGCATCGTTGTCAAGTCACGCAAAGGAAGTAATGGCCTCTGGAAGGAGACCGTCGTGCCCAAAGTGCCTAATCAAGGTGCCGCAGAAGGCTATATCGACAAGGAACCTCATGTCACCGTACAGAGCGACGGGAAGATGGCCTGTCTGTGGATGCATGGAAAATATGGAACCATCGATTATAGCGGCGATTCACAAATGACCGATGATGAAAAGGTCGTTATTCGACCCTTTACCGGACGCATGATGTTCTCTATCTATGATGGTCAGCAGTGGAGCACCCCGAAGGCGTTGCTCAATCCCATCAATGAAAACAGCATGCTTTCCGACTGCCAGTTGTTGATGTCCAATGACACCTTGCTGATGGCTACCAACATGATCACCTACACAGAGGAGAATAGCAAGGTTACTACTGACCACACGCTATGGTATCACGCCTGCGTCAACGGACAAGTATCTTCGACGATCGACAATACCGACCCATTGCAGTTCTCCATGCAGATGGTGGGCGACCGCGTGGTATGTGCCAGTATCTACGAAACCCCCGACAGTGCGCGTGATATCCGTGTTCAGGCCATGAACATGAGAGGGTTGCCCTACGACGAATATACTACTGACCTTAACATGGTCCAATACATGCCCAGTACCCTGAAGGTCATTGCCGACAAGACTGTTGACAACCCCACCGACTTTGCTATTCTCTGGACATGTAGAGACAACCTCGTCCGTACAGACAGTAAGAAAGTAGGACAGCCGACCGTGCAGACCATCCTGAATGTCTCGCGCATCTTTATGGAAGACAATATGGCTCCTACACCACACATCACTATCGGTTCCACACGCGACAGCTTACTCATGCCGTCATACGATGCCTATATGGATGATAACCAGATCCGTTCCGTTTATACACTGACAAATCCAGGAACGAGCGAGTCACACGTTATGTTGAGCACACAGGAGTTCTTCAACGACTTTGATTATAAACTGAGCTGCGACGACGCAGCCCTTGTGGGAGGTAACAAGATGCCTGTCAGCCTGACTATTTATAACACCGGCACGTCGCCCATCATCAGCGTCACGGGTAAGATAAACGATCAGGACATCACTGAGATGATGTTAGACGAAGACCGTTACAACCTCTATATTGCGCCTAATGACTATGAGACCGTCACACTGCTGTACCCAGTGACAGCTGACTTCAATGGTGTGCTGCTGCCCAAGGACATTGCTGCAGAATATGACAACGTCTTCCATACCAGCTATTCTGCGCGCCGTGCTGCCAGTCTGCGCCGCACTGTCAAACCCAACGACGACAACGAGTGCGAACTAGCCCGTGGTTATGAGGATATCAGTTGTGAATTGGTCAACCATGTAGTAGAAGGCAACACCAACACTTTCGAGATTGAAGTTACTGACCACTCGTTGAACGGTTTGCAAGCCGATCATGTTGTCTATGTAGGTATCTATCCCGGACCTTGCTACAACGTCCCACTTTGCGACACGGCAGAACAAACACTCACTGCCAGTGACTTCCTGGATGTTGGCGGTGAGCGCAAAGCATACGTCACCCTCACCGTCCAGAACGTCGAGGAGGCGACATGGTGCTATGCCAATGCATTTATCTACGACCAGCGACTTTTGGACATCTCTGAAGATGTGCCGGATGAAAGCATCCGCGTGGTCAACAACCTGTCTGCTGATGATTGTATGATAGGTGTCAACCTTATTCCTACGGAGGAAGACGAGCTGACTGGTATTCCCATCGTTAAGAAGGACGGTGCCCAGCAGCGCCACATCAACGTGACTCGCACGGAGGGTGGTTTCCGTCTCTCAGGACTGACCAGCGACGACGGATACCTTCGCGTGTTCGACACCAAGGCAACACCCGTCTATGGTGCTCCCGTCACCACGGGTACGGTGTTCATTCCCGTCCAACAGCATGGTGTTTATCTCATTTCGACCAACAGTGAAGTTCTCAAGTATAACTATTAAATCATATCATAGATGAAACAGCGTATCACATATATCAGCATAGCACTTTTCGTGTTACTGTTCCTAACGCCCCAAGTACACCTATCTGCCGAGTCTCATTGTTCGAGACGCAACAATTGGGAGTCGATATGGGAAAACCAGTTCAAGAACAACTATGGTGGTTTCCAAGGTAGCGGAACACTGAGCGATCCTTACCAGATTAGCCAGTCCTACCACTTGGCCAAGCTGGCATACGAGGTCAACGTTCGTCATAATACCTATAAGGGCAAGTACTTCAAGTTGACTGCCGACATCAATCTGCAGGACTACAAGATAGACAATATGAACACCCTGTGGGTACCCATCGGCATCGACCATCGCTATCCCTTCGAGGGCTATTTCGATGGCAACGGCAAGACCATCTCCGGCTTGATGATGTGGCCAGAAGGTAGCAAGGAGAGTCAGTTTAGCTATGGCCTGTTTGGAGCCTCTCGTGGTTTCATCCGCAATCTCAATATCAAAGGTGGCGAAATTGACTTCCGTCTGGCTGGAGAAGAAGTCAAGACCCTCTATGTGGGTATGTTGTGCGGCTATTTGTTTTTCGACCGGTACAGCAAACAGTATGGCGCAGTGTACGGATGTACAGTAGATGGCAATGTCTCGGGTGGCGTGGAGGAAACCATTTCCAAAAAGGCTTCTCTTGGCGGCATCGTGGGCTATGCCGACAATCCTGTCAGCATCTACCGCTGTCATTCAGGCGTCAACATCGATGTGACCTATATCTCGCACGTCGGTGGTATCATAGGCACGCTCTATGGCTATAATGTCGATCAGATCAACCACTGGAAGAGTAATTGGGGACCCCTGGAGTCTTTCGTCTTCGACTGCACCTACAAAGGCACCCTCAAGGGAAAACGGACTGGTGATGTCGGAGGCATCTGCGGATGGAACGATGGTGGCAATATCGAAGCCTGCGCCACGGCAGGAGATTTCTCCGTTTACTTTTCTGACTTCATAGGAGGTATTTGTGGTACGAACAAGGGTAACATTATAGGCTGTGTCAGTGTGGCTCACCTGACAAACGGAATGTATGCGGGTGGTATTGCTGCCAGCAACTCGTCCACCACCATTGGTGGAAAGACCTATATGGGACTCATCAACTATTGCAGCTATAGCGGACATATTGACAATGACAATCAGACAAGATTTGCAGGCATCTCGACGGAAACGAAGACTGTGCTGACCAATTGCTTGTTTACGGGTAGTGCGCAGCCATTCCCGAGCTCGCCTTATCAACCTGTCAGTTTTCCAGACAACTGGCAGAAATATGAAAAAAATCAGAATTGCTATTACGACAGCAACATCTTCAATGATGAACAACGCCGTTTTAGCGAAACTCGTATTGGCCTGCCCACTGGTACGCTGACGAATGGTCAGGAGGGCAGTTGTCCTTTCGTGACAGCCAATGTGTCGTCGCTCAAGAACACCTATTTCTCAGAAGGTGCCATTGAGGTGACAGGTGTCAGCTTCAAATATCAGGAAGGATTCTACCCACGACTGGTCATCAGCAGTGGGAATAATGCCGAAACGGGCACTATGACGGATAATGTCATTGAGGAAGCCAAGAGAGTATGGGGCGACCAGACCAACTTGAAAGCGCCAGCCCTCTTCCCTGCCTATGCCTTTATGGCGGCTGTCCCCATGCCATTCGGCAACAATCACAGGGCCTATGAACTGGAAATGAACTTCCCGTTAGCTGAGAAGAGTAGCGACGGTTTCAAAGCCACTTACCACCTGCCCGATGGTCAGAAGTTGATAAAGATAGAGAACAATCAGGCTGTGTTGCAAGACCCAGGCACAATGTTGGTAACCATCAAGTCGGACAAGGGACTCGAGAAGCAGGTCTTCCTCGACATCTCTATCGGAAAACAGTGGGATGGCACCTTTGCCGACAGCTACGACGGTGGCAACGGTTCAGAGGCTTCGCCCTATCTTCTTCATAATGCCCGCCAGTTTGCCAAGATGATGCGAGACAATCAAAGTGACGAGTTCTACAAATTGACGCAGGATATCCTCTTTAACACTGATCTCATTCAGAAAGACGGTAGCATTAAGGCGGATGCAAAGGTGATTGACCAAAATTCCGCTGCTAAAGATAAAGCATGGAAAGCCCATCTCGATGGTGCCGGCCACATGGTCAAAGGTTTGTGTATGATAGACCAGTTTGGCATCTTCACAGAAATCACCAGCGGTGCTTCCATAGAAAACGTAGGATTCGTCGATACCTATGTACAAACTGTTATGGGGCTTGACCTCCCTGATTATGCCACAGGATTCCTGGCAACGCGGATGTTTGGCAATGCTGTCGTCCGCAACTGCATCTTCCAGGGTCTCGCCAGCGATAGTCCTAGAACCTACACTATAAATAAATCATACGATACCCACGGATTGGTCACCGGTATTTATTATAAAGACGGTGCCATGCCAACCATCGAAGACTGTGTCATAGCCATCTATGGCAAGTACAACAAGATAAAGTCAAATATATTTCGCTATGCCCGCAAAGACGGCGATAAGTGGACGGACTATGACGGACCTGTCACCACTGTCAACCGTATCCTGGTTCTGGGTGGGGCAGCAGAGGATTATGTCATGGACGACAAGAATGGGGACGTGGCCTCTTGCTACTTCCCAAAGGGTTATTTCGACCATCCTACCAAGCCAGGCTTCAACAACTACGAACGGACCATCGAAGAGCTCACTAGCGGCACGATTTTTGCCAATGAGCGCCTCTGGCAATCAGAAAAGGGCTATTTCCCCATGCTGAAGAGTTTTGCCAGCAACGACTGGGGACGCTTGCTGTCGCTGCCTTTCCTGGCGGATGGTGACAACAGACTTGACGGTATGAAGCGACAGATGGAGTTGCGCTATGGAGCTACCCTCCAGACTAACAACCAAGAGATGATTGAGATTGACGACGACATGATGGCCATTGCCCCTCTGCAGAAAGGCAAATGCATGTTGCAACGCACCTTGGGGAAGGCCCACATCACGACGCCCATCATCATTGCTGACGACTTCAAACCCGGTGTATCCTTCGACGACGAGCATGCCCGTGCACTCTGCGAGACCAATTTCGATAGCGACGGCAACCAGCGTCTGTCGCTCAGCGAACTGCGCAAGGTCGATGAGAACAAGTTGGACATTGCTGTCGGCAACAGTCAGCAGGAGGCCGAACAGATTGTCACTTTCAACGAGTTTGCCTTCTTCCGTGGCATCACCAAGCTTGGCAACGTCGAAGAAGTGCCTAATGCCTCTCAGCGACGTGCCGCTGCAACAGGTACCGCCTTCCACAATATGAAAAACCTGAAGGAGTTTCGCATCCCCGAGAGCGTGACCACTATTGGCGACGAGGCATTCAAGGGTTGCGATAAGTTGGAGACGGTCACGCTGACACAGAAGGTTGCCACCGTTTCGGGCAAGGCTTTCTACAATTCCAGCGTGAAGGATATTCTGGTAGATAAAGCCAACACCGCATTTACGTCGTACGACGGGCTGCTCTTTAACAAGAGCGACGAACTGGTGTGCTATCCACAGGGACGCAAGACGAGTAGTGTGACGCTTCCCGGTGTCACGCGCCGCATCCTTAAACATGCCTTCTTTAAGGTGCCCGGACTGGACTCCATCTTCATCGAGAGCAAAAACCTAACAGATATGGTCTATCTGGACAACGAAGGCATCGTACACCATTCACAGGAAACAGGTACCTCAACACCAGCCATGCGCGTCTATGTCAACGACGGCACCGAGGATGCCACACTCTACAACCGCTATATGAACAACGACACGTGGGCTGACATTGCCGATGCCGGACTGTTGGGAAGATACTATCCACTCGTCTTCAACGACGCGAAGGCTGCCACACTCTATCTGGGCTTCGACACACAACTGCCTGCCGACCTGCGTGTCTATCTGGTCAGCAAGGACGATAGCGACGCAAATACAGCTACGCTGCTGAACATCAGCAAGAAGACAGACAACAAGCTGGCTAAGAATACTGCTGTGGTGGTGCGTTCGCCCTATGCAGGAATTGTCAAGCTCTTCCCCTATAAGGGCACCGATGTTGCTACCATTCCGCTCTACGTCAACGCCCTCAATGGAGTAGGGGAGAAGGGCATGCGCGTGAATCAGGGCGACAGCAACCAGGGCAACTGCCTCACGCTGGGTCGCAACAGCCAGAAGCAGCTGGGCTTCTTCTACTATAAGAACAATTTCGTCCAGCCCTTCCACGCCTATCTGACAGCCAACACCATCAATGCCCGAATGGTTGAGTTCGACGATGTTACCGACCTCGATATAGCAGAGGGCAAAGAAGAACCCACACAGGAGTCGGTGGCAGACCTCTACGACGACCTCTTTGCCTACAAGAAGAGCGACGATGGAAAGTCGTGCCGTGCCGTATGGTACTATGGCGACGAACAAAACGTCACCATTCCTTCCGAGGTGGAGGGTATTCCTGTTACCGCCTTGGGTAAGAACCTTTTCTATGACAACGAGTTTCCCATCTGGTCAGTCAACGTGCCCAGCAGCATCAAGACGCTGCGCGTGGCTCGCCAGGAGAAAGACAACCCCTTCTACGGACTGAACGACAGCACCATTATCTATCTGCCTTATGGCGCAGGTTATACCATGCCCGACGACGAGTGGAGTGTGGTAATGGACGACCACTGCAAGCGACTCTATATCGTTGACAGTCAGTCGTTCATTCCTCCTCGCGAATTCTATGCCGACTACGTTGTATACAATCGTGGGCTGTGGGCTGAGACAGATCTCGTTTCGAACTATGAGGGTGGCGACATGGAAGAAATGAAGATTGATCACATGGACGGTACCAACGAGGCACTGTCGCGCGAAGTAGATTTCGACCTCTTTACTGTTAAGTATAAGCGCAAGGCCTATGCCTTATGTCTTCCCTTCGACGTTGACCTCAAGGCAAATGAAACGAATGACGAGAGTTCCCTGAAAGCCTATCAGCTGAAGTATGTCAAGGACAACCTCCACTTCGTCTTCGTTGAGGTAGCCCAGCAGCTCAAGGCTGGCGAACCTTACTTCCTCGTTGTCGATGGTGGTGGTTTTCACCTCTCGAATGACCAGCGGACGAAGGTTAGTGCCCAGCTGCACCCACTGACAGTCACTGACTATAATACAGGTGCTGTCGTAGGACAATTCAAAGGATGTTTCCGTAGCCTGTCCAACGATGAGGCCATAGCAGAACACGCCTTCGTGGTTCAAAGTATTGGCAACTGGCATCGTATCTCCAATAAGAATCCTGCTCTTGCAAGGGTGAATATACCCGCCAATCGTGCATACTTCAGTCGCACTGACGGCTATAATCGCAGCAAATACTTCACCAACTATCAAACGGGCGGTAGCAATGCCCGTAACCGTGTTGCTGACGATGGTGTTACCGACTTCCCCACTGATGCTTATTATAGCGATATAGACTTCGAGGTGGACGACGAGTCAACAGATATCCGTCCCGTTATTCATACCATCGACCTTGACGGTACGGAGCGTATCTACGACCTCAGTGGCCGTCCACTCAAGAGTCAACCCAGCAAGGGTGTATATATCAAAAACGGGAAAAAATACGTTAATAAATAAAACCCAATACAAGTAAGTTGCGTGTGCCACCGTTAGGCTGGATGATGGTTCGAGATGTCAGCCGAAATTTCGACCCACATGTTTTCTGCACAGTGGCTATCCTCACGGCTTCCTTGTCCCCACGGCTTCCTCTTCGTGTATCCAGGCGGTGACGCTCTTGTGCATGCGTCGCTTGAAGACGGCGCTGAAGGTGCTGTAGCTGTGGTAGCCGCTCTCCTGGGCCAGCTGCTGGGCGACGATGGGCTTCTGTGCAGCGGCAAGCTCGCGGTAGCGGGCTATGAAGTGACCGATGCGAAGGTCGTGGATGTATTCATAGTAGCTTGTGCCCTGACTGGCGAAATACTGGCTGAGATAGTAGCGGTTCACGCCGACGGCTGCCGAGAGTTGCGACAAGGTCAGGTCTGTCTGCAGGTAGAGCTGCGTGTCCTCGCAGTGCTTCGCCAGCAGTTGGCCGATATGAGTAGCCTTGCCCTTGGTAGAAGGGTTCTCGCTTAGGCAAACGTCCGTTTGGTCCGGGTGCGGGGCAAGGCTGTCGGCGCTCAGGTCTTTCAATGTCTCCACGCGCCACAGCAGGAGGCACGCCAGCGGGAATCCGATGAGGTGGACAATGGTGTTCATCACGTAGTTGTCGGTGTATTCAAAGCTCGTGATCAGTATCATGAGACCGATGAGCAGCGTTAGGCTTATCCACACTTCCTTGTGCTCCAGGTCGGCGTAGTTGTCGCGCAGCCACCGCCCATATTGCCTCACGGCCACCACCATATATATAATGTAGGCCATGACGAGGAACAGCCCATAGACCTTGTTCGGCGTCGTGAGGTCGACGGATGGCATGGCGGTCTGCAGCACAGCGATCACCGCGCAGGGCGTCATGACGACAAAAATGGGCCACAGCGGTCGGCGGCGGTCCTGCAACATGGTCAGCAGCGTGCCGACGAAGATGGGCGGCAGTACCATGCAGTCGAGGGCTACGAGCAACCCATAGATCACCGAGCTGGTATCGTCCGAGTACGTGTAGAACAGCATCCACCAAACGTGGGCCATGGCCATGACGCCGAATAATGCCGCTGCCCAGCGGCGAAGTCGTGCGGGCGGCGTGATGTCGGGTGCGATAGCCTTGCCCCGACACAGCAGCAGGTAGAGGCACAGCACAACGGATACGGCAGTTCCTGCACCGTGGAGCAGAAAATACAGTATCGACAATGGAGTTATCTGTTCAGGCATATCGTTTTTTATTATTGCAGCATCTTGCGTGCAAAATTACTACTTTTTCAGTGAAATCGTGGCGAGTTATCAAAAAAAGTTTTGTTTTTTTTTTTGCCATTTCATCGGCGGTTGGCGATGTTTAAAATGCTTGAATTGAGGTTTAAAATGCGTGAATTTGCGGATCGTGAGGCGGTTCGACTTACATCTAAAACAAAAAAAGTTACGGCTAATGCAAAATCTTCGTTCGCGGCGATTTTGGCCTTGCATGCTTCGGCTTTTTTAAGTACCTTTGAAGTCAAATAATAAATACTTAATTTACCTAAAAATGAAATGAATAAGAGAAAGATAATGAATTGGATGCTTGCCGCCATCCTGACCTTCGGCGCAAGTGTATTTACAGCATGTTCGGACGATGATGTTAATAACTCACCAAGTGGACCAACGCGATCGACAATCACCCCTGAGCCTACCACCGACCAAATGGAGGTAATGGTGACTGCTGACATGCCTATGGCTGTGCTTAGCAACTTCGACGAGAATTCCATGGGCGGTGCCCTCGTTAAGCGCGTGTCCAAAACCACCAGCGACATCGAGGATAATACCAAGTTCGTCTTGTTTAAGGGCAATGACATCACGTCTATTAGCAACGAACAATGGTTAAAGATATTCCGTGTTTACTTGAATGGTGGTTATATAGGCATCGAGCGCGCCACCAATATAGAGATGCTGGCGTTTTCTGTTGTCATGGGTTTTGGCATTGGCATGGTTCAG
>Ga0256405_10006209_pt1 | contig 19444 bp, 17 predicted proteins | sample RumenRJG_02DNA_FD_189096 | JGI IMG/M metagenome (GOLD analysis project Ga0256405, IMG submission 189096) | Bovine rumen microbial communities from Lethbridge, Alberta, Canada - RJG_02 | ecosystem: Host-associated > Mammals > Digestive system > Stomach > Rumen | place: Canada: Alberta... | reverse complement strand
AACTGATTTCAATCCTCCAGGAGTTCCATCGGTTCCTGTTTCAAGTATGGCAATGTCGCCGTTCAATCTGTCCTGCAGGGATGGAATGAATTCATTATTGCCCTGCATGCCTTCCAAATTATGTTCGCAGGGTTTCAAGCCTGCAGAATAAGCTATCTTTTTAAGCAGTTGTGTTGTTGTGGTTTTACCATTTGTTCCGCTGATGCAGATTACCTTCTTATCTGGTTTGAACAGTTTGAATATGTCTCCAAGCTCCAGGATGCATATGTCTGCTTCTTCAATGAAATCAAAGACCTTGGCTTTTTTCGGCAGGCTTGGAGGGACGAACACATAATCAATTTCCTTAAAGAATGCCTTTGGGTGTCCGCCATAATATATCTTAATATCATAGCCTTCAAATGAACTGTCAAAGCGACAATTCTCTTTGGAAGACATGTCGGTACCTATAACCTTGTATCCGCGGTCCATGAGGATTCTCGCAACAAGATTTCCGACTATGCCGCATACCCCAATAACACCAAATGTCTTGCCGTCAAGTTCAAGAGAGTTCAATTTCTCATCTGACATACTGGAAAGCTCTAAACTATTCATTTTAAACACCAACACAAAAGTAAACCAATAATTGAATGAATATTAAATTAAACAGCAGATTTAATCTTTATTTCTTCCAATGAGACACTATTAGATTTTATAAAAATAAAAAAAGAAAAATTAAAAGTTTAAATAATTTTAAACTTTATTATTTGTATTAAACCAATTCAGCAATATTCTCCATCACCAAATCAGAATTATTCGTACTTTTTACAACCTTCTTCCAGACCAGAGACTATCTTGGCCATTATTCCCTCAGGATCCTGCATCAATTGAGGTCCAAGGTGCAATATGGTATCTCCAGGCTTTGAATATTTGATTGCAAGCTCAGCACCTTCTTCCATGGTTCCTGCAATTACCTTGCATGCCTTTGAGTCAACTGCGGCATCAAGCAGCTCCTGGGCAGGTTCGAGGTCAACTCTCTGATAGACTTCATTGAAACCTGTGGCAATCATGACATCGGCATACTTGCCCATGAGTCTTCCAGTTTCCTTCTTGTCACGCTTTGTTGAAGTATCAAAGTTGTCAAGCAGCAATACAAGGTCTCTGTCGCCTAAAAAGTCAAGAGCCGCGGTAATTCCTTCAATAAGATAAGATGCATCCACAAATACCTCCCGACCGTTGTAATCGCCTATGTATTCCATATGGACAGCCAGTCCCTTGAAGTTGGATAATCCTTTTTTAATTATTGGAAGGTCCAGTCCATAAGCCATGGCAATAGCTGTTGCAGCTACGGCATTTTCATAATAATAACTCATCATATGGAATTCGGATGTGAAGCTTCCCTTTAAAAGTTCATCGTTTTTATTTCTGAATTTATAGCCAATCTCTATAGCGCCTTTAGCACTGTCTCCAATGAAATTGCATACCTGGTTTTCGCCGATGGCTATCTCTTCGAAATTAGCTATCTTATCGAAGTATCTCTGCTTCTTTTCATCGTCATATCCAGGCAAATCCTTTACCATGGCGTAAAAGATTGCATCAGGTCTTGCTTCTTTTACTGTGTCCTTACAATGAATGCTTGTTATGAAATTCTCGCTGTGCTTGGTTATGAACATTTTACGTTCTGTATACTTTTCCATTGATCCGCCAAACTCGGATAAATGCTCTTCATAAATGTTAAGCAAAGCTCCAACCTTCAGTCTGAGCTCGCCCATCAATCCGGCAGTACCATGAGGAAGCTCTAAAACAGCAATGTCCGCCTTATCCGGAAGGCCTTTGATTATTCCATCGACTATGACTTCGCTGACCAGATTCTGAGTCATTGAAGAGCAGAGCCAGACCTTGTAGCCTGCAGCACGGAATATCTCGCTTACCATGTGGGTGGTACTGGTTTTACCTACACTACCTGTAATGCCTATTATATCTGGTTTGATGAAACTATCCGCCAGTCTTCCAAAGTCTTCATTGGAAAATACATCCAAATCAGCACCAGCTATGATTTTGTAAGCTGGAGAGTTTTCAGGAACTGTTGGAGACAAGTAAACTGTATCAATTCCATCGAGGCTAGGCTCGAATACTCCTAAATCCAATTCCACTCCTTCTTTTTCCATAAGGGTAAGTGTTTTTTGAACATCCATATGGAAATCTTCTATATTCTTAGGATCGGTTATCTTGACCTTGTGGCCGGCATAGTTTAATAATCTTGCAACAGGACGACCTGCATTTCCTGCTCCTACAACAATAACATTCATTATAGCACTCCTAAAGGTTTTTATTTAAAATATAAATTAGTTGGTTAAATCATCACATGATTATAAATTATTATGATATTAGATTTACTTTTTATCTATAATAAAGTTTATTAAAAAAAAAGGGGAAAGCATGAGGATTTTTATTAAAATAAATGTTTTAACGATTTAAAACAAAGATTTTTGTAGATTAAAAGAAATGTAAGTTTAAATTTGATTTAAAAACAAAAAAGAAAAAATAAGCGGATGATAAAAAAATATGGAAATATTTATTTTAATTCCTGGGAAAAATCGAAAATAGTATTTTTCAACATTAAAATCCTTAAAAGTACTTAAATATTAAACTAAATATGTTATGAGAGTTTTTGAAACAGCATAATGCAATGTGTGTTTTTCCCATTATAATGCAAAATCCATTACATAATGCAATGTGTGTTTTCCCCATTATAATGCAAAATCCATTACATAATGCAATGTGTGTTTTCCCCATTATAATGGAATTTCCATTACATTTATATAAAATGTTTCCAAACATAATAAACAAAGGTGTAAATATGACAAGCTTGCCATTAGGAAATGATAATGATTTAAATGACGCACAGTTCTATAACAGAATTGATGAAATTTCATTTATCCGTGATAATCTGGAAATAACCAAAAAGGGATCAACACCAACAATATTGCTCACAGGAATTAGGGGAGTGGGCAAAACTGCCTTAATGAAAAAATTGAAAAAGGATTTCCAAAATGATTATTTGGTTGTTTACATGGATTTATCCGCAATGGATAAATTCAAAACCGAAAAACTAACCCGTTTTAGCTTTATGAAATTATTTTACGAGTCAATTATAAAAGCATGCAGACAATCAAATATCAAAACTATAGATAAACATATTTTAAAATATTTTAAAACCCGCAACTTCAAATTAGACAAACTAGAATCAATTGATAATATTCCAATTCCAATTCTAAACTCACAAGAGGATTATGCGAAATTTGCTACTTTTGCAATGGACTTGCCTCAGCAGATATATGATGATTGCAAAGAGGACATTGATGGAGTATTAATATTCTTAGATGAATTTCAAATCTTAAAACAACTTGATGAAGATGTTAATGGATTCTTGTGGTATATTAGAAGTGTCATACAATCCCAAAACCACATTGGATATATCTTTTCTGGAAGCATGAGCATTAAAGATGAACTGATAGCAGATATTGCAGGCCAAAAAGGTGCTTTTGGAGGCAGAATATTAAATTATGAATTAAAAACATTTTCTTTTGATACAACAAAAAATTATTTAATGGAAAAAGCAGATTATCTTAAATTCACAGATGAAGGTTTTGAAAGGTTTTATAAATGCACAAATGGAATTCCATACTATGTTAATAGTTTTGCTAGATTGTTGCCTCCTAACGAAGAGTTGAATGAAGAAAAAATAATTTACGAATTTAAGAAAACACTTCCTTACTTGTTAATTCATTTAACCAATGAATGGTATAAACTAAATAATCAAGAAAAGAGAATCATAACTGCTCTTGTTGAAAAACCACTGAAAAGAATTGAAATAGCAAATAAACTTGGAGTAACCAGCGGAGCCATAGGAGCTTCCCTGAAATCCTTGCAGAACAAAACTTTAATAGAATTAGACAAAGATGGTTTTAAAATATATGATCAAATTTTTAAAACATGGCTAAAAACAGAACATAAAGAAAAAGGAGATTATCCATATTAAGATAATCTTCTATGAAAATTACAGCAAATCTATAATCACAAAACTTCTATCAGGTCACTGCATTTCAATTAATGCATTGGGCATTCGATTCAAGATTTATTCAAAATCAAGCAGATTCTCGATGTCATCGAAAATGACTTTCAATCCGCACATTGAAGGCACGTAATTGGCTGCTTTTCCAGAGTTTACTCCAATCACTTCATATCCCATCTGCTCGATAGGAGCAACCACCATGCAGGTATCAAGGACTATATGTCCTCCGGCATCCTCGATTTGCTTTGTATATCCCATTCTGTCAGCAGCCGCCTTTACGCTGATGGATGAGCATACCCAAAGCTCATTCTTGATTTTTCTGCCCTTGACAATCTCTGCAACCTCCTGGATTTCCTCAAGAGATGCATGAGGGCATCCCAGACATACAAGATCAGCATATCCTTCGGCAGTGGATAATTTCTCACGGGTTTCTAGAATATCATCTTTTGTAACGGTTATTTTTTCATCGACTTCTTCAAGACCTGCATTTCCATACTCTGGAGTGATGTCTTCAACATGATACAATGCAACAGCCCCTGATGATGCAAGAGCCGCTCCAAGAGCCTTAAGGTTTCCGCTTGCGATTTCATGAGTCTTGTTCTGCATCTTGAAGTATGGAACACCATCCTTGACAATCTGGCCTACATAGTATCCAAGTGCGCCGAAGTCAGCTCTTTCCAGCTTGCATTCCACATCAACGGATAATGTTGCCTTTCTGTTTTCATCGAAATGATAACCATATAATGGAGTTTTGCCTATAATAGCTGCAGCTAATGCTCCAGGACCTCCTTCACGATTGGTGCGTGCTCCTATTACTGAATTGACATAGGCAACAGCGGAGGACTCTGACCATGAGACATGGTCTCCAAAACGTGGAACATTTCCAATCAGATAAGGAGTGCATGTGCATGTGGTGCTTATTCCAAGGGCCCCGTAGGCATCACAGATTTCAACCTGCTTTTTTGCAAAATCAATTGGAAAGCCAAACTCCCTCCAGTTGTCCAGATCGGTTCCTGCAGGATTCAATGTAGCGGATATTGTTGCGATTCCACTTTTATCGCTGATTGTTCCGTTTTCATTGTAGATGATTTCAGCTCCTGCAGCCAAATCCTGAAGGTATTCCAGGCCTGCTTCTCCGATAGTCTTGTATGAAACGCCTGAAACCTGAGCGGACTTGATGTCAACAAATTTCTCAGCACCATAGATATCTCCAAGTGCGATTAGAATATCCATGCTTTTTCTGATGGTCTCTCCATACTCGCCATCAGCCATCTTCTCTTCTTCCTTAGTTAAAAACATAAAACTCCTCAAATAAAAAATTTTTTTGATAATTTAGTTGATAAAAATAATGATTGCTTAGGATTTAATTTATTTTTAAAAATAATAAATCTTTCCTTTAAAACAAGCAAAATCCATGACCGACTTGAATTAGCCAAACCAAGAATAGAAATGAAAAATAGTTAAAGCACCAAAGAACTATGAAAACAAAAAATGTTAAATTGCAAAAATAGACGAATAAATTAAAAGTATACAATAGATTTTTTTATTAATTGAAATAGTATACATCTACAATTAAAATGCTTTTTTTAGAGAAATTGGATAAAATAAGAACTATTTTGATTAATTAATAATTGAACTAGAAATAGAAATAAATCAGTTGTTGAAACTTAATGAAGTCACATATTCACAATTATAAATGAAATCAGTATTTAAAATTAAAAAGAGTCCAAAAAATGAGTTAAAAAAATATAAAAAGATAAGTTGGTTTAATTGAGTAAAACTCAAAATAAACTTGCATCCTAAAAGAAATATTAAGCTGAACTGTTAAAGAAAAGTTTTAACTATTCATCTGCTCTTCAATTATTTCATCAACAAGATGCAAAAACTTATCCTTTGCTTCGTATGGAATCATCGCACCGGCTGCTATGTCATGACCGCCGCCTTGACCTCCAAAATTAACTGAAGCATCACTCAAGGCCTTGCCTAAGTCCACACCAAGTTCCACTAAAGGTCTGGTGGCTCTGCCTGAAACCTTAATATCCTTATGCAGTCTGGACAGGCCTATTACAGGCTTGTCGTCTGATAGAATCTTTGCAGACATGCCTACTCCAGCCAAAGTGCCCATGATGGACTTTAAAACCTTGTCTTCACTATAAAGATACTGGATTGAATTCAACTGAACCGCACCCTCACGGGCGATCCATTCGAATCCCTTCATCAGTTCATTCCTATAGGTCTTTTGAAGTTCAAGAGCCTTTTCCAATGATTTGTCTCTCTCGCCAAGAACTATGCTTAAAGCCAATCCGTATTCCTTGTTCTTTCCACATGCATCGAGAATAGCTGAATACTCCTCTAAATCGCGAAGGGCTGGAACTTCATGAGGGAGTGAATAGACATTTCCAAATATTTCCGGATTTATCTTTTCAAGTTCTCTCTTGATAACGTCCTTTTCCTCTTCTTCAAATTCAGCAAATGGAATACCATAAGAGACTCCCATTCTCTCAAGGAGCTCCTGGCTAGCCTCCAGGTTTCCAGTATATCCTGGAAGGGGAGGATTCAATGTATATGCCATTGACTTGTATAGAGGTTCAGTAGCTTTGGATACGATTTTCAAACCTTCATGAACATCCAAAGTTTTTGACTCCAATGCATCATTGAGAATCAATTGATTAACACCATTGAAGCCATTGGAATACTGCATATCGCCAAAGGCTCCAACAAGAGCCATATAGGCCAGATGCTTTTTATCCATGTTGCGAACTACCAGATAACTGGAGCCCGCTCCGCTTATGTCACGGCTTCCATCGATTCCAAAGAGATGGGGATTCACATGAGAAATATGCTCCTTGGCAACTGTTTTGCTGGGCTGGTGATGATCTGCAACAATTATATCCCCTTTAAGGGAGTTTAATGGTTTTATGCATGCACTGCCCATGTCACAGAAAACATAGAGCTCATACTTTTCATGAGAAAGACTTCTTATCACATCTTTTTTCAATCGAGGAACAATAGTAGTATGGAATTGTCCCCCTTCTTCCTTTATAGCGTTCGCTATAACACCCGCTGCTGATAATCCATCAGCATCATTATGAGAAATCAATCTTATAATGTTATCCTTTTCAATGTGCTTCTTGAGCACATCACAAGCTTCTCCAGCTCTATTTAACAAGGAGTGCTGCTTGGACTGGATCGTATCTCCATCCTTCAGGTAACTTTCCAGATTTGGAGTAGTATCTGCCTAATCTACGAATTCTGGATTCGATGACAACTAATCCTCTTCTGCTGTGAAGGTCTTTAGGGTTTTCAGCTAAGTGATCTCTGATGTTTACTGCTCTTTTGAACAAGTTCATTAAATCTTCAGGATATTCATCAGCTTGATCGTGTTCTTTCAAGATTTCAGTGATTTTCTTGCCGGTTACTTCCTTTACACTAGGAATACCGTATTGGTCTCTTAAAATTACACCTATTTTACTTGCTGAGTTACCTTCTCTTTTGAATTTTACAATAAATTCTTCGATTTCCTCGTCGGAATATGCGATCCATTCTGGTCTTGCCATAAATATCTTCTCCATTTAGTTAATTGATTATTTACAGTAAGGTCTTTAAAAATAAGGTTTAACCATATGATCAAACTTATTCAATTCAGTTTAAGAAATTCTTTGATGATTAATTTTTGACTTAAACAAGAAATCAGACAGTATTAATTGAAAAGATTCATCCTATAAAATTCAATTTTGACAATCATCATATTCAATCGGGATCTATCAAATAAATTCTAATTAGGATAATAGATAGGGGTGAGTATTTTAAGCCCGAATTTCCATTTAAAATTAAATTAAATCATTCACCGCCGTGGCTTACATACCATGCAACGAATTTCTCCAAAGAATTTCTTCTATGAGAAAACTGGTTTTTCTCTTCAGTAGTAAGCTCTCCGAATGTTTTTCCCTCTTCCTCGACATAAAAAATCGGATCAAAGGCAAAACCCAGATCGCCTCTTTCTTCATGAGCTATCTGACCAACGACACGCCCTAAAAAGACCTTGGGCTCAGAATTGGGAGTGCAATACCCAATAACTGACCTGAATTCAGCGTATCGGTCATCTATTCCATCCATAAGTTTCAATACGTTCTGATTTCCCAATGTATCCTGCACATAATGGCTGTATACTCCTGGAAAATCATTCAAAGCTCTTATGAATAAACCAGCATCTTCTACAATCACAGATTTATTTAATTCACGGCTGGCATACCTTGCACCAAATCTGGCCACATTCTCAAGAGTATCCTGAGGTTCCATGTAGCCTAAATCAATATGCTCCAATTCAATGCCGTGATTTGAAAAAATATTCTCTGCTTCTATTACTTTATGTTCGTTCCCAGTTATAAATGTTATCATAAAAGTATTTATTATATGAAATTTTTTATATATTTATCTAAAAATATATGAAAAAAATGGCTTAATGAAAATTTATCATTTTTTGTAAGAAAAAATTCATAATGAGTTAAAATTAATTCTCTAAATAGTAAACTATACATTATAAATAGTTTATTTTTAATATTAGTTTTCAAATACTCTTTTTTAAAGTATTTAAGTAATAAAAACAAATATTTCATTAAACAAAAGTTTTTAAATAAAAAGATTAAAATTCCATATCTTATTTTTTAATTTAAATCTCAAAACTCATCAAATATTGAAAAAATAACAGAAAAATATATATAATATACTCAGTATACCTAATAGTAAATAATACTAAGTGGTGTTATCATGAGTTTGACAAAAACAATTAAAATTAGTGAAGAAACCCATAAGAAATTAACAGATTTGGGTTTTAAAAAAGAAACATACGATGACATTATTAATAGATTAATTAAAAATTATGATTCTGATGATCATTTAACACCAGAACAAGAAGCAAAATACGAATCTATGATAAACGAAATCAAAAAGGGGAATAGAAAAGGGTTTAAAGAGTTTAATGATGAAGATTTAGATGAAAAAATCAGAGAATTAAGCAACTGAAAATAGTGATTCCATGCATTACCGATACTTTATAGAGGAAAATCCTGAAAAATTCCTTAAAAAAAATAAAAAAGATACTGTTACAACAAAAAGAATCTATGAAGAAATTAAAAACATTACACAAAGGCCATTTCATCCAAAATATAAATTTATTAAATCTAAAAGATGCCCTCAATGTCAACGAGCTCGCGTAGGGAATCTGAGAATAATATTTTATGTTGATAAAGAAAAAAATGAAATTTATATATTGGATATAATTAAAAGATCAAGTAATTACAGACTATACTCCATTTTGTAAAATCAATTCCTCATTTACATTTTTAAAATAATAATAATATCTAATGAGTATAACGGCCTCTGGATTGGATTTCAGAAATCTTGTCTCTCATTTTCCTTGAGTCGCTGTCATAAGCATCCAAAATCCAGTCGAATGTTTCGCTGGCTATCTCATAATCTACGCTTTGGAATGATTTCTTCAATACCAAGAGATCTACAGCTTTGTCTTCAAGAAGATCAGAATATCTTCCAAGGCCAAAATCAAACACTGCAAGATTATTTCCAATATCCTCCAGATTATTATCTACAAGAATCATGTTGGAGCCTGTCAAATCGCCGTGGATGATATCCACATCATGGAATGCCCTTATTGTCTCGCCGATTGCAACTGCAAGCTCCTTTCGTTTTTCATGAGCTAAATCCGGCATTATATCCTTAATCATAGGTCCCGGAATATCCTCCATGATGATATCCTTCCTCTTCAAGTCAACATCATATAAGACAGGAGCTCTCACACCGGCTCTTTTAACATCAGAGAGTATTTTAGCTTCAGACTTTGTCCTGTGCTTCCTTATTTTTTCATCGATTTCCCCGATCCTGTATGACTTTGGAAGCCTGTGCTTTACAATAGCTGGCATTCCAAGCCATTTAGCCCTGTAGATATCGCTTTCCGCTCCCTTTGCAAGCAACTCGTCAGGCAGATTTATTTTATTGATGGTGTTATCCACCCATGGAGCATCAACCTCATCGGTTCTGAATCTTTGAATGATATGGGTATCCTCCAGTTTCAAAGGACCGTAGGTTTCATACATCAAATGGCCGAGCCATGCAATCATCACGCCATTGTCCCCTGAAAACTTCATTTCAGGACAATAGAATTCGGCGAAATGCTCGTCAGCCATGGTTTTCATCATCTCTCTAAGATGTGAGTTGGCGGAAACCCCTCCGCAAAGCATTACCTCATTTTTTCCAGTATGGGCAAGAGCACGTTCAGTAACTTCGACAAGCATTGCAAAAGCTGTTTCCTGAAGGCTGTAGCAGACATCCTCTATTTTCTCTCCTCTCTTATAAGCTCTGAGTGCTGCGCTCAAGAGTCCTGAGAAGGAAAAGTCCATTCCTTTCACCACATATGGAAGGTCAATATAGGAACCTTCAAGGGCCAGCTTTTCAATAACCGGACCTCCAGGATGTCCAAGTCCACTTTCACGTCCGAAATGATCAAGGCAATTGCCGATAGCAATATCCAGAGTCTCACCGAAGATTCTGTATCTTCCGGATTCGTATGCAATCACCTGGCTGTTTCCTCCGCTTACATAAAGAGTTACAGGGTTTTTAGCACCTGTGTCGAGCTTTCCAATCTCCACATGGCCTATGCAGTGGTTGACGCCGACGATTGGAATATTCAATGAGCCTGCAAGAGTTCTTGCTGCGGTAGCCACTATTCTAAGGGCAGGACCAAGTCCCGGCCCCTGGGAGAATGAAACAAGATCTATATCCTTGTATCCAAGGCCTGCTTCATCAAGTGCCTGTGGAATGAGCTGAGGAATCCATTTGGCATGATGTTCGGCAGCTTCCCTTGGGTGTATGCCTCCCTCTTTCGGGTACAATTGCTCTCCAGCAATAGCAAGGACATTTCCATCACTGTCAACAATTCCAACACCTGTCTTTTCCGCAGTTCCCTCAATTCCTAAAGATATCAATCTGAATGCTCCTTAAAATTATAAAAATAGAAATTTATGAATTAAATTCAATTAATAAGTTAGTTTGATAAAATAATTAAATCTTTCTAAGAATACTTTTTAAGTAAAATAAATTTTTTTCTAAAAAATAATTACATAATTTTATATACTGAATGTTAAAAATATTAAATTATAAAATAAATTTTAATTTAGATTAATTTAAGTTTATAAAACTAAAACATACTTTAAAAAAGCAAAGTAAAGAAAATAAGAGCTTAAATTAGAATTAAAACTTATATAATCATTCAAATTAGAAGGCAGAATTATGAAAGGCTTAACTACTTACGGATCAGATGAAATCAACAAGAGACTGCAGGAATTGGAAAATCCTATTTTTATCTGCACAACAGCGACAACTGAAACATCCAATATTCCAGGAATAAGCGGTGCTGGAGCAAGTCCTGAACTAACCAAATTCACACCAGCAGCTGATGCGGAACTTATTCTAGACGGCGAAGTGAAATGCATGGAAAGCATTCCGGAAACAGTTGTCGAAGGAGATGCCGCACCAACTCCATCCATGCTTACAAAAGCTTCAGTTGACCTCTGCAAGCCTGCTTTGCTTATTCTAGATGCAGGTACTGAAATCAAACCTCAAACTGACAAATTAACCCTCTCAGAACATCATGGAAAGAACATTGCAACTGGAAAGGCTGTCTGCGATGCTGAAGACATCTTCCAAAAGGCATTTGACCTTGGAAGAACCTTATCCGACACACAGGACTACATTGTAATCGGAGAGACAATTGCAGCTGGAACAACCACCGCACTTGGTGTTTTGATAGGATTAGGCTACGATGCATGGGGAAAAGTAAGTGGAAGCATGCCTACAAACCCTCATGACTTGAAAAACGAAACCGTGAAGGCGGGCCTTGAAAAGGCAGGCATTACACCAAGCAAGGACAACGATCCATTCGATGTCATAGCTGCTGTTGGAGACCCTATGCTTCCTGCAGTTGCAGGAGTTGCAATGGGAGCGGAAGTGCCTGTAGTGCTTGCTGGAGGAACCCAGCTTGCATCCGCATGTGCGATAATCAAGGCATTGGATCCGGAATTTGATTTCTCCAACATCTGCCTTGCCACAACATCATTTGTAGTGAAAGACGAAACAGCAGACCTTCTTGATATTGTAAGCCAAATTGGAGACATTACCGTGAATGCGGTAAACCCTTGCTTTGAAAAGGCCAGATACGGCGGCCTTAAAAACTACCTTGACGGTTTTGTAAAAGAAGGAGCTGGAGCTGGAGGAGCAATGTTTTTAGCTCTCATGATGGGCCACGACATTGATGAAGTCAGAGAAGCTATTGATGAATATTGCAGTAAATAAAGCAAAAACTAAACTAAAAAAAATACTGCAGCAAATAGCTACAAATACAAACTAAAATACTGCAGCAAATAGCTGCAATACCTTTTTTTATTTTTTTATTGTAATAAGTATAAAAAGAAGTAGTTAGCAAAATACAATAAATAAAAAATTAATTAATAAAAATAGTAAACAAAAAATTTAAAGATAAAAATTATTCATCTTCTTTAATGGAAATAAAAGCTATTTTTCCACCTTTGATAACTTTTAAACCATTACCATCATCTAAAACAACATTTAAAAAGTTATCTATAGCTATTATTTTTCCTTCAAGTTCTTCCCAATTTTTTAAACCGATAAGAACATTTTTACCTTTGAAATTAGCGAATTGTTTGTTTACTTGGAAGTTATCATTACTCATTATTTTTCCTCAATTAAAATTATAAAAAAAATTTGTAATCAATTAGATAAATCTAATTTAATAACTACAAAATGCTACACTAATTATTTTAGTTTTAATCTATAATAAAGTTATTTATTTAATCTTTTATTTTTTAAAATAACACATTTAAGAAAATCAGTTACAAAGGATTAAACTGTCTAAAAAATCCATATAGATATTTTCAACTAAAAAAAGGCACAAAATGAACTTTTTTCACGATTTAAATGGAAATTATTCTATAATATACAAACTATATATAATATGAAAAAGAGATATAAAATAGTATTGAAAATCTTGATAATGATAGATTTTAAAAAAAAATGGAGGCAAAACATGGCAATAAATCAACTTGAAGCTACCCTGCAGGCAATTACCCACACCATCGCAAAATTGGAAAAAGAAGGCTGCGATGATGAAAAAATGTTGAAAGAGCTTAGAAAAGAAAGAGATAGAATTTTAGATGAATTAAATCTGAATTAATTTAATGATTAAATAGCTATTAAACTTTCTTCCAATAGCTATTTAAAATTTAAACTATTTTTTTTGAATTAACTAAAACTCGATAAATACTTTTTTAAAACTTATTAAATAAACACTTCTTTTTATACTGCATTTATTTACTCTTTTTTATGACTGCAATTAATTTACTTCGTTTTTATGATTGCAATTTATTGACTGCATTAAATCCAGTCTTTCAATATGTCCAAACCATAAGTCATGTCAAGGCTCAACGGTGTTAAAGTAGGAAGATTCTTATTCTGCAGTATGTAGCCATCGGTGTCTACAGGATTATCAGTATGGAGCTCTCCAGTTATCCAGTAATAAGGCTTTCCACGGGGATCAAGACGCTTTTCAACTCCAGGCAAGTACATTCTGTTTGCAAGTCCTGCAATGACTGGCTCATAGGAATCAGGATTGGATGGAACATTCAAGTTCAATAGCTTGATGTCTCCAGGCATCCCATTGTCCCTTATTTTTTTAACAAGATTTTTAACAACCCTTTGAGTAGAGCTGAAATCTATCTCCACTGCACCCTCATCGAATTTCACCTCATCCTTGTCGATATGCTGGGATACTGCAATAGCTGGAATTCCAAGTGAAGCAGCTTCCATCGCCGCTCCCAAAGTTCCGGAAGTGGTAAGCTCTCCCTTTCCAGTATTTTGACCAGTATTTATGCCTGATATGACAAGATCCGGCTTTTCATCCATGATTTCATATACTCCGAGAGTCACAGCATCCGTTGGAGTTCCTGAAACTGAATATGCCAGGCTTCCATCCCTCAATATGGTTTTATTGATTCTCAATGGCTCATAAAGAGTCAGCGCATGGCCAATGCCGCTTTGCTGATTGGATGGCGCCACAACATAGACTTCACCGAATTCTTCAACAGCCTGCTTCAAAGCCAGAATTCCGGAAGCATCTACACCGTCATCGTTAGATAATAAAATTTTCATATACATAGATTAATTTTAACTTTATTAATATTTTTCTTTAAAAAAACTATTGAACTGGATTTAAACTATACATCCCAAATTTTAAAACTATTCATCCAGAAAGTTAGGAGTCTTGGAATTCCTTCTGCTTATGACTTTGCGGCGGGTTGTTGATTCAAGTTCCCTTCTTGCATTGCCCGCAATGTTTCCCCCTCGCTTTGCCACGCTACGGCTTTCTACAAAGCCATCAGGATTTTCAACTTTGCTAATTTCAGTTGTAGATCCTTCAGCCAGCATGCTTAATATCAGTTCCATGTTTGTCATATTGTCCCTCAATCCTTCTTTCCTAAGTCCTTTGTATTGCTTGTATTCTTTTGTGGACATTCCAGACCATGCTTTTGAAATGTCATCAGTCAATATTGCATATTCAATTCCTTCATTAACACCCACCCTGTCCCATTCTGCAGTCAGTTCTCTCCTGGTTTCAATGCTTCTCATTCTTTGAGTTATCCATTCTTCAGAATATCCTTTTCTTCGATAAGTATTGATTGATCTTTGCATGGCGATTTCGGGATCTGCTATTTCTTCTAGTCTTTCCTTGCCCATTTGAGCCAGCCATTGCTTGAATGGTTCCGCTTTTGGTGATGGAACTGATTGAATGATACGTAATAACTGCTTGGTTGTTGCAACATCTGTTAAACGCATCTTGCCATCTTTAGCCGGCATTTTCAAACGGTTACAATTTGTAACCAGTTCATTGCCTTCATCTTTCAACCTCTTTTTCAATACTTTCCAATAATTTCTAGGATTTTTACTTTCTGTAAGAACCGCAATGACATCAATTACTGAATAGTAGTAATCCCCTATTTCTAAATCCCATTTGGTTCTTATCTTATATTCATCAAATAATTTGATTGCATATTCTTCTTTCATATTTTTACCTCTTTTTTTACCATAGGCTAAGTTCAACCTTACGAAATTTTCGTAAGGTTGGCCAGATTCATATGATAATTTTCTTTCATATTTTACATCTTTCACTTAATTAAAGATAATTAAGTAGTAATATATTAAAATAAGAAGTAAATATAGTTTTTGTTGAAAATAAAAGCAATTTAACAAATTAAAATCAATTTTACAAGCTTATAACAATTTTACAAACTGAAATCAATACAAATTTCAACCAATGATTTTGTAAAAAAATAGTCTCAAGGTTTAAAAAATTTGTTTTGGATGCAAAATACATTACTTATAGTTAAAGCAGTTAAAAAAATCAACATTTCCAATTTGAAAATTTAACAACAATCATAAAAAATTATATACTCTAAAAAATAAAATAAAATAATATAAAAAAAGGATTGGGTGAAAACGTGGAAAAGCCACAATTAGTAAATTTTATAGCTAAAGTGCTTGAAGATGCCGGCTTTAGAGTTTACAAGAATTTCAAGACATCACAGCAGGTCATAGACATATATGCAATACTTCCAACATCAATAGGGGATTTCGGTGTGGTTTGTGCATGCAAGAACTATGACAAGGAATGGGAAGTTGGAATAGATGTCTTGAAGGAAATGGAAATAATTGGAAAACAGCTGAAGGCATCTAAGGTTGCTATCATAACCAGTTCAAGTTTCTCATCTCAGGCTCAGCGCTATGGGGAGGAGAAAAAGATGAAGCTGGTGGATAGGACAAATCTTGTCGCACTTGCTAAAAGATATTCAGAAAAGATTCAAAACGAAAAAGAACCTGCAAGACTGGATCGTAAAGTGGAAGAGGCTCCAAAAAGTTATGAAATCAATGCAGAGGACATAGAAAATCCTTATCAGTCCCCTGAATACGAGCCTGCATACAACCCTTATGATGATTACGATGACTACGAATCAGACATGGAATACTACGAATCACAAGTCGGAGGAATAGACCTCAGTGGATACAGCGAATACGATGACGAATTATACAGGGCTGCGTTCCTCAATAAAACACAGCCTAAGAGCTATTATGAACAGCCAAGACAAACCCTTGTCTCAAGAAATTCCCATCATCAGCAGGAAAGCAGATCAAGATTCAGAAGATCATCCCATAATGATTTAAGCTCAGGCAATTCTCATAGAAGAAACAACCCTCAAGGACACACTTCAAGATTCAGTTCACGGTCAGATGACGTCTTGTCCAGGGTAAGAAGGCCTGTGCAAAAGGAAAGAGCTCCTATTGGAGTTATCTTAAAGCCAATCCTTTCAAATACGATAGTCATAATAGCCATTGTGGTTTTAGTGACATATCTAATAGCATATGTTCTTGGTAACTTTGCCAAAGTCCCTGCAGGATATTTAGGATTAGTAGAACTCATAGTTGCATTCTTATTATCCTATGCACTTGCATTATATGCCGAGAGAAGTTCTGATATTCTGGTTAAGGGAACTATAATATTCTTTATTTCATTAGTTATCCTCATGATAGCTATGGTAGCATTGTAAGGTTTACCCTTACATGCTTAATCTTTTTTTAAAATGATTTTTCGATTTATAAAAAACCAGTTTATCACCATAAACCATATTTACTGCATGCTCTTTTTCATATTATTAAAATAATTCTTGTTTGGTTTTTAAAAATGAGTTTTTTATAGAAAAATAGAACAAAAAATTTCAATAAAAATAGCTAAAAATAATTAAAAAAGTAAAAATAAGTGGTTCCGACGAGATTCGAACTCGTGATCCCCTCGTTGTAAGCGAGGTATCATACCTCTAGACCACGGAACCATAAAAAATGATTAAAAAAGTTTAAAAAGAAAAATAAGTTTTTAAAATGAATTAAAAACTTAATTGAGTGGTTCCGACGAGATTCGAACTCGTGATCCCCTCGTTGTAAGCGAGGTATCATACCTCTAGACCACGGAACCATACAACATAAATATATTAGCTACCCTCTTATTTAAAAGTTTCGATTAAATCGAAAAAATATCTTTTCTAAACAAAATGAAAAAAACTTTATAAAAAAGCCCAAATTAATGAAAAATTAAAGAAACTTATTTAAAATAAGATATATAAACTATTAACAGAGAAGTTATTTCTTATCAAAATTAATTATTATAATTAGTTTTAATCAATTATCATTAATGCGAATTCTTAAAATTATAACAATTAATTTATATCTAAGTGCAAAAATTAGGTGATAAAATGGCATTTGATGAAAATATGAAAATCTGGATGGATGGAGAATTTAAAGAACTTAAAGATGCAAACATTAGCATCCTTGCTCACGTAGTACACTACGGAAGCGCAGTATTCGAGGGAATTAGATGTTATGACACCCCTAACGGACCTGCAATCTTCCGTGTAAGGGAACACATGCAAAGACTGATCAACTCTGCAAAAATCTACAAGATGGAAATTCCTTACACCCTTGATGAATTAGTAGAAGCATGTAAAGACACTGTCAGGGAAAACAACTTAAAAGGATGCTACATTCGCCCAATTACCTACAGAGGATTTGGAGAATTAGGAGTCAACCCATTGAACTGTCCTGTTGAAACCGCAATAGCTGCTTGGGAATGGGGATCCTACATAGGCGAAGAGGAAATGGAAAACGGTGCGAACATCGGAATCTCCACCTGGAGAAAACCAGCACCTGCTACACTGCCTGTTCTTGCAAAAGCCGGAGCAAACTACATGAACTCCCAGCTTGCAAACCTGGAAGCAGGTGAACACGGATACGATGAAGCAATCATGCTCGATGTTGAAGGCCATGTTGCAGAAGGAAGCGGAGAAAACCTCTTTATTGTAGAAGACGGCAAGCTCATCACCCCTGGACTCGGCAATTCAATTCTCTCCGGAATAACCAGAGACAGCGTCATGAAAATTGCAGCAGACTTAGGATATGAAGTCAAGGAAGACAATATCTCAAGAGAAAGATTATACCTTGCTGATGAAGTGTTCTTCACTGGAACCGCTGCTGAAATCACTCCAATCAGAGCGGTAGACAACAGAAAAATTGGTGAAGGCAGAAGAGGACCTGTTGCAAAAGAATTGCAGGAAACCTTCTTCAACATTGTTGAAGGAAAAGTCGAAGACAAATTCGGCTGGTTGACTTACGTAGACTAAATTCTTTTTTTGGTGATTCAATCACCAACTTTTATTTTATTTATCAATAAGAACCTGCATTGATTAATAACATTGCAGAATTATTTATTGATAAATGGAATAATCATCGAATTACATGTTATTAATAAACATCTAAGATGATTTAGAAGGTGAATATATGGATATTTTACAAGCTATTATCATTGGACTTGTCCAAGGACTGACAGAGTTTTTACCAGTAAGCAGTTCCGCTCATTTAATCTTTACCCAGCAGGCTCTGGGATTAAGTGATGTGGGATTGGCTTTTGATGTTTTACTGCATGTTGGAACACTTGTGGCGGTTGTCGCATACTTCTTCTCAGATATCATAAGTATGATCAAGGGATTTTTCCTAAGCCTGATAGACTTGAAAGATGGAAAGTTCATGGAGGAAGTCAGAAGAGACCCTTATAAAAAACTGGCATGGCTTACAATCATTGCAACAATTCCTGTCGGAATAGTCGGAGTACTCTTCAATGACCTGGTGGAATCATTATTTACAGGAATCACAGTTCCTGCATTCTTCTTGCTTATAACTGGATGTTTATTATATGTTTCTCAAAGAATGAACTCAGGAGGCATAGACCTGTCCAATATTACTTTAAAAGAAGCCCTCATAATGGGATGCGGACAGGCTTTGGCAGTTATGCCTGGTCTTTCCCGTTCAGGAACCACAATTGCTGCAGGATTATTCTCAGGACTCGACAAGGAATTTGCAGCAAAATTCAGCTTCATATTGTCAATTCCAGCAATATTTGGTGCGGGGGTATTCCAACTTAAGGATTTATCTGGAGGAAACGTGGAAATCGAAGCCTGCATTGCAGGATTTATCGTTGCGGTTATTTCCGGATACCTGGCTATAAGCGTACTGCTTAAGTTGATTAGAGAAAAAAGCCTGGATATTTTCGCCTACTACTGCTGGATAGTCGGAGCAGTTATTCTTGTTGGAAGTTTGATTCTTTAATCAAACTTTTCTTTTTTATTCTTTTTTTAAATTAAGTGTTTTAAACACCTATTTAATTTTCAGTTTTTGTAAACTTTTTTTATTAGTATCTTTGGAATTTTG
>Ga0256405_10006208_pt1 | contig 19444 bp, 23 predicted proteins | sample RumenRJG_02DNA_FD_189096 | JGI IMG/M metagenome (GOLD analysis project Ga0256405, IMG submission 189096) | Bovine rumen microbial communities from Lethbridge, Alberta, Canada - RJG_02 | ecosystem: Host-associated > Mammals > Digestive system > Stomach > Rumen | place: Canada: Alberta... | reverse complement strand
TATTGACTTAAAAGTCAATAGGAAATGTGGAGAAAATAGGTAAATAGTGTTTAATGTGTGACAAGGAGTGAAAAATATCAACAATCCTTTGTGTTAATGCCTTATCTTTCGGAGAAAAATTTTTAGATTTGATACAAGCACATCCCTTCACCCCCACCCGTTTAACGAAGGGGTGAAAAGGGGTGAAGGGGGGTGAAGCCCTCTGAGGGGGTGAAATTTCCATGAGAAAAGCGCCTCCTCCGCGGAAGAGACGCTTCTCAATACCATAAGTTGAAAGTTGGATAGCCAATGATCTCTTTTATTTCTGCCTCGGTCCGTAAGGATAGTTCTGCATTGCACGAATATCAATGGACTCGTTTATCCGCACCCTTAGCCGCATTGTAGAAATCGTCCAATGTTTTTCGATAGGCTGGATTGATGACTTCTTTAGAATATCGAAGTGCAAGCCTCATATTTCTTATCGGATGTTCCAAAATAGCTTTGCCTTCAGGTGTTTGAGCAATTGCCATTAGATCGCTGGCGGTTTCTTTAAACTCGACACCGTTTTCTTCTATGAACTTTTGGAAGCTTCCTCCGGTACAAATCGTGGCGGCATGACCATGCTTTATCAATTCTTTTCCTAACGCTACATAAGGCTACACATCGCCACGAGAACCCAGTGTCATAACACATACTCGCATTTTTCTCTCTTCCCTTGATGTTTCTTCATCAAATCCCGATTTGTCGCGCTCTTTCATCCCGACTTTCCGCAATCATACCACAGGATCATTAACAAAGTATGTCAGGATCGAAAAAACTTCAGGATCGCATCAATAATCCAAGGTTAATGCTGGCTTCCTCCAGAAGTAAATCCAGTATACCGGCACCGGCAGTCACCATGATCAGGACTGCTTCCATGGCAATCAGAATACACATGGACGGCCACATCTGCTGAACGATGGCGTAGATGATACAACCAAAGACGATCAGGATCAGTCCGCCGACAATGATGGAAGACAGTTCGATACCGATCTTAACAAGCACTCTTAGCATGAAGAGGACCAGCATGACTGGCAGTAAGAGGACTTTCATAAGCAGCTTCAGTAAAAACATATTTGACCTCCGTATCGTAAGCAGTAAAGAGAGACTGCGGGGATTCTGATTTCATTGTACTTTAGCCAGCCGGCATCGCAAGGATGTCGCCGGCTATGTAAAGATGCAGGTTTTTAGCCTGCATCCCTTTCCCGGAAGACTGGCCGATCAGCCGAACAGACCGGAAAGAAGCGGTACCAGAGTGATGCCGATGAGGGCGACACCGCCGCCGGCCATCAGCTGCTTCATGCCCTGGGATTTCTGTTGGTGGTTATACACCATCTGGTTATGCTGGTGCCCGTGCAAATGGATGGCGCCTTTGTAAAAATCGGCCCATTCCGTGATCGGATAATGGAACAGCACAAATTTCTGGTTGTTCACAACCAGTTCATGATATTCCTTCACCCATTGGAATACCCATGAGTACTCAGACCACGCATAGTTACCCACGAAATAGTCATGGTTCCCTTTAACCAGATATTTTTTCCCTGTCAACCGGGACAGCACGGCAAAGGCCTGTTCCGGCCCTTTCATGGTCACATCGCCCAGGATATAGACTTCGTCATCCGGGCCGACGGTACCGTTCCAATTTTGTATTAACCTCTCATTCATTCCCTGCACATCCGCAAAAGGACGTCTGCAGTGATGAATGATTTTTTCATGATAAAAATGTAAATCAGATGTAAAATAAATCACCGGTTTCTCCCTTTTCACTTTCCCACAACACACGTATCTCCGCCCAATCCATATGAAACCACTTGCGGCTGAACGTCCGGGTTTACCATATTATGTTCGTCCTTTTTATCCAGGTACCAGATTTTTTCCCTTCCACCGGAAGAGTGGATAAACCACGGCCTGGAAAAGTCTACCGGCACAATTGCCACGAAAAACGGTCTTTCCGTGCGCTGCCTTTTTCATAAATATAATATGGATACGGCGACAGTTTTTCGTCCCCGTCATACAAATACAGTTGACCGTTCTGTTCCAGCCACTCGGCAAACGCACGCCTGTTACCGAAATCCTGCTTTGCATATTCAGAAGGACATTCTTCCGGTACAGCCTGGAACACTCCAAAATAATCAAAAATTGCAATTTTCGTTTGTTGCATCATCATCCCTCAAAAAACTTCACAATCTCTTCCAGACATACCGGCCGGAAGTTGTTGGCGTCCACCCCTACATCAAACTGGCGGCGGCCGGCATCCCGGTTCCTCAGATTATATTCCGCCATGCTGTGCAGATGACCGTGCAGGTTATAGGATCCGTGGGAATCCTTGTTCCAGCTTACGAACGGATAATGGCACAGCACGAAAGTCCGTCCCTGCCAGTGCAGCTCATGGTACATCTTCACCCATTCGATGCCGCAGGCCGCCGGATCAAACTGCGTCTCCCTTGCAAAATAATCATGGTTGCCCATGAGCAGATATTTTCTGCCTTTTAATCTGGCAATAATTTCGGTAGCCCGGGCAGGACGCACCATGGTCACGTCACCCAAAATGTAGACCTCATCATTCGGATGGATCGTCTTGTTCCAATATTCTATCAGCTTTTCATTCATCTCTTCCACCGTCTCGAAAGGACGGTTGGTATATACAATGGCGTTCTTATGCCAGAAGTGCAAATCTGAAGTTAAGTAAATCATTTTTTCTCCTTTCGGATACCCGTACCCCTGCTTTCTATTTTATACAACCTTGCATCCAACTACAATAATTTGCGGGTACCAAAATCAAAGGAAAACCGGTGCAAACAGGTCATGAACAGTTAAAGCCGGAAAAATCTTAGGGATGAACGATAGCAATTACCTTCATCCCGGCAGGCTTTTTCGGATTGGGATTCATCCTTGCTGCTATTCCTGACTGCGGTCTCTTGCATCGTAAACCTTGTCCATAAGATATGCAAAACGTTCCGTCCAATACTTTTTCAGCCAATAGATCTGGCCTGTCTCAGTATCAGGCATTTCGAATTCGCCCCAGTCACCCGTCCAGAATTCCTCTGCCGCAATCTTTACCGCTTCCCGGTAAAAAATTTCTTTTTCCTTATCATTGCGCAACATGCCAAAAGGCAAACAAAATGTGCTCCACGCCTTTTCTGTAACTTCATTAATCCTGTCTTTTCTGAATTCGTAAATTTCCATACAGTTCTCCTTTCCGGCTTTGGACACGCTTAAAAGAGTGACTCCATAAACTTCAATTTCATTGAAAACCGATTGGCCTTTTTTCCTTCTTATAATTCTGTACCGTTTCCATCGCGATGTCTTCCGCCAGCAATGTGGTCAGTTCCTTACGATGCGGCGGGCGGATTTCAGTACAATTTCTTCCGGCAACGTTCGCCAGGCGGGCAGATTGTTTCATTATGCTTTGCTCCAGCAGGTTGCGGACAAAGCGCCCGTTGCCAAACTCTTTATATCTAACCGCTGCAGAAAAAAGGGCGTGCACGACATTTAACGCTTCCGGCTCGCAGCCATAGCCCCGTTCTTCCAACATCAGCTGAAAAATTTGGGTCAAATCCTCCACGTTGTAATCGGGAAAGTTCAGGTGGAAAGCGAAGCGGCTCCGAAAGCCTTCGTTTGCCTGTACAAATTTTTCCATGGGCTCCGGATACCCGGCGAAGATAACAATCACATCATCCCTGTGGTTCTCCATTTCCTGGACAATGGTATTCATCGCTTCCGGTCCAAACTTGTCATTGCTGTTCAGCGCATAGGCTTCATCAATAAACAAAACTCCGCCGCGGGCCTTAGCAAATTTTTCTTTCACTATTTTGGCAGTCCAGCCCACATACTGGCCAACCAGGTCGCTCCGTCCGCATTCCACGAAGGTTCCGGTCTTCAACAGTCCCTGTTCTTTCAATATGCCGGCCAAAAGGCGGGCGCAGGTCGTCTTTGCGCTGCCCGGATTACCGGTAAACAACATGTGCATGCTTTTCTGTTCGCACTTCAACCCGGCACCCAGCCGAAGTTTACGCAAATGAAAGTCCGCCAGAATCGTATCGATAACACGCTTGATTTCCTGCAACCCAACCATGTTTTGTAATTTTGTATAACTGTCCGTTTTGTTTTGTCCTGCAGGATTCGTCCGGCAGCAGTCCCGGTATGCCGCATAAACGTTTTCCTGCAGAGCCCGGTTGTACCAGTTGTCAAAATCGGCCTGTACCTCTCCGGCGGTGTACTGTTCCCGCGGCGTCAGGATGATTTCCCATTCCGGTGGGACAAACTCTTTGATATTGCATCCGTCTAACAGGTGACTAAGATAATGCAACGCCCTGCCGCGGCTTCCCACCTGCTCCGTAAACTGCATCATCGGCAATCTTGCCCCGGACATGTCCATAACCTTTGCAAAAACATTCTGCCCGGGTTCTTCCAGTAACAAGAACAGGGTTTCCCTCTGGTATTTTTCCATTATATTGACCAGTTTGCGCACGCTGGCAGTATCCCAATCCTGCTCCGGAGCTCCGGCATACAGCACCCTTCCCCGTCTTCTCCTAATTTCACTCTTTTGCGTACAGTCAAGTACCAGCATGGTGCCCCGCGCAAGTTGGCACAATGCATCCAGAGCGGCCCAGTTTTCTTCCTCATAAAGTTCAAACGTAAAAGGGAAAATGTAGGTGATCCGCGTCCCCAACAGGCGCTTGTTTTTGTATAAGGCCTGAAACAGAAGCTGAACCATCTCTTTTCCCCATCCGCTGTTGTTGTAACAGAAACCGTAGTGGACAGGGACCCCATAAAATTTTTTGGGATTTTTTAAGGAATATATGCGCCTGACTTCCTCTTTGAAGGCCTTATCAGGAAAATACGGTTCGGCAGCACGTAATATTTCCCTGCACTTGTACTGTTTGATTTCCATGGCGGTTTCTTTTCCGTTGATGCCGGAAAGAAATGAACGTGCGTACCGGTCAAAATGTAATTCCATGAAATCCCACACCGGTTCCGTAATGTTCGGAAGATATCTTTTCCGTTCAGCAGCTTCCCGGTATTTACAGGCTTCAAATACCGTAATTTCCTGCACTTCCATTCCAACTTCCTTCGGGAGCCGCAGCGTCTCCCGTAAAACAGCGGAATAATATGACACCTCTTCCTGTTCTTTTACGGAAAATACCGCCGTTACACAGTCTCCTCCCGGCCCATACCCGGTGATAAAGCAGAACTTTGAGGAGGATCCCAGGGCGTCATACAGTTTTTCGTTGCATCTGAAGATAGAACTTTCTTCCCTTCTCCGTGAAAACGATTCCTCTTGCCGGAATCTTTTATCAGCAGCAGGGTTTTCATGCTTTTCTTCTGCAAGGTCGCATGTAAACGTCATTTTATAGAACAACATATTTTTTCTCCCCATTAAAGAAAACAACCGTCCGGGAAAGTCTGGTTCCCGGACAGCCTGTCTGCCTTTACGCCCCGAACACGTCGCGCAGGAACGTCAACCCGTCAGCCAACGGATATTCCATGACATCATCACGTTTCCCCCTGACATAGGGACTATAGAAGCGGATGCTCCTCCATGCCGCCGGGAACCGCAGGCACACAACGGCATCCGCCTGTTCCCCGACACAGGTCCCCGGCATAAAGAAGTGCCATCCGCCTATTTCCGGTGAACCGGCCGGCAAATCATCCGGCAGGATGATTTCACAAAGTTCCCTGCCTGTCTTTTCCGATACGAACCGTCTGTCGACTGCTTTTGGGGGAACACTTACCAGTTCCCATCCCGTAGTGTTTGTGTTTTTTTTCATTTTACAACCTCTTTTCTTAACTGACGGCGGCAGCTATGCTGCCTCATTGCTCAACTGATTGCCTTGCGTATTATATCACGATATTTTTTTATCATCGATACGATTCCCATGGTCAGCCGCAAATTGAAGTATATGGTACGGCAGTCCGTTCCTGTGGAATCATAAGATGCAAAAGATACATTTATATTGTATGCAAGGATCCTGTTCAGAAAGGAACATTGACGATAATCATTGCGTTCCGGTCCCGGAATATCCTCCTGTTTCACGTCCACTTTTCCTGTCAATTGCTGTCAACCGGTAAGCATACGCGCTTTGTTCTCCGAACCCCGTCCGTTTTAAAACGGGACTTCCTCATCACAGGGAATCTCTTCCCCCATTCCGCCGAACGCGTCTTTATTCATGGCGGGAGCGGATACGTCCCCCGCCGCAGCCGCATTGGATTTCTTTTCAAGAAACTCTATGCGTTCACCGACCACCTCGGTGACCCAGACGGTTCTTTCACTCTTATCAATGTAGGTGCGGACCTGCATCCGCCCTTCCACACAAAGCCGGTGGCCTTTAGCACAACTGTTCCCGGCCAGTTCCGCAGCCTTCCCCCAAAGCACCACCGTGATAAAATCCGCTTCCCTTTTTCCCTCCCGGTTCAAAAAGGGTCTGTCCACTGCCAGCGTAAACTGGCAGCAGACTTTTTGCGTAGCCGTATATCTGACCTCCGGGTCCCTCGTCAGGCGTCCGATTAAAATTACCTTGTTCATATTTTCACTTTCCTTTCCTAATTTATGCAGGTACTGCCGGTACGGCAGATCCATACCGGCAACACCCGTCCGTGTTCCCATCCACCCGGGACTTCCGCTTATCAATTGCCCACGTCTCCGCTCATGTGCTGTTTCCATCGGAATGACCGGGCCTATGGCGCCGCAATCCCTTGCTTCTTTTTCTTTCGAGTGCCGCAATTTTTCTCTCGAATTGTCTTATCTCGAGATTACTGCGGTCGTGAATCAACGGCGGCTTGTGCTCCCGTATTTCCTTGCCCCTCAGCAGGCATCGTATCTCCCTGTCCGTACCGGACAGTTCATAGCGGGTCTCGCTCAGGAGTTTGTCAAAAACCGCGCGGAGACCCCTGGCTCCCATCCCCTGCTCTTTTGCGGCACGGGCAATTTCCCGCAAGGCCGCCCGGTCGCATTTCAGTTCGAGTCCAACCTGTTGGAACCGGCGCTGGTATTCACGGTATGCCGATGTCTTGCAATGCAGCATGATTTCGACCAGGCTGTCTTCCGACAAGGGATAGTAAACCGTCCGGACGGGGATGCGCCCCACCAGTTCCGGCATAAAGCCGAAACGTATGACATCTTCCGCCGACGGTATCAGTTCTTTGTCGCTGTATTCCCGTTTTTTGGCTGGGATCCGGTCCGGGTTTGCCAAAAAGCCCATATGGGTTTCCTGGTATTCTTCATGCACCGGGTGTTTGGCTGTTTTTTTCTCCATCTCCGCCCTATGAAGACGGACCTCGGTGATTTCCCTGATGCCGCTGAACGCCCCGAGAAAGATGAACATCATATTCGTGGTGTCCACATTGATGTTCGTCATCTTTTCCTGTTCATCCCCGTCATCTTCATCGTCATCGCCATTCTTCTTCCGAACCAGGTTGGAGACGGGATACGTGTTTCCCTCGATCATTTTAAGAAGCACCGACTGGTACTCCTTCAAAAAGAGCAGGGCATTGTCCTCGCCTGCCATGGCAATCTTGTCGATTTCATCTATCATGATGATGGCGGTGTTGGCGATCCGTGTGATTTTTTCTTTTTCTTCCTCAATCGTTTCGTCACCGTCACGATTTTCATTAAAGTATATGTCTGCCGCTTTCTTGAGCACCCTGTCGAAGATGGAGGAAACGGGCCTGGTGTTCCGCCAGGTTCCGTTTCCGCTGTAGTCCAGCGCGTTGACCATCACGACGGGTATGCCTATTTTTTCCCCCAACCGCTCCAGCACCCGGAAGGTTTCTGTTTTTCCGCAGCCCGTGGGCCCGATAAGGAGCACATTGTCCGTCGGCAGTTCATAATCTGGATAGTCCCCTTCCTGCCTGGCCCTGACCTGGAGGAGATGTTCCGCCACCGCCATGGCGATGGCTTTTGTCCCGCTCTCCTGTCCCATGACGAAGTCGTCAAGGACTGCTTTGATATTTTTGGGATTTGTGTAGTTGATCATGTTGGCCAATGCTATCACGCTCCTGTCTTATAGCCGCAGTTGAAATACTTTACCAAAAAACGATCACAGAATTTATACCATCTATACTAAAGATGACCGCCCCGCCTCCCCAACATGTAAACAAAGTGATTTTCATTAACAACCTCCCGGAAAAACAACTTTACAAATTCCCCGTCTTCCGGCAACGGGCGTTTCGGACATCCTTTGGAAGGCAGCGGGAGAAAGCTTTGCATGTTCAGATGCCTGTCCTGCCGCTTTCTCCCGCCATTTTCTATTCCTCCGGCGGGTCATTGGCCCGGTTTTTAAGAAGATACTCACGGATATACCGGTGTTCTTCATCACTGGCCCAGTAGGTATGATGCCTGCGGGTCACCTTGTTACGTTTGCGGCCCGCATTGGAACGCCATCCGCCGTGGGCCGTTTTTCTTTTCTGCTTGTCAGGGACAACCATTATTGCACCTCCACGGGAATTTCACCCAGTCCGTATTCCCCTCCGCGCTACGCATTATAACGGGTTCCGCCGGAAAGCCGTTTCACCTTCATCTTTTTGAGAACAGGCGGCTTTCCATTTTTTATGTCATCTCCACGGAGCACACACTCCATAGGTTCCTTCCGTCCTGACAGCTCATACATGGACGGCATGAGAAGTTCGGACAGAATGCTGGACAGGCCTCTTGCGCCAGTCTTTCTCCGGGATGCAATATGGGCAATCTCCCGGAATCCGGATTCATCACAGACCAGGCTGTGTCCCATGGCCCTGAACCGGGCCTGGTAATCCAGGAAGGCGGATGTCTTTGACTCTTTCAGGATTTTGACCAGATTGTCTACGGACAACGGTTTATATACCGTGCGCAGCGCAATCCGACCCGCCAGTTCCCGTATGATTCCATACTCAATGATGTCTTCCAGGGACGGGGTCAGTTCGGCATCCTCAGGAACATCCTCCTCCTGCTCCGGTTCTGCGCCAACCATGAAGCCAATCCGGTTCGTCTCTTCAGCCTGAAGCACGCCGTTTTTTTCCTCCAGGAGGCGGTTCCGGGTAATCTCGCTGAGGCCCTCGAAGGCGCCCAGAAAAATGAACATGACCTCGGACGTATTGATGCATATGGGCGCATCCTGACCGCCCGGCTCAACTTCATCCCCGGATACATGAATCAGGGCCTCCCCCAGCTGGTACTCAGCGCCTTCCACTATCTTCAGGAGGCTGGCCTGGTAGTCCCGGCTGAAGCCGTTGGTACTGTCATGCCGGATACGAATCTTATCGAATTCATCCATCAGGACAATCCCATGGGATGCCATACGGCAGAGTTCCTCATGCTCCTCCAGGTTCTGCGGCATGTGTTCATGAAGCCGGCCATATAACCTGCAGGCTTCCGCGAACAGATTATCGAGGATGGAAGTGAGGGGCGTCCCTTTCCAACTGTCATTCGGGGAATATTCCATTGCGTTGCACATAATCACCGGGACTCCCATAGAGTCCTCCAACCGCTGCAGTACCCGGAACGTTTCCGTCTTTCCGCTGCCCGAAGGTCCTTCCAGCAGCATATTGTCTTTCCGGATGCAGGAATTTTTGTCCTTCCGGTGCTCCCGGATGCGCAACAAATGGGAAGAAACCGCCATAGCCACGCAGCGTACCCCCTGCTCCTGTCCCATTACGTACCCGTCAAGTTCCTTCTTCAGTTCTGCCGCATTATAATAACGTTCATTCATCGGTAAACCTCCATTTCTGGTTATGACTGAATGCGGGAAACACCGTTTGACCGGTGTTTCCCTGTGGACAAAAGATTGGTTCTCCTTATCTGACCTCTTTCCGATCAGACACCACCTTGTCAATGATGCCGTAGGCCAGTGCCTGATACGCGGTGAGATAATTGTCACGGTCGGTATCAGCCATGACCTTTTCCCTGTCCTGCCCGGTATGGGCGACGATTACGTCATACATCTCCTCCCGGATGCGCAGGATGTTTTTGGTATGGATCTCGATATCCGATACCTGGCCGGAAAACCCACCCAACGGCTGATGAATCATGATTTCCGAATGGGGGAGGGAGAAACGCTTACCCTTCGTTCCCGCCATCAGCAGGACAGAAGCCATGCTGGCCGCCACACCGATGCAGATGGTCACCACATCCGGCTTAATGTACTGCATGGTGTCATAAATGGCCATCCCGGCGGTGACACTGCCACCGGGACTGTTGATGTAGAGGCTGATTTCCTTGTCGGGATTCTGCGATTCCAGAAACAGCATCTGCGCGATGACCAGATTCGCCATGACATCCGTAATCTCTCCGGTAAGGAAGATGATGCGGTCTTTCAGGAGGCGGGAGAAAATATCGGAGGAGTACTCCCCGCGGGCACTCTTTTCAACAACATACGGCATATAGAGCATAGGTAAGCTCCTTTCTACGCTTTCGCGTCAACTAATTTTCTGGTTCATGCTGCGAAGATACAGGTGGGCCGCCGCAAATGCCAGCAGCCCTGCGGTCTGCGCTTGTTCCTTCAAAAGGAACAATGCGATCCAGTCTACAAAAGTTATGATAAAAAGAAGCCAAAACATCCGGGTAAACTTCATACAGAACCCTCCTGTCTTTAATAGAATAATCTTGGCCGGCTTCAGGCCGGTCCCGCTTTCCGGAACCGGCGCATGCTGCCCAGCAGGACGCCCGGGCGGACAACCGCGGTGTACTGGTAATTCCAGTTGTCCCTTTTGACGGTTTTCAGCCGTATCCCACGGAGCTTGTACCTTGCAATCACATCCCGGTATACCCCGCTCTCCGGGATATGTATCTTTATCTGCTTTTCATTCTCCGCATTGGCGGCGGTTACAAAGAGGTTTTGCAGGAAACTGCGGTTCTCGGCGGGGAACTTGTATGCCCCTTTCTGCAGGTCTTCCCAATGGTTGACCGGTATACTATTCATTCTCCGACTCCTTTCGGCACTGAGGCCTTTCAACTAAACTTACCATTCCAATTGACAAGATCGTTCCTTTCCGTAACGATCCCTGTGGCAAAACAAACCCTTCTTTTTTACCATTTCTACCTATAAAATTATTAACGACCAGATCAATACAGGCCTGCCCTTTACGGGTTGCCCGAATCGGCCTGCTGAATCTTGAGCAGCAGGTCGACAACCTGCCGGTACTCTTCCTCGCTCACCCAGATGGTTTTATGAAACCGTCTGACGGTTCCACGGGGCCGTCCCGCCCCGTTCCGTTTGCCGCCCCATTTTTTCGCCGACTGTAAGTTTTTTTCCAAGTGGCACCGTCCTTTCATTATTGGCCAGATGAAACTTCTTCACCAGTTCCGGTAACATGGAGTCCAACAAAACAAGAAACGCATCATTTTCAGCCCAATTTTAGCCAGCTGACAACAATGCGTTCCTAACTGTTGTTATCCGCGTATGTATATTGGTCTGCTGGTAACTGCACTTCTGCCTCGTATGATACTGATCGTCGTAATCGGTTGATGGACTAAAATCTAAAATTGCCTATGCATGCACAGAATTTTCAATTTTCAAGGTATGTTTGCCCTGCAATTCGCAATTGCCGGGTATGGGTCATTTTTCAGTGTTTTCAACAAAACACTGCACGTTACGTTATCTATTTTACCATCGATTTTTTTTAGCGTAAATATAAAACGGAGATTTGGATGAAACTGATGGCAAAAAAGATTCGTGGCCGGATCAACGAAAAAAGACCCCGGATGTAATGGATTTGTAATCAGTGTCTGAAATAAAACGTTTCTCTCAAATGATAGGGAGTCCTGCGGCGGATAAAACCGGCCTGCTTGCTCCATGACTGCCAACGCAATCTGCAATACTTAAATTCATTACATCCGAAGTCTGTGGTTCGGTTGGTTTCTATATAGATAGTGAAACGTGGAAAACGCACTGCGCAATCAGCGCCGCTCGTCTTGCCAGCCGTTTCATTTTTCAGGTCTGGATCGGGATCCAAAAACACAACCCGTAACTAACCGCACTATCAACAGTGCGTTACCATTATAATCCCGTTTTCCCGTTCTTGTCAATACATTTTTAATGTTTTGCTATTATTTATTTAAAAAATTATATAACTTCGTTGTTAATGGCATTTTCCATGCTCAAAATCAGATTTCTATAATTTGTCAGAATTTTCTCGACATCCATATTCGCCCGCTAAAGCCTTCAAAACACAAGGCCCATGTTTTGTACCATGCCCGCCGCAAAACGCTATTACAGGTGAATTTATTCTTTATAGATATTATTATATATATTTAAACCACGATATAACAACTATTCGTTTGTGTTTCGCCCAAGATTTCAATTTCTGTAATTTTATATCAAACCGTTAAACAACGGCTGCAGTTCATGTTTTTCATAGACCTGCTGCCCGGCAGCCCGGCGGTTCACCGTAGCCCAAATCATAGTTGCGGCAAAAACCATGCTCCCGGGATTTCAGACTCAATAGCCAATATGAAATATCCATTAACCAATACTGAAGTTTTACTCGATAAACAGTACGTATCTTCGCCACGGCCAGCCTCATCAGGCTGCATACGGCAAAGGGTTAACCGATACTCAGTACAGCTTACTCAATACCCTTGTTTGAGGCAGGACTCGAACCTGCAACGCACCGATTTTGAGTCGGTTGCTCTACCATTTGAGCTGATCAAACATATTTGCTGAATCGCAAATTCTCCTTTTTGTTAAGAAGAAAGCATTGAAGTGCCGGTTATGTTTTTCGTATTTTACTCTCCCCCAATACCGGCTAAACGTGAAGAGAACTATGGTTTACGGTTTTCACCGGACAGCAGGTCAGGTTCAGTCTTCAATCTCGATATAAGTCGTGGCGTTGGAAATCTGGATGGCAGAGTCCACGGCGGCCTGGAACCGGTCCGTCTCATCTGTCAGCTTTGCAATCTTGTCCACAATGCCGACCGGGTCTACCAGCTTGTACTCGTTCCGGGCCTTGAAGTCTTTGCTTGCCTTGTCCAGTTCCTCCGACGTTACCTTGTCCTTGCTGCCGTATACGGACTGGATGTATTTGTCCAGCCGTTCTTCCAGCCGGGAACCGTTCTCGTACTCAATGGTACGCCTTGCCTCCTTCAGCTTTTCGTTCATCGCATGCAGCAGCCTCTGCTTGACGCGGATACCGTGCTGCATCATATAAATCGCCTCCGCAACGGAGAGTTCCTGGCCGTTCACCACAATTTTCGTCATGGCGTTGGACAGGCTCAGCGCTTTCTTGATTGCCTCCGTGCGGCGAATCAGGTCCTCAATGCTTTTGCACCTGTTCCTTACTTCGTCCTCAAAGTCGCGCACCGGCACACCGTTGACCTTGGGACTGCTTTCTTTATTTGCCGCGCAGAAGGCGCACTCGGAAATGGCCTTTTCAATACGCTTGTCAGACACTTTAATTTCGCATAATGCCTCGTGGACTGTCATCTTTGTCATTTTTGTTTCCTCCTGTATTCATTCCCATTTTCCTGCAGCATGCTGCATACGTTGCCAAAGTTTTCCTCATGCTCCCGGAAATTTTTATATCTCTTTACCGGTTTTATGAAACGATCCCGTGGAAGGGAACATCTTCATTATACAATCCCCCTTCCATTATGTCAATAAGTTAACATGAATTTGGTGTTCTATATTCAATTTTACGTTTAATGCAAGCCAATTATTTGTTATTTTTTCCATTTAAAAGATATTAAATATTTCATGTTTTTGTAACGGCTTCCATATTCGCCCGTTAAGGCCCCTGAAACAAAAAGTCCATGGTTTGTATTGCGCCAGTTACAGAACGCCGTTACAGGCCGTTTTACATCTTACAGATATCACAATATACTTTTAAAATTTACTTCCCGCTTTCTTTTTTTGCTGAAGAAGTTACAGGATCGACAAAATGGTACTTTAAAGCATATTTATATATCTATATGTTTTACTTCTTTTTTTCCCGAAGTTCTTCCAAATTGGCAGGAGGCGTTTTCCCGCCCCCTGTTCGCCAATTTGCTGCACCCGGTTGGTACCTTGCGGACGAAGCCGCATACTTATTCCGGCTTTGGCTCTGCCGGTTTTTCTTTTTCGTCGTCAAACCAGCTTATAACGTAGCCGCTTAAGACAATGCCGATAATGGCTCCGAGGAGCGGAAGCAGAACAGGCAGTACATACATGGCAATCATTACGACGACGGCTACGCAGAGCACAGAGCCAACAATGGAACCGAAGATTAATGCAGAGAACATAGCATATTTCCTCCTTTACGACTTGTTGTTCCCGATATTTGTTTCCGTCAGTTTATCCGTTACTTCTTACCGATACCGAAGATTTTCCTAATGGCGGAAAACAGCAGGCACAAGACGAAGGTGCCTGCCGGCATCCCGAACGACAGGAACAGGAACGTATTAATGGCGTCCCCGAACACTTTGTCGAAAAATCCGCCGGAACATGTATAGGCGAAGTACAGGACAGGTAATACAAAGATAACGAAAACTGCATTATTAAAAGCTGCCAGCATGGTCATCACTCCTTCGGGCACCAAGGCCTTTCAACTAAACTTACTATTTAAATTGATAAGATCGTTCCTTTCCGCAACGATCCCTGTGGCAAAACAAACCCTTCTGCATTTCCGGCATCGTTTGTGAAATACAGGAGGCTTTGTCTTTTTCCCGGTACTGGGACGGGCCGCACAGGAAGATCCGGCACCCGTCCCGTCTGAAAATTGCATCCGGCATCCCATACGTCTTCATGCCGGCAGGTCTTCGCACAGCGTTTCGTCAGTTTCACCACGCTCTCTGCCATAGGAAGCCCCGCGCCTGTCATCGGCGCCTGCTTCAGCGACATGCTTTCCGCACAGGATTCCGGTATTCGGTTGTCAAGGTTCGCATTTAATGTTTTAAAGAGACGAAAAAGACCCCAGCCGTAAAGAAATTTCATTCAGTGCAGGGTTGCTTAAAGTTCAATGATTGAATGGGAGCCCGGAAGGCCGGCAAGCGGCCTGTCATGCTCCATGATCGCTTTCGTAATCTCTTCTAATAACGTCCTTACGTCTAAAGTCTTTGGTCAGAATTGGATGATTGTATAAACGCTGCCGGGAAGATAACCTCCCTTCCCCGGCAGACCTTTTCAGTCTTTCCCATATCGATTTTCAGTTTTCAGCCGGAATGCACCCGACGTTTTTGATTATAACACCCGTCTTCCGTTTTTGTCAACGCAATATTCTTAAATTTACATATTTTATTCTTCTTTCTCTTTTAAATCACTCCTTTTTTACTTTCAGGCTTTGTCAAATATGTTTTTATCTCGATATCCGAAGAATTTTATTTTTCATGTTCCGGTTCCTGGCCTGAAGCATGACTTCACGCTAGTATCATACACCCCGTTTTCTGTTTTAATCAATACATTATCAGGGTCCTTCAAAAATTTGTGACTGTATTGCCTCCCGTTTTAACCACCTTGGTTCATATGCGCTCCAGGGCACCGTTTCACAGCGTTCTGCATCCCCGTTTTACAGACATGACGGTTCTGCCGGCCTGTCCACAACGATCCCGCGCACCGATAAGGCCCAAAAAATCTGTAGAATCCGGACAGCAGGTTATAGATTTCACTTCACTGCTGCACAGGCGGCAACATAATAGGAAGAAAGAATATAAAAAGATATTTTTTCAAACATAAAAGATTTATTGACAATTCAAGAAAACTTGTGATACCATATATGCATATTGAAAATCCCATATTTTTAAATTAAGTGGAAAACTTCGGATCAGGTTATACCGACCGCTTCAAATTATGTTTCTGCATCCGGCTTTGGCCCGGGTGAATGTGCAATCATTCATATCATACCGACCGTTACTTTTCAGAGATGTTGATTTGCGGCCTGCATGTGTGATTTGATCCGAAGTTTTTATGTTCCCGGATGAAACCGACGGACAGTAGACTTTGAAAAAAATTGCTTCCACCCTTCAAGGAGTGGTTGCGCAGCTCTGCCAGCGTCCAAATGACGCTGGCTTTTACTTTATCAAAAAAGGCACATCCTGCTGCGGAAGTGCCTTCGTTTTTTTTGTCAGTATAAGAAACTCATAAAATAACTGGCCAGTGAGAAGCCTTTTATAAAACAGGGAAGCTACTGTACCTCTTCAGTGAACTCATCTCTGGAATACATGTAATACTCACCGGAGTCATCCTGGATGCGGTAATAGATTTTGCCCAGAATGATCTTATATTCCTTTACATCATAAATCTTACCATTTGTCAGATTTTTCCTGTCATCAACAATACATTTAATTTTCATGCAATCAGCTCCGTAAATGTGATGGGTTTATTATACATGATTCTTTCCGGTCATATTGTGAACATTTTACAAACTAACCGGAACACCGTGCTGTGATTACATTTCTTTGTACAGCCGGTGAAGAAATCCGCTATTTTATTTTGCGCTTAAATTATATATGTAAGAAATTTTATTTTTTGGGCATTGCAAATGATTGAAAAACATCGATGGTTCTGAAATTTTATTATTATAATAAATCATGCCGTTGAGAACGGAATTTTAAGAAAGGATGTGATTGATAATGGAACAATTAGCATTTTATTTAGAAATTGATACGGATAAGGTATTAGGAAACGGAGTATTATGGCAAACATTTCGAAAGATAAAAGCGACGGCTGATTCTTTAGAATTTGTTTGCGTTGAGCCGAATGTTTGGGAGTATCAGGGAGATAAGGACGAGATGATTGTAGCAGTAAAGTTTGTTCGTCAATTAGAGGATTTAGGGGTAATTGATAAATTAGAATACCTTTTGGTTCATTTTGAAGATGGAACGATTGGAGATGTTTTGGAAGTAGTTAGAACTCCATATGAAGAGGCAAAAAAGGCAGGTTGGATAGAACCTGACTGAAAAATCATGTCGATTCGGAAAGAAAGAGAATTGAGGAAAAAAGGAATTATCAAATAACCTCTTTAAAAACTAAATACCTGGGTTTTAACAAACTATTTTTTAAACTAAATTTTGTTAGGGTTTGTCAAGTAAAGTGTATAATTTTTTTGGTTTTTATATCGGCGATCATTTGACCGCCGATATTTTTAATTAAAAGGGAAAGTCTTCATCCAAATTGTTGGAGTCTCCACTTAGGCTAAGAAAAACTTCATCTGTTGTTGTATCATAGACAGGTGTTAGTATATGTTCGCTTGGTTCAAACCCCTTTCCTCTACGGCTGTAATAAAAACTGAAACAAGAAGCCAAAAGCAAAGCTCTTGACATTGTATAGACTTTAGTATATATTTTGAGTAAGAGGTGATTAAAATGGAAACTGCTAAAATATTTTCAAATGGAGGAAGCCAGGCTGTCAGGCTTCCCAAGCAATATCGTTTCAACAGCGAAGAAGTCCTCATCAATCGTATCGGTAACATCGTTATGTTAATCCCCAAGGACGACCAATGGGAAAACACATTAAAAAGTCTCGACATGTTCACAGATGATTTCCTGGCAGACCCGATTGAACCGCTTCCTTTGGAAAACAGGGAGGCGATCCTGTGATTCGCTATATGCTGGACACTAATACCATTGCCTATGCCAAGAACAGAAGACCGGCTTCCGTTTTGGAAAGGCTGATTCAACATGATCCGTCAGAAATTTGCATATCCGCAATTACCATGGCAGAACTGGAATTTGGTATCAGTCACAGCGCAAAGCCCAGCCAGAACCGCAAGGCACTGCTGATGTTCCTTTCCGGCATCACTATACTTCCTTTTGGTCCGGAAGCAGCACAGGCCTATGGAGAAATACGGCACACCCTTCAATCACAGGGCCAATTAATCGGAGCTAATGACCTCCTGATTGCCGCACACGCAAAAACAGCCGGTTTGATACTGGTAACACACAATACAAGAGAATTTTCACGAGTAGAAGGCTTAAAAATAGAAGACTGGGCAACCACGCAACCCTAAAACTGACAACCGCCTGCAATGCGTAGCATTGTGAGGCGGTTTTACGTATAAACCTATGCTATCACAATGTAGATAATATCCCAACCATCCTTGCATAAACGCTTTCACGTTTTGCATCACACTCCGGACATTTCTGCCCTGGCTCCGACTGATCAGCTTGCGCAGTTTGACTTTCGCCTTTCCCAATGACTTTGCGTGGGCGCGGATATATACTCCCGCTTTTCCCTTCCCAAAGGCAAAGCCGAGATACTTAAAATTTCGGATGGCGTACACACTTACTGTAGCCTTCTTTTGTTCTCTGGTTTACCATGCTCGCGGACATACTCTGCGATGATGTCCTCATTGCTATGTTTACCATCAAAGTGTCGCTTACGGCAGGTCTGTTCAGTTGCGCCGTCTTTGTTTGTACCGAAAAATGAAAAAGAGGCCCAGTTCTCTACCTCTCGGGGTAGCCTACCGCGCCTCTAAATTCTCTAAAAACTGCGCTACTATGCGTCTTCTTCCAAAAACACATATAAACATTCCAGTTTATTATAGTTACTCTATCATTTGCTTTTGTGCTTGTCAACGCTTTTTTGCACTTGCAATTATTTTTTCTCGTTCAGGTACCCGTTGGTTACATCGTGGAGTATAAACTATTTCCACGTATTAACCATCCTCCAACCGGGCGCATCGGTAAACCCCGTCGCTTTTGAACGATTGTAATAAGAATTTGGGTTTTGCATAATCTCCTTATACATAGTTATTGTACCATTACGGCTTTTTATAATATCCAAATGGTTCGAACACATCAATTTAGCTTTGCTTAACTCTTCCTTAAGAGCCAATGTTTTTTTACCCAATGGCTCCATTTTTTCCACCAATGCCTTTTGCTTTTCAACAATGGCCTTCATCTCTTCCACCGCCTTTTCGTCTTCGGCTACTAGCGTAGCAAGCGCTGCATAAATTTTGCAAGCGCTTGCTTTAGAATTTGGTTCACTGGACCACTTGAACTTTTTGCTTGCTTTTCCATAATCTTCTTCTAATTTGTTAAATTCATCATTCAATTTTATAAACTTTTCTTCGTCGCTTGCGCACCCTGCAAAAAATAAAGACATAAAAGCAACCAAAGCTACAAGTAATACACTAAAACCCCTTCTTGATAAAACATTCATAAAATATCCTCCTTTTAATTCTTGCTTAAATTTTAGGTCCTTGCAATCAACAAATTTTGGACACGAACTTCATAGTGTTTAATCAGTAAATTCCATCTGCTTATTCAAACATAAGCTTGTCATTGCACACAGTGCAGTGAAACATTAATCACTTTATCCCATTTAGTAATGCTTCATTATTTGCAATAATAGATTTTCTCTTTTTTTGTCCGATGATTGCAGGTATTGCTATAAATGGTGATCCAATAATCGCAATTTGAAACCTCAAATTGTGTAGGTAGTTATACCGCCTCATAGGGATTTAATAAAGACCTCCGAAACCGTTGAAAATAAAGGATTTTTCGCACCCTGCTCACCTTATCCCTTTATACGATTTCACA
>Ga0256405_10006206_pt1 | contig 19452 bp, 26 predicted proteins | sample RumenRJG_02DNA_FD_189096 | JGI IMG/M metagenome (GOLD analysis project Ga0256405, IMG submission 189096) | Bovine rumen microbial communities from Lethbridge, Alberta, Canada - RJG_02 | ecosystem: Host-associated > Mammals > Digestive system > Stomach > Rumen | place: Canada: Alberta... | reverse complement strand
ATAGATAAGCGCTTCAGGATATGACAACTTTTTATAGTCAATGAGGAAGTCTATGGGACCACCTTTCGCATCGCAACTGAAGCACTTGTAAACGTTTGCCCTTGGATAAATGCTGAAGCTCCCAAGTTCGTGGTCTTCATGGAAAGGGCAAAGGCATGTGTAGCGTACGCCCGTTCGCTTTAAGACGAGAAAGTCTCCCATGACGTCCACAATGTCTGCGGAGTCCTTAATCTTCTGTTCTGTAAATTTGTCTATCATAACTCTCTCTGGTTGCTTCTTTCTTTTTTGGTTCTTTTTTCTTTCCGAGCGCAAGGTTCCACTGGCACTCTGCCACGTCCAGTGACCGCCCGCATCAAGCGGTCACCAGTGGCGTGCCAGCCTTGCACTCGTGCGTACTACATGCGCGCATTTGAAGATATATCCAATATATCTTCAAACGTGGCGCGCGCGCGTGCGCGTTAGAAAACATCTTCTCTTTCATCACCAAATGGTTTTATCTCGTTTGTGTTCAACTTCAGCTTCGGATGTGTTTGGCCGCTTTCCATCTCGCCCTTGTCTTGCATAATAAAGAATTGACGGTTAAGTGCCATTTCTATCAGTTCCTTCTGTTCTTCCTCGTCTTCAATGTCATGCTTCTCCAGGATGTATTTCTTTACTGCAAATCGGCTTGCTGGCCAGTCAATGTCATTTTGTCCTTCTACTATCCAATTTCTCAGCTCTTCTATCTTCACGTTCGTCTTGAACACCTTGTCTGGTTTCGCAGGTTCGTTCGACAGCTCGTGAACAGCGCCCCATCCATTCTCGCTTGTGATTTCGAAGTCAAACATATCGACATCCTTACCTCTTGCCTTCAGCTGGTCAACCGTGAAGTAAATCTTTGGCCGATTTGGACGAACGTCTTTTGCGGGCAATTTTGCTTGGTTAGTCTTACGGATAGCAAAAACCTCGGTCACTTTCCTTTGCAGAATGCTTCCCAACGTTCCGACCATCTTCTCGAACGTCGGGTTTTCGTGTAGAACACACCATACACTTGCATCGTAGTGTGTGGCCACCATCATGCACTGTCTCACAATGGGCGCACATTCCTTTTGGTCGTTGTAGTCTTTTACGATGTCCAAGGCTCCGTCCAAAAAGACAACGGTTGGCCTCACTTCCCAAATGAGTTTCAAGACTTGGCGCCATCGGTCTGCGGCTTCTTCTGTCTCTCGAAGACGCGCCACCAAGAACCTTTCCTGGGGCTTAGTTGGGTCGAGTCCAGCCATCGAACATACGCGGTTTTTTATGGCAATGGTGTCGTCCTTGCCCATCTCCGTGTCAATGTAGAGAATTTTCGGAGCCGGAGCGACTTCCTGGCGTTCATAATAGAGACCTTCATAATGTCCACTCAGAAGAGCAGCCATGAGCATCGACATGAAACTTGTCTTGCCGTGTCCAGACTTTCCAGTTATGACGTGCAAATCGCCCAAATTTGCAAACTTTACGCCTCCATGCGATAAAGTATACCTCGGCGGCGAATAAGGCTCTGAGAAGTCCAAATAGAGGCCTTCTGTGCTAATTTCGAACCAGTGCTGGTCACTCAAAAACTGAGGGACCTCTTCGCCTTGGCCGATTTCTGGTAATTTTGTATCTTCTATCATAGTTCCTTTTGTTGTCTTAAATAAAGCACCGCATCTCTCGACGAGGTGCTTTCCCATAACCAAAGTACAAACAACTTCTCTTCGTGCCCGTGCGTGTTCCGGTGTTTACGCATACATGCCGGTGCCCACGTCTTTCCCTTCCGTTTTTCGGCATACGGGCTTTTTGTTTTTACATAATAGCGTCTCTAATATCCCGGAGTCCGTCTTTCAGTTCTGCCACCGTGTCATTAAGTTGGTCTATCGACTTCTCAATTCCAGAAGTCAAAGTGTCTTCAACATCGAAGAAGACTGTTCCGTCGTTAGACGCCCTCCAGTTCTGACTCAACGTTCTCGCCAGCTCTTCTGCTGCAAAAGCCGCATGCCGAGAAAAATGCTGATACATCCCTTCGTTCTTTTCGTATGACTCATCCATTTCTATCGAGCCTTCAAAGGCAGCCTGGCCGACAAGTTTAGCCATGATTTCCGTTGCAGCCTTGGCAACGAAATCCTTGTAAATTGTGTTCATGTGCATAGTTCAAAGTTTTTATGTTAACCACTTTCGTTTTTTGGTGGTTCCGGCTGTGTGCTGCGAATTTTCCACGCTCTCACTGTATTGAACCATCTTCCTGGTTCCTTACGAGACTCTTTTGCTTCTACGTCATAGTCAACTATCACGTTCTGGCCAAGAAGCGCTTCAAATTGCGCAATTCTACCAATCTCTCCGTCCATCACATCCACAACGATATGTTTCGGGAACGATGCTACTTCAGAGAGAAGAAAGGTTGCAACCTTGTATGGTCCGAAACCAGTCGTTCCTTCTCTCTCGTCAATTTTCTTTTCTAATAGTCCTACAAACTCCATAACTTCTCTTATTTTTTTATTTCACTTGTTAATTTGTCCACTTCAAGATATGCGACGAACCCGCAAGCCATCGCACCAATCTTTGTTGCAACTAAAACGCCAAACCATGCAAGGCCAGTGTATGGCTTGTTCGGTTCAGCCATCAAAAGAACAAGGGCAACACACACACATACGAAGACGACTGCAAGACGGAGCCAGTTCTTCAATACTTCATTTTTCATAATTATCTCTTTTATTTAGTTAATGTTTGCTTTCTCTATATTCACACTTTTGTCTGTACACGAAGTCGAGCTGGTTGTTGTCAATCATCTGACGAATTTGGTTGACTGGATAGGCAAACCCAGTCTTAACCTTCCTACCGTCTTCTTCAAAAAGTACAGAAGCCTCGATTCGTGGTAAAAGGTGACCGTATTTCTTAATCCATGTTCTGTTGAACATCTGAAACATCTCGCTCAACCTCTTTCCAGTAACATACTGTTCGCCCTGGCTGTTGATAACCTTTTGAACAGTTCGGCTGACCAGCATCGCAAATTCGGCTTCACTCATTGAACCTATCTTCTTCATAGTTCCTTATTATTTAGCGCACGCGTCTGTACGCGATAGTGTAAGGTTCGTTAGTTTCAACTCTCTCAAAGTCCATGTTCTCGAGACGCTTCATCATCGAAAACTGAACACGAGCGCTCTCAACTGCTTTTGCGTTCGGCAATACGAAAACACCAATCTTTCCAATACCTATTGCACGGATGTCATCACGCGAAACTTTCTCTACAATCATATTTTTTACTTAATTTGTTTGCACATTTAGAAAAAACAGCTATCTTTGCCCTTCCAACACCCTTGTTTCGTCGGCTTTTCGGAGTCATCGACATGTCGTGTTTAGATGTTTACTTACTTAATTTCGGTGCAAAGTTAGAAAATTCTCTGTATATAACCAAACAATTTTACAGAAAAATATCTGTAACAATGTTCTATTTTTTATAAATACAAATAAGATATTATGGAACAGACTGTAAAAGAGAGACTTGTCCTATTTATAAAATATCGCGGGCTAAGTCAGAAGCGATTTGAACAGATTGTTGGTTTGTCAAATGGGTATGTGAATAACGTGTCGAAAGGCCTTGGCGCAAGTAAACTCGCAGAAATTTCTCGGCAATTCCCAGAACTCAATACCGAGTGGCTTCTAACGGGAAAAGGCGGAATGCTATACGACAACGAACAACTACCCAAAAAGACTGCATCATCTGGTTGTCCTTACTTCAATGTCGATTTTGCTGCTGGATTTTCTCTACTTGAAAACGACCAGACCACAAACCCCGAGTTTTATGTGGATTGCCGGCCATATAATAATTGCGACGCATGGGTAAACGCACACGGAGACAGTATGGCGCCGACAATTTCTTCAGGTGACATCGTAGCGATGAAACGCATCAACGACTTCCGTTATCTCATTAACGGAGAAATCTACGGAATTGTCACCTCTTCCGGTCTGAGAACAATCAAGCGCGTCCGTGACAACGGTGACACCATCACACTCATTCCGGACAACAAAGAAGTCGCCGAACAGACAATACCGAAGGAAATCATCACGCACGTCTATCAAATCAAAGGCGCGTTCAAACACTTCTAAAAGCCAATTGTTTACCCACGCATAATATAACAACCTGAAAACCAACACACCGCCAAACCCCAAGCGGGTTACCAGAGGAATGGGCGGAAATGCTGATATAATCGGCTCTCCGCCCATTTACAAAGGGAAACACGGACATTTACTAAGATGTCGAAATTGGTGTATTTTGGTCTTTTTTAGCAAAAATGTTTACCCATTGTTTACCCATCGCAAAAAGTATGGGTAAACACAAAAGACAAAGACATGACAACAACTTCTATCGTTTTCGACCACCGAAACCGCACCAAATCAGGCGACGAAGGCCCTTTGGAGGTCCGTGTAACCATTTCGCGCAAACCTTATTACATTAACACGGGCGTGCGCGTGAAGTCAAAACAATGGTCCCGTGACAGAGTTATAAATCATCCACAAGCAGACGTTTTGAACGAACGCCTTCGCATTCTTGTCAACAACATCATGCACGAAATCAACAAGTGCATCGATGCTGGAAAAGAAATCAACGTTTCAGAAATAAGAAAAACGGCATGGAAGACATCCCATGAAGAAAGCGCACTCGACTGGATGCAAAGCGAAGTGCAAAGACTTCCAGTTCGCCTCGGAACCTTAAAGCATTACACTTGCCTTCTTCTGCGTCTTGAAGACTTCGGGCAAATATGGTCATGGGCTGATGTAACTGTCGAAAACATTTATGCCTTCGATGCTTGGCTCCGAAACCTTTCAGGACGTTACGGCAACATCACGCAGAGCGGCATCCATACATACCACAAGTGTATGCGTGCTTTGCTTAACCGAGCGGAGAAAAGCGGGCAAATAACTTCCAACCCATACAACCGACTTCGTGGTGAGTTTTCCAAAGGTGAACGTGAAAGCACTGAATATCTGACAGAGGAAGAAATGGCAAAGATTGAAGCCTTCTCGCCGGCACCAGGCTCATGGATGGAACGCTCACGCGACATCTTCATCTTCCAAATGTACACGGGACTTTCTTTTTCCGATGCACAAGCCTTCGACATTTCAGCATACAAGGAAGTCGACGGAAAGTGGCGCGTTATAGGCAACCGTATCAAAACTGGACAACCATACGTCAACCAGCTTCTTCCTCCAGCTGTCGAGGTTCTGAAGCGTTACGACATGACTGTGCCTAAGATTTCCAACCAAGTCTACAACCGCGAACTGAAGCAAATCGGAATTGCAGCCGGCATTTCAACTCCGCTTCACTCTCACCTTGCACGTCATACATTCGCCACATACATGCTTCGAAATGGTGTCAAAATCGAGAACCTGGCAAAGATGCTGGGCCACTCTAATATAAAACAGACACAGCGCTATGCAAAGGTCCTTGCAGAGTCCGTTCACGAAGACTTCGACATGATTGAAAACCTCATAAATCAACGCAAACAATGAAACTCTATCCGCTTGCCATCCTTCTTTGCCTTGCTGCGTGTCAAAAGGTCGAATTGCCACAACCTGACGAACCAGAAGAGTGGGGCGTCATTGACATTACTGAAGAAGACAAAATTGCCGTCACCGGTGAAGCCTTCCGTGTCGGTCCCGTCTCTGCTGACATTTACCTCTATACAAACTCAGTCGACCAGCTCTTCCTTACAGATGCTCTTCCAAATCGCGCTACCATCCAATTCTGTAAAGACGGCTTGTTCGCAAATGGGAATGATGTTATGCCAGAATATACAACCGACGAAAGCGGGCGCCCGAACTATTTCGATGGCAATAGGGCGCTCGTGCACCTCGATTGTCTTCAACCTGCCACCACATATCACTACCGCGCCCATGTCGTCATAGGAGACGCGACACGATACGGCAAGATACGGAAATTCACCACGCCTTTGCTCAATCTTCCGGACGGTTCTGTCGACCTTGGGCTTTCTGTGAAGTGGTCTTCTTCGAATATCGACGGACAATACAAGCAATCAGAACTTCCAGTCATTTCAGAAGGATGGCGAGTCCCTACCGCCTCAAACTTCGAAGAACTGATTGAAAACTGCATTTGCGCTGATGCTATCATCGAAAACCAAAACGGACTCATGTGTACGGCTCCGAACGGGAACAGCATCTTTTTCCCAGCTGTACCGCCAACCTATGACGGCTCACTTTCGGAAACGGGAATTGCACCGATAGGAAACGCAGAAGCCTTCTTCGGCTCCTACTGGTGTGCCGAGGAAGGCTTCGCATTCTCATTCGGGAAAAAGCCAAATGTCGGAAAAACCGATTTTCACTATCTTCGCTCACTTCGCCTCGTGCAATAAGGCCTCCAAATATTCAGGGATGGCTTTTGCAATTTTGGCGTGAATGTCGTTGTATTTGCTGTGGTTCTCGTTCCACAACGCGCAATCGGTTCTTGCATTTGACGGATAGGGAATGTTGTGAGCGCTGAGACATCTGTACGTCTTTCCAGCCATCTTTCCGAACGCCCATTGCCACGTCTCGTCGCTCGACGGCGAAAGCCTCATGTACAACTCTCTGTCGAAGAACTGTTCATCTTTGAATGTGTTTGCCGGATATAGTGTGCCACTTGACCCGTTAGCTGGCTTTAGGTCCGTGCTTGTCTTTCCAGGTGTCGAAAGCCACAACTTCCCGTGAGGTCGTTCTTCGATGATTTGGCGGTCCAACACGAACACCCTGCTTGTCGACATGCCGTATATAATGTCGTCTGGATGTTCTTGATGGTCCTTCACAAACGTTTTCAACCATCCGTTTTGTTGCCGCTGGTCGTCATCGACTACTATGACGGCATGACCTGGATAGCGTTCAAGCGCTGGCATCAATTTTTTGTGACTTCTGGTATTGCCTTTGTCGATGATGACCTCCACGCCCATCTTCTCCATCTCGTCCATAAGTTCACAAGCCGCTTTCCTGGCATACGTCGAACAGACTTCCTCCTCGCTTAAAGCAAGCACCGCATGCACCTTTTCTTGCAAGGAGTCTTCCTGAATTTGGTTGACAAGTCCAGCCATGACATTCCCAGTCGTTTCATACCTGGGCGGCCACGTCGTCATGCTCAAAATGATTTTCTTGTCCATCATCCAAACCCTCTTTGTTTGTTCAACTCGTCTGCTTCTCGCTGGAATTGTTCCATTTCGTCAGTTGTCGGCAAATTTGCGTTCTTCTTGTCTCCTGGCAAGGGCAATAAGTCCGTCGGGTTGTGAACCCCCTTCCCATATAAATCACAATACGGCATGACAGACATGATGTGATATGCGTGCCAACGTGTCGCACTCCACATCTCTATCTCTCTGCGATTATAACCTCGTACGATTGCTTTGATTTCCCACCATTTCAGTCCGCACTTGAACCTGACTGGCGGAATGCCTATCTCGCCCACGAGCAATGTGTAAAGCTCATGGGCGCTTGTCAGTTTTTTGCGCCGCCCTCACCGGAGGCTTTTTCTGCCTCCTCGTTTTCTTCCTTTTGTAAAACTTTCGGAATTTTGAAGAATTCAGCGGCCAACTCCATAACTGCAACAAAAGCCTTCTGCACGTCTTTCAGATTCTCGGCTTCTAACAGCTCTTTCAACTCAATGTCGGTCTTTTCGTCAGCCGTAAACACGGCGGCCAAAACAAGCGCCGCCTGATTCTTCAACTTCACAAATTTTTCGCCGAAAAAGGTGTTGTCGACAAGTTCCTCGTATGTGAGGACTGTCGTCATGTTGAACTCGGCGGAATACTTCTTCCCGCCGATGGTGATTTCTTGTTTCATAGTTCCTTTGTCTATAAAAATGAAAAACCTCCCGCCTGCTTGCGTTGGGCCGCAAGACAGCCGAGAGGCGATAGATTCTTAGTTGTTACCCACCGTTATGGGTCCGTAGAAGTTCAACGTTCCCTGATAGGTTGCTCTCTGGTCAACAGTTGCGTCAACTGAAAGCCCGACTATCTTACCGGCGCCGGAGCAGATTGTCTTGGAGACAACGCGGTTGTTCTCTCCGCCAACGGCGGCCAACTCCCAGTACACAACAACGTCGCTCACGCCGTTCTGGATGTCGTTGAAGGTCTTCGCTCCAGCATCCGAACCTACGTTCACCAAACCAGAGAACGTGATGTTTCCGCTCTTTGTCGTTGGTTCGAAGGTGTCCCAGTCGCCGCCAGCCGTGTCCGTGTCGTCCTTGGTCGTGCTGTTCTCTGTCGCCATTTCGAAATTCGCCTGAAGGTCTGTTGCCAAACCTATCACTTTATAAGCAGCTCCGCTCCCAAGCGCAGCACTTATCAACAGTCGTAGATGTTGTCCTTTGTCCATAGCTTTATTCGATTGGGCCGTTGCCCTGGAACCCAAGGCTTAAACGGCAAATTTGACGATTTGCGGCAGAGATACCTATCGAGGTCAGATAAGCGTTACCAGAGCGTGCAATAGCGGCGTTTTCAAGCGTCCTGTTGTCGAGACCGGATGTCTGGTCCCAACCAATGTTGGCGCCGTTTTCTCCACTTGTGCCAAAGGTGCCCTGGTCTACAAACAACTGAATGTACTTGCGAAGGGTTGCAACGCTCACGTCAAGTGTCTCGACGCTGACGTTCCAGTTCCTCGAAGTCATTTGTTCCTTGACGAAACCACCAACACCATCCTTCGTGTTCACAGATTCCTGGTTGCCCTGAATCTGGACGGTGCACGATACGGCTTCGTCAACAACAGCACTATCGCATTGAATGCGAAAGTTCTGTCCCATCAATTTTGTCAGTGCCATTTTCTCTCTCTTTTTAAGGGTTAAACACTACGGCGCCAACGAACTTTCCTTTGTCCAGATAGTCCTTCTTTTGATATTGTATGGCTCCGCCTTCCTGATGCAAAAGCCCAGCGGAAAATGCCTTTCTGCGAAGCTCGCGCATCATCTCGGAAGCCTCTGCACGAGTGCTGGCTTCCACGGCATAGCGTTTGCCGGCCTTTATCTCATTTTCGGCCTTCTGGGCCTCAGTCTTCTTCTTGCTCATTGTCGTCGTTTGTTACGTCGCACACATAGCGTAGAGTCTGCCAATAGCAGGGTTTGAACTGGTCATACTGAACCCCGTCAGCGCTGAATTGATAGCCGGTGATGCCAGTGCTTGCATAGTTTTCAACCATGTAAGCGTGTATGGCGCTTCTGACATCCTTGGCAACTTCAGCCAACTGAACGCGACTGGAAGCGGTGACGATGACGCCGATGTTCACCTGGTCGTCCTCGCTTTCAAACGGGTCGTCCTTGGTGGTTTGTTCGTTCGTAACGCCGTCAAGGGTGACAATAACGTACGGAACCGGAACATTTATGGCTTTCTCGTCGGGGTATGGAATGGCCGTCGACCATAACCGTTTCCCGATGCGTTCCATCAACGTGCTGTTCGCCCGTATGGCTGTCGCAAAGATGCTATCTAATGCCAGACTCATTGCTATTTGTGTGACTTGTTACTGATTTCCTCCCTGGGGGTGGCTTGCGCCTAACGGGATGTTATCTCCGTCGCATGACGCAAGCCGGAACTATGATGAAGCCACCCAGAAAGAAGTTCCCTTTTTACTCAGTTGTGGTTGTGCCACCTACGAGTTTAATGAGTTTGAAGGCCTTTGGAGTTGTTCCAGCTCCGCCGTTCACCTTGCAGCTCAGCTCGGTGAGACTCATGTCTGTCGAGAGGCTGATAACGATGGTTGAACGGCTGAAGACCTCAGCACTGGTTGCGTCCACATTGAAGCGGAACTCACCGTGTTGCTGAAGGGCGAGGTAACCGTAGTGACCGATACCGATGTAGGTGTCGGAAGACTTCTGCAACTCGCCGTTGCTGTCCACGTCGGTGTTGATGAACGGGCTGATGGTGTAGGGATAACCTACGCACTTGCCGTCCTGAACAACGGTGCGGTCACCAGCAACACCAGGAATGGCCTTGGTGTATGCCAACTCAACCTCAGTCGACTTGCTGAAGGTGAAGTAAGGAATGCCCTCGAAGCCGTCGTCGTACATCTCAGCAGCCTCCTTTGCGAGGTTCTTGCCGATGTTCTCGTCCAGTGTCAGTTCCTTCGGTGTGCAGTAAGCGAACGGACCCTTCAGGTTGTTCTGCCAGTCGCCTGGGCTGTAAACGTGGGCTGCCTTGAAGATGGCCCAACCCTTCTGCAACTTGTAAACGATGAAGCCGTAGAGGTCGAAGGCGGCGTTGTCGATAGCGCGATGGCTAACTGCAACACTTGCGGCAACGGTCTCTGGAACGGCGTTCACCTTGGCGAAGTTCAGGGGCTGTTCGCCAATCTTCTCAACCTCACCCTTCACGCGGAACTCGACGTCGTTGATGCTGTAAGGCCAAACCTCGTTGCCGATGACGCCGGTCACCATGCGGAGGTCAGCGGGCAACTCGATGCCGGCAACCTTGGTGTCGATGATTTCGCGGATGGTCAGGGGCACTGCACCGCCAGCTTCCAGGTTGGCGATGGTGTTCTGGTCGCCACCTTCTGTCACGGGGTTCTGAAGGATGGTGCTGGCGTTTTCGCGCTTTGCAACGCAGTTCTTCAGGTACTCGCGCAACATGGCGTCCTTGGTCTTGTGCTCACGCAGGGCGTCAAGGTCCTTGCCGCTCTTCATGGCGTTGATTCTGGCGGTCAGGCCAGCACTCTCACGGACGAGGGCGTCGTACTTCTTGCACTCTTCCTCCGTGAATTCACGGTTCTCTTTGACCTTCAGTTCGTCCATCTGGTCAAGTTGCTCCCAGATTGCATAATGCTTCTCGCGGAGCTGTTCGTTTGTCATTTTTCCCATTTTTCTAAACGTTTAGGGGTTAAACATAAAACTCAAACTTTATTCTCTCTTCGTCGATTTTTCGCTTTGCGATTTCGCGCTTCCTCTGAGCGGCAAGCCTCTCACGTTCCTTTGCCTCTGCCTCTGCCTTGGCTTTCAGCTCTTCCTCTGTCGGCTCAGCTGGTTTCGGTTCTGGCTCAGGCGCTGGTTCTGCAACCTTGTCGGTGCCGATTTCCCTGGCATTCACACTCGTCTGCACATACGCGGGGTCGAGGCCTATTGTCAGGGCGCCCAGCCACTCGAAACTCTTGTGGCGAATGATGACGTCTTCGGTGCCGTCTGCGTTCTTCGTCCGCTCGACTTCGTAGTCCTTCGGCATGAACTCAAACGAGCAGCCTGAATAGTCGCCTCGCCTTACCATTTCCAGGCATCTGTCGCCGATGTCGCACTTCGGCGCTTCAAATTCGAAGGTGACGCCTTGCTCGTCCACTGCCATCCTGAGCGTCGCGTTGGCCGCTGCCTTGTTGTTCCTCGCAAGCGTCAAATGACGGTCATGAAGCATGTTCATCTTCACGTCTTGCGTGTTCAGGAACTCCATCGTGACGCACTCCGGCAATATCACTTCACGGAACCGTTCTCCCCAGTCATCAATGACAACCGACTCAACGTTAAAAACGATGGCTCGGCCGGTGATGGTTCGAGACTCGCCCGTCTGACCGCCTTCCGCCTCTCGTACGGACAGCTCGCAGTCAATGGTCCTGATTTCTCTTTTCTTTGCATCCATTTCTATCTCTTAAACTGTAAACGGTAAACAGTAAACTTTACATTTCAAGCACTAAGTGCTTGCAGGGGTACTCTCTTCGCTCGGCCTTCCGCCTCCGTTCGTCCGCAACTTCTCGCTGTCCATCACGGCAACCTGGGCGGTCACATAGTGCGTGTCGCCGCCTTCTATCTTCGGAAGGTCGTAGCGGTTCCTCAACTCGTTCGGACTCATCACGCCGCACTCGAGCAAAATCTTGTCGATTTCGGCCTGACCTCTTGCGTCCAGGCGCCTCAAAGCCAACTCGCACACATGAATGCGTCTGCGGCCCCAGTCTTGCTCTCGAATGAGCTTGCTGTTCAACTCGTCTTCCCACTCCCTGATTCGCGGCTGAATGGTTCTCAGCAAGAACTCTTGCGTCGCGTGTTCTGGCATCTTATAGCTTGAACCAGAGTCTTCCATCATCATGATGCGAGGAACGCCCAAAATTCTTGCAAGGTCGCTCACGGAAAACTCTCTGTTCTGAAGCAACTGAAGTTGTTCGCTGGTCTGACTGATGATTTTCGCGTCGGCTACGTTGTCGAGCATCACGACGTCATTCGCTTGCCAGTCTTCGGCGAACTGTCGCGTCATCCTACGCATCTCTTTCTGGTTGGCACGACCGCGGGTGCTGGCCGTCGGTGATTTCTCTTCCTGGACAAGAACTTTGTACTTGCCGCCCTTTGCCACATCTTGCAGCGTCTGTTCGTTGCTGGTGGCTGCAATCGAAAGTGCATTCAGCGCAAACTCGAGCGTCGGCAAACCGCGCCACATCATGCCGTCCATGATGACGTTCTTGAAGTGGATGCAGTCGGCGTTCGGCACCTCAGTCACGACCTTCGGAAGTCCGTCGCGGTTGTAGACAAGCATGTACGAGTCGCTTTCTGGCAAATACGCCCCGCTGGTGCAGAGCCACAAATATAATGGGTCGCCCCACACGTCCCTTTCGATGTAGACGTACGCGTTGCCGTAGTAAATTGTGCGATACACTATTTGCTCTTGCATCTGTGAGGCAGTCATCAACGGGTTCGGCCTGATTTGCAGCAGACGGTTCACTCTGCGACCGATGCCGCGCATGTCCTCGGTGAAGTTGCCGCCTTCGCCGTCCAGCTTCTGCATCTGCGTCACCATCTGGCCCATTGTCTGCATCAACAGCGTCACGCCTCTATACCATGCCGGAACCAGCAGACTCCTCTTGTCTCTCGGTACAACGATATTCGCCTCCCAGTTGGCACCCTTGGCCGTATTCTGCGGCTCGACTGTTGAAGACGGAACACCACACGGAGCCGTCACCGGCACAGCCTCTCGCTTCGAACCGCCAAACCAATTCCTGAAGAAATTATCCATCTTCTTGTGTTTTTGTCTCTAAACTCTAAACTTTCAACTCTAAACTGCGGACATTTGTCCGCCCTGGGGATACCGTAAGCGGTAAACTAAAGACGGTTCCACGTTATGGTGATAGGAACTTCCTTCGCCTCTGGCATCGCCCAGTCTATCCAGGCGCTTATCAAACGTTCGCCAAGCTGACCGCCAACTCTCCTTGCATAGTGCATCCCCACACGTTCAAGGTGATATGCCTCTGCATTCGCTTCTATGCGTTTGTCCAGCCCTTCCAGGTCTCCCACTTTTTTCAGCCAAGCCGACAGAATCGCGCTCACCACTTTCATCATCTTCTTGAACTCGCTGGTCGGCATCACGAACATGCTGCACGGATGGATGTACTGACTTTCAAGGGACGTTTTCCAGACTTCAACAAATCGTTTGTTTAACTTGTCTTTCCCGCAAAGGTCAGTTATCACATCCGTGCACAGTTCGAGGTCTGCGGGGTTTGCAAATTTCTTGTAATGTTCACGCATGGGTTCCCGTAGGTTTTGCTTCTTGCTGACGTACTTTGTGTCTTCGTTGAGAGTCGGCACATCATCCATGAACTCGAAGTACTTGCGATAACCGCAAAAACCGATAATTTTTGGCAACACCTTCTTTTTCGCAATTTTCTGATAAGTGAAGATTTCGCTCAAGAAAACACCTCTTTTGTCTTCGCCAAATTCCCTTGCATCTATTGTTTCATAGATTGGATGTTTCACCTGTGGCATAAAGTCACCATGTGCGCAGATATATATCTTTGCATTTAGTGTGTCTTCGCCAACTGCACCTAACTTGTATTTGCCATTTGGCTTCCAGAGTGGCGCAAATTTTGCAAGCCATTTCAACTGTTCTTTTTTGTCTGTCTTGCGCCAGCTTCCAGAACCATAATGAGCATAATAGTCATTAAGATTCGGATAGCACCTTGCGACTAATTGGGGCTTTGTCTTTCGTATGTCTTCCAGCAGGCAAGCACCTGTGTCATACATATTACCAACATTGTTTTCTCCCTTCTGAAGCCACCATGACCTATGCGGGTCAAAGAACCTTGCTCCGTTTGCTTTTAGCAAAGGCACATTCATATACAAGCACATCGGTATGAGCCTGTCTTTCTCTTTCCTGCCAACTTTCTGTAAGTACTGCACTTTGCCGGCTGCTGCAAACCTTTCATCCCAAAGAAATTTGATGGACTTGCGAAGCAGAATGTCACTATCCAAAAGGATGAAGCCATCTGCAAGCACATCCCAAAGGTACTGCACAGAAAGCATGTGCTTAACGGAGCCAAAATTGCTCACCCTTGCTTTGTCGAATAAGCGGTCTGGATATTTGGCCAGCTCTGCATCAAAGTCTATGAGTTGACCTTTGGTATTGTCAAGCACAGTTACGAAAGGCAGCTTTGCCTCAAATGGTTGCCTGTCGCTATTGTCAAGAATAGTGACAGGCCAGAAGCAACCAGTCTTTCTCAAAGACAAGATGCAGGCCTCTGTCAGTTCCGGCGTGTTATAATGTACTATGCCGATTTGCTTCATGTTGCTTCGTTTTTGTTCACAATTAGCTGCATGTGGAATTGAATTGTGTTATCGTAGTGGCTTTCGTGGAATGTGTCAGGCAAGATTTGGAATGTCTTACCTTCCCAAACGATGCGACTGCGCTCGTTGGTAAAGTCATTCCAATTCATGCGCACCATCTTGACTGCATAGGCATCAAGGGCTCCTGCTGACATCGCAGCCTTGCCTTTGGTCCAGTTGACATCTGCCCACACTTCGCCTGACTCTTGCCACTCCAATTCTGAAGAGTCAAGGCCAAAGGCTCCCATTTCTGCCTGCGTGCGATTCAGCACCTTAATGCGAAACCGCCTCAATCCACTTGCAAAACCTTTCATGCTTCAATAGTGCTTATTTCTCAGCAACAGCATTCCAACCTTCTGCCCTCTTGGGGTCGGTCAGCACGCTCTTGCGAAGATGTCCGTTCTTCGACTTCATGATGTAACCATCTTCGGCCGTCAAACGCAACAGCTTGCTGTTCCTTTCTTCTGTAACTGTTGCATGCTCCTTAACGAGTTGAGCATTTGCCATTTCGTTTTCTTTTTTCTTTGCCATAGTTTTAAGTGCTATACGTTATTCTACATAATACTTGCTCTTTTACGATTCAGGGGTACTCTTTGCGAATGCGACTTGCTTAGCCTCCGAACATCCTTTTCGATTGTTCGCTCCGTTACCTCTGCATATATCTGCGTCGTCTGTACCTTTGTATGGCCAAGCATGCGTTGCACAGTTGTCACAGGAATGCCCTCTTCCAACAAAAGAGACGCGAAGGTATGACGGGATGTGTGGAATGTAACACGGAAGCCTACATTAATGCACGCCTTCCTAAGTATGTCACGCAGCGTTGAATTTACTTGACTGTTTGTCGGCAAACGATTGTTCATGCGTCGTATGTCGCCGTCATATCGTTTTAGCATCAATTCTGCACGGCCTTCAAATAGTTTCGTGTATGGAATGGCAACGGGCTGATTCGTTTTCTGCATCACAATGCGAATCCAACCATTCTTGATGTTCTCTGGCTGCAACGCCTTGAAGTCACTCCAACGCAAACCAGTAAAACAGCAAAACAGAAAGGCATCGCGTACCATCTCCTCCATTCCGGTCAATTCCGTAAGCCTCTCCAATTTCGCTATATCTCCGTCTCCAAGGAAACCGTGACGCGAAGTCATGCCTTCCACACGGTAGCGGTCGAATGGGTTGCGTGCTATCATATCGCGCTTCATGGCTTCATTTAACACAGCTCGCAGCAAGCGAAGACGGCCCACGCGGGTGTTGTGTTGCACACCGCTGTCTTTCAAATAGAGGTCGTATTTTTCTACGAAGGAATAGTCGCACTCGTCAACTCTCACGCCTCGACGGAACTTGTCGATGTCGTTCATCAACGTTCTGTAATTTGCCTTTGTCACGTCTCGACGGTCGCTGGCAGCTATCACTGAACGGCCAAAGTCGGTCAGCTTCGCACTTGGTGCCGTGTTGCTCTCTACCGCTTCACGAAGCATTGGAAGAGTTACCTTCACATCTCGCTTCATAAAGTCAAGTTCTACACGTTCAATGTCTATTCTCATTCGCCTGAGAATGACATTCAGGTCAGCAGACAATTCATGGTCCACAACCATACCGCAACGCCAGTATTTTGGCTCGAGATATACCTTCGTTGAGAAGTAAATCCGTCGCTTCCCTTGCTGACATTCAACCTGAACAAGTCCCTCTCCCTTTCTGTTCAAGCGCCCAGAACGGTTAAAAACCAGTCGGTATCGTATCTTGTCCTGGTTCGTCATCTTCTGAACGTGTATTACTCTTGGGGCGACTTATTAAGATTGGCTATATCTCGTTGAAATTCTGTGCGTTGCTTTCTCGTCGCATTAAAAATGTTGCCAAATGATGGACTCTGTGCGCATCATTTGGCAAACATTGCGTTTTATACGAGGTCTCCTGGAACGTAAATTTCGAGTGTTCCACTGGTTGTCAAGGCCGCCACTTGCGTGTATGCTTTTTGTGCCGCAAAGCCCAGTGTCAACTTATTATTTGACGTTCCTGCAACGCCGTTCAATACTTGTGCATACTTCACTTTCTCAGTTGTTATCTGCGTATATTGAACACCGTCAAATACAGTGCTGTTCGTGATATCGTTGCCCCAAGAGTTGTTCTGACAACTGTTGCCCCAAGAGTTACGACTGCAATTGTTGCCCCAAGAGTTGTTCTGACAACTGTTGCCCCAAGAGTTATTGCTGCAATAATTGCCCCAAGAGTTGTTGTAGCAATCGTTGCCCCAAGAGTTGTTCTGACAACTGTTGCCCCAAGAGTTGTTCTGACAACTGTTGCCCCAAGAGTTGTTCTGACAACTGTTGCCCCAAGAGTTGTTGTTACATCCATTGCCCCAAGAGTTATTGCTGCAATAATTGCCCCAAGAGTTGTAGTAGCAATTGTTGCCCCAAGAGTTACGACTGCAATTGTTGCCCCAAGAGTTGTTGTTACATCCATTGCCCCAAGAGTTGTTGTAGCAATTGTTGCCCCAAGAGTTGTTGTAGCAATCCACTCCTATGTTGTTAGTATAGTTTCCGGAACCGAACATGACATTGTTAGGAAGTGACTCGCCGTAAGGCTTGAAAACATTGTCATGTATGTCCTGACCTCCAAGCGAATAGTCGGTCTGCTCGCCGCCGCTGTTGTCACTGCTAAAAGTGAACGCCCAGATGAAGTCTGTCTCATCATCAACGCTTAATCCGGCTGCAAGGTAGTTCAAGTCGGCTACCATGTACTTGCCGCCAAGACCATCGCGTCCGCTCACGCTGTCCGTCGTCATATAACGCTTGAACTGGATGTTCTTGAAGTCGTACGGACACTCGTTGTTAAACTCATCCTTCATCCAAAGGATGGTGCCCTTGCCTTCGTTCTGTTCGTTTGTGAGTGTGGAAATCGTACCAAACTCTTCTTCGAGTGTCTCGTCTGGGTCACCATACCATACATATATGGTCGTGCCAACCTCTTCGTCTTCCGTTACAACGTAGTCAGAATAGTCTTCTGCAAACACAGCGTCGCCCTTCCACTTGATGTAGGTAGTGCCGTCAATAACCACCGTGCCGTCTTTGACGAAAACATAGTCTTCGTCCTCAGAGCTTAACATATACAAGCCCTTCTGCAAAGACCATCGCACGTTGTCAAGCGTGAAACGCAACTTCCACGCAGCAAGGTCGCTGTTCTGGAAATAGGTGTCACCAACATGCTGGATGGCAAACGCTTCTTCCGAAAGCGTCTTCTCGTCAAGTGCCATCACAAGGATGTCAAACGGATGTTCTGTACTACGAGCGGCCTTGTTCGTGTAATGATTTACGGTTGTCTTGTAGTCCGTAATCCTATACCACTGACCCGCAACGAGGTTGCCACCATCACGAATTTGCTTCAGGTAAGCAAAATTGACTTTAACCGGCTTCACGTCTGGACGAATATTTTGTCCAGGTGCCAACGGATTTAATGTTATAACTCCCATGATACTGAAAATTTATTTTAAGTTAATTATCAAATACACTTATCGCTGCTGTCGCAAATTGCGATGTTGCAGGCATTGACAAGAAGTGGAATCGTTTGGTTCCATAGAAATAATCACCAACAAATCGTCCGTTTGCGTCTTTCTTCAGCACTGCAACGAAATCCACATCGTCATCAACCAAGTGGGCAATAAAGACTGGTACTTTTTGGGCTTCCCATATTTCATTTATGTGCGTCACTCGGCTAATTGTATAAATACCGCCAACCAATGTCAGGTCGGCATGTGTAATCACTTCATACGCTTCTTGCAAAGCTGTGTCTGCCTTGCTCAATGAACTTCTTACTTCTTCAGAAAGGTCTTCACTTGGTATTCCGCCTTCTGGCAAGTGATAGGCTTCCGACAATTCAGTGTCTAACTCTTCGCGTGTAGGCAATTCAACGCACTTGTCAAGAATCGCTTGTAATTCAGCACCGGTTTGGCGCAATCTAAATATCTGTTCCATATTTTATTTTTTAACCATGACTATCATTCCATCTGCTGTCTCAATCGTTTTGCCATTCCAGTCTTTCAAGACTGCATATCCGGATGGGTTTGGCTCATCATCAACAGTCAGTTTCATGTACGGCTTCACCAAAAAGTCGAACGTATATGGCACAGCATACAAGTTTTGCATGCTGATGGCACTCCTTTGCTGATAACTCAAATCGACGAGCATCAACGCGGCATGATACAGAGGCTTCGGAACCTCACCAAACTCACTCAGGACGTCATCATACGTCCGTCCTATCCAGTTCAATACCGACTCCTCCGCACTCTCCGCATACAACTCGAGCAACTCGTCCTCGCAGTCGTATTCAATTCTGCTGTGCGCTTTCACATATTCAAGCGTCAACCACTTCATAACTTTTTACTATTATTTCTAACTTGCAAGCCAAACGCTTGCCAAGGGGTACTTTGTAACCCGTAACCCGTAACCTTTATCCGTAAACAGTAAACCGTAAACGGTAAACTAACTGGAAGCCGAAAGGCTTCCAGTTCCTTGGAACTGGAAACTGCCTTGCAGCAAATTCCCCACACTTCCGCTCACCTTGCACGTCACCAATATCGCATCACCTTCGGCCACAATGGTCACGGCCGTCCCCTGGCGTTCAACTATCTGCAAGTGATAACTGTTGCCGACGTTCAGCAAGCCTTGAATGTCGCTCGTTGTCATCACCAAGAAGCCGGTCGTTATCGACCACTCCTTCCGGCCAGCAATGAACTCACGCCACTGACCGCTCGTCGGGCTTGAAATCTCTATCGTCTCAGCACCCGTCTGTATCTCGTTGCTCCTGGTGCCAGCTATAATCTCAGCCGCACTACCGTTACCAACACACACAAACACATTGTTCCCTAATATAGCCATAACTGTAAACAGTAAACCGTAAACTTATAAACTGACTCTCAACTTTTATCTTTTATC
>Ga0256405_10006205_pt1 | contig 19452 bp, 21 predicted proteins | sample RumenRJG_02DNA_FD_189096 | JGI IMG/M metagenome (GOLD analysis project Ga0256405, IMG submission 189096) | Bovine rumen microbial communities from Lethbridge, Alberta, Canada - RJG_02 | ecosystem: Host-associated > Mammals > Digestive system > Stomach > Rumen | place: Canada: Alberta... | reverse complement strand
TGATAACCATTCTTCCTTCACTAGAAGTATCTGTTCCAAAGTTAATTGATGAGAATGGTACTTGTGCTCCTGCTCTTGAATGCATTGTATTTAAATTATGTACAAATGCTTCCATAGCTTGATATGTAGTTCTATTTGTTTTTTGTAATGCTTTTTCATAGCTTTTTTCAAATATTCTTTTTACACTTTCTGAATCTTTATAGAATGATTCAAAATCTTCAATATTAACATCAATTGAATCTAATTTATCAATTTCTTTTGAAATTCTATCCATATTTACAAAGCTAAGTAAATCCATATAATCAAGTAAATCATATATAGATTGTTTAAATTGCTTTTTAAATGTTTTTAATACACCTGGTGCCATATAATAATCAAATGCTGGAATAGATTGTCCACCATGTTGATCATTTTGATTTGATTGAATAGCTATAGCAGCTAATGCTGAATAACTCATAATATCATTTGGTCTTCTTAAATGACCATGTCCTGTTGAAAATCCATTTTTAAATAATCTATCTAATTCAATTTGCATACAAGTTGTTGTACCCATTGGTAGGAAATCCATATCATGAATATGAATTGTTCCATCATCATGAGCACTAGCAAATTTAGGTTTCATTAAATATGATTTAGCAAATTCTTTTGAAATTGTACTACCATATTGTAACATTGTACCCATAGCAGTATCTCCATCAACATTTGCGTTTTCTCTTTTAGCGTCTTCTTCACCAGCTGATTTAAGTCCTAATCCTTCAATTGATTTTAAGAACTTATGTGTTTTCTTTTCATCAAAGAATAATTTTCTTGAATTAGCTCTTCTTTCACGATATTCTTTAAATGATGTATAAACATCTTTATATCCTTTTTTATCTAATTCATCTTCAATCATATCTTGAATTTCTTCAATTTTAATTTTTTGATTTTCTACTTTTTCTATTCTATTTATAACAGCTTGATAAACCTTTTGTATATCTTTATCTGTGTATTTATCCTCTTCATCTTCTGTTCTTACACTATCAAATCCCTTTTTAATAGCAATCGCAATCTTTGATCCATCAAAGTCTACTTTTTTGCCATTTCTTTTTACTACTATTTTATCTTTTAATAGCTCTTCTGTCATTTTACTCCCTCTACTTTCTAATTAAATTTTACATCATAAAATATATATAAGTCAATAACTTTTTAATAACTTTTTTCAAATTTTTGTTCGCTATGTTTTTTTAACCTTATTTTTCAACAAAATTCACTTTTTTGATTTTACACTTTTTTACATTTTTTAATTTTTTCATTTTTTTAATTTATCAGTATTTTGGACTTTTTCTTTATTTTACAATATATTAAAACAAAATGTGTATTTTAAAAAATATCAAAAAAATCATTTTTTACAAAAAGTTGTTTTTTAGTTTTTTTAATTTTTTCAATTTTTATCAAAAAATAAATTATAACCCATTTTTATAATTTGAATAGATTATATTAGGAGGTAAATTTATGAATTTTTCTGATGGTTTTTTTAAACGTGTTGAGAAGAAAACAAATGTCAATAAAGATACTATTTTAGGGTTAGCTAAAAAGCTGGAACAAGGAGATATGAAAGATGAAAATAACTTACGTGAAGTTATTCAAGAATTATCAAGATTAACAGGTAAAGATATATCTAAAGAAAAGGAGGACAAAATAATAAGTGCGGTTCAAAATGATAAAGTACCAAAAGATATAGATAAAATGATATAAAAAAGTCATATACCCTACTCTTTAATCATATAGTTGATTAGAAAGTAGGGATTAAATGGAAAAGATAGATGTTATTAAAAGTATTACAGAACGTACAGGTGGTGAAATATATCTAGGAATTGTTGGGGCTGTTAGAACAGGTAAATCAACTTTTATAAAAAAAGTTATTGAAAATCTTGTTGTCCCTAACATTGAAGATGAATATGAGAAAAAAAGAACACTTGATGAAATACCACAAAGTGCTCAAGGTAAAACTATAATGACAACAGAACCTAAATTTGTTCCTAGTAATGGAGCTACTATTAATATAGATGATTTCAGCACTAATATTAGGTTAATAGACTGTGTTGGTTATATTATTCCAGAAGCTAAAGGATATGAAGATGATAATGGTCCTCGCATGGTTAAATGTCCGTGGTATGATGATGAAATACCATTTGTAGAAGCTGCAGAAATTGGTACTGAAAAAGTTATTAGAGACCACTCTTCTATTGGTATTGTGATAACCACTGATGGATCATTTGGCGAAATTGGAAGAGACAATTATATTGATGTAGAACAAAGAGTTATTAATGAATTAAAATCATATGGTAAACCTTTTATAGTTGTTTTAAATTCAGCCCACCCTATGCTTCCAGAAACAGAAAGAATTGCTGATAATTTAAGAAACGAATATGATGTACCAGTACTTCCTATCAACGTTGAAAATATGAATGAAAAAGATATTTATGATATATTGAAAAACGCATTATATGAATTTCCGGTATTAGAAGTAAATGTTGAAATGCCTGAATGGATTGCGACATTATCAAGTAATAATTGGTTAAAAAAATTATACATTGATAAAATAAGAGAAAGTGTATCTGAAATTGATAAATTAAAAGATATAGATACTATCACAGGTCATTTTAATGATTGTGAATATATAAATAAGGCATATTTGTCAAATGTTGATACTTCTACTGGTATTGTTACTATAACTTTAAATTCACCGGATGACTTATATAACAAAATACTTAAAGAAACAATTGGTATTGATATAACTAACAAATCTCAATTACTTAGTATTTTTCAAGATTATAATGAAATTAGAAATGAATATGATCAGGTTAAATCTGCTTTAAAAATGGTTAAACAAACAGGATATGGTGTTGCATCTCCTACCCTATCAGATATGAAATTAGATACACCAGAAATAATTAAACAAGGATCTCGTTATGGAGTTAAATTAAAAGCTACTGCTCCATCAATTCACATGATTAGAGTTGATGTTGAATCTACATTTGAACCAATTATAGGTTCTGAAATTCAAAGTAAAGAATTAATTGATTATTTAATGAAAGACTTTGATACCAATCCAGATAATATATGGAAAAGTGAAATATTTGGAAGAAGTCTAGATGTTATTGTCAAAGAAGGTATTCAAGCAAAGCTTTCACTACTTCCTGAAAATGTTAGATTTAAATTATGTCAAACTCTAACTAAACTAGTTAATAAAGGTTCTGGTAATTTATTTGCCATTGTATTATAAAAACTAGATATAATCTAGTTTTGACTTTTATAATAAAATATGTTAATATATTGTCCTGTTTGGAGGGGTTAACATGTATTCATATGATTATGATTGTGAAATGTTAAGACTATATTTTGAAGAAAAACATTTTCCAAAGTGGAAAATAAATGAATTATTAGAACAAAATCCATTTAACAAAGATTATGTTATTTGGGAAAAACAAACTTTAAATAATAATAAAACATTTGCAATCACATTAAAAAGAAATAAAATAATAAATAGTGACACTCAAATTCAAGAAATTGCCGTACATGAAGATAATAGTGTTGGTATTCATCTAAGTAATAATGTAATATGTACTCCTTGTTCTATTACAAGTGATATAAATAAAATAAGATTATTTAATAAATTAATATTAGTTAAAGGAATATACCCTAATGAAAGAAGTTTTTTTAAAAAAATAGCTAAAAATAAAATTCCTTTTATTACAGGAATATGTACTAAACAATATGGATATTATTTACATATCTTAAATGAATATAAAAAAATGATTAATGAATTAAAGAATTGTGAATTAATAACTGAACAAGAAAATGATCAATTCATTTCAATAGTAAAAACAAAATAGGAGTTTTATCTCCTATTTTTTAATTTGTTGAATATAGATTTAATAATTTATTATAAATACCATCTTCCACCTTATTTAATGAATTAATTGTAACTTCTAATGATTTTTTATATTCTCCTCTATAGAATAGTTTTTCAGAATATCTTAGATATTTATCTAAATTATTTACACTGCTTCTATATCTATTTCCATATACAATAGCCATTTCTGCAAACATAGCAGTTCTAACCATTTCTTTTGTTGTTTGAAATAATTTAAGTACTAAATCACGAGCTGTATCTACTCTAACGTTTAAAACTTCTATTGTAATTGGTTTTTTATCTAATTCTTTAATTATTTCTTTTATTGCCGCTTGAGCATCATTTAATTGGATAAAATAATCTCTAGGAATTACTGGTAAATTATAATCTCTTATTTTATACTTAGATTCTTTTAATATACCTTTTATTTCATCTAATTGTTGACGTGCTCTAAGTTCATCTTCCTTCATAGTTCCTACAGAATTAAATATATCTTCCATATCTTTATCTATTCTTGATAATTTTATAGATAGACTTTCTATTTCTTTAGTTAATTCTGAATATGCAAATGTGTTATTACTTGTATGTTTAATTAAAACGCTATAATCACTATCTAAAGCATCTAATTCATCTTTAATACTATATAATCTTTTTAAATCCATATCTGATAAATTATATGCTTGTTTAATTTCACCTATTTGACTAAGCATTTCATTCATAATACCATTTGTTTTAGTAAATCTATTTTTAAAGTTCTTATTTGCTTCCTCATAATCTAATCTATTTACCTTTTCTTTTTCAAAATCAGTAAAAATTGATTCAAAATAGTCTAACATTACCTTTAATTCAAATAAACTATCTTCTATATTTAAATCATGAGCTCTTGATAAAATATCATTAATCTTTTCATCTGATTCTTTAATATTATATTCAATATTTAAATAATCAAGTGGATAACCTTTTTCAGTCATCATTCTATATTTTTCTTTTATTTCATTAATTTTCTTTGGTAATATTGAAGTACCAAGTAATATAATTCCTGGTAACTCTTCAATTAAATTACCCATATGTTTAATCATTTCATCGATTTTTTTAACTACATCATTTACTTCTGTATATTCATTTTTTTCCATTAAATCTTCAAACAATTCAAATTTAGAAGCAATATTTTCAAATTGTAATTCAACTGTTTCTGCAGTATCGCCAAATTCTTCTTTTGATTCATTAAATTTTTGATATAATTCTCTATATTTAATTTTTAATTTAGTAATGATTGCTCTATTACGCTCTTCACTACCAGTAATTTCTTTAATTTCATTAAGTAAAAATTCTGAATTTGTTCTTACTTTATATATTTCCATTTCTAGTCGAGCTATTTTATATGTTGTTTTTTTATAATCCATTTTAGATAATGAATAATCCGCATCTAATAACATATCTGTTATTTTAGGGATTTGATTTGTTCTTATTACTTGTAATCTTTCTTTCCAGTTATCATACATTTTCTCTAATTTTTCATTATTTAAGTATGATTCTATTTTAGATAATTCCGGAATAACTGGTGAAGAATCTAATTTATTTTTTTCTATCTCTAATTTATCTATTTTAGCTTTATAACGTTTATTCTTGTGATTTTTGATAAAATATAATGTAACTAAGACTGTAATAATTGCGATTACAATAATACAAACTATGGTAAATATTACATTTGTCATCCTATCACCTCGTACTATAATTTTACCACAAATATGTAGAATTTTGTAGTCCTTTTTCATAATTTCAAAAATTTGGAATAAATTATATTAAATGATTGACTTAATTTAATAATTATGTTAATATTTATGTAGACACAGACGTGTTTTTATTTTGAAAAAAAATGAGGTGTTTTATGAAATTTTTTAAAGGTGTAAAATCAGAATTTAAAAAAATTAGATGGTCTACTAAAAAAGAAATGGCAGCATATTCAATTGCTACATTATTATGTGTAGTTATATTTGCTCTATTCTTTACTGGATTAGATGTTGTTATCTCTGCTTTAAAGGAAGTGATTAACTAATGGAAAAAGAATGGTATGTTGTTAATACTTACTCTGGACACGAAAGTAAAGTAAAAGAAAAACTTGAAATGCGTGCTAGTACTATGGGTATGGAAGACTATATCTTTAGAGTAGTTGTTCCAGAAGAAACAGTAGTAGATGATAAAGGTAAAGAAAAAGTTAAAAAAATGTTTCCTGGTTATATTCTAGTTGAAATGATCATGAATGATGAAGCTTGGTTTATTGTAAGAAATACTCCAGGTGTTACAGGATTTATCGGATCAAGTGGTAAAGGTGCTAAACCATTCCCATTAACTCCTGCTGAAGTTGATAAAATACTTGGTAGTATGGGTATGAGTAGACTTGAAATTGGTAATACATTAAATGTAGATGACAATGTTAAAGTTGTTAATGGTCCATTTGCATCTATGTTTGGTAAAGTTAAATCATTAAATATGGAAACTCAAACATTAGAAGTTACACTTGATTTATTTGGTCAAGAAACAGTTGTTGAACTTGGATTAAGTGATATAGAAAAAGCATAGAAATCTATGCTTTTTTATTTATAATATCTTTTAATAAATTCTTCTTTAAATTCTTCTAATCTATCTTCTTTAATAGCAAGTCTTATATCTTCTGTTAATTTAATTAAGAATCTTATATTATGTATTGATAGTAGTCTTTGTCCAAATGATTCATTCGCAACTATTAAATGTCTAATATAAGCTTTTGTATAATTTCTACATGCATAACAATCACAATCATCTAGTGGTGTAAAATCTTCTTTATATTGAGCATTTTTTATATTTATTTTTCCATTTTTAGTAAATGCATTACCATGTCTTGCGATTCTTGTTGGTAAAACACAGTCAAACATGTCTATACCACGTTCAACACCTTCTATTATATCAATTGGTTCTCCTACTCCCATTAAGTATCTAGGTTTATCTTCTGGTAAATACTTAACTGCATAATCAATCATTCTATACATAGTATCTTTATCTTCACCAACACTTGTACCACCAATACTATAACCATCAAAATCCATCTTAACAGTTTCTTCTGCAGAATATTTTCTTAAATCTTCATATTCTCCACCTTGAACTATACCAAATAATGATTGATTAGGATTATTATGAACATCTTTTCCTCTTTTAGCCCATCTAAGCGTTCTTTCAGTACTTGCTTTCGCATATTCATATGTTGCAGGAAAAGGAATACATTCATCAAATGACATAGCTATATCAGAATCTAATTTATTTTGTATTTCAATTGATAGTTCTGGAGTTAATAATAATTTTTTACCATCTAAATGACTTTTAAATATTACTCCTTCTTCTACTATATCTTTTTTCTTATTTTTAGCTAAACTAAATACTTGAAATCCACCTGAATCTGTTAATATTGGCCCATCGTAATTCATAAATTTATGAAGTCCACCAGCACGATTTACTGTATCTTCTCCTGGTCTTAACCATAAATGGTAAGTATTAGAAAGTATTATTCCACTACCTACTTCTTTTAATTCTTCTGGTGACAATGTTTTTACTGTAGCTTGAGTACCTACTGGCATAAACATTGGTGTTTCAAATGATCCATAATTTGTATGTAATATTCCATATCTAGCTCTATTACTTTGTTTCTTTAATTCATATTTTATCTTCATAAGCCACTTCCTAATTAACAATTATACATTAATTAATTAGTTTTCTCAAGACTATTTAGTATTTCTCCTATATTATTATTAAATGACTTTATTATGATATATCCTAGTATTTTTTCATCAGTATTATTTATTTCATATATCTTATTTTCAAATTTAAATTTTATTCTATTTTTCTTCTTAATATATTCAATATCATCATATATATTATTACCATATCTATAGATATCTAAATATCTTAAAAAAATTCTTTTTAAATATTTATCTTTATCATTAATAATAAGTATTTTACCCTTAATAGTTTTTAGATACTTTAACAATACTTTATATTCTTCTTTGGTATTTATGTGTGTTATATTTAATATATCTGGAATAATATTAATATTATTTAATTCATAAATATTACTTATAACAATCTCATTTTCTAAATTATATTTTGTATCAGTTATTATCATACTACATTATATGCTTAATAATAATTAAAATACCATTTCTTTATATGGCAAAATTATTATTGTATTAGTTCCTATATTTTCTTTAGATTCATATTCTATAGTACCATTATGAGCCTTTATTATTTGGTTTGATAAATATACACCAAGGCCGGTACCTTTACTTTTTGTAGAAAAGAATGGTTCTTTTATTTTTAACAATTCTTCTTTATTCATTCCTATTCCATTGTCTTCTATATGGATTTCAATAGAATCTTTTTTTTGTACTGAATATAATTTTATTAATCCATCACTATTAATGGATTCTATACTGTTTTTTATAATATTTATAAGTACTTGTTTTAATCTATTATAATCAGCATCTATATATAATTCTTCTTTACTAATATTAAAACATCTATGAATATTTTTTTCTTTTAGAATTGGTATAAAATTATTAGTTGTTTCTTCTAATAGTAAGTTTAAATCTATTATATCCTTTTCTATTTTTATTTTATTTATTGATAAAAAATCTTCTAATAATACTAGTACTCTATCTATTTCTCCCTTTAATATGTTAACGTATTTTTTACTTTTTTCAATATTACTTGAATCAAACATATCTAAGTATCCTTTACAAACTGTAATGGGATTTTTTATTTCATGAGTTATTTTAAACAAAGATAATCTAAGATTTTTTTCTTCTTCTAATTCTTTTATATTATTTTCAAATTTAAGAATATTATTTATTTTATAAAACAACACTATTACTATATATGATACAAATATAAACGATCCAATTACAATTAGTGTATTGATAGTAAATGAAGTATTAATTACTATTTTATATAAAATATAAAACAGTATTTTTAAATATATAAAAATATTAAAAAATGTTTTATGCTTATTTTTAAATATAATATATATTAAGTAGTAAGTAATATATTCTATTATAAATAATATAAATAAACTATGATAATGTAATGATAATATTAAACAACAAGAAATAGATATAATTAATATACTATTTGTTTTATCTTTTAAATATGCAAGTATTAATGGTAAATTCATAAGTAAATATAATGATATACTATCATTATTAAACTTTAATATAAAATAATAACTTGTTAGTATTGCAAAATCTTCAAATAAATTATTCTTTTTTAAACCATATATTTTATTGTACCTATTATATAATATACATAATATAAGTGGAAAAATCAGTATTATTATATCTAGCAGAATGTTATCAAATAAATTCATAATATCACCTATCTAAATATTACTATTTATCTTTGTCGAATTTTGTCGAAATATGTTTTATATTATAATTATTTGTCAAAAAAAAGAATCTAATCAATAGATTCATTTTTCTTATTTGCTACTATATCATAATGTTCTCTAACTTTTTTCTCAATTTCGTCTCTTAATTTAGTATTTGTTTTAAATAGTTCTTTAACATTTTCTCTACCTTGTCCTAATTTTTCTCCGTTGTATGCATACCAAGCTCCACTTTTTTCTATTATATTAGCATCCGCTGCTAAATCAACTAATTCACCAGTTTGTGATACACCTTCTCCATACATAATATCTACAGAGCAGCTTTTAAATGGAGGAGCCATTTTATTTTTAACAACTTTAATATTAGTTTTATTACCAATAACATCTGCTCCTTCTTTAATTTGTTCACTTCTTCTAATTTCAAGTCTAACAGATGAATAGAATTTTAATGCTCTACCACCAGGTGTTACTTCTGGATTTCCAAACATTACACCAACTTTTTCTCTTAATTGATTAATAAAGATACATACAGTATTTGTTTTATTTATAACTGGAGATAATTTACGTAAAGCTTGAGACATTAATCTTGCTTGTAAACCAACATGTGAATCTCCCATTTCACCTTCAATTTCTGCTTGTGGAACTAAAGCTGCTACTGAGTCAATTACTATTACAGAAATTGCTCCGCTTCTAACTAATGCTTCACAAATTTCTAATGCTTGTTCTCCATTATCTGGTTGTGATAATAATAAATCATCAGTGTTAACTCCAATTTTTGCAGCATATGTTGGATCTAATGCATGTTCTGCATCAATAAAAGCAGCTCTTCCTCCTAATTTTTGTGCTTCTGCAATAGCGTGTAATGCAAAAGTAGTTTTACCACTTGATTCTGGTCCATATATTTCTATAATTCTTCCTTTAGGATATCCTCCAATACCAAGTGCTACATCTAATGAAATTGACCCACTAGGTATTACATCTATATTTTGATGTTCATGATCTCCTAATTTCATTACTGATCCTTTTCCAAATTGTTTTTCTATATCAGCTAAAACTTGATCTAGTGTTTTATCTGTTGTTTTTGCCATGTTTATTCCTCCTCTATTACAATACCATTATATAATAGAAAAAAAACAATGTCAATACTTTTTTCGAACATTTGTTTTCTTTTTTCTGGTGCCAATTTTTAACAAAAAAAGCAAATCTGTTTAAACAAATTTGCCAAATTCGTAGGTATTTTATTCCACTTCTATCTTTTCTGTTTTTTCATTAAATATAAATTTTTTATTCATATTATAATATTCAACAGCAGATATTATTGATAATACACATGCTACTATAAGTAATGCATCTGCAACTCTTAAATTGTATAATTCAAATGGAAGATTGTAGAATAATGTTAAAACAATTCCAACCATTAAACAAGCTGTTTTTAATTTTCCTAGTTTTATTGCTGAAACAACTTTTCCTTTAGATCCTGCTAACATTTTAACAGAGTTTACAAAACTATCACGAGCAACAATTACAACTGGAATAATAGGACTAATAAATCCTTTAGCAGCTAAAATAATTAATACTGGATTAACTAATATTTTATCTGCAATAGCATCTATCATTTTTCCAAAGTCAGTTACTAAATTATATTTACGAGCTAAATACCCATCAAAGAAATCTGTAACTGATGCTATTATAAATAATATAGCTACAATGATATAAGTTATATCTATAACTATTGATTCATTAACAAATAATTTAGGAACTGTAATTCCTGCTGAATCAAATGGAAATAAAAGTAAAACAATTATAATAATTGATAAAATTATTCTACTTAATGTTATTTTATTTGGTAAATTCATATTTACACCTACCTTATTATATTTTCTGTTGGATTACTATCACCACTATTATTATTATTATTTTTTATTTTAGAAACAACAACAACCAAACAAACAACAATAATTATCATCATAAGTATATAAATAATTATTGGTGACATTTTAAGTTTTCTTGGTCTTTCATATGTATATGGTGATACAACCTTTTTTTCTTCTTTTTTTGTACTATTTTCAACTTGTTTTCTTGCTTTTTTAATATCATCTAGAGAAATTTTTGATGTATAATCAAATAAAAATTCATTAAAATCATCTATCATATCTTCATAGTCTAAACCTAAATATTTAGAATAATCTCTGATAAAATATTTTAAATACATTATATCTTTAAAAGCATCTTTGTTTCCTTCTTCAAGATCTTCAATTTGCGATGGCTTTAGTTTTAAGTCATTGGCTGCTTCTTCTACTGTAATACCAATATTTTCTCTTGCTTCTCTAAGTGCTTCACCAATTTCTTTCAACAATCACACCTACCTTCTAAATAAAAAAAATTAATATTTTATAAGCCATGTTCTGTACCTATTACTAGGTGACAAACATTTATCTATCCTTTCGGATCCTACCGCAGATTCGTATTCTCTTAGGTAAGTTCCCCTACCAAAATTTGGGTTTCTCACTCGTGGGGTTTATCGCGTTCCATTTCATCTGTTTCCAGAATCTTCGTCACTATGACACTTTTATATCTACTTTAACCATATCCAAAGACTTAGGTTATTTCGAGGCCGTTAAGTTTCCTTACCATAGGTTATTTTTTCCCTATGCACGAACACTAAAGTCATCACAGACTTTGTGAGCATGGACTTTCCTCTACAAAACAAGTTTGCAGCGTTTGTCAAAATATTAATCTTCATCTCCGTATATTATTTTTTCTAGATTTGATAATCTTCTAAGTAAATCTACATTACTTACATCTTTATTAGATCCTTCTTTAATAACCTCTAATTTAGTTTTTAATCCTCTTATTTCTTGCTTTAAACGAATATTATCTTCTAATAATTCTTTTTTATCATTTTCTAGTTCTTTAATTATTGAAACAAATTCTTCATAATCTCTAATTATGACATCTAAGAATTTATCAACTTCTTGTGGTCTATAACCTCTAGTATCAATTTTAAATTCCTTTTCTAAAATATCTTTACCAGTCAAAAGTATCCTTTCTTGATACATTCTTGCCACCTCTCATTCCTATTATTATTTTATAAGATTTTTATATATTTGTCAATTATTAATAAAAGGTTAAACTTAATTAACCTTTTATTATTTTTATCTTAACTTTTTGAGTTTTTGAAGTATAAGATGCACGTACATCCATACCCTCTACATTAACTGGAACTTCATATTCTCCTTCTTTATATCCATTTAAATCAATATAAGCATTAATATCTGCAGCTTGAATACTACTAATTACTGATTTAACTCCTTTAACCGTTACAGTTACTTGTGTTGAATTAGCATCTACACCTTGAACTACAAGTCCTTCAGCTAAATTACGTGATTCAATATTTATATGATTAAAGTCTTTATTATCTTCATTATCTAGTGTTATTTTAACTGTTATATTATTAATTGATAATGATCTTACACCAACAGGTTTTTTAAGTTCTAGTTTATATTCTTTTGTATCTTTTAAATCTGTTACATCTACTGTTACTGGTATTGATGTAATATCTTTAAGTTTTTCCGTATCTCCATATACCGTAACTTTAGTTGCACTTTGATTAATTGAACTAATTGATTTACCAAATGTTACATTTCCTTCTGGAATAACTTTTATTGGCACTTCTTTACTTGGTGATGAAATACTTAGATTAACATCTATCTTAGCTGGTACTATTTCTACATCTACTACATCACCTTTAGCATTATATGCTTTTAAAGGAACATCTTTTACAGTAATATTACCACTTTTTTGCTCTGGAATATTATCTATATCAAGTAAAGCCTTAACACTTGTTACCTCATTTAATCTATGCTCAGCACCCTTTATAACAACTTTATCTGTATCGTATTTAACATCATCTATTGTAAGTCTTTTATCAAGTTTATCTTGATTAATCAAATCCATATCTAATGTCATTGTTTTTGATACTTTTTGATAAATTATAACCGTTACACTTGATGGATTAACCATATAATCAATATTACCAACATTTTGACTATAGTTAATATTTACTTTATGTGTACCTGGTTTTAATCCTGTTAAATCAACTGTTACTTCATGAGTAGAAGATTGATCTGCTATATATAAATCTGTTTTACTACCTATTAATGTTACATCTACTGTTTCTGGTAGTCCCTCTACTACATATGCTTCTTCATTATATAATACTTTTAATTCTTGATTTTTTAATACTTTAGCATTATTATCTTTGAATACTAATTTCTTTTGATCTATTAATATAAATGTCGCTACAGCAAGTATTAAAGATATAAATAATAAAGTATTTGTACTTGATAGCCAGTTTTCAAATTTTTTACCTGAATTACTAAATTTTGAAGTAATTCTATATATTAATTTTGTAATTGGAAATATTATTATTTTATCAAAAAATTTCCATATTCCTATAAAGAAGGATTTAATTGCTTTCAATATCTTCATCTTGCACTTCCTCCTCTTCATCCATTATTAATGTTTTCTTTGGTCTTAATTCTTCTAATAAAATAAGTTTAATTTCATCAGTTGTTAAATTATAATTAAGTTCACCATTCATTGCTACTGATAATCTACCTGTTTCTTCAGAGACAACTAAAACAATACAGTCTCCTGTTTCAGAAATACCTAAAGCAGCTCTATGTCTAGTACCAAGTCTTTTACTTATTTTCATGTTATCGCTAGTTGGAAATACAGCTCCTGCACTTGTAATCTTATCCCCTTGAATAATTACGCCACCATCATGTAATGGGTTATTTGGAAAAAAGATTGAAATAAGTAAATCAGATGATATATCAGCATAAATCTTTTTAGATTTTTCAATATAATCATTTAAACTATTATCTCTTTCAATAACTATTAATGCACCAATTCTTGCTTTTTTAAGATAATCCATCGCATTAGTTATTTCATAAACTATTCTTTCTCTTTCATCAACTGTTAAAACTTTATGTCTTCCAAGCAATTGGCTTCTACCTAAATATTCTAAGACGTTTCTAATTTCTGGTTGGAATATTACTATTAAAGCAAGAGGACCCCAAGTAATAACATAGTCTAATATATATCCTATTGTTATTAAATGGAATACATCGCTTATTATCTTAAGGCCAACAATAATTAAGATACCTTTAAATAATAAAACCATTTTTACATTTTTTCTTAAATGTTTCAAAATATAATAAAACGCACCCCAAACAAGTAATACATCCAGTATTTTTGTTATAAAGCTTGTTATACTTTCAAAAGTCATAAACATCTCCTCTATTCTGTTAGTAATTATACCATATTAAATTTATAAATAAAACAACATTTATTAATTTTTTTATTTAAAAGCTAAAAGTGTGTAAACTATTACACACTTTATATACATTTAATTTACATTTAAAATTTCCAAATATCTTCTTCTTCAGTATTTGGTGTACTTTCTTTTGAATCTGCTAATTTAGTTGCTTCATCTACATCATCAAGTATTTTATTAAAATCTTGATCAATATTTAAATCTTGATTAAATTCTTGATCACCAAATGGTGCATATAAATCCTCTTCATTATTAATAACTGGAGTTTCTATTTTTTCTACAGCTGGTTCTTCGGTACTAACTTCATTTACCTCTTCAACTGGTTCTACAGTTGGTTCTTCGGTATTAACTTCATTTGCCTCCTCAACTGGTTCTACAGTTGGTTCCTCAGAATTAACTTCATTTGCCTCCTCAACTGGTTCTACAGTTGGTTCCTCAGAATTAACTTCATTTGCCTCCTCAACTGGTTCTACAGCTGGTTCTTCAAAATTAACTTCTTTTACCTCTTCAACTGGTTCTACAGTTGGTTCTTCAATAGTTTCTTCGTTCGAATTATCAATTGGTTCATCTTCTAATTCAGCACTAATATCTATTGGTTCATCATTTTTTTCAGGTTCTTCATTATTTTCAAATGATATTATTTCATCTTGAACTGGTGTAGTTTCATCAGTTATTTTATTTTCTAATTCCTTTTCTTTATTTGTTTCTTTCTTATCTTTTTTCTTTGTATTTGTTCCAAATCCATTTTTTTCAGCAATATAACCAATAATTGCTAGCATTAATACAACTGCAATTATACTTAGCCATAGATAATTATCATTAATAAATTGTGGCATGTTCTTCCTCCTTATCCTTTATAACATAATAATAACACGAATTAAAATATTTGACAAGTTATTTTTCTAAATAATCTGCACCTTTAAAAGGTTCTTCAAATAGTAAATTTGGATAATTCTTTTGTCTTAATGCTTCATATACCATAATAGCAACTGAATTTGATAAATTTAGTGCTCGTATATTATCATTCATTGGTATTCTCATACAATGTTCTAAATCTTCTTGTAATATTTCTTTTGGAATACCTGTGCTTTCTTTTCCAAATATAAAGTAAATATTTTCTTCATTATCGCTATAATCAAATGATGTATGTGGCTTTCTACCATATCTTGTTAGATAATAGTATGTTCCTTTGTTTTTACTTTTAAAATCTTCAAAATTTTCATATACTGTATAATCACAATGTTCTAAATAGTTTACACTACTTCTTTTAATATATTTATCTTCTAAAGAAAAACCTAATGGCTTAATTAAATGTAACTTTGTATTTGTACCAGCACATGTACGCATTATATTACCAGTATTACCAGGTATTTCTGGTTCAAATAATACTACATTTATCATTTAATATTACTTCTTTCAATAAAATCTTTAATTTGTTTAAATTCTTTAATATTTATTAATGAATCTTCAACTTTACCATTTTCTATTAATAATAAACTTGGATCAGTTATTTCTATTTTATTTGATTTTGAATATTTATCATTAAAGTTATCTTTAAAATCTTTACTTACTTCATTTAAATCAATATATGCATAATTATCTTTTGACACTTTTTTATTTAAATATTTTTTAAATTCTTTTTCAATATTTTTGGCTTTTTTAGCAGAAGTCATATATATTAATATTTCACTTCTTTCCGCTACATAATAATCTAAATCTTTTTCAGAAACTTCATCAATAAAGTCAATTTTGGAATCTCTACTATTATAGATATTCATTAAATAAAATACTAAACCCACAGTAATTATAGAAATAATTATAGCTATCACATAATTTTTCATTGGTATTTGTCTCATAATAACCTCCTAGTAGTTTTCTTCATTGTTCTCTACTTCATCAATAGTAACAATTGGTAATGTTATATTTTGTTCTAAGCAAAAATCTTTAAATTTTTCTCTAAAAGCATTTAATTCCTTAATAATACTATCTGGATAAATTCTTTTACTATTTTTAATAGCGTTATAAACATCTAAAACATCAACAAATGGTTTGTTTTGATATAGTGCTTGTGAAAACGCTGCTGATAAAACTGAAAAAGCAACATCTGGATACATAGCTGCTAATCCATATACTCTTTTAAACTCTGATGTAGCACTTACTATAGATTCTATAAGCATAGTATTAACATACTCATTATATTTCATTTTTATACCAGTTTGAGCTTCAATTCTTGGTAACGATTTATATAATATTTCTACTGTTGTTTTTTCATCTGGTTCTGATACTTCTATTTTTTCAAATCTACGAAGAAATGCTCTATCTCTAATAATATATGTGCTATATTCTTCAGTAGTTGTAGCACCTATAGCTTTAATATCTCCTCTATCTAATGCTGGTTTTAAAATGTTTGCTAAATCCATAGGTCCATCTTCTTTACCACCTATTAAAGTATGAACTTCATCAATAAATAAAATTATTTTACCTAAACTTTTTAATTCATTAACTAATAAATTAATAACTAATTCTTCTTTACCATTTATCATTACTTTTCCAAGTAAACTAGTTGAATTAATTTTAACAACACGATAACCTTTTATAGCATTTGGTACTGTATCATGTTGTATTAAATAAGATAATCCTTCTACAATAGCTGTTTTACCTATACCAGCTTTACCTATTAATAATGCAGATTTATCTGGTGTTAGTAAAACCATTATTAATTTTTTTATTTCTTCATCTCTAGCAATAGCAGGATTTGTAACATATGATTTTTTTGTTAAATCTTCCCCATAATTATCAATTACACTAAACATATTATTTCTCCTTTACTAGTTTTAAATCTTTAAAAAATTCTAATGTAGTTTCATAATCACTTTCCCCTTCAATACGAGGACTTGATTCTGTTTTTCCTTTATTTAAATATACAGTTGTAGGAGTACCTCCACCATCTATCTTTTTCATTACTGCATTATATTTAGCAAGAGATAAATTTGCCATATTAATATAATATACTTTTAATTTATATTTCTTTACTACTTTTTCAAGTATAGGTTTAAACTCTGCACAATGACTACATTCTGATGATCCTACATATAAAACAAATGAATCTTTATTTTTTATTTTTTCTCCTAATTCATCATAATTAATACTAATTAATTCTTTTTCTTTACCACACCCTGTAATAGATAATGTACAGATTGCGATTAATACTATTAATATCTTTTTCATAACTACCTCCATATATATTATATAATAAAATTGATAAAAAAAAAAGACATTTATAAATGTCTAATACATGATTACTTGATCTTTTACTACATATAAATCTTTAATCTTATCTGTATTAATATTTAATTTATTAACAATGTCTTTTATAGTATCGTTTTCTTGTGTAACATATGTTTTGCTACTAGGTATTACTATTTCTTGATTTGGATATATATAATCATTTTTATTTAATCCATTTAATGATAATAAGGTATCTACATCAATATTACTATCTTTAGCTATACCATACATAGTATCTCCTGTTTTAACAGTATACTTATTATATTCTTCCATATAATTATCATTCATATTATTCATACTTGGAATAATTATATAGCTTCCTGATATTATATTTGATGTATCCCCTATTCCATTTATTCTTCTAAGTTCATCAGCAGGAATACCTATTTTTCTCGCTATTACATTAATATCTTCATTTGGACCTACTTGATATATTTGATACATATAATCACCTCAGTCTATCATATGAAAATATTATAATTTAGTTACTTAACATATAATCCAAATTTTAATGATTTATTAAATTCAAATTCATTATCTTTAAGTAGTGTTTTTATGCCTGTATCATTTTGATAATACTTAATATATTTTCCATCTTTATAATATACATAATCATCATGATAATAAATATTTTCTATATCTGTTGTTGTAAATAAATATGTTAATATTTTTTTATTTTGAACATTTACTTTATATGCTTTATAATTATCATCATCTTTAACATATACATAATAGTATCCAGATAATTTATTACCTACTTTATCTACTCTTGCATATTTTTTACCATCAAATTTAGTATTAGATGTATATTTATTAAATATAACTTTTTCGCTAAATGCATCATAAGCACTTCCTAAAGTATATTCTGAATCTTCATATAATTCAATTCCTTCACTTGTTCTACCAGATATTTTAACTGTATTATTTTTTAAATTAATACGATATTGTAATTTATTTGATTTATCAAATAAGTATACTTCTTTATCAACAGCCCCTTGCATATATGAATTTACTGCGATTTCTCTATCTGATGTTATTCTTCTTTTTTTACCAGTTCTAATATTAACTAAATAAAATTCATGAAATTTATATTCTCTATTACAATCTGCACTTATATACCAATCATTGCTTATAATACTAGCTTCATTTGTATATTTATCTGCTTTAAACATTGATACATTTTTTACTTTGTCTTTTTTATTTATTAAATATATTCCTTTATAGTTTTGTAGACCTATATAATGTTTATTAACTAAATTATCTGTATATAAAGTTACTGGAGAAGCTTTTATTTTATCTTTTTTATTATCTGTGTATTTTTTATATTCTTTTAATTTAGAAACAAACTTATCTAATTCTTTATTTTTTCCTTTAATACTATTATAGTTGTATTCTATATTATCTTTTAAACATAAAACATCAGATATTGATTCATTTTTCTTATCTTTAATATTAATACATTTATAATCATCATTTTCAAAATAATCTATTTTTTTAATAATATAGTTTGCTCTTTTA
>Ga0256405_10006204_pt1 | contig 19452 bp, 25 predicted proteins | sample RumenRJG_02DNA_FD_189096 | JGI IMG/M metagenome (GOLD analysis project Ga0256405, IMG submission 189096) | Bovine rumen microbial communities from Lethbridge, Alberta, Canada - RJG_02 | ecosystem: Host-associated > Mammals > Digestive system > Stomach > Rumen | place: Canada: Alberta... | reverse complement strand
ACTACGACCGAAGTCATACTGCGACTGAGAGAGGTCATCAACCAGCTCTTTGAATCGTTCGTAATCGACCCGCGCATCGTCATCGAAGAATTCGCTAAGGTCCTGAACACCGTTTTTCGATGCTTCAATAGCGTCAAGAAAATCAGATGTAAGCAGCCCTGTCTCCTTAACTGCCACATTCAACTTGGTCGCGAACCCGCCATATTTATTGAGCGTCGCCAGAAGCACGTTGCTGCTCAGCCACCCGGTCTTCAATGAATCACGGAATCCTTTAATAGATACCTCTGTTCCATCAACTGTCTCCCAGACGCCTTCTGCAACCTTCTGAAGCTCACCCATAGCCTCTGCAGTCTCAATTGCCGTCTGCTTGAATTCGGCAGTGCCCATGTTGGCAAGTTCGATGCTCTTCCAGTCAAGGAGCTTCAGAGCGCCAGAGGAAATCGCCTGCGAAAGGTTATACATTGCGCGGCTAGCTTCGCCGACATTTGCACCGGACTTGGCCGCCCAAGTAGCGATACCCTGCATAGACTCTACAGCCATGTCGAGGGGAACCTGGTTTGCAGTGAACTTACCGATGTTGTTTACCATGTCGAGGAAATTATAGGAAGTCTCATCAGTGAACCAGTTCAGCGTTTCGAGCTGTTTATTCACGTATTTCATCCGGTCGCCAACGTCCTCGACTTCATTGGCCACCGCGCTCATAATTGTCTGCACAGCAGACGTCTTATCAGCGTATTTATTCCAGCCAACCGTTGCCTGTTCAAGGCCAGTCATGGAGAAGAATATACCTTCCAGTCGATGCTCAAGATCGAGAGCACGATTCGCAATATCGTCAAAGAATTTGCGAATGATAGTGCCCTTGAGCGTGAACCGATCGGCAATTTGATTCACTGAATCCAAAAGTCCGTCAAAGTTTACCTTATTGGCGGCCTTCTCGAGATCAGAGAATCCCTTGGTTGCTCCATCGAATTGAAGCTTATTTTGAAGCTTATCCAGAGTGGAAATCGTCGTGCTGACGTCGGCTTCGAATTGCTTATTGTTAAATTGTACCTCAACGACCCTCTGGTCACTTTCGAAACTCACGTAGTCAACTCCTTCCACATTTCATTCATGATTTGGTCGAACACTGGCTGGAGCGCGGGATCGATATAGTGTCGCCCCTCTACCCAGCCGTGATCTCGTGTTTGATGCCCTTGATCCAGAATGATAGCAATCTGCACATGGTTCACGACATTCGTATTGTACCATGTGAGCTTAACACCTTCTCTGGTTACTTCGAGGTGATACCCCCATGAAGCGGCCGTTAAACCAGTCTTCACGGGGGTAGCAGACTTGAGGGCATCAAGTCCCATTTCACCGTACTTGGCGAAGCGAGACAAGTCTGTGGATTTTGAAGCTTTCTTAAGGAACCTCTCCAGATTGTTGAAGTTCCCCTTGTGCTTCACACGGATCATGCCCATAACATCACCCCGTTGTTCCGAGTCTTGCCCTTCTTTCGGCGTTAAGCTTTGCTCGTTGGGCGAGCATTGCTTTTCTCGACATCTTTTTCTTGGGTTTCTCTTCCTCATTGACAACGCGAATTAGCGTCATCAATCGATTAATATGCCACTTCTGGCACTCAAATGGTACACCGGCCTTGATCATCCAGTAGTAGATCAGTTCGGACGTGATGATCCTTCTGTTGGGAGATTTTCTCCCGGGCTCTTCACGAAACCAAGTTGCGGTCTGCGAGTCATCAATGTACTCGCCGATCCGTTTGAAGTCGTCAGCCCGCAGATGCATCAATTCTTCATAGGACGGCTCCTTTTCCATCGCCATGCAGCGAATGTAAATGAGCATGTCCTGGTCGGTTCGGTCCTTATTATTAAGGAACGGTTTATGGGTGATTGCCTCCCATCTTGAGATAGAAATGAGCGAGTGCTCAAGTTTCAGAAGCGGCCCTTTATGCCGCACAAACATCTCGGTCTTTTCATCCCACTCGTCCCAATCCGGAACCTTAATAGGAAGCATTGGCGTTCACCCCTCTTTATGCATTCGGAAGAAGCTGAGCATAGCCGGGGCCCGAAAGCTTCTTTTCGGCCTGCTTCTGCGCATCCTCCATGTTGATTTCTTTCTGAATCTTCTGCGGCATGATATTCTTAAGGAACCGAGCCGCAGCCACGTTGTCTGTGCTGAGTTGCATGAACAGCTCACTATACGCGGGACACTGTTCAAAGGCATCCCGGAGCTCCTGGCTCTTGATGAACCGTTTGCCGTCGGTGCTCTTCTGGCCATACGCCTTCAGGATCATGTCCTTGAAAATGCGCACCAACTGGGCGACATCGCGGGTATTGGCGATCTGCGTCATGAGCGCAGCCATACCGCCGTTGATACTGAGGTTCATCTCCTGAATCTCAGCTTCGGTCATGTTGAACATGAAAATCTCTTCACGTTCCACACCGTTGTAATCGGTATACTTGATGGGAAGTTCGTACATGTCTTTTCGTCTCCTTTTTATTAATCATTTTGAACCCCCAAAGGAGAGGACCCCGAAGGGCCCAGATCCTTTGGAAGGGATAGGTGTGATTACGCAGGGAACTTCTTCAGGACCTCTGCGGGCAGAGGCAGGCGCCCCTCAGTTCCGGCTTCGGTCCCAGTGCCGTCGGTACCGTAGAGGATGTCCTCAAGCTCCTTGAGCTTGGTAGAATCCGCCTTGGTAGAATCGATCGTGATGCTGGAAATGGGCTTAAACTTGGGCACAGAAACGGGCGTGGAGTTGACGTCCCAGGAGAACGTAACCGCCTCGGGGGAGTCGTTGACGGTCTCGTAGCCCTTATCGGACGGAGAGACCTTGCAGCCGTAGATGAGGTGCAGCTTATAGCCGGCATCGTCGCCGTCCTCGGCATTACCGACCTTGGTGCGGTAGCTGAAACCAAACACCTTGCGGCTCTGCTGGCCTAAGTATACGCCCGCGGCGACCTCAGCGCTGCCATCGCACTCCGCGAAAGCATCGGGATAGGTATAGGCCTCGATAGAGCCCTTCCAGACCTCTGCGCTGGTGAGCGCGAAGTACTTCATGTTGTCGGCGTAGTGATCATTGGGCTCGCCGCCCTCAGGGGCTTCGTTAACCGCAGTCAGACCATTCCAGACGTACGCCTTGCTGTACGGGGTGGTTTCGCCATTAAGATACAGCACGCCATGGTCGACGCCCAGTTCGTAGGTGCGTTCTTTCTCAACGTCCCAAACGAGAGTAGACATAGGATTATTCCTCCTTACTTTGTTGTCCAGAATCGGTATACCCAGTGATCAAGGTTATCACTCTGGAAATGTCTCAGAAACCGACAGCGTGGCAACTTGGCAAACAGCTTCTCATACTTAGAGTCCGGGTTTGCGCTGATTACCGTGATCTCATAGCAGTGATTCTGTCTGTAGTTGATGTTGCTGGCGTATCTCTGATTCAGATCACTTAAGCGATAAGTGATCGCCGGGTACTTGAATTTTGCTCCTTCCGGCGGTTGGAATAAGACTCGCTCCTCCGGAAGTTCGGTAATGGTCTGCAAATAGATCTGCAGATCATCCCTCGTCTTCGGATGCGGAAGACTCAGTATCATCTTCGTAGTCGTCATCGCCAACCTCCTGGATGGAATATACATCGCCAAGTTCGAGTGTGAGACGAGGTCGTCCGACAGTAACGCTTGTCACCGTCCACTTCACGTCGTCCCACACCACGAACTTGATCTGGTGGTAGTTCTTGGATGCGTAAGCGTCGGCAATGATGCTGATGGAGTTATTCATACGAATATCGTCGTTCTGCTGCTGCGTCTCGGCAATACGTCTGGAGGACCAGCGTATTACATCGCCATAGTACGTACGCTCGACGATTTTCCGAATGAATACTCCGCGACCAGCATTTACCGTCTCTTCGAATCCAACTGCTCCGTGGAACCGCATCCAATCACCTCCATTTTGAAATCAGCTGTTAGTCGGTAACCGGGTAATCGACGCCCTGGCCGGTGATGACGATGGCAGACTTCGGCTTGATCAGGGCACCGGAGATGCGGGTTTCGATCAGGTACTTATACTGGTTGTAGTCGATGTCGAAGTCATCGAACATGTTCACGCTGCCACCCTTGTCGGCGCCGACGTTGTAGTCGCTCAGATTGACGATGATGCCGAACAGCGGATACTTGGTGATCTTCGCGCTGGTCTCTTCGTCGATCGTATAGCCCTCCATGACGGGGACGGTAACGATCTTACGGACGCGCAGCTTGGTCGCGAGCTCAGCCTCGGTCTTGTACAGGCTGTGGCCGATGCCGTCCTCGAGAAGCAGCATCGTGGTGAGCATGTCCTCGGTGGTGAACAGAACGGGGTTGCCACTGCCCTTGTAGTCCTTGCGGGAGCGAATGGCCTGGCGGATAAATGCCTTGGCGATATCATCTTCGGTAGCGCCGGCGGCGTACTGGACGGTATAGCGCATCGCATACAGATTCGCCTGGGTGTCCTTCGCGATCGGGCGGATGCGGTCTTCCTTGATCTTGTCACTGGAATCGGAGGCGCGGCCGTCGCCAATCAGGATCGCGCGGGCGATTTCCTCGTTGAGCATCATGCGCATCTCGGTCTTGATCCAGGCCACGACGTCGAAGTCGGTGATGTCGACGATGTCGTCACGGTCGAGCTTCTGCTTCTTGTAGATGGTCTGAGGCTCGGTCGTGCGCTTGAGCAGGCTGAAGACCTCTTCCTTCTTCAGGTTGCCCTTAATGTAACCCAGCGCCCTCGCCTCATCAGCCGTGATGTCGGCATGAATGCTCTTGACGCGGGAGAACGGAGTGTGATGGGTGCCGTTCATGACATCGGTGACCCAGCCCTGGTCCCGCATGATGAAGTCGGGAGTATTGTTGATTTTGCGGGCGTCGGGGAACAGGTACTCGATGTTGTCGATGCCGTACTCAGCGCTGTGCGCCATGAAAGAATCCTTCAGGCTAGAGCGCTGCGCATCAGCATTGATAGCGTCGAAGGCCTCCTGGATGGCGCTGTGGGACAGCTCCTCACCGGAAACCTGGGAAGCGGTGTCAAAGACATTGGATTTCATATGGTCATCCTCCTCCATTGCGGAATGTTCGGCGGCGTCGTCGTCATCGTCGTCGCCAGCGGCCTGGCCAACGAGAAGAGCGCAGAGATCCTGCTGCTCTTTGCTCATACTGTTCCAGACCTCTTCGGCGTTCATGTCTTCGCCGGAGTGCTCGAGCTCTTCGCTCTGAGTCTGAGTATCGTTATTGTTCATTTCGTCTCCTCCATGAGAAACGTATTCACCGCTGTAGATGATCGCCTCATCATACACGGTGTCGCCAGAATGCGCCAGAACAGGGTTCTCGATACGGCAGCCGGGGTTGGCCCCAGCGAGAACAAGGCTCACCTCACGAATAACGCCGTGGACAACGTCCTTTGTCGGCGTCTGAGAAAGCTTGTTCGCCCAAATCGAGAGGCTGAACAGGTCGCCGCTGTGCACCAGCGCCTTGGCGGTCTTGCCGCGCGGTGTATCGTTCAGGTATCCATCCATCCACATGCCTTCCGGCTTGGCATGGAGAATACCATGGCCGATTACCGCGTCGAGATCGTCATGGTTATGCTGATATACAAGTGTGACCTTCTGGCCATCCTGTTCTTTGAAAGCACCTGGCTGGATAGTACGGCCATCATCGCATTTCACGCCGAATTTGGTCGCCCACCCTGAGAAATCAGGCTTTCTAGCCATTTTGATGCCCCCTTATTAGCCTATTGATAGTAATAGTCATCCGGAACCTCATCCACTGTATTTGGAGCCTGGTCAAGTCCCTGCAACTCCGCATCGGACTTATTAAGGTTCTTATTGCGGAGTTCATCGGCTTCGGGATCATTAACGGGTTTAAACCCAATGATCCCACGCACTTCATTAGAGCTGAGAATCGCGTTGCGCGTGAACTTGTCAGCGATGTCCGCGATGTTATTGACCGGCACTAGTGAGAACGGGTCATTGAAATACTCGATACTCTGACCTTGGCTCCTGGCCGTTTTCGTAAGGAACTTACGCTTAAACTCCAGGCAGATTGCCTCGACGTAAACGCCGATGGTTCTCTTCAAGTAGTTGAGCATGGCTTTTTCATCGGCAGTGCCATTCAGGATTTCTTCCGTCATACCTAACTGGCTGTATAATGTCTTAGTTAGGTTCTCGACTTGGGAAATCAACTGATTGTCAATGCTTCTATTAAGCTGAGTAATCTTCTCCGTCGCATCAATGTATGCGATTCCGTACTTAGATCCTACAAGTTGCACCTCGACGTCTTTGCGGCGTCTAGCAGCCTGTTCTCGTTGTGCCTCAGAGCGAATCGAGTACGGCAGCTGGATGATCATGTCGAGTTTCCCGCTGCTGTTCTGTTCATCAATGAGGTCAAGGAGAGCCAATTTACGCAGCAATCGCTGCAAGGTCGAGCCTCGCTCGTTCATGACTGCGTAAAAGGGGTTCTCAATAATCGCTGTGTCGAGCTTCGGCACTACGATCTCCTTGTGAACTCCTTTTCGCTCATCATATAAGCTAACTCGAACACTCGCCGGGTACCACTCAAGGATCTTACCAACTCGCATGGTACGAATATCATACGAATCGGTGTCGTTTATGTTCACGTCAGTATCGACGGGAACAACTGCAACAACGCCTTCATCAATGCAGCTCTGCACGATGTCCTGAATCAGTTGCCTTCCGGTCTGATCCAGATTGGCGCTTAAGGTCAGACAGTTGTCGAGGCCGCTGTCAATGTAAGAAACAAAACGATCGTTCTGATCAAGTCGCACATGGCGAATATCAATCTGGGAACAGTCGAGAGCAATTCTATTATAGATAGCGGCGACGATGGTTTTCGCATTAGTGATGCGATATCGCCTTCTGTCAGGCCTACTAGAGGACCCGTACGTCATGACGTCTTTGTCATAGCTTGTCTGGTCCTTTGGGTTTGCTTCATCGGCACGGAATGCGTTCCAGCCGTTTCGGAGGCGATCCGTCCATTTTGACATGGGGAATTACCTCCTTATTAACCGCTGAGCCGATGATTCTTTTTCTTATCTTTCAGCTCTATCGTTTCACCAGTGCGAAGATCTGTAACCGTAGACTTAGTCACGGGTTGCTTTTTATCTTTGCTGGAAAGTGCCTTTACAAGTTTACCAGCAAGAGAACGTTCATATTCGCGCCTTGCAGAAGCCGCTTTTGCATTCTCAGCGTGATATTGATTCTCGGCTGCCCGCTGGCGATTTCGAAGCGCATGAGATGTTGAGGTGTTTTCTTGCGCCTCTTTTGCTGAATCAAGTGCCATGCGAGCGAGTTCTTTACGGCTTTCCGTTCCGAGTTTTCGATAGCGCACTCTTTGCATTCCGCCCTTCACAGGAAAAGAACCGGAGCTTCCGTTCCGGCCTTCAATTGCTCTTCGATACGAGCGGACATCTTCATGACCCTCAAGCGCTCGCTGACTGCGATCATCAGCGCTTCCGCGATACATTTCAGCATCGTCCGCATACTTTTGAGCTGTTCTTTGATGCAATTCCATATTGGCGCGAGCGGTTTTACCTGTGATATATCGATCACTTAAATCAGTGATCTTACTTTTTAGCCGCTTGCCCCACTTCATACCCTTAACACCATAGTGGGAAAGGTATTCAGTAGAGTCTTCGGGGGAGAACCCATAATGGCTCAGATACCCCATAGGACGAATAATTGCCATTACTTATTGTCCTCCTTTTTGTCCTTTTTCTTCTCTTCCTGGTTGTTTTGGTTCTTGTCTTCCTGGTTGTTTTGGTTCTTGTCTTTGTTGCTGCTGTTCAATGCAGAGACAATAACACCCTTCCATTCCCAATTATCAGGTAAGACGTTCTTAACGGTCTTCTTGATTGCATACGAGGTTACGCCTTTCGCCACTTTCACGGTGCTATCAGCAGCCTGATCCGCGATTGCTTTGCCGATAAGTTTTGCACCGCGTTTGATCAAAGGTTCCTTCTTTTTACGGATTTCACCCATGGTCATATTGCGGATGCTGCTCAGTTCCTGCATACGGAGCCTAGCAGCCTGAAGCTCTTGGGTAGAAAGCCTATTGGCATTAGCCAAGACCAGATTAGGATCACCGGACCGAACGAGTTCCTCATTTGTATACTCTCTAGAAGGAGTTGGCGGCTCAGAAGTCTTTTTAGACTTCTTGCCGTAGCGAATCTTGCCTTCTTCGGTGAGAGATCCGTCCTCATTTTGAAACCGTCTGATGCCCCAGCGCATTTTAGGAATGCCATAGTGGGCGAGATACTGACTGCCATTAGCTGAGTGCTTCAAAAGCAGACCGCTAAATACTTCCTCCGGTGTTTTCACTTTTATCTTTGGAGAAGAGTCTGTCTTTTTGTAGTTCTCAATTTTATCGATTTGGGCGGTGAGCTCGTTAACTTTTTTCAACATTTCGCTACTCTTCTTGTTGAGCTCTTTTTCTATATTGGCGTGTTCGTTGAATAGCGACTGATACTTTGCCTTATCGGCTGGAGTTTTTGCCTTTCCAAGCATATCGAGATACTGCTGAGCTTTCTTATGAGCAGCAGTAGCCTGTAAAAAGAATGCATCAGACTGACGTTCTGCAGATTTGAGGTATTTCTTAAGTGTTTCTGTTGTAACTGCCTTACGTTTACCCCACTTCATGCCCTTAACACCATAGTGCTGGAGATACTGGCTATCACTCATAGCAATACCTCCTTACTTTTTCTTTTTCTTAAAGCTGATGGAGCCGTCCTTATTGCGAACGGACTCGACGACATCACTGGCCTTATTTGCAGCCGCGATAGCTGTGTCTCGGGCCCGCGATTTATTCCATCCAGCATCAGCGGCTTTGAGAAGATCGTTAATCTTCTTTTTGCCCTTCAAAACTGCCACAGAAGCTTTCTTTATGGCACTTGGTGTCTTTTCGATTGCGGTTTTCTTGATGCCGTCTGCTTGCGCTTTTTCAGCGTTGGCTTTTGCCTTTTCAAACTTCATCTTGTTGGTGCGATTAAAACCGTCAATCGTAGTCTTTGCAACACTCATTTTTGGCGGCTCGTCAAGAAGGTATACATGACGACTCTCGCCTTTCAGCTTATACGTTCTATTCATCCCCTTCGTGTCTTCTCTAGCAACGTTGTACAGGGAATTGAAGTTTGCTTTCGAACTTATCGCCTGGCCACCCAGTGTCGCATACTTCGGCTGCTGAATGTTTAACTGCGCCTTCTTACGTTTGCCCCACTTCATGCCCTTAACACCGTAGTGTTCGAGCACATCCTCATCGGAAAATCCGTAATGGGCGAGGTACCCAGTCGGTCTGATTGTTGCCATTTCAGGCACCTCCTATTTTTTACTCCGGAAAGAACCGGAGGCCCTCCGAAGAGAGCCCCCAGTATGGTTCCGGGCTAGCCGCAAATTACTCGTCGGTAACGACGGCAGTGACAATGAACGTCGCGCCGGCGTCCGCGGGATTCGGGACCAGGGTAACGCTGACGATCGTCGGGGCAACAGTATTGCGGATGACCGTACGGGTAACGGTCGTGGTATTGCCGGCCGTATCGGTCGCAACGATCGTGAAGACATTGCTGCCCTCACTGAGCGCCATGGTCTTGGAGAACGCACCGGTCTCGGGATCAACCGTGACAGCCTCGCCGTTGATCGTGACCGTGACGGGCTTGGTAGTATCGTCGTCGGTGGTACCCTCGATCGTGACGTTGCTGAGGTTGGTGATGAGGCCGTCCACAGGAGCGCTGACGTTGAGCGTCGGGCGGACAGTATCGACGGTGAACGTGGTAGCAGCGGAAGCGCCGTCATTGCCGTCATTGTCGGAGCAGCCGACGGTATAGGTGTGCGGGCCTTCGGAGAGCTCGGCCGCCGGAGTATACTGGCAGGTCTTGACACCGGTCTGCTGATCGGTGGTGATCGTGATGCCACTGGTGATCTTATCGCCGTCGAGAGTAATGTATACGCTGCTCTCGTCCACACCGGAATCAGCATCTCTGAGAGTCCACTCGAACGTGGGTCTGCCGGAAGCAGTGACGTAAGCGCCAGCCGCCGGGTAAACGACAGTGACGGTCGGAGCGACCTTCTCGAGAACGCGCAGCTTCAGGCTAGCGCCGAGGTCGGGATCGGTGGCATCCTTGGTAGTAGTGTTGCCAGCGTCGTCCGTCGCGCTGATGGAGCACGGATACGCATGGTCGGCCATCGGCCAGGAAGTGGTGGAGGGGGCAACGCAGTTGCCGGTCCAGGTATTGCCCTCGGAATTGGTCAGAGTAATAGTCTGGCCGTTAATGGTAAAAGTTACGCTCTGAACAGACATTTTGAATGTTCCTTTCTTTGTTGAATTTTTTACTGGAAAACCAATTCGGAAACCGGTAATCCAGTATAGTCGAGATCCATCGGAAACTCGAACAGGGGGTCAATAGACGGGTACACGTATTTCTCTGTTATCGTAGCAACAATAGAGAATGTTATAGAAGTTCCGACAGGATTTGGAATAAGCGATACCGAGTCAATAGATACAATCGACATCGGCTGCGGGTGATCGGGATGAAGTTCTTCTGGACTATACGTTTTGCGAGTAATAACGATTGTTTCAAAGCCAGTATTACCCCACGAGTCCTCAGCAGATACTGTGAATATATTTCGGCCTGGTTCGAGATGCATAGTCACAGAAAACACACCAGTATCGTGATCGTACTCAATATTGGTTCCATTTATCGAAACACTCACTATCGGAGACTCAGTATCCGAAGTAAATCCCTCGATAAGAACAGAATTATCATACGTTTGATACCCATCCGACGGCGAATTAATGTCGACAACTGGCGGGGTAACATCAAGCCGTCTAACAAGTCGAGTCTCAGTTGCCGCATTTTCCATAGCATCGATAGAAACAATTTCTATTAAATTGTTTCCAACAGCCAATGGAACTGTCGTCTGAAACTCTCCAGATATCGACACCGAAACTGGAGTTCCATTTACAGAAACTGATATAATACCAGAAGGATCGGAGGTGATACCAGATACAAGAACCGTACTACCGGTGGTCTCTAATTGATCCACCGGCGAACTTATAGTCAATGCCGGAGGAGTCTGATCTACTGACTCTATCGTTAAAGACCCTTCTTCAATGCTCTCGTTTATAGCAATTTGTCCGCCAAATGCCGCCCATGATGAAGCTCGATAATTTGTCCCGCTCGTTGCCCATCCGCCACCAGCACTATAAACGTTATCGGCCGCATGTCCACAACCAAACCCGCCATAGCCGTAATTTCTGTTTCTCAAATAATAGGCTCCTTGAAACCCATTAGTTGAAATTTGCTTTAAACTTAAAACAGGAGTAGACGAATTAACAGAGCTGCTTATTGAAGCGGTGCTTGTTGAAAACGCTTTGTACGTTCCATACTCCGCAAGTGAATATAAAAGCTCAGCTGCAGATGCTGCAGTATTAGATCGACTATAATATGCCGCATCTTCTGTTCCAGCGCCTCCAGCAGCACAGAAAAGGCATTCCCAATATCCGTCAACACCATTAATGGCTATTTGATATGTCGAATCCGTAATGGATTCTACTTTACGAAATACCCAAGTTGCGCCACCAGATCCACCACCAGTTCCATTCGTCGTCGTTGTCACAGAACTTGTTCCGCTTTGCCCAACAACTATAAGAAGTTCGTCTCCTTCGGTTAATTGAAGCTCCCCAGTAACAATTGCGCCTTTTCCAGGAGTTGGGGAATACGAGGCGCTACTTGATCGCTGAGTCGTTCCGATGCCGCCAGCAGCTCCCTTAAGAATAAAGCGATATGCCCCTGTTACTGGGACGGTGAAGTACTGAATCGTACCGGTATTACCGGATCCTGTTGGATTAAAAACCCTAAATATCAAAAGAATACTTCACCTCCTTACTCAAATGAATCGCTGTGCTCTTTGTACGCCACCCAAGCGTCCATGAGCGCAGATACAGCATCGATCTTTTGCTCCCGGCGCTTCTTAAACAGCTTCCGGTTGCCGTTTGTGTCCTCGAGGGTAATCGAGTTGCCCATAGCATATTGCATAAGGTGCTCATCGAATATCAGCATCCGCTGCTCGGCAAGTATTTTCAACTCTCCGAGTGGTACTGTTTCCGTCTTAGCGCCCTGGCGGACCATCTCGATGCCGTATGGGCCATTTTCTCTTGTCCAGCGTTCGATAAACTTAGATGCGTTGTACGGGTCGTAACCGACACACATCACGGTATATCCAACGCTGAGAATGTATTGGTCGAGATCGTCATAAACCTTCATCAGATCTAGGACCTCTCCATCCAGAACAACAAGCGACCCTTCACGAAGAAACTCTTCGTATTTTATTCTCGCCGCCGGCGGTAACTTTCCGAGTGTAAGTGACGTGATATAGCATCTCGTCTTCACTCCGAATGTTCCATTTGGCAGCGGGAATAGGAATGTGAATGCGCAGAAATCGTCGCCTTGGGACAAATCGATCCCCATACTACACAGCATCTGCCAGAAGTCTCTGCTCGGATGCGGGATCGTCTCTTCATACGTGAAGAAATACGTATAACCCTCAAGCGGAATACCGAATCTCTTGGCCAGAATATCGTTACGGGCTGCCGGGGCCTGTTCGGCTCTCTCGACGTCCAACTGATATGTCTCATAAGAGACTGTTTTGCCAATGTTCGGATTCGCTTTCACCCACATTGCCGGATTACCGACTTCTTGAATGTCGTCCAAGCGGTAATACCAAATGGACACGTGGGGGTTATAATATTCTCCCTTAAGAATCTTCATGAGTTCCATCTTGATTGAGTCACCAACGCCATTACGGACTGTACCTTCTGAGCTAACCGCCACGATCAGGTAATCGTCCATATTCTTGGAAGCAGATTGCTCCAAGGCGCCAATAACGTCCTCACGAACGTCACCAGACAACCATTCATCGACTGTTGCAATCTTGCATCGAGGCCCTTGCAACTTATCGATAGACATTGGCTTTACTTTCAAGACAGAACCAGTGAGAGTGTTCTTAATTCCTTCCTTGGAAGAATACAGTTTTTGTCGATCCGCGATGTTCCCGGTCGTGTTATGCGTTGAACCCTGTGTCAGGAACTTAAACAGAGGTCCTCGAGCGCGAACAATGGATGTGCGAATCGGTGACATGACCTCGTCGGCCTGCGGCATAGTAGGGGCCGTCGTGATCTGTTCCGTAGTCGATGTATCAACATTCAGGAAGTACGATTGAAGAGTCGATTCGTACAGGGATTTTGAAGCTCCTCGTGCGACGATAAGATACTGTTTGGACGTAAGGCGTTTTCGTATACGGCGATTTACATAGTGCCCACCAATGCCGTCAGGATTCGGAGTCCAAACGCTCCTATCCACGAAATACCACCAACCGAAGATCTGCTCTGCCCATAACTTGAATGAATCAAGAAGAAACAAATCAGATCCATCGGTCAGCGTCAATTCGTTTTCACAGTATCTTATATATCCCTCCACCGCTTGGTCATCATAGTACACGGCGGGGTTCGCGATGAGAGCATCGATCCGGTTCATCTCCATCGAGATTTCCCGGCATACAGGAATTTCTCCTCTAATAACCGCCTCGCGAAATGCGCCGTAGTACTTAGGCACCGCGGTGTTGGATAACATGAATTACGCTCCTTCCTCTTCGTTAAAGAGTTCGGAATCAGGCCACTTCGGATCGTGAGAGATCGGCGTCTCGGCGGCGACCATAGCCCGGAATTCAAACTCCTGACACTGCTTTTCTAGTGCATTCAGCAAGAAGGAGTTAGTCGGAGGATCAAACAGCAACTTGACCTTGGTAAAGAGGTATTCCTTCGCCATAAACAGCTGCTGCTGATTGTTCAGAACGTCGCTCCATTTAACGGTGTCGTCCACAACCTGGACCTGCGTTGCGCCTTCATGGCAAACACCAAGCTGAACAAGAATTGACAGGGCAGTGTTGATATGGAGACAAATCTCCTTATCGAACGGCGTGTAATCTTGCTCAAGACCGAGACGATCCTTTGTGTCAGAGAGAATGCCGTGGTTTGCAAGAACGTACAGCTTCAGATCCTTGCCGAGAGTTTCGTGCGACCCATCCACAGAAGTCTCGTTACCCATGTCGTCAACGGCATCAATTCTTGTGTTATAGGCATGGTCTTCCTGACCCCAAGACGGATTTATAGGGGTTTTTATAACACCTCTGTACGTGTCGTTTCCGACAGCGTCCAGCCCTACTGTCTGACCGTTAATAGTAAATTGGACTTTCTCAACGCTCATGATCTTCCTCCTTTCTTACGAGACTCGCCAAGGGCAAGTGTCATAGGGTGTTCTCTCGATGACCATTTGAATTGGCAGTAGACTAGCATCACCATAGTGAATTGCGTTATGAGTGGCGAAAGAGCAACATATAGAATTCTCAGGATTCAAAAGAACGTACAGGTTACGCTCAATAATGTCCTCTTTCGTAATTGGGTTCAAATGATGAATATAAATTCGATCATTGATCTCCCAGCCTTCCATCCCCAAATCTCTTGCAAGATCGCGAATGATGATTTGGTTACGGAACGCCTTCCACTCTGGCGACTGATAGAACTGCTGATTCAGCCATCGATCGTATCCGAACGTTTCTTCGCCGACGCGACCGCCGATCTTGAGGTATTCATAGCGTCCGAGAAACGTCGGGATCGTCATCAGCTCGGAATACGTTCGCATTTTGAAGTTACTTCACTTTCTTCGCTGCCAGGTTATAAACTCCGGCGCGATCATTGATCACGAGCATGCGAAGCATAGTGGTGTTGAGGCTCAGAGACGTCGGATAGCCATCCTTGTCCTTCGCGCTGTCCGTCCCCTTAAGAATCTTCGCATCGCAAAGCTTCTTAACCGTATCGACCGACCAGGGGGCGAACTTCTCGAGGTCAGCAACGGTGTTGAAGATAGTCTCCGCCATCTCCTCGTCCTCCTTCTGCCTGTTATAGGCTCTTGCATCGATTGCCCAGAAACGTTTCGCCTGAGAGAAGAACGTGTCTGGATCTGCATGGTTTCTGGCAGACAGGGTCGAAGCCGGATCATTGATCTCGAGCTTGTTACCCTGCCACCAGACAAGCACGAAGTGCCCGCTCTTTGTCCAGAGTCCCTCGCGCATAAGCGCAATGATCCAGTACCCGTCCTCCAGCATCCGAAGCACCTTACGGCGAGTGGTATTGTGATTTTCATAGCGGGCGTCATCTGTGTTCACAACCTCGCAGCGAATGCCATACTTGGCAAACTGCGGTGCGAAATAGGAATACAGCGTTCCGCTTCCGCCGATGACATACCCATTGCGGCACCCCCACTCAAATGTTTCAGTTGGGAGACACTGTCGGTCGATCAGACTGTCAATGGCCATAGCCGCGCATGTCGGGCCGCAACCACCGGCGCCGATAGACATCGTACCACCGGATTTCGTAGTCAGGCGAACGTTTTTCCACCGGTTGTCAGTCTGCCGGTATACCGTTGGCTGGCGATTCACCGGCGAGCCTCACTTTCACGAATGAGGCCGGCGATCTGGGCACGAGCCATATCGGTAGGAGCATGATCGAGCAGCATATAGAGCTGGTTCATGTACTCCGCGTCACTCTGGTGACCGGAATATCCACGATTGCCGTTACCGGTGTACGTGTAACCGCCATAACTACCCTGGTTCGTGCTGTAGCCGCCATCGCGACCGCGCATACTCATGCCACGATAACTCTCGCCCATGTCTGCTTCGCGGAGCATCATCAGAATCTTACATAGATCCTTGATCGCCGAGGCGAGTTCCTTGCCGTCGTGAAAGGTCGCAGTATCCATTTTCCTGTCGCTGTAGGAACACAGTTCCTTGAGCCATATGAATTTGAGCTTTTCGAGGCCCTCGTACATCTCTTTATCCATTTTGACTCACTCCTTTCACGCAGTTCTCTTAATGGACAGAAGCCCATTGATCTGATTGAGGGACGGCGCCGGAGTAGCCCCGGCGATAGTCGTGCCATCAACGGCGCGGACAGACATCGGGAACGTAACACCAACGGGCACGTCGATCGTGGCCACGCTCGTTACATTGCCGTACTGATCAACGGCCGCCGGAGTGAAAATCGATCTGCTCGCGCTCTCGACTTCACCACCGACAGCAATTGCGACGGCAATCGGTCCAACAGCAACGCCTGTCGGGACAGAGATGTTACCGTTGAAAATCACCTCGTAGCGAGCAAAGCGGTTGCAGCATCCATAGGCGGGGCCACGCAGATAAAAAATCCCACTGCCGTTCTCGTGAATCACATTGCCACGTGGGCAGGGAATAGACGAATCGAACACGATCGGCTGATTGAGCAGCACGTTCTGTTCAGCATTTGCCTTATACTGTGCCATGGCCGTCACCTCTCAGTTGTAGCTGCACCCGCAGCCGTAGGGACTCTGATTGCCGCAGCAGTTCGGATTCTGAACGATCCACGCGGGATTCGCCTTCGGCGCCAGGTACTGCTCAAGGGTCGTCGTCTGCGCCTCGTTGTTCGCGACGATACGATTCCCGAGGTTCTCCATCAGACGCGCACTGTTGGCCTCACCGAGCTGGCGCTGGAGGTCGGCGATCTTCTCGTCCTTGGCCTGGATCTGGTAGTTGCACATCGTGTCGAGCACACGCTGGAAACCAGCAAGCTGACTTGCCTGCAGATCGCGGAAGCCATCACTGAGAACCTGACGTGTCGAGCCGCCGTCCTGGAGAATCGTATTGCCGAGACGTTCAGTCGCGAGACGATTCTCGCAGCAGCCCTCGTTGAACTGATTCTGCAGGCCGAACATTTGCTGCATCATCGACATCTGGCGGTTCGAAGCCCCGATCTCAGCCTGGGCAAAGCCGTTAGAAACGGACGCCTGAAGCGCGGAGATCGCCGCCGAGAGCTGAACATCGTTGAGACCATTCTGCGTCATCTGTGCCTGGTTCATCCAGGGGTACAGCTGACTTCCGCCGTTGTTTCCTCCGAAGCCGTTGCCGAATCCGCCGAACGCTGCCAGAATGATCAGAAGAACAAACCAGCCGCTATCGCCGAACATACCGCCTCCGACTCCGCCGTACTGCGCGGGAGCAACCGGCATATACATACCAGAATTTGCATCACCGAACATGAGGGGTACCTCCTTTGATTATTGCTGTATTTCCCTGGCTTTCTGCATAGCCCAGTTCACCTGTTCCTGAGTAATCTGGCCAGTTGTCAGCATGTGCTGAATAATACTATTCGCATCATTGCCGACGTTACTCGGAACGTTGAACTTCGTCTTTGCAATAAAGCCGAATGGATTGCTTGAGATCTGGGGGACCATTCCGAGAAGCTGAGAGATTGGATTCTGCGGTTGACCGCCAGGGTAAAATGGATTCATCGGTTACCATCCTTTCTTCTATCCTGATGTGCCGGAGGAGACATCTGCGCTGCCGGTTCTTTCGATTTTTCAACGAGACCAGCCAGCATGTCACCCATGTGATTCACCCGCTCAACGAGGTTATTAAATGCTGCCGCGTTAACGTAATCGTTAGCATTCTGCTGCACAGGAGCCTGGTATTGCGGCTGCTGTGCCGGCTGCGGCGATTGTTGCATTGACTGTTGAGATTGCTGAGTGGGTCTTTTTACGAGGTCATATGCCTCAAACAGCGACGTCCTTCCATATTGGTCGGTCATCTTTCGGTATATAACCGGCTGATATATGTCCCAAAACTGCATCGTTGCATTCGGGACCATCGGATAGTTTTCAGCTTCTGCCTGGGACCGTACCCAGATAATACGGTCCTGGAGCTGCTGCGAGTTGCTCCATGCGTAGTCCATTTTTATGTCTCCTTATAAAAGTAGTAGATTGGTACCATTCCGGAACTATTAAATGTGTCGTAAATATTTCCGTCGATTACCGCGACAACATGCTCGTCGGCTTTTACAAGATACCGTCCAATTGGAAAGCGCCTGCAAAAATCTCCGATTGTCCGACAGCCGTCGCAATCGGTCAGAACAAAGTTTCCTCTCCAGCCAAGGTCTCGAAGATATGATCCCCATACCGAATCCGATACAGGCATCCTTTTTGCTCCGAAACCATAAGCGCAGAGTGCTGCGTAAACCTCGTTCCAACTTTTGTCTGTGACTTTGGAAATGGCTCTGACGGTGCAATCAACATCGTCATTACCAAGCGGGTTCGCGTTTTCAGGAATCCACATTTTCCGCCGTAGTGCTTGCGCGAGCCTTGCCGACTGCGGCTTCGATGATCGCCTGCAAAACGCCGTCGTCGATGTCAGGGAACATACCCTGAAGCAGTTTCTTTACGAAGACATATTTCTCTTCGTTTGTCCCGCAGTGAACTCCGAGGATTTGATCCGCTGCTGCAACGAACGTGCTTGCCCAAAATACGTAGTCGTCGTTCTTCGCGAGTTCAAACTTTGCGTCAAGGAACGGAATAAGGTATCGAAATACCAATGCGATCATCAAGACGATTGCAAACTTGACAGTCATTGTCAGTGCAATATCAAGTTCCGTCATTCTTCACCCTCCTCTCCTTCAGAGTCCTCAAGAAGACCTGCATCTTTAAGGTCATGAATTGATGGGACACTTGTTCCGAATATCCCGCCGTTGTTGTGCTCAAAGAGGTTAGTGATCATCTTCATCAGATTCACGCCGAGAATGGTAATCATTGCTTCCTTGCTGAGCTCCGTCAGAAGATCGGTATTCCCAAATGCTTTCAGGGCATAGATCCCCATAAGATAGGAAATGGTAATCCAGCCAATAGCCGCAACAACAGAAACTGTAAATAACCATGCTGTTAAACTCTCGAAACCCTTTCTGCTCATAGCATGCCTCCAACGAATTCCTCAGACGTATACTCACCAGGAGCAATTGGTGTCGGCGAATATGACCGCATTGCTGCAATTGCATTTTCGTAAAGCTGTGCCGACATTTCCTCCTTATGCAGCGCCTCTGTTTTCGCAACGGTTAACTCATGCTGCTGACGAAGCATGTCCCGCTCTAACTCTTCACGGGGAGACGCCATCTTCAGGTAATGCACGATTACCGAAGCTTTGGCAGTGCCATCTCTTAGCTGTTGCTCAGCTAAATCTGTGGCCAGCGCGATCATTTGCTGCTCTCTCGCCTCTGGTGTCAGCGCGGGCGGTGCGATAGGTGCTGCCGCTCGTCTTGCCATCACTTTCATCTCCTTTCTATAGAGTTTGTTTGAAATATCTAAAGTTCTGAAGGTGATCCAGAAACTTTAAGACCTGTACGGACGACTTTCCATAGACTTTTCTGAAGGGCAGTTAAGGCAGATGAAGAGGTCGGAGACGCAGACAGACACACAAACTGCTTACCTCTCCATCCCGCAGCACCCAAAACTGCCCCTCGGAAAAATCCATGGCCAAAAGGTTCCCAAAAATATCCCTCCGGAGAATTTTTGAGG
>Ga0256405_10006202_pt1 | contig 19468 bp, 17 predicted proteins | sample RumenRJG_02DNA_FD_189096 | JGI IMG/M metagenome (GOLD analysis project Ga0256405, IMG submission 189096) | Bovine rumen microbial communities from Lethbridge, Alberta, Canada - RJG_02 | ecosystem: Host-associated > Mammals > Digestive system > Stomach > Rumen | place: Canada: Alberta... | reverse complement strand
TAAGAAGATTATTAATATCTTTGATAGCTTGTTTTATACCCAAAAGAAATTATATTTTATTTTTGGTTCATAAAGAAACTTGGTAGCATTGAATTTTGGCATATAATCTTCTTTTGAGTTAACGTATGTTTTTTTTGTAAAAGCACAAAGTCCAACTACTTTGTCATCATCTTTGAAAAAATTTTTTAAAAATTCCATAATCCGCCCTTCTTTTTGTTATATAATTTAGTTAATGATAGAAATCCATAAGTCAACAAAGGAGAAAATATTATGGCTAAAGTTACAAAAGATATGGGCATATTAGAAATTGCTCAAAATTATCCTGAATCAATTGAAGTATTTCAAAAATACGGAATGGGATGCTTAGGATGTGCAGCTGCAAGATTTGAAAACCTTGAAGCCGGTGCTAAAGTTCACGGTTTTGATGTTGAACAAATGGTTAATGATATTAATTCTGCAATTGGTGAATAATTATATTTTTACTGACTAAAGAGAGGTATTGACCTCTCTTTAGCAAAATATAGGAGTATATATGAAAATAGCTTATGTAAAACCAAACACTGTTATAGCAAATTTCAATAAATTGAAATCAGGTGTTAAAAATATTAATCTGAACAAGCCAAAAACAAACTCGGTTCCAAAACCTCAGACAAGACATTTTGATTTATATTTGGACGATTTGTTTGAAGGAAATATACCACGCAAAAAACACAATGTTTTTTCTCAAAAATTTAATGCGAGTTCGGAATTTTTTATAAACAGTCTGATATAATGCTATTCTGACAAAATTTCTAGCAAATGTTCTTTTGACATTTTAGAATTAATCTCTTTAAATGACGTAATTTCTGAGGTGTCGACTTTTTCGTGAAAAATTTTTTCTAATAATTCTTTATCGTAATCATAAAGAATAGAGCCATGCTGCAAAATATAACCTTGTTTTCTACATTGAGCAGAACCTATAAATTTTTTCCCTTTATAACATAAATCTGCACCTGTTGAAATTAACATACAATAATCAAATTTTGTATTAACGCTTTTTGCCCCGCCAAAAGTCAACTCTATCCCTATTTTTTTAAATTTTTCAATTAATATATTTGAGATTTCAATATATGATTTTGTAACATTATCACCATGTTTAAGGTAAGAACTTGGACAGACAAAACTGTATGTAATTTCATTGTCATGTAATAATGCCCTTCCACCGGTTAACCTTCTTACAACATCAATATTATTTGATTTTAAAAAATCAGTATCAATAAACTTGTCTGCTTGATTTCTGCCTAAAGAAACACATGCCGGTTTCCAACCATAAAGACGAAAAGTAGGAGTTTTCATTTGTTCACAAATTGCCTTTTCAAGAATACCTTCATCTATAGACATATTTTCCGCCCCTGTGTATTCTTTATAAGGAATAAAATTAAACATTAATTGTCCTTTTCCCTTTTAGAAAGATTACTTTCAAATTGCTGAAAAACATCACTGCCTACAAACTGCTCTAATGCAGCACGTTTAGAGTAAAATGTTGAGCGGGCTTTTGTTTGTTCATCAAGAGCTGTTCTATAATATGCATCAGTTATTAAAATTATTTCTCTTGATAATTGTTGAGCGGAATCATAATATTTTTTTCGCTGCTCTGCAATATTTGTAGTCATTTCTAACATTTTTTTTGCAGTCATATATTCGTTATAAAGATTAACCGTAACTTGCTGTAAATCTTCAATTTTACGAATAAGAATAATCATATCCGCATCAGTAACTTTTGTATACTTGTAATTAAGTGCTTTGGGATCTTGAGACATAATACCAAAAATATTACTGCCTAATAGTGAACCTGCGGCTATTGCAGGATTTCCCATGCCTGCACCTATCATTGTTGACATACTTGCAATTGTTGTAAGAACTTTTTTTACAGAACTTTCATTTGGCTTATCCTCATCGGGATTGGCTAATTTATACAGCGCAAAAGCTATAGTATCGCTTTTTGCAGCAGCTCCCTGCCATAATAAAGTTAAATCTTCATACATATTTGCTTCGTCAAATTCAAGTTCTCTTGCGATTTCTTTTGACATTTGTTTGATACTTAAATCCGCATATGTCAAATCCTGCAAATCAATTTGAGACATATCCGCCTTGACTGTATCCTGCTGCACATTTTGCTTAACTTCAACATATTTCTTTTCCGGTTCATCCGTTAACCCTACCCGAAATGCCGGATCCTTAACACTTGTTTCCCTTAAATCTTGTAATGTAACAGTATCCGCAAATATCGGAGCACCTATTGTAAGAAGTAAAATTATTAATATTGCTTTTTTCATAATAAAATCTCCTACTTCTTAAATAACGTTGTATTGTAATTATATTGGTACATCATTAGGTTATCAACCGCCTTTTTCCCTGCCAATCTTTGTAATTCCATATGATATTTTTTTGCTAATTCGAGATAATAAACCTCTTCCATATTCATATTGTCATACAAAGAGGATGATATTGTAATTTCCAATAAATCATCTTCTTCCATTGCCTTAGAAAAATTTCTATTATACAAAAGTAGTCTTGAACGAGTTTCTTTAAGCTGAGATAATGCACTTTTGTAATTATAATAAGCATTAATAATTCTATCCTGTAAGCTCTCAACTAATCCCGCAAGTTCAATCATCTCTGTATCAGTCAAAGGAACTTCCGTCGGAATATTTTTTCTGTTAATAAAATTTTGCGCCAATCTGCCAGCAGCAAAAGCGGAAGTTTGAGTTAAATAATCACCTCCAACAATTGCCGGAGCGAATGATGCTCCTGCAACCAATGCTGATAATGTTTTTGACATTAAAGAAGCATGTATTCTTCTTTGGCTTTCCGGTGTTGCTAATTTTTTTAGTGCAAATCCTATAACCTCATTGTTATCAACCGTTGCTTTCCACAATGCTTCTATATCTGCTAAGTCTTTTTCTTTTTGCTTATTTATAATTTCCTGTAATTCCGTATCACTATTTATCACCAAAGAACCTTTTAAATTCGGATTGTTCTTCGGAAGTTCAATTTGATTTACCTCGAAATTTTCGAGGATAATATCCTCACTATACGCATAATTTAACGTAAAGCTCATTAATAATAATAAAAATAATATCTTCTTCATAACAAATTTATAACATAAGAAAAAGAATAAATCCAACGATTGATAATCTTATAAATCTTTTGATTGTTCTATCGTTTCCAAAAAATTTGTAGAATAACCAAAGAAGAGGTTATATTTTGGAAGAGAAACAATCAAAAACAAAATACATGTCAAAGCCGAAATTGAAGCTGGCAAAGAGTTTTTCACTGAAAGCCGATAAATTGCGTGAAGAAAACTCCTATAAAGATGCCGTTTCAATATATTTGAATGCAATTCTTGTAGATAGAAAAGATATAAATTCCTATTACGGTTTAGGGCTTTGTTACAAATCACTTGGCAATTATAAAAAAGCTATAAAAGCATTTGAAAAAGCAACCGAAATTAAATCTGATTTTTACGAAGCATTTTATGAGTTGGGAATATGTTATCAGTTAGAAGGAATCCCATGCGGAGCAATAAAAAACTTTGTAAGAGCAATTCAAATAAATCCTGATAACCCAAGTGCTATTTTACAATTAGGGGTATCACATGAATTATGTGAAGAAGAAGATATGGCTCTAATGGTTTATCAAAAACTTATTGAAAATTCTCCAAACTACATAAAAGCTTATGAATATAAATCAACACTTTTAATGAAATTGAAAAGATATAGAGAAGCTTGTAATGTGTTGGTAGATTTGCTTAAAATTGCTCCAAATAATGCTCAAGCCTATTTGGGGATAGCTACTTGTCTTGAAAAAACAGGCAAAAAAACTGATGCACAAAGATATTATCGGAAATTTATTCATCAAAAACCTCAATTAAACCAAGCGCATTTTGCCAAAACAAGATTACAGAATTTGAAAACAAAATCTAAAACAAACAATTATTTAAGCTTAGTATAAAAAAAACCTTGCAATATCTGCAAGGTTTATAATTGTCTACACTAACCTATCGGGCATCTAACCTACTGCCCTTTTTACATTGAGGAATCATCATATTTATTAAATCTTTTTCATTTTTTTTCTCCTGTTATAATTATTTCTTTGCTGTGTAATCAGGTATATTAAAAACATCTTTTAGTAGGTCTCTTAATCCTACATAACCATCTTCCGCGTCTTTATGAATATCTGCTTTTATTTTACCGAATTTTGCAGCAATTTTATTTGTCAATCCGTTATTTTTTGCATATTTTTCAAATGCACTTAAAATAGGATCAATTATACTATTTATGGTACTTTGTCTTGTAAATTCACCGGCAATAGTTTCAAACAAGCAATTATCACCGGAACCACTGCGATATCCGCCCATTTCCCAAGCTGTAAGAACTCCTAAAACATTCTTTTCATTTATTTTTGCTGCATATTCTTTAATTATTTTTTCATTTTTTGTTGTATTTATTCCGAACCAGGAAATATCGCTACCTTTTGCTGCTTCATATATTTTGGTTGCAATTTCTACTGATTCTTTTTGTATCTGTTGTGTTTCTTTTTTAATTTTTTCAATATTTGCTTTCATATCATTTAGCATTTTTCTCAATTCGGCAGAAGTCTTACCGGCATCTTTTGCTGCTTTTATTGCATCAATCTTATCTTTCAATAGTTTTTTATCCTTTGGAGAAAGATATAACGCTAAATCGTGCCCTGGAGACAATTCTGAAGCTTCAAAATTTTTAACTTCAGTATCAATATCATTCTTGACCTGTGCAAGATCTTGCGCTTCTTTTTCAGCAATTTTCTGTTCTTCTAAAGCGGCTTTATCTTTTGCACCATTTACAAGATCAATTAATTCTTGATACAAACCTTGAACTTCTTCTTGAGGTTTACCTTCTTCTATGGCTTTTTCTAATTCTTTTTGTTTTTCCTGAATAGCTTTTTTAGTTTCAGCATCAAGATTAGGGCTTGCAATTAACTTATCAATTTCAGGTTTTACTTCATCTTTTAATGCTTTTTTAACATCATCAACACTCATTTGTTCAACATTTGTATCTTCGCCAACATGAGTCGGTTGAACATTGTTATTTGAATCTGATGCCTTATTAATATTGTCAATTGCATTATTTACAAGGTCATTCAACTCTTTGTATAATTTTTGAATTTCTTCTTGTGGTTTACCTTCTTCTATTGCTTTCTTTAATTCTTCTTGTTTTGCCTGAATTGCCTGTTTTGCTTCATCGCTAACAGCAGGGTTTTCTGCAATCTTATCGATTGCGGGTTGAGTTTCTTCCTCAACAGCTTTCTTAATTTCATCTACTGACATTTCTTCAGCAGGTTTATTTTGTCCTACGTGTTCCATAGGAGTATTATCGTTATCATTTGCATTATTTGCATTATTCATCAAATCTTTTAATTCATCTTCTAATTTTTGGATTTCTTCAGGTGATTTACCCTCAGCTTTAGCTTTTTCTATTTCTGCTTGTTTATCTTTTATAGCTTGTTTCTTTTCTTCGCTTACGTTAGGATCGTCCAGAACATTATCAACAGCAGCTTGATCTTTTTCATACTGTTCTACAATGTTTTTATATTCTTTTTCAAATCCTTTTACTGTTTTTATTGCATCTGTAACTTCCATATCAGGAGATTTTTTTCGAAAATCTTCAAGACGATTTTTTAAATCTTCTAATTTTGCTTTTTCTGCTTCAAGAGTAGCTTTTTTATTTTCGCCCAAACCATCTGCCTGTAATGCTTGATCTATTTGTTTAAGTTTATTATCAATATTATTTCCCAAACATTGATTCAAAATTAATAAAGCATCTCTATTTGCTGCTAATTCAGCTTTAGATGTATCAATTTGAGTTTGAATTCCTCCTGCACTTTCAATAGGAATATACGGAAAATAATATGGATTATTCATCATAATATTTTTTGCATATGCTTCATGGTATGGCATATTTCCTTCAAAAACACCGGTTATCGTATTCCCACCAATATTTGTAATATATCCGTATGGGAAATTTTGTCTTGCTAACATCATTTCCTGTCCTCTTAAAATAGCACCGGCAGTAAATGGTGAGTTTGAAAAACCATATGAACCAAATATTGGAAACATTGCCATGTTCTTTACTCCTTTTAAATTCCCCGAAAAAATTTTCTTTCCCCGTACTTATATAAAGTTTTTTATTCTCTCAAAATTGACATGTTTGTTTGTATCTTGTTAACATTTCTTAATAAATGCAAATTATAAAGCGTTTTGCAATTTCCAAAAGGTATGCTATAATTGGTTTATGGATTATAGTGAAATAAATGAAAAAGAGAGAAAATATTATGCGCAAGATTTTTCTTGCATGGATATGTTATTAAAACGTATAAGAAACGCATTGATTCATAATGTGACAGTAAAAACCGCAGGCCTTGACTTTAAAGGAGTTTGGGATTTTAATCCTAAAGTTTCATTTACGTATGTTACATTGTTTCAGCCGGGACAAAAGCCTTTAAGATATGGCAGCAGAAGAAATACAATAGAAGAAACTTTAAATCGCTGTTTGTCAAAAATCCGTGAAAATAAAGCTTTTCCTAATTTTGATATAAGTAATAAAGAAAATTGTAGGATTATGGTTGAATTTATTACCGATATTAAATTGACTGATTTAAGACATTTGCAAGCAACAAAAATGGATGAACATCGTTTTGAAATAGGCGTTAACGGATTAGAATTAAAGAATGTTTTTACAGATGAAGCAATATACTATATGCCGACGGATGCTATCGTTAATAGTCAATTATCACTAAACCAAGCACTTATAACATTAATTAAAAAAACACCTATTGGTAAAATGACCAATAGTAATCCTGAAAGAATACAGCTTTTAAAACAGTCTGATGATTATGAATTATATCTGTTTAAAACACGTGCCTTTGTTTCTTATTATGACAAAGCCGTATTATTATACAGAGGAAATGTTTTATATAACGAATTTAGTTATGATACATTGTTAATGCAGTTTATAAAAACTTCTGATTGGCTTGTTGAAAATATGTATGATGATGGAAGATTTTTATACTATTACGATTGTGCGGAAGATAGTTTTAAGGATCATGAGCATCCGACAAGAAAAGAAGATAATTTATATTATAATGACTTAAGGCATTGTGGAGGAGCAATTACACTTTTGAAAGCGTATCTGCAAACTCATAATGAAAAATATTTAAATGCCGCACAAAAAGCTATCCGATTTACGGTTTCAATATCCAGAGAACATGATTACAACAGAGAAAAAGCATATTATGTACATTACAACAATAAAGGTAAACTTGGCGGAACAGGACTTGCTCTTATAATGATGATGCAATATCGAATTATAACAAAAGACAAAACTTTTGATGAATACATAAAAGGATATGCAAGACATCTTATGAGCAGAATGTGTAAAAGCGGAGAATTTATGGGGTATTACATACACCCGTCATATCATAACGGGGAACCGTTAATAGAAATGACGGATGAAGAAAGAAAAGCAACATTTTCTTTTTATTATCCCGGAGAAGCATTACTGGGTTTGGCTTTATTTATGAAGCATTTTGATGATGATTCTGCATTAAAACAACAAGTAAAAGATAAATCTAAAATCGCACTCGACTGGATAATCGATGAACGTCCTAAAATGTATGCGGAACAATTTACGGATTTACCGTCTGATGCTTGGCTGATGCAGGCTATTGATGAATTTGCAGAAGATGAAGACTTCAGAAAAGATAATTATATTAATTTTGTTTTCCATGATGCACAAGCAATGATGGATAGAATGTATAAAAAAGATGAAACGCCATATTTAGATTATGAAGGCGGATATTATTATGAATTTGGCGACCACTATTATCCGGATGGAGCTCGCTCAGAGGGATTGGTTTCTGCATATTATCTTGCCAAAAAACTTGGTAAAGAAGATTTTGCAAATCAGGTATTGGATGCTTGTAAACTTGCCGCAAAAAGTCAGTTTTCTCTATTTAATTGCGGTGAATATACATATGCTCACCAAAATCCTAGACGTTCAGAAAACGGTATCCGATTTAAAAATACAAGACAATGGGTAAGAGTTGATTCTGTTCAACACGTTGCTTGCTTCTTTATAAGATTATATTGGGCAGAAAATAAACCTTTCTAATTTTGACAAATACAATTTATATGAAAAAATGAAATCAAAACTTTTATTGGAGAAATTATGTACAGAATAGGTAACGGATACGATATCCATCAGTTAACAACAGGAAGAGACTTAATCATTGGCGGGGTAAAAATTACTCACGAAAAAGGTCTTTTAGGCCATTCGGATGCTGATGTTTTAATTCATGCCATCATTGATTCTCTTTTGGGAGCTCTTGCTCTTGCAGATATCGGTACTCTGTTTCCGGATACGGATTCTAAATACAAAAATATTGATAGTACAATTCTTCTATCACATGTTTATAATTTAATTAAAGAAAAAGGATATATTATAGAAAATATAGATAGTAATATTATTGCTCAGCAGCCTAAGATGATGCCGTATATTCCTAAAATGAAAGAAGTTATATGCAAAATATTAGACATTGAAAATTCTCAACTTTCAATAAAAGCAAAAACCAAAGAAAAGATGGATTCTGTAGGACAAGGTCTGGCAATCGAGGCTAACTCTGTTGTGCTGCTGAAAAAACTCTGATTATTGTACAATTTTTTCTATTTCAGATGTGATATCATCTCCGCCCCAATATACAATTTCTTTAGGCAAAACCAAATCATAATTCATTTTTTTTGCCTTTTCGATAATTGTTGAACGTATTTTTTTATCGATATCCGTTACTTTTTGATTATAATTTGTATCTAATGCTATTTTTTGTTTGTTTATTTCTTCTCTATATTTTTCTTCTATTTTTGCAGCTTTTTGCGGATCCGTTTCTTTAGAAATTTCTGCTTGTGCTTTTTCTAAAGTTGATTGCATTTCTTTCATTTTCGTTTGTTGTTCATTTTTTAAGTTTTTCACTTCTTGAGAATTTGCAACAATCTTTGCTGTATCAACAACCGCAATTTTCATATTTGTATCAGAAATTGCAATATTATTTACGGAATAACCAATGCCAAAGGCTAAAACTACAATTAATGCAATATTAAATTTTTTATACATAAAAACATTCCTCTTTATAACTCACAAAAAAATTATCGTCCTATAAAATATTTTTTTGTATTGCCGAGTCTGGTAAATTCAATAATATCTTTACCTATTGCAATAAGTAAGAAAATATGATATAACACACTATAAAGAGGATGGGGATTATTTATGCAAAAACCTGAATGTCCTAAGGACAGAATTATTTTAGCGTTGGATGTAGACACACTTGAAGAAGTAGAAACTCTTGTTAATGAATTAAAAGATTATGTAGGATATTTTAAAATCGGCTTACCATTAATTGTAAGCTATGGGTTTGATGCTGTCCGACTAATAGAGAAATTGGGCGGCAAATGCTATTATGACAGCAAATTTCATGATATTCCCAACACAGTTCAGAAAGCGTGCATAAGCCTTGTAAAGAATAATATTCATTTTTTCAATATTCATATACAAGGCGGTTCAAAAATGATTTCCGGAAGTGTTAAAGCGGTAAAAGCTGCAGCAAAAAGACTTGACAAAGAACCACCAATAATTTTAGGAGTAACCCTTTTATCCAGTTTTGGACAAAGAACACTTACAACAGAATTATGCGTTGAAAAAAATATTGAAGATTATGTTTTACAACTTGCAAAAGTTGCAAAGGAATCCGGTTTAGACGGAGTTGTTGCAAGTGCAGAAGAAGCAAAAAGAATCCGCAAAGAAATCAATGATGATGATTTTATAATAGTTTGTCCTGCAACAAGACCGACTTGGGCTTCAGTCAATGACCAAGTAAGAGTGGACACCCCAAGAGAAGCTATTCTGTCAGGTGTTGATTATATGGTTATCGGCAGACCTATTATTACAGCAGAAAATCGTATTGCCGCAGCTAAATTAATTATAGATGAAATTTCTACAGCTCTTGATGATATTAAAACTGCTGTATAATTTATTTATCTTCATTTTCAATAATAAATACTTGAATTTCGCCCGAATACAAATCTGTTATAAACTTATTATTTTCAGTTTTCGGTGCATTTAAATTTAACAATGCAACAGGATATGCCGAATCAATTTTATAAAATTTTGGCATCGTAATTTTGACATTTTCTATTGGATTTTTAAAATCCAAATTTCCAACGACAATTACAGCTCTTTTTGCATCATTTATCATATAAGCAAACACTCTATCAGAAGAAGTTTTTAAAAATTTAAATTCACCGGTTTTTAAAATATCTAAAACAATTTGTTTGGTTTTATTTGATTTAGCAAATTCTTCTTCTAAAAAAATATTTTTACCGCTGGGTTTTCTGGAGAAATTAAATATATCAATTTTCCCTCTATGAACAAAATAATCTTCATCATCAGTATAAGTTACAGATGCTTTTTGATTTTCCCATGGATACAGGTATGTATCACCGGTATCAAAGCCGTCCACAAAATATGAATTTACAGGCAGTGTCGCATTTAGCCACATTATCATTCTACTGTATATTACACCTTTTTCTAAAATCGGACTTAGCTCATCATGGGTAGTGAAACTTCCGATTACACTTTTCTTTTCTCCGATAAGTTTCTCTAAATTTTGTACCATTTTTACTTGATTACGGAGCTCAGAAGCTTTTTCCCAATTTTTCAAATTAAAGAAACTTCCATAAAATCCATCAAAACCGGCCTTTAAAAGTTTATCATACGGAGTATAAACAGCTTTTGGAGAAACCGCCTCTTTCCAAGAATCAGAAGATTCTGCCAACCATAAAAATTGAGAATCTTTCTGTCTGGAATAATTAATTACCTCTTTCCAGAATTGAGCAGGTTTAGAATGGGCAACATCAGCTCGTATTCCGTCCACACCCAATGACATAACATAATCAACATATTTTTCGTATAATCTGACTACATCATTATTTAACTTACTTTCAGTACCCGTATCAAACAATCTGACATCTGTCCAATCAGACGGAATAACAGGTTGTCCGGACTCATCTTTTACAAACAATTCCGGACTCTGCAAGAATAAATCATATGATCCGCATGCCGGAACATCCACAATTACAGCTATTCCTTTTTCATGGGCCATTCTTATAAAACTTCTCGCTTGGTCTTCTACCGAAATATTTGTATTGTTATCTTTTAGCTGAGGATTTAAAGAGTTAAAACTTGCAGCAGAATACAAAGAACCTGCGGTACCAAGTGCTTTCATTTTACCAACCGGAGTAATAGGTAATATGTGTAATGCATTTATTCCTTTATTTTTTAATTCGTCCAATCTTGATATGGCATTAATAAAATTACCGGAAGTTTCCCCTTTATCAAATTCTATAATACCGTTACCGTTCTTATCATCTGCATTAAATGTTCTTATGTTTATTGTGTATATTATTAAAGAATTGTTCAGGAAATCCGTTCTTGTATTGTTTTTCCAAGCAGCATTTGCTGAATTAAAAAAACTCAAACCAATACAAATCGCACTTGTTAACACTATTTTATAAAATTTCATACACATAACCTCTTCTTATGCTGATGATAGCAAATAAATATCTTATTGGCAAATTAATACACTCTGATTATAATAATAATATGACAAAAAACGCATATATCCATATTCCCTTTTGTACCAAAAAATGTAACTACTGTTCGTTTATTTCTTTTCCGACAATAGAATATTTGGATAGTTATGTTAATGCCTTGTGTTTAGAAATTAAAAATCATTATAAGGAAGAAATTCTATCTACCATTTATTTTGGCGGAGGAACACCTTCTATATTACCTGCCGAAACAATTTATAAAATATTAAATCTATTTAAAAAAAACACTTCTACAGAAATTACACTCGAAATTAATCCGGAAAAAATAGACAAAAACTATATTAAAAATATAAAAGATTTTGGTATAAACCGTATCAGTATAGGTTGTCAAACTTTTGATAATAAAATTTTATCAATAATCGGCCGCAGACATATTGGGGATGATGTTGTTAAAACAGTTGAACTTCTGCAAGAATATGATTTTAATAATATTAGTTTGGATTTTATATACGGATTACCAAACCAAACTATGAATATTTTTCTTGATGACTTAAAAAAGGCTATTGATTTAAATGTACAACATATATCCTTATATGGATTAAAAATTGATGAAGGATGTTATTTTTATAAACACCCGCCCAAAAATCTTCCGGATGGAGATACTCAAGCAGATATGTATTTAAGCGCAATAGAATTGTTAGAAAATAATAATTTTTCTCATTATGAAATAAGTAATTTTTCCAAAAAGGGATTTGAATCAAAACACAATCTTAATTACTGGGATAATAATTCCTACTATGGTTTTGGGGTTTCTGCCCATGGTTACACAGATAACACAAGATATTCAAACACAAATAATTTAACGGAATATATACATAACCCTTTAGAACACAATAATTTTCACAATTTATCAAAACAGGAACAATTAGAAGAAGAAATTTTTTTAGGATTTAGAAAATTATCAGGAATTAATAAACTTAATATAGAGCAAAAATATAATATAAGTTTTGATGAAAAGTATAAAAAAATTCTTGATAAATACATAAAATCAAAACACCTTTTAAGAACAGAAAAAGGCTATAAATTATCTAAAGAAGGAATTTTAGTAAGCAATTATATTTTGGCTGATTTTTTGGATTAAAAAAGCAGACTGTAAAAAGTCTGCTTTTTATTTGTTATTTTTATACTACTTTAAACCTTTTCGGCAGCTGCTTCAATAACTTCTTCTGCATTTTCAATAATATCTTCAGCTTTTGTTTCAGCATTTTCAACTACTTCTGCGCCTTTTTTGCGAAGTTTGCCGAATTGTTCACTCAAATTTTTAACAATATTTTTATCAATCCATTCGCCGGGTTTTACCGCCCAGTTTTTCATTTTAGCAACAATTCCTTCTGCGTCTTTGTTTAGCCAAGTTCCATTAGCACCTTTCCATTTATATAAGCCAAAAGCTGCTGCAGATAGGACTAAAACTCCGCCAATGAATTTTGCTATTTTCTTGCCAATTCCGCCAGATTTTTCTTCTACCGGAGCAGAAGACACGAATTCATCTGATTTCTCTTCCGGAATAGGCTGTTGAGTATACATTCCCGGAGAATTTATCAAATCTTCAAAATTACCACGGAAATTTACCCTTGAATTTGTATTTAATGAGACCGCATCTACCATTATAGACCTCCTTTATATAACACACAATACATACATGAAAAAACGACTTGCAGTATTATTTTGCGCTAAAATGTTTTTTGTTTCAATAATTGTTACAAAAATTTACAAACTTTTTGGAATATTTTTTTCCCCTGCGTGCTCTATATGGGTAAGAGGAGAAAATAGCAATATGGAAAATACAACATTAATCATTGATGATAAGGAAAAAGAAGAAGCAAAGGCTTTAACTCAAAGTTTTGTACGTGAAGATGTTCGCACAAGAGCATATGTTAATGCTTTGGGATCAGAAATTTGTCTGAAATACTTGAGAGATAACGCTATTTCTGATGAAAAAACATATAATATGCATAACATAAGAAAAATAATTGAAGAATTTGATATTTCCGATATTATTCTTTCCAATATTCATATTGATGTTAGGGTAATTTATGATGAGAACAAAATTTTTATTCCAAAATCCCATTTTGAATATAACATTACTCCTGATATTTATGTTGTATTAAAAATTGCAAAAGATTACTCCAATACTGAACTCCTCGGGTTTTTTGAACCTAAAATGTTAAATAAAAATAACATGAATGATAAATATTATTTTATTGAAAAGGAAAAGCTATCTTCTCCTATTGATTTAAAAAATTATATTAAAAACTTCCAAGGACAAACATCAACCGAATACAGTTCTTCGGAAATGGAAGATGCTGAATTCCTAATAATTTCAATGGCAGATAATAATGCAACAGAAGAAGATAAAAAAAGATTACTTAGTTATTTAAAATCAAGTGTTGCATTAAGAGATAAATTCATTGAATTTGAAAATTTTGAAATGATGTCATATCAAGCAGCTAACATGACATTAGCTTCAGATCCGGAAATTTTTGAAAATCCTGAATTGGCAGCTTTAACTGCGGATGATATTGTTGAAGAAGAAATTATAGACCAAGAACCATCTGCTATATCAAATGAAAATTCAACAGATGAAAAATCCGAAGAACAACAAAATAAAAAATCAGAAGTTCTTGGGAATCTTGCACAAGGAGCTGCGATTGCCGGAGCTGAAATTGCCGGAACTGCAATAGCTTCTGCTGCCCTTGCCGGTGCTGCTGAAAGTGTTGAAATTGCAAAAGACGCAGCAGGACTTGCAATGACAACAACAGATACTGGTTTGGAAATTTTAGAAGAAATTGCAAATAGTATTGCTCCTGAAACTAACAATGATAACAATAATGAAAATAAATCAGAAGAAGTTTCGCTGGATATACTTGACGATATAGGTTCTTCGACAATTGAAGAAGAAGAACCGGATATTAGTGCGGCTATAAGTGAAAATATAAATTCTATAGAAGAAACTATCCCACAAGAATCTGCAGTTGATGTTTCTGATAATTCTGAAGAAAAAGATTTGGCTGCAACTGAAGTTGATTTTTCCGAATTTAATGAAACTCAAAATAATGCATCTTCAGAAGAAATAATAGATTCAATGGAAGATTTCTTTGTAAATAATAATGATGATGAAGATGTGTCAAATAATGATGATGAGGAAATAACTTTTATGGACTCCTCATCTGACGATTATGGCGAAATTGAATTTACAAATAACGATGATTATAATGATGACATAGTTTTTGAAAATAATGATGATTACGATAGTCCCGCACCTGCACCTGCACATGCAGCACCTTCTAGCAGTGCATCATCATCGCATCCTCCAAGAATATCAACCGTAGTTCACACACCGATTTCTGAAGCTACTGATTTGGTTTCACTGGAGAGCTTGCAATCAGGAAATATTGCTCCTCAAGAGTTACCCAAAAGTGATTTCGATCAAATGGAGACAATGGAGCTTGATGAGTTTAAATCTCTTGTAGACAGCTATGTTCCGCAAGAAATAAAAGATGAATCTTCTACAACAGATTTTAATTCTGTTGATGAAGCAAATAAAAAATTGTCAGAAGAACATGATAAAATTTCAAATTTTAATGAAAATATAGCAGATATGGTTGATATTCCGGTTGTTCAACCAAAAGAACATGAAGAAGATTATGTTGATGATGATTTACCGGATATTAACGACATACAATCACCTGACAATGACCTTGCCACTCGTCAAGATGAAGTTACATCAGATGATTTTGTACAAGAAATGCCGGAAGAAATTAATTCTGCAGAACCTGTAGTAATGCAAGAAGAAGAACCTCTTGCAGACATGAATGATTTTAGCGAAGAAATTCAAGAATATGAAGCAAGTAAAGCTGCAGAAAATAACAGTAATGAAAATTCTGAAGAACAAACTGTTGAAAATTCTACAGATGAAATCTCCTCTGAAAATATAGCAGAGGAAAATATTTCAGAAGATATTGAAAATAATATGGAAGCAGTTGCGGAAGAAATTCCAATTACAAACGAAGAAGAAAATATTCCGTCAGCTATAGCAGAAGATATTCCGACTGAAAACGAAGAAGAAAATACTCTATCTGCTGTTGCAGAAGATATTCCTATTGAAAACGAGGAAGAAAATACTCTATCTGCTGTTGCAGAAGGTATTCCTATTGAAAATGAAGAAGAAATTATTTCCACTGATATTGAAGAAAATATAGAATTAAATGCAGAAGAGCCCCTTACGCTGGAATCTTCGGAAGAAATTTCTATAGGTGAAATTGACATTCCTTCTATAGATTTTGAAGAGAATTTTTCAACAGAAGAAAAATCTTTAAATGTTGAAGAAAATATTACTCTTGACAATGAAGAACAAATTAATAAAGAAGAAACTGTTGAAGAACCGGTAAACAATATTGACTCAACACCTGAAACAAAAGAAGAAAATATTGAAATTGTTGAGGATTACACAACAAGCGAAATTAATTCAATAGATGACTTATCAATTCTTGATGAATTAGAAAGTTTGGCAGACGAAACAGACGAGGAAGAATCTTTAACACCACCTGAAGAAAATCCTACAGAAGTTTTTGAGAATAATACTCCTGTTGAAGAAACTCCTGCAACAGAACAATTTGCTGAGGATACTCCTCAGGAAGAAGAACCTGATACTATTGTCAACAAAGAAGAGTCGCCAATAAAATCTATAGAGCCAATAGAAACACCTGCTCCTACCATTGATATTAATAATATGACTTTATCACCAATAGATAAAGAAAATATTCAACCAATGAATGAAGAAGATATTATTAAAGCTGTAGACAAATATGAAGAAAATAAAATAATAACACCTTCTTTGGAAGAAGCTGCTCCGATTTCAATGGCTGCAGCATCTATGCAGGAAGAAGAACCCAGCATAGTAGAAGAAGAACCAATTAAAAATTCTTATGAAAATAAAATGAAAGATAGCGGAGCTCTTGGTATTTTATATAAAGATGCTCAACTGGCAAATATTCAAGACACAGAAATCGCAGAAGAACCTGACGAAGTGGTTGATTACAAACCTAAAAAATCTTCCGGCAAATTAATATCTGTATTTGCAATGGTAGTTGCTATTGTTATTGCAAGTTCATTGGTTGTTATATTTATGAAAAACAGAAATAGCATTGATTCAGAAACATTGATTCAATCAAATCCTGAAAATAATTTAATTTCTCCGGAAACAGATAATTCAGGGATACTGTTAAATGACATCGAACCTGCAATTCCAACTGATGCTACTGATATGTCTCCATCAGCACCTGCGCCTGTAGCTAAAGCTCCTGAAAATCCAAAAATTCAAGTTCCGGCTAAACCTACGGTAACACAAGCTACAAATATGCCTAAAAAACCACTTAATGCAAACAAAACAATTACTTTAAAGAAAATTTCTTGGGAAGTTCCAAGTTACCTTTCTTATAGCGAAAAGATTAAGAAATATTTACAATCTGCCGGAAAGAGTATAAAACTAACACTTTCGAGTGATTTATTGCTTACAAATGAATATATCTACTCTAATCAGGTAAAAGTTAGTATAACGCTTGAAAAGAACGGCAAAATAACTGATGCTAAGATAGTAAAATCAAGCGGTTCAAAACAAGTTGATAATATTGTGTTACAAACTGTTAAAGAAACACTTAATGTCGTAAAACCGCCTAGAGGAGAGGTTCCGACACCTAATTATAAATTAGGACTTATAATTTATTTATAATTGTGTTATACTGTCATAAGCTAGGGGAATATGGCAGTGGAATTAGCTCAAGATAAAATAAATTTAATCGAAAAACTTATAAAAACAAACCGAAAATTTGTTAACAATGAGGACTTATATGATGATTTTTTCAATGAAACATGTAAGCGTTCGTTGCCAATTATTAGTATGATTTCTTCGGATGCAACCTTGGAAGTATACTTGAAAAAGGTTGCAACAACAAGTATATTGAATGTTTTAAAAAATTCAGGCAGACTTAGAAGAACTCATGAAAGCTATGTTGCTGTTAAAGAAGTATCACTAAATGATAACCCTAAATCATACTCAAACACATATGCAGAAATTAAAATCGAATATGAGCCTGTTAATTTTGAGGATGGGCCGGAAGATTTAGCTATTAAAAATGAAGCTCTTAGGCTTGTAATAGATTCTCTTCACAAAATTAATGATGAAGACCCTGAAAAGCAATATCTTGAATTGTACACTTTAAGATATAAAGAAGGTATGACTCAAATAGAAATTGCTGAAGAAATGGGTTTATCTCAATCAGAGGTTTCAAAAAGATTATTTAAATTAATGCAAAAGATTAGGGATTCATTTAACAGATAGTTGGGAAAATTATTATGAAGTGTCCAACATGTAAAAATACTATACCGGACAATTCACTAAGATGTCCTCATTGCAAGACAAGAACAGGGTTAATTTGTAAGAATTGTCACACAGTCAACACTATCTTCGACGTTGTTTGTCAAAAATGCGGCGAAGAAATTTTGCGGCTATGTCCGGAATGCAGCAGTATAAATTTTCCTAATGCTAAAATTTGCAGAAAATGCGGCTACGAATTTGAACCGGAATTTAAAATGCAAAGATTAATCCCTAAAAAAGAGGCTACTAATGCAGTTAATCCAAAAGCATTGTCACAAAAAGAAGCTGAAGAAAAATTAGTAGAAGCCTTATTGGCGGAAGACAAAAAAATAATTTCATTGAGCGGCACAAGAGGTGTTGGAAAAAGTCATGTACTTGCAAAGGTTATAAAAAAATTTACCGATAAACCGTATGTATGGTTTTACGGCAAATGTACCCCTATAACTCAACTTACTCCTGGTGGGCTTGTTCAGGATATGATTTTTAATCTTTATAATTTGCCTAATTTTTGTTTGAACAGTCTTGAATTTAGAAAAGAAGCAATAAAATTATTTAGAAATAAATTTCCTTATTTAAACAATGAAGAAATAGATTATTTCCTAAACTTTTTATATCCTGCAAATTTTGGATTATTTGAAAATATTTCAAAACAAAAAAATAAAACTTTTGAACTTTTAAACAAAATTTTTGATAACATTACATTATATACAAAATTTGTTATTGTTGCAGACAATTTTGATTCTGTAGACGGTTTATCTTATGAATTTTTACTAAACTACATAAAAAAAGAATCCGTTTTTAAAGATTTAAAACTACTTTTAGTGTATTCAAATACTAAACCTGCAATGGGGTATTTCAATATTTCAGATAATCCTGATATTTTTTATGATATGCATTTAATACCTCTTAATCGCTCTGAAATGTTTGAGGTTTTAAATAACAGAGAAGCGAAAACAACAGAATTTCCTGAAATAAATGAAGTAGAGAGAGAATTAATATTTGCCCAAAGTAAAGGAAATTGCTCATATATTGAACAAGCATTGGGATTAAGATTAGATTCTCAAATAGCAGATTATCAATTTGAACTTCCTGAAACATATGAAGAAGTTGTTGCCAAAAGAATAGAATTGCTGCAATTATTAAATAAAGATGCATATGATTTTATAACTTCTTGTGCAATTTTAGGGGATAAAATAAACCTTAATCTTGTTAAACAAATTTTTGGATATGAAGACAAATCTTTTGACGACATAATAACTTATTTAAAAAAGATGAATTTCATTGCGCCATTAAATGAAATTTTCTGTCAATTTAAAGATTTATTATTATGGGAAACTATAGTTGAATCAGCAAAAAGC
>Ga0256405_10006201_pt1 | contig 19468 bp, 15 predicted proteins | sample RumenRJG_02DNA_FD_189096 | JGI IMG/M metagenome (GOLD analysis project Ga0256405, IMG submission 189096) | Bovine rumen microbial communities from Lethbridge, Alberta, Canada - RJG_02 | ecosystem: Host-associated > Mammals > Digestive system > Stomach > Rumen | place: Canada: Alberta... | reverse complement strand
TCAAACACATCCTTCATCTCGTTGATGCGATCAGTGTCTTTCGCATAACGGCTTTCTTTGGGTTCTTTCACCATACTTTTTCAAACTTTTGGTGTCAACCTTATTTAAAATAAGACAAAAGAACCAGAAACTCGTCCTTATCAATCAATAACCCACCCTTGTGAAAATCGCAGACAATATCACTGCGACTGGCGAAGCTGTATGAGGGTGAAATCGAAGCGGAGACCGCCTTGAGGGTTGTTGCTGACAGAGATTTGACCACCATGAAGCAGGACGGCATTCTTGACAATGGCAAGACCCAGTCCTGTGCCTCCTATCTGACGGCTGCGACTCTTGTCAATACGGTAGAAACGCTCGAAGAGACGGGGCAGATGCACGGGTGCAACACCTGCACCATTGTCGCTGAAAACGAAGTGCCAACCCTTTTCTTCTTGTTTGGCCGAGAGCATGATAGTGGTGCCTGGACCGGCATAGTTGATGGCATTATCAGTGAGATTGCGGAAAATACTGTAAAGCAATTGCCAGTTGCCCTGTATGCAAATGTCCTGAGGCAGGCAGTTCTTGAAGGTCATTTGTTTCTTGGCAAGCATCTGTTCCGACTCCAACGTGATATCTGCTACCAGCACCGAGATGTCAACGCGTTCGCGTTGTAATACCTCTGGGGCATAGTCAATCTTGTTAAGTGTTGAGATGTCTTGCAGAAGAGCAGACAGGCGGCGAGCCTGAGCATTGGTTCGGACAATGAATTGTTCGCGAGTCTGTTGGTCAATATCGGGATTGTCGAGAATGGTGTCCGTGTAACCCAAGATGCTGGCAACAGGTGTCTTCAGTTCATGGGCAATGTTTTGTGTGAGTTCGCGCCGCATTTGATTCTGCTTCATCTGTTGCTCGCGGGAGATGCGCTCGTCCATTCGTCTGGCATAGCGCAGCAATAGCCATCCCAGTCCTGCCATCACCAGAAGCGAGAAGAGCAACAGGTGCCAGTCGCTGGTTTCGCCCAGTGGTATGTTGTTCTTGCGGTCATAGTCTTCGAAAATGATAAAGAATGTAGCGTAGATGGCAACGATCACCATGACGCTGACCCACATCTTTTGTCCTTCCGTCCAGTTTTTCATTTCCTCTCGTAATCTATGAAATAGTAGCCATAGCCATGTCGGGCTACAATGCAGGAAGCATAGTTTCCCAGTTTCTTACGCAGTCGGGTGATGTTGACATCCACCGTACGGTCTGATACAACCACGTCTTTGGGCCATACCAATTCCAATAATTGCTGACGGGTGAACAGTTGTCCGCGATGGCGCATCAGCAAATCCAGCAGTTCGAACTCTGTCTTTGTCAGGGTGATGGCCTCACCGTCGATGGAGGCATTCTTCGTAGCATGGTCAATGGTTAGTCCCATGTACTTCAGAATATCATCTGTCGCGTTTGAAAGAGGCTGGCTTCTGTTGAGCACCGCCTTCACACGCGCCATTACTTCACGGATAGAGAAGGGTTTCGTGATGTAGTCGTCGGCTCCAAGTCCGAAGCCCTGCAGGGTGTCGTGTTCTGTATCTTTTGCTGTCAGGAAGATGATGGGGATTCTGGCAGTCTTTGGGTCAACCTTCATCTGCTCTGCCATTTCAAAGCCCGAAATTCCAGGCATCATCACATCAAGCAGCAACAGGTCTGCCCATGCCAGATGTTTCAAAGCTTCTTCGGCAGAATAGGCAGCTTTGGCATCATAGCCCGAAACCTTCAGATTGAACAACAGGATGTCACACAAATCCTGTTCATCGTCCACTACTAAGATACGTTTTTGTCTCATACTGCTTGCAAAGATACAAATAATTGTCGAAAAAACATCATGTTAGAGCCCAAATCTTGCTTGAACCACATTCACCACGTAGTCGCCCAACTTTTCGCACTCATTGATGAAGTCGGAGAATATAGTACCAATGGAGTAGTCGTACTCCCTATCATTGACGGCTTGGATGTTTTCGTCCTTCAGTCGCTGACGCATCTGGTTGATGTCGTTCTCTATCCGGTAGGTGTCGCGAATGTCATATTCTTTGGCGTGTCCGCTCATCACGATATTCATCTGTGTCAGCGCATCGTCTGCCAACGCCATCATCACATGCACCTTATTGTATAGTTCTGGGGTGAAGTCATGGCCCGACTCCAGACGTCTGTTCAGGGTGCGTGCCATGTTATAGCAGGCATCGCCAATAGATTCGAGCTCGCTGATTTCGCGCATCATCTGGCGAACCTTCGTCTTGGTAATGTCACTCAGATGGTTGTCGCTCACCTGTTCCAGGAAACGGGCAATCTCTATTTCTATCTTGTCGGTGATATCCTCCTGATGGGCTATCTGACTGAATAGCTTATGAAACTTCTCTTCGTCCTTTTCATCCGTCAGTTGGCGCACCATACCGAACATCTGCTGGACACGCTGTGCAAAATGTCCTGTTTCCTTCTGAGCCTGAAGGACGGAAATTTCAGGTGTCTGAACCAGATTAGCCTGAATGTAGCGCAACTTGAATTCCTCTTGTTCGACTTTTTCCTGTTCTGGCATTAACCAGCAGACTACTCGCTCAATCTGTGGAATGAATCCAAGCAGGATGGCTGTGTTCGTCACATTAAAGCAGGTGTGGAAGGTAGCCAGTACAATAGGCAACAGCGCTGCCTGACCGCCCTGTGTGGGGTCGTAGCCTACCAATCTGCAAACCATATTGACAAAAGGATAGAATACGCATAGCACCCAGATAACGCCAAACACATTGAACAGCAAGTGGGCCAGGGCCGCACGGCGAGCCTGTGTGTTAGCACCCAGTGCTGCGAGGTTGGCAGTAGCCGTTGTACCGATATTTTCACCCATTACCAACGCAATACCCAAGTAGATGGGCAGCACTCCTGTGGAGCAGAGCAGAATGGTAATAGCCATCACCGCTGCTGACGATTGTACGATACAGGTAATGACAGTTCCGATAGCCAGGAAAGCCAGTATCGTCCAATAACTGCCTGTATCGAAAGAAGCGAAGAAATCGACTACAGCCTGATTATGAGCTAAATCCAGTTCCTTGCCCGCCGTACTCAGCATGACCAGCGAGAGAAACATAAAGGCAATACCAAACAGGAAATCTCCTAAGAAGCGGTGTTGCTTTTTGTAAATCAATATCATACCTACAAAGAAGGCAGGGAATACGATGTTGGTAAGATCTACGTTATAGCCCAACGACATAATCCATGCAGTGAGTGTGGTACCGATATTGGCGCCCATAATCACAGAAATGGCCTGCCCAAGAGTGAGCAGGCCTGCAGAGACGAATGATACGGTCATCACAGTAGTAGCTGACGATGACTGTACGGCGCTTGTAATAAAAGTTCCAGTCAACATTCCTGTCAGTCGGTTGGTCGTCATACGGGCCAGAATGTGACGGAGTTGTGGACCTGCCATTTTCTGCAGGGCATCACTCATCATTTTCATGCCATAAATCAGCAAGCCGAGTGCGCCTAACAACTTCAGTCCTATCATGAAATAATTTTGTGTCATCTTCCTTTTTTTACGCAAAATTAAGTAGATTAGGTTGATGTTGCAAACAAAAACAATTACAATACAATTACATGTATGAAGTGTAACTGTATTGTAATTGTATTGTAACTTTGGAAGAGGTTCTTATCTCACAAATCCACTGCCGCCTTCAGTATTTCGCTGAGGGTGGGATGGATGTGAATCATGTCGCCAAGCTCGGAGAGGGTAGTGTCCTTGCACATCAGTACGCTGACTTCCTGTATGATGTCGGCAGCATGAGCACCGTAGGCATGACAACCCAGAATGCGCTCTTGTCGGTCGGCATAGAGTTTCAGCATACCCTCAGTCTCGTTCATGGCTTGTGCCTTGCCGTTGGCTCGCCAGAATGATTTCTTGCAGACGTAGTCAATGCCGTCAGCCTTCAGTTGGTCTTCCGAAGGACCTACGCATGCAGCCTCGGGTTCTGTGAAGATGGCTGCCGGCATGATGTCGAAGCGGATGCCGTCAGCCTTGCCTAAGATATGGTTGACGGCACGGATGGCCTGCATCTCTGCAGCGTGCGCCAACATCTGGCGACCGTTAACATCGCCGATGGCGTAGAGGGTTGAGGGTTGAGAGTTGAGTGTTGAGTGTTGAAAGTTGTCGTTCGTTGGAATGTTGCCCTTAGCATCGAGGGTGATGCCGGCAGCTTCCAGATTCAGTCCTTCAGTATTGGCTTTACGGCCTGTTGCCATCAGGATGACGTCTGCATCAATGTCTGCCAGCGACTGTACGGCGGTCTTCATCTGGAACTTAATACCTCGTTTCTCCAATAGCTTACGCAAGCGTTTGGCAATATCGCTATCCAACATGGGCAGGCATTCCTTGAGATATTCGATGACCGTTACCTCGGAGCCAAAGCGCTGGAAAACGCTGGCGAACTCCATGCCGATGACACCGGCACCGATGATAGCCAGTCGCTTGGGCAACTGCCTCATCTGAAGCAGTTCGGTGGAAGTGACAACCCGCGTGTCGTTGATGTCAGGCAGGGGCAGCATCTTGGCACTGCTGCCTGTAGCGATGATGATGTGCTTTGCGGTGATACAATCGCCGCATACGCAAACCGTTTGCGCATCCAGAAAGGAGGCGGAGCCACGGACAAGGGTGATATGGGGAGCAGCGAGAATCTGCTCCACGCCACTGCGCAGAAGACTGACTACCTGCTGTTGGCGCTCAACGGCTTCCTCGAAAGTGGCAGCATGGACATAGGTCTTGGTGGGAATGCACCCACGGTTCAGGCAGGTGCCTCCCACTTCGTCCTGTTCTATGATAACCACCTGCAAGCCCTGCTTGGCTGCATATTCTGCTGCCCGATATCCGCCAGGACCGGCACCTATGATGATAAGATCAGTATTCATTCTGGCTGTTGGCTTTTAGCTTTTAGCAATTGACAATAGGTCACTATAGGATGCTTGGCAGCCAGCACATCATCCACTCTGCCGATGGGCGTGTTGTGGGGTGCCGACTTCACGAGGTCGGGATTTACCTTGGCTTCCTCCGCTATCTGGCGCATCACACTGATAAAACCGTCGATGGTGTCTTTTGACTCATTCTCGGTGGGTTCTATCATCAGCGATTCGTGGAACAACAGCGGGAAATAGATGGTGGGTGCATGATAGCCATAGTCGAGCAGTCGTTTGGCCACATCCATGGTGGTGACGCCTGTCGATTTGTCCTTCAGTCCGTCGAATACAAATTCATGTTTGCACAAACCCTCAATAGGCAACTCGTAAACATCCTTCAGGCACTCCTTGATATAATTGGCATTAAGCGTAGCCAACGGTCCCACCTCTTTTATATGTTCTCGACCTAATGAAAGGATATACGCATAGGCGCGCATCACGACGGCGAAGTTACCGCTGGAGTATGGACTGACGTAAGGCAGGAAGGGCTCCAAACCTTTGCGCACTCCTACAGGACCGCTGCCGGGACCACCTCCGCCATGAGGTGTGGAGAATGTCTTGTGAAGGTTGATATGCATCACATCGAAACCCATATCGCCAGGGCGGCAAGCACCTAACATCGGGTTGAGGTTGGCGCCATCGTAATACATCAGTCCACCGCAGTCATGTATCATCTTGGCAATGCGAGGAATGTCGCGTTCGAAGAGTCCCAAGGTGTTGGGGTTCGTCATCATCATGGCTGCGATGTTTGGACCTTCTTGATTTACCAGATTCTCCAGATCTTCCAGATCGACTAACCCATTCTTTGTACTTTTCACTTCCAGAATTTCAAGACCGCAGACCGCTGCTGAAGCAGGATTCGTGCCGTGTGCTGAATCAGGCACAATAACCTTCGTGCGAGCCTCATCGCCACGCGACTGGTGATAGCCACGGATGACCATCAATCCCGTCAGCTCACCATGAGCACCGGCAAAGGGCTTCAAGGTGAAATCTGCTAATCCTGTCAGTTCGCATAGGGCTTTCTTCAGCAAAGTGCTGACAGCCTGGGCACCAGTTGTTGTATCCTTGGGTTGTAAGGGGTGCAGATTGGCAAACTGAGGTAGGGCAGCCATCTCCTCATTGATTTTCGGATTGTACTTCATGGTGCAAGAGCCCAAGGGATAGAAACCATTATCAACACCGAAATTGTTGGCAGAGAGATTGGTATAGTGGCGCACCACTGTCATCTCATCACATTCCGGCAGTTGGGCAGCCTCTTGGCGTTGCATATCAGCAGGGATATTATAGTTGCCAAAACGATTCTTGGGCAGGGAATATCCTTTGCGTCCAGTCTTCGACAGTTCGAAGATAAGATTTCCGTATAGTCGATTATTCATAGTTGATGCATTTAATGAAGTGGTCGATTTCCTCTTTGGTACGCTTCTCCGTGACAGCAATCATCAGTTGATCATCTGCTATTTTGATTCCTCCGAAGATGCCTTCTGACTGTAGGCGTTCCAACAATTTGTCAAGATGGCCTTTATAACGTACAACAAACTCGTTGAAGAAGGGTTGGTCATAAACTAACTCGAATTGACCGGTAGCCAACAGATGGTCGCAGAGATAATGAGCTCCCGCATACGACAGTTGCGCCGCCTCGCGCAGTCCTTCCCTACCCATCAGCGACATATAGATGGTGACAAAGAGAGCCATCAGACTCTGGTTTGAACAGATATTCGAGGTGGCTTTCTGTCGGCGGATATGTTGCTCACGGGCCTGCAATGTCAGCACAAAGGCGCGCTGGTCGCGGCTATCCTTTGTCATGCCTACGATACGGCCCGGCATTTTGCGAATGAGTTTCTCCGTGCAGCACATATAGCCCACGTATGGACCGCCAAACTGCATGGGAATACCCAGTGACTGTCCGTCACCTACCGCAATATCGGCGCCCCATTCGCCTGGCGTCTTTAGAATAGCCAAATCAGCAGCTACACTATCCATCATGAAAAGTCCTTTCTGTTCGTGGATAGCATCCGCAAATCCTGTGTAGTCCTCCACGATGCCATAGTAGTTGGGTTGTTGAACGAGCACACCAGCCACTTGATGCTCATGTAGGGAAAGTAAGGATTTTAGATGGGATAGGGAGGTGACGCCATCCTGTTGAGGAATCATCTCCAATTGGATGCCATGAAAGTGCGCATAGGTCTCAATCACCTTCAATGTCTTAGGGTCGATGGTCTCACTGATGAGGACCATATTCTGCTTCTTGCCAGCAGCAACAGCCATCATCACAGCCTCAGCAGCAGCTGTAGAACCATCGTACATTGAGGCATTTGAAATGTCCATCCCTGTCAGTTCTGCCATCATTGACTGATACTCAAAAATATAATGGAGTGTTCCTTGAGAGATTTCTGCCTGATAAGGGGTGTAACTTGTCAGGAACTCGGAACGGCTGAGCAGTTGGGGAATAACGGCTGGCATATAATGGTCATAGACACCGGCACCGCCAAAGCAAATCAGTTGCTGATTCTGTGCCCCCAGCTTCTCGAATAACTGGCGCACCTCAATCTCACTCATCTGCTCAGGCAATTGATAATCACCATGAAAACGAATCTCATCAGGAATCTCTGCATAGAGGTCGTTGAGGCTCTTGACCCCAACTTTCTCCATCATCGCCTGAAGATCGTCTTCGGTGTGAGGGAAGTATTTAAACATCATCAAAATATCGTTATGTCGAAAATATTATTTCTCGCAGAAGGCAGCATAAGCCTTGGCATCCATCAGATTGTCGAGCTCAGACTTGTCGCTGATTTCAACCTTGATAATCCAGTTAGCGAAAGCATCCTGATTCACCAGCTCCGGCTGATCGTCGAGGGCTTCATTCACTTCCACAATAGTACCACTGACTGGCGACATCAAATCGCTGGCAGCTTTGACACTCTCAACGGCACCAAATTCTTCGCCTGCCGTTACCTCATCATCTACCTCAGGAAGGTCAACGTAAACAACATTGCCCAAAGCATTCTGCGCATAGTCGGTGATACCGATATAGCCGAAATTACCTTCCACTCTAACATACTCATGCGACTCGCTGTAATAGAGTCCTTCAATTACTTTTGCCATAATATTCTTTTGGTTTTTAGTTATTTATTTCTTGTAATGTTTGTCGTAGAAACGTTTTTTGCAGACCGTTCCAGGGAACGTCTTCTTGCGAATCTGGATTTCCACCTCAGTGCCCAGAGCTGCATACTGACTGTCAATCAATGCCATACAGACACTCTTGTCGGTGGAGATGGTGTGATAGCCGGTAGTCACTTCGCCAATCACGTTGCCATCCTTCAGCACCGCATAGCCGTGGCGGGGAATAGCCTTGTCGTGCAGTTCAATACCCACCAGTTTCTTGTCAACACCTTCAGCTTTCTGGCGTGCAAGCGCTTCTTTGCCGATGAACTCCGCCTTGTCGAGCTTGACGAAGATGCCTAAGCCTGCCATGATAGGTGATATATTCTCTGATAGTTCGTCACCATAAAGCGGTAGGCCCACTTCAAAGCGCAAAGTGTCTCGACACCCCAGTCCACAGGGTTTGACACCTGCTGTCATTAACTGATCCCAATAGCGGCATATGGCATCAGCTCCTGCATAGATTTCAAAACCATCCTCTCCCGTGTAGCCGGTTCGCGATACTATCATGTCATCCATGCATTTGAAAGTATAGAAGGTTAGTTCCTTGCATGGAATACGCAGAACTTCCTCCATCACTTTTTCTGCTTCCGGTCCTTGAATTGCCAGTTCACCGTATTGGTCGCTTTGGTGATTCAGTGTGATGTCAAAACCTTTGGCTTGCTGTTGTATCCATTCCCAGTCCTTATCAATATTGGCAGCATTGATAACCAGGAAGAAACGGTCGGCTGCCATCTTATAAACCAGCAGGTCATCGACGACACCACCATGCTCATAACACATCATGCCATAGACGATTTTTCCTTCAGGGATATTACTTACGTCATTGGTGAAGATGTGGTTGACATAGCGTTCAGCCTCCTTACCGCTGACGAGTACCTCTCCCATGTGGCTCACGTCGAAAACACCACAGTGCTGGCGCACGGCATTGTGTTCATCAACAATATTGGTGTATTGAATAGGCATGTCGAAACCGCCAAAAGGAGAAATTAATGCTCCAAGCGCTACATGCTTGTCATAGAGACAGGTTTGTTTGTTGTCCATAGTTGTTTTTTAATCAGTTAGTAATAATATAAAGTCAACTTTCAATAAGTTCATAATAATATCGTCAATGCGGTCAGGCAGAATACGGCTGATGGCCCCAGCTTCCAGCGGTACGCCCTTCAGCTTGTTGAGCAATCCGTTATCCAAATCGCCTATTAGGAAGAAGTCGCCCATCAGATTGACACTCTTGATGATGCCATTCTTCAGTTCGATGCGTGCCTCAAATTCGCCGACACCTTCTATGCGGCGTTTCTTGATGAGGGTGTAACGGGGATTCTTGCCGTAGATGAACTCGTCCGACAGATATTCTTGTTCCATTACTTCTATCTGCTTGATATCTTCCTTGCTAAGCATATAGTCTTCCTCACAGAGATGGTCATGTACGAAAGCCATGAACTCAGGCAACGTGAGTTTGACGTGATTCTTCAGAAAATCTACACGCTGGTGGATGCTCTTCACCCCTTTCGAGATGAGTTTTGTGTCAGGTGGGGTGATTGCTCCTGCCATGTTGAGCATGTCTGTATCAAAGAGCATGGTGCCATGAACGATGCTGTGACCGACTATCTTATAGAACGCATTTCCAGATACTTTCTTGTTGCCGACCATCACGTCGTTACGACCTGATGGCGAAGCGTCAACACCCATTCGTTGAAGGGTGTTGACCACCATATTAATATATCGGTTAAAGGTGAAACCTACCTGTTCTTCCGTCGTGATGTATGAGAACATCACATTATTCATGTCGGCATACACACATCCGCCCCCACTTTTACGCCGATAGGTTTGGATATGGTGTTTCCGACAGAATTCCAGATTGACCTCGTTTTCTATCAATTGATTGCGGCCGAAGATTACACTCGGCTCTACCTGCCACATGAAAAAACAGTCGTCCGCCTTCACGTTTTTGGCGACAAACTCCTCCATAGCAAGATAAAAGGAGAGTCGGCGAACCTGCTTGTCTGGCAGTGCAATGTATAGCATAGATGATCAATTGTAGGTTGCTTGTTGTTTATTTCTTATCGTAGGCATGCAGCGGATAGTCGGTCGTAAAGTGTAGTCCACGACACTCCTTGCGCTCCAACGCCCAACGAGTAATCAGATAACCGACGTTAATCATATTACGGAGTTCACAGATGTCGCGACTGGCCTTCACGCGCTTAAACAGTCGCTCGGTCTCCTCATAGAGCATGTCGAGACGGTCCCACGCACGATGCAGACGGAGGTCGCTACGCACAATGCCCACATAGTTGGACATAATCTGCGTCACTTCCTTCACCGACTGGGTGATGAGCACCTTCTCCTCATTAGTCATGGTTCCCTCGTCATTCCATTCCGGCACCTCCATATTAAAGTCGTATTCATCAACATGCTGTAAGGAGTGCTTGGCAGCAGCATCAGCATAAACCACAGCCTCTATCAGCGAGTTGGATGCCAGACGGTTGCCACCATGCAATCCTGTGCAAGAACATTCGCCCAAAGCATAAAGGCGTTCGATGCTTGACTGACCGTTCAAATCTACCTTGATACCACCGCACATATAGTGGGCTGCAGGACGGACAGGGATGTAGTCCTTGGTAATATCAATGCCTATAGACAGACATTTCTGATAGATATTGGGGAAATGGTGGCGTGTTTCCTCTGCAGGCTTGTGGGTCACATCCAGACAGACATGGTCAATACCATGAATCTTCATCTCCTTATCAATAGCGCGAGCCACGATGTCGCGTGGAGCCAAAGAGAGACGCTCGTCGTATTTCTCCATGAAGGTCTCGCCATTGGGTAATTTCAGAATACCGCCATAACCACGCATAGCCTCGGTGATAAGGTAGGCAGGATGCGTCTCGTTGGGATTATGAAGAACAGTGGGGTGGAACTGTACGAACTCCATATCTGCCACTGTACCCTTAGCACGATATACCATAGCGATACCATCGCCCGTAGCAATCACAGGATTGGAGGTAGTGAGATAAACGGCACCGCAACCACCCGTACACATCACTGTTACTTTGGCGAGATAGGTATCAACCTTCGGTTTCTTCGGATTCAGAACGTAAGCGCCATAGCACTGGATGTGTGGTGAACGGCGAGTAATACGGACACCCAGATGGTGCTGGGTGATGATTTCTACTGCAAAGTGATTCTCCTTCACTTCGATATTCGGATTGTTGCGTACAGCCTCCATCAGTCCGCGCTGAATCTCGGCTCCCGTATCATCGGCATGGTGAAGAATACGGAATTCGGAATGTCCTCCCTCACGATGCAGGTCAAACTGTCCGTCGTCCTTCTTGTCGAAATTAACACCCCAATTCACCAGTTCCTCTATTTGACTGGGAGCATTGCGTACCACTTGCTCTACAGCCTTGCGGTCGCTGATATAGTCGCCGGCAATAATGGTATCGGCAATGTGCTTGTCGAAAGTGTCCACCTTCAGGTTGGTCACACTTGCCACACCACCTTGTGCAAAAAAAGTATTAGCCTCATCGAGTGTTGTCTTACAGATGATGCAAACCTTACCCTTGTTAGATCGGGCTATCTTCAAGGCGTAACTCATACCAGCTACACCAGCACCAATCACTAAAAAATCGTATTTGTAAACCATAGTAGTAGTAAATAATGCTGCAAAGATAATCATTTTAAATAAAAAAACATTATCTTTGCACAAAATTATGGAAAGACTTAAGATTTTATTTTTATTTTTAGCTTTTTCCGTTGGCATGTGTGCCCAAACGGAAGAAACAGATACTTTCTGTGTTGATACCGTTGAAGTATTGCCTTGGCCGCAGAATATCCAGTATCGGCTCGATTCGCTCTCACAGTTGAAGATGTTTGAGACATCCATGCTGGGTATGGTGGTTTACGACCTTACCGCTGATTCTATATTATATAAGGTGAATGAGCGCCAAGCCATGCGTCCTGCCTCGACCATGAAACTCGTTACGGCTATTGCGGCACTCGACCGTCTGGGCGGTTCCTATCAGTTTCGCACCCGCCTTTATTATACGGGAGAGGTCCAGGACAGTACACTCTATGGTGACTTGTATTGTGTAGGAGGTTTCGACCCCGCTTTCGATAGTGATGATATGCGTGCCTTTGTGAAGAGCATCCAACGCTTAGGAGTTGACACCATACGAGGACGCATCGTAGCAGACACATCATTTAAGGATGCTGATCTGTTGGGCGAGGGCTGGTGTTGGGATGACGACAATCCCAAGATAGCACCATTGTCTTTAGGGCGTGATATCGAATTTCTTAAACGCTTGGTTGAATGTCTCTATGAGAGTGACATCGTTTTGGATATTCGTCTGTCGGATGGTCGTGTACCTGATGATGCCGTTATCTTGTGTTGTCGCACGCATACCATCGACCAGATTCTGGACCGCATGATGAAGATGAGCGACAATTTCTATGCTGAAGCCATGTTCTATCAGTTAGGAGCAGCTATCGGGCAGCGACCTGCTAAAGCAAAAGATGCAGCGGGGGTTATCAAACAACTGATCCAGAAGGTGGGCAATGGAAAGAATCCTTATCGGATAGCCGACGGCAGTGGCCTGTCATTATATAATTATGTGACGCCAGAGTTGGAGATGCGCCTGTTGCGTTATGCTTATCGCAATTCCTCCATCTACAGCCACCTGTTGCCTTCGCTCCCCATTGCTGGTAGAGACGGCACGCTCAAAACTCGAATGAAGAACTCTTTCGCCGAGGAAAATGTGAAGGCAAAGACGGGTACGGTGACGGGTGTTTCGGCTTTGGCTGGCTATTGCACTGCTGCCAATGGGCATCAGTTATGTTTTTCGATTATTAACCAAGGCATCATGAAATCAGATACTGGCCGTAATTTCCAAGATAAGGTTTGTAATGCCCTTTGTGCTCCATAAAATATGAAAGAGATAAAAGAAACAGTTGAGCAATTGCTCATGCAGGCAGGTATGTCCATAGACACTGCCTCCGTAACGCGTCATGTTGTGTTAGTTATAGGTACCATTCTCTTGGCTTGGTTCGTAGGGTGGTTGTTTAAGTTGCTGATACCATGGGTCGAAAAACTGACTCGCAAGACACCAACCAAGTGGGACGAGATGTTGCTGAATGCAAAGGTGCTCCGTGCTGCCTGCCAGATTGTGCCTGCCATAGTGGTGTGGATATTACTGCCTTCTGTTTTTGAGGAATATCCTGCTGCACACGAAGTGTTGGCTCGCCTGACGGCTATCTATATCACCGTCATGAGTGTACGGCTGGTCAGCAAGATGATTGACTCGCTGAAACAGCTGGACAATGGAACACGTACAGCCAGGCAACAATATATGTACACAATTTGTGGCGTGTTGAAAGTCATCATGTATTTCGTTGCCACCATTATTGTTATTGCCATTATCATTAATAAAGACCCCTCCACATTACTTGCTGGATTAGGTGCCGCATCCGCTATTTTGATGTTGGCTTTTCAGGATACCATCAAGGGATTGGTGGCTGGTATTCGGCTGACGTCTAATGATATGGTGCGCGTGGGCGACCGTATTACCGTATCTTCGGCTGGTGCTGATGGTTTTGTGGAAGAAATTACCTTGACCACGGTGAAGGTGCGTAATTTCGATAATACGATTATTACCGTTACTCCTCAGACACTGGTTGATGGCTCGTTCCAGAACTGGAAAGGAATGGCTGAGAATGCCGGGCGCCGCGCTATCAGAAAGTTTTATGTCGATTTCCGTTCACTGACGCTTGACGAGGAGGGCGTTCCTAATCTGACCCGCTACCGTGAGCATATGGAGCAATGGCTCTCGCAGCATGAAAAGGTGCTCGGCGATAAGCCTGTTTTAGTGCATCAACTGGACGCAACGCCAACAGGGCTGCCAGTTGAGTTTATGTTCTGGTTGAAAGACCAGGCTGTTATCCCCTATGAGCATGGTATTTCTGAAATCATGGAGTATGCCTACGCTGAGGCTGCTGTCTTTGGACTGCGTGTTTATCAGCAATTTCCTGAGCAATAATGCTCGAAAGCCTCGCGATAAGCGTCTGTCACGCGAATAATCTCATCTCCGATATAGACGCACAAGTTTCGGTCAACCGTTTTTATCTTGTCCAGTCGGACAATATAGGAACGGTTGATGCGCATAAAGGCATCAGCGGGCAAGGTGTCCTCAACGGCTTTCATGGTCATGTGCGTTGTCAGAGGTCGCGCTTCGCCTTCTACGTGGAAGCGCACGTAGTCTTTCATTCCTTCCACATAAAGGATGCTGTCGAAGTTTACCTGTCTTAATTCTCCGTCCACACGGATAAACATGGTCTTCTTATGCGCAGGCTCTGCCACTTGCGCTTTCGCTTCTAAACTCATGAGGCGTTCAACCTTCTCAACGGCAGCAATGAACTTGTTATAGCGGATGGGTTTCAGCAGGAAATCGACGGCGTTTACTTCATAACTCTCAAAAGCGTATTCCTTGAAAGCAGTCGTAAAGATAAGTCTTGTTCCCTCGGGCAACATACGGGAAAGTTCCATACCATTGAGATCAGGCATCTGGATGTCCATAAAAGCTAGATTGACGGGATGCTCCCTCAACCACGTGAGAGCTTCTACGGAATCAGTGAATGACCGTTCCAACTGCAGTTGGGGCGTCCTGTTGACAAACGATTCCATGAGTTTTACTGCCAAAGGCTCGTCATCTACAATGATACAGGTAATAGGGTTCATAGCTGAATAGTGATTTTAACGTGATAGATATTGTTTTCCAACGACTGTTCCCAAGAGTATCTGTCGTGATAGATGAGTTCCAGTCGTCGCTTGGTATTCTCCACACCGATGCCCGACCCGCTACGGTTCTGGTCGTCCTTGGGGTAATTGGTGTTGTCACAGACAAAAGTCAATTGTCTCTCGTCTGTAGTCAGCGAAATATTGATTTGCGACTCGCGCCCGCTGCTCACACCATGCTTGAAGGCATTCTCGATGAGCGAAATGAAGAGCAAGGGGGCGATTTCGAGTTGAGCGTTGGGAGTTGAGAGTTGAGAGTTGACAGTTGTCTTCTCGTTGCAGCGTAACTTCATCAGGTCGATATAGTTCTGCATAAACTCAATTTCTCCTTTCAAGGGCACTTTCTCGTGACGCGTCTCATACATAGCATACCGCAACAGGTCGCTCAGTTGGGCAATGGAGTCCTGTGCCTGGTCGGCATCTATCTGTACAAGACTGGAAATATTGTTCAATGTATTGAACAGGAAGTGCGGGTTCAACTGGTTCTTCAGCCATTCCAGTTCTGCCTCCGTGTGTTTCTGTTTCTCTTCCTGCAACTGGCGCTTGATTTCCCTTGTCCTGACGGTATGGTGCACCAACAGTGCCAAACCAGCCAAGGCTGCATATACAAAAAGGAAGAAAGCCGTAGAGGCATAATAGCCGATGAGCATAGCCTTCTTGAGTTCCTCATGGGGCTGCATGTCCGTAATGGTCCGTGGGTCAACAGAGAAATAATGCCATGCGGTACCGCCCAGAAACAGCGCATTGAGCAGGAAGAACAGCCACCGCCTGCCACGATAGTAGCAGAGGGGTATCAGCACACAGAAATTCACGAAATAGACTCCTGCCGGCATAGCCGTAATCCGCATGGAGTAGCTCATGGCGCGATAGGTGTCAGTCCAGCTGTGTGTGCTGAAGAACGTAGTGATGGCAGGTACCATTATCAGTACCAGCCATACTACTATTTGCATTCCCAGCAACTCAAGGTCGCGTTTGGTTATTTTGACTTTCATGTTGCAAAGATACAAAATTATATTTTAATTCGAGCCACCCATCTGTGCATTATTGATGGTTTCGCCTTGACTCTGGTGTTCGATGTAGTCATTTTCTACACGTGTCTGGCGCTGCTTGAACTGCTTCTTCGTGTTACCGAAATTGTAGGCAATGGTGAACGAGAAGCTCTGGATGGGCACGTTAATCTGCATGTGATTGGTGAAGTCCTTGCCGTGAGTATAGTTCTCGATGTTCAGTTTTCCACCATTACCCAGAGGTGTCAGACCCGAGAGGGTGAGTGTCAGTTTGTCGTCGAAGAAAGTCTTCGAGATATTGGCGGTCAGCATATTGAAACCTGTGCTCCATCCCTGCAAGCTGTAACGCTTGGTGGAAGTGATGAGGTAGGCGCCCAGTTTGAAGTTGGCAGGCAATGTCTGTTGGAGTCCCACCATCGCATTGGCATGCCATCCGCTGTTCTTCAGGTCGAGTGCCTGCGAACGCATGTCGCTATAATCCACACCGCCGTTCAGGAAGAGTCGGGTGTTCTTATGAAGTAGCCAGTTGGCATAGACGTTGAGGCTCGTCACATGGTTCTTAGCTGTATTGTCGTAGGTGGTGTTCAACAGGTTGTTTCTGTCGTAGAACGAATACTGCTCGATGGCATTGTCCGTAAAGCTGTGACGCAGGTTCACATTCAGCATCAGCTTCGATGAGAAGGTGTTGAACACCAGTCCTACGCTGTGCGTTTTCTCCGTCTTCAGGTCGGGGTTACCATAGGTCAGGGCTGTGGGGTTCGAACGGTCCACGTAGGGATTCAGATAACTGATACCAGGACGCGAGATGCGCATATTGTAGGTCAGTCCGATATTCGTTGTCGGGGCAATGTTGTACGACAGGTTGGCTGAAGGCACCAGATTGCCGTAATTGGTCTTGAAATCGTCGCCATTACCCAAATGGTAGTCAACGTCCTGCCAGGTCTGTTCGTAGCGCAGACCAGCCTTGGCGCCCCATTTCCCGAACTTGCTGACAAATTCTGCGTAGCCGGCCAGAATACTGTTGTTGTAGTCGTACAGCGAACTGAGGTCTTCGCTATATACATCAGCCAGATAATACTTGGCATCCGATGTGGCCTTGCGGTGGCTGAACTTCAGACCGGCATTCAGGGTGGTGTTCTTGCTCAGCGGAGTGGTGTAGTCGGCTTGGAAGATATGGTCGGTGGTGCGCTCTTCGTTTTTCGAGAAACGATTGGTCAAATCTACCCAAGTGGCATCGTTCGACAGGATGTCAAACTTGCTGTCATTCTCATTGTTCGTGGGGGCGTAAGTCAACTGGTAGGTCAGTGTCAGACTGCTGGTGCGCTCCTTGTTGAGGAATCGCTGGTAGTCCAGACTTCCGTTGAATGATGTGCGGCTCATCTTCGTACCAGTGGTTGTGCCGTATGAATAGCCATTGCCATTCAGCATGCCTCCCATCGTGGTGGTAGAATATCCGTCGTTCTTCATATTAAAAGAGGTGATGCCAGCCGTCAGACCGATAGAACTCATCGAGTCCACTTCGTAGCTCAGATTGAGGTTGCCCATTGTGAATGGAGTCTTGGGCTTTGAGGTCGATTCCATCTTCATGGTCGAACCGTTGGCTCCCAACTGCTCGCGCTCCATCGTGGTAGAGGTGGTGCCAGGGGTTGCATGGTTATACATCACATTGGCACTGAACGACAGTTTCCCCTTCTGACCACTGACGAAACCGCTGCCCCCCCAGCTTCTGTTGCCTGCCTGGGCGCGAATGCTGCCATTATAGCCGTCCATACTGCCTCCACCCATGGTGGATGCAGCCTCTTTGTTCATCACGATGTTCAGCACACCGGCGCCTCCTTCGGCATCATACTTGGCACCAGGATTGGTGACCACCTCAATGCTCTTCACCATCGAGGCAGGCATGGCCTTGAATACCTGACTGGGAGCCGACGACATCATCATGTTGGGCTTGCCGTCAACATACACCTTGAACGAGCTGGAACCATTCACAGAGATGTTATCCTCGCCGTCCACCGTCACCATAGGCACCTTGCGCAGCATGTCCAATACGGTTGATGCCTTCGAATCGTTATCCTCCTGTACATTATATGACATCTTGTCAACCTCCATCTTCACCAGAGGCTTCTGGGCAATAATCTCCACACCCTTTAGCATCTGGGCATCCTCGCTGATCAGAATAGTACCGAGGTCGATGGTCTGTTCCTTGCCCAGCGTAATCTGACGGATAGCATCGTGCTTGCCCACGCTGCTGAGTTGTACGATGTACTTACCACTGCCGTTGACTTCCTGGCGGAAACGGCCTTCCAAGTCGGTCAGTCCCATAGCAGCCGGCTTCTGTTGTTTGCCAACCTTGAAGATGCGTACTGTGGCGTATGGTTCAGCCTCCTGAAGGGTAGAGTCAACCAGCACACCAGTGATAACCGTTTTCTGAGCCATTGCCAGCATTGCAATGCAACTCATCATGATGGTGAAAATAACTTTTTTCATAATTCTTAGCCTTTTTGTTTTTTTCTGCTGCAAAGGTAGTCATTCTCCCGTTATCCGCCAACACACTTTCGACGAAACCGCCCCCGTCTTTCGACCAAATTCCATTTAATAATTATTTGTAACACCTACCCTCCTACCATCACTACTACTGTGATTAAGCCGAATATATTTGAATATTATTTACAAAACAAAACTGCTATTAAATCTCGCAATTGCTACTATTAAGAGAAAAAATTGCTACCATTAATAGAAAATATGATTTCCCCAGTTAGAAAAATTTTTTTTGTAGGCCTGCCAGTAAAAACGCACTGGTTATGAAGCATTTACGTCAATCTTCCACAATTAGCTCAAAAACAACGAAAAATATTTACTTTCCCATTTCTGCTGCCTCATAATCATAGTGAAGACATAGTAAGAGTATGGTAGGAGGGTAGGTGTTTTTGCTGGATAAAAGCTCTGGATTGAGGCTCACACGGGGTCAGTCCCCGTGTGAGCCCAATTCCTACATCCTTGCCGATTCAATGGAATTCCCTATTGGGAAAAAACTTCCACTCTGGATAGTAGGATTGCTGTATTAATGCATCTTTAGCCGTTATATTAATAATATGTATCCAAAAGAACTTTACGCTGTTCAGCAGCATGCGCACCACCGATGATCTGGAGCTGTTGGGATGGAGCAGCAATATCCCGCCCGCTTCCACAACTATTTGAGAAATCTATATTTGTGTTGATGGAATATGTACCTGTCCCTGTGGTTCACGTGAAATATTCCTCCAAAAGGAGTGACTTTCTCAGATTTTATTTGTACTTTTGCCATGTCATTGATGATTTTGCTTGTCTTGAATTGCAGCACTAAGGTAAGTGAAAAATCTGACATGACAAAATCCTGGGCAACTTTTTGTTGCTCAGGGACTTAGAAAAATGAATAAACTAAAGTGCTGCGGAATTTAGGTAAACCAATTATTCATCTATGCAAAATTTCAAAAGTTTTATTTATACATGTATAAAAATATCAATAGTAATATTTTCCATTGATATACTTGTATTCATTATGATAGTATTCTTATCAATGTCGGAT
>Ga0256405_10006200_pt1 | contig 19470 bp, 7 predicted proteins | sample RumenRJG_02DNA_FD_189096 | JGI IMG/M metagenome (GOLD analysis project Ga0256405, IMG submission 189096) | Bovine rumen microbial communities from Lethbridge, Alberta, Canada - RJG_02 | ecosystem: Host-associated > Mammals > Digestive system > Stomach > Rumen | place: Canada: Alberta | collected... | reverse complement strand
TATATTACTGACGAATATGAAGACGCCTTGTTCCAGTCTGTCAATGATCGATTTCACTTCCCGAAATACAGAGGAAAAAAACACCGCAACTCAAGCCGCGGCAACTCTTATTTCCGAAAGCGAGTGCAAAGGTACGCACTTTATTTTTCATGACAAAATCTTTCAACAACTTTTTTTAATATTTTTCGAATTTTACAACAAACTTGCCTTCACAGGAACGGAGAAACGCGATTCCAGACACCAAAGGCGTAGGGTGTGTATAACATAAATTGGTGGCATAATAGAAAAGAAAAAGCCCAGAGTGTAAACCCTGGGCTTCAGCTATATATACTAATGTGTAATTAGCGAGTTGGGAGTTTTAAGTACCAGTTGCCACCGGCTAGAGGTGCTGCACCTTCATCAGTGGTACCCTTGCCCTTACGCTGCTTAACAGTGTTGTAGAGATAGTCATAGTCATTTGTCTGAACTGAGTAGCGCATAAGGTCGTAGAAGCGATAACCTTCGAACATACCTTCGAGAGCCTCTTCGTCAAGAATGAGCTTAGCTACGCGAGCCTGACGCTTAGTTTTGACTGGATCTGACTGCAGATACTCAAGATTGTATGCAGTTGCTGCTTCATTTGCAGCCTTAACTGCATCGCGGGCGTCAACTGATGCCTTCCATGCGTTCTCGGCAGTTTCCCATGCGTCATACTCTTCTGGTGTGTATCCATCTGACAGCGGATCAGGACGTACAACTGTGTCAGGAACTGTTTCAAGAGTCTTCAGACCAGCGAGAGTTTCAGCATCATCGAGATAGTAATACTTGTTATATTCTGTATCGCCACATCCCATAGAGTGAATACCTATCTGCTGCTTTGTAGTACTTCCTCCACCTACAACGATAACAGTTCCACCTCCTCCTGTGCTGGCTGTGTTCTTCTCCACAAATTCAAACACAGATGATGGCCAAATAACGAAGCTACCTCTGGTTTGCAGGTCAAGTTCCTCATCAGAACTGTAACGTGGTTCACGCAAATTGCTAAGAGCTGTTCCGTAAGATTTGATAGCAGCGAGGCGGTCGAATTCAGCCTGAGAGATGATCTTGCGGTTAGAAAGAACATCTTCTGTCAGACCGTACTTGAGTACAGCAAATGCAGTCTCTGGGAATCCTGCACGGTTAAGAGCTTCTGCCATGTGGAGATAGAGGATGTTGTCGCGGAAATAAGCAATATAAGACTGACGTCTGTCTGTAGTAAGCATTGAAGAACCATCTGTCCACTTCAGGTTGTAGTAGCGTGAACTACTGAGAGATGAGTTGTACTGACTCTCTGAAATATTGCTAATTGCCGGTGGATATACTGAACCGAGTCGTAAGTCACCTACATAAACTTCGTTCTCGTACTCGTTCTTTTCATGTGATCCATAGATTGTATCAATGACAGATGCTGAAGTGTACGCATAATAGCAGTAAATCTGGTCTGCTGAAATCTCACGTATACGTGTTGATGGAACAACTGATGGATAGTAGTTGTTAGAATACTGCGAATTGAAGATTGCACGCAGATCATTGGTTGTTCCATAGTAAGCAACTGTATCACATGGCATAATAGCTGAATATCCTACGAGAGAGTGTGGATAAGGCATATTACCTTTTGAATGTTCCAATTCAAAGTCGTCGTAGTAGTAGTCTGCCATTCTACGGAATTCACGATCTATCCAAGCTGAAGGATTCTGAGACACTGCACGTTCCTGGCCTGGATAAACAAAGTAGTCGTGATACATGCGAATTGCATTGATATAGTCACTCTGACTATTTGAGAATGTAGCTCTCCAGAGATAGAGCTCAGCAAGCATTACACGTACAGGAATGAAATAGTTATCATAACCTACACCTGCCCAAGAACCGCCATAGGAAGGACGAAGATCGAGATTTCGCTTATCATAGGCATACTGTGCAAGGTCATTGATGAAATAAGTGCATATTTCAACCATTCCAGCCTTTGTTGACTTAAAGTTCTTAACTATGTCATCAGCTGCACCAGCTGTGAGAACCGGATCAAGTACAAATGGGACTTCCTTGTAGATTTTTGCCAGCTCCAGATAACACCATGCGCGGAAAGTCTTTACAGCGCATATTTCCTTTTCGTAGTAGTATTGTCCGTGAGTACGGAGCAATGAGTCAACATTAGCAAGGTAGATGTTGCAGGAGTTGATTACTGAATAATAGTCTGATGGATGGTTGTAAACATTCGAGAGCGATACGTCATTGTTGGCGAGTTGCTGAATATCAGAAGAGGCATGTACCATATCAACGTCAACAAGATCTGCACGTACTTCACCCAGCAGGACTGTGCGGTCAGCAAGTGTACGCATGCGGTCTACAATTCCCATCACCTGATATACCGTATCCTGTGGAGCAAGGTCGGTTGTGACAAGGTTGTTGTCAGCCGTAAACATGTCTTCACAAGATGTGGTGGCTGCTCCTACTCCAGTAAGGAGCAACATTGAAAGTATGAAGGATTTTGTTTTCATCATAATTATATTTGAAGGTACTTGGGGACCTTAAGGACTTTTTCAAGTCCTCAAGGCAACCCAAACATGATTAGAGATTGATTTTAACACCTAAATGGAAACTGCGTCCACTGGTGAGATAACCTGCATCGATTCCCTGCATGAGAACAGAGTTTCCTGCAGATACTTCAGGATCAGCACCGAGGTACTTAGTGAGAGTGAAGAGGTTGTTAGCAGCAGCCCAGACAGTAATTCCCTGAATATACATATTCTGAATAGGAACCTTGTAGCTAACTGTGATGTTCTTGAACTTGAAGTAAGAACCATCCTCTATCCAACGGTCAGAGAAACGACTGTTGCCCATTGGGTCGCCATATACGGCACGTGGAACGTCAGTTAACTGTCCTTCAGCAAACCAGCGGCGGTTAACAGCTGTTGTCTGGTTGATGAACATAGAACCGCTTTCGAGCAGTGCACGCTGATAGTTGTAGATATCGTTTCCGAGTGTGTAGTTGAAAGTGGTGCTTATTGCCCAGTTCTTTCCAATGTGGAAATTAGCATGAATGTTTCCGTAGATGTCTGGAGTTGGATCGCCAATGATAACGCGGTCGAGTTCGTTGATTTCGTCGTCGTTGTTGGTGTCAACGAATTTCATGTCACCAGCACCGAACTGGATGTGTGCTCCAGTGTTGTCAACGATGTATTTGCCATCTGCATTAGCTTCAGCTTTAGTGCTATAAACTCCATCGGTCTTGTAGCCATAGAATACACCTGCAGATTCGCCAACTCTTGAAAGGATTGTTCCGCCGAACATATCAGTTTCGAACTCTTTCATTCCCTGAGGAAGTTTTGTAAGCTCTGTCTTGAAGTGACCTACACTTGCACCAAGTTCGAACTTGAAGTTGCGAGAATTGATAAGTTTTGCGTTGAATGCAATATCATACCCGTTGTTCTTCATTTCGCCGTCATTGGTATAGTAGTCATTAAGACCTGCTACATAAGAGAGGGTTCCAAGAGTAACGAGGTTTGTAGTATTTGCTGTGTAGTAGTTGGCACGAAGATTCAATCTGTTGTTGAAGAAGTTACCTTCAATACCGAAATTAAAACGGTTTGTGGTTTCCCAACGTAGTGACTCATTACCGATATTTCCAAGTCCGATAGAAGTAACGGTATTGTTGAGAAGAGCCTTAGAAGAGAGGTATGTCAATGTAGCTGAGTTGTCAATAGCGTCGTTACCAACTGATTCAAAGCCTACATTGAACTTGAGCATGTTGATAGCCTTGGTAGGACGGAACCACTTCTCATTACTGATTACCCAAGAACCCTGGATAGATGGGAAAATACCCCAAGACACGCCACCAAGTTTCAAGCCGCCCTCAACATCGCGTCCGAAGCGAGAAGAAGTTTCCATTGAGAGCTGACCTTGCAGGTAGTACTTCTCCATGTAGTTATAGTCTACATTAGCATAGTATGCTAAAGAGCGCCATGAAGTATCAGATCCTTCACGTTTCTTGGTATTCTGACTAGTACTGTTGTTTGGTGTCTTGTCATTACCGGTGTTGTCACCACGGAGAGAAGAAGCTGTGTAAGTATCGTTCATGAAGCGGATACCTCCAAAGATGTCCAGGCGATGAGAACCGAGTGGTAAAGTCCAATCTGCTCGTGTGTCAGAGAATACTGCATTGTGAGTAGTGTAGAGTGAGTACTTAGAGTTCTGAGTAGCAGCCTCCTTGGATGGGTCACGATATGTAGGCATACCTTCAATTGGAGTGAAGTAAGACTCGTCGAAGCTTTGCATTGTATATGCGAATCTTTCAGTGAGTGCAAAACGATCATTTGGACGCCAAGTAGGAGCGATTGCCAAGTTAATCATTGTACAGTCAGTGTGGTTCTTGTTCTTTGCCTCACCATTTTCAAGGATAGCCTTTGGGTTAGCTACAGAAGCCTTGGTTCCAAGAACTTCATAGAGATAATCGTCTGCATCGGAGATGAAACGAGATTCCTTTCCGTCGGTAGAGAAGCTGTATGGACTGAGGAACGGAGCCTTGGCAAGAGCAAGGAATGATGTTGATGCCAGAGAACTCAGGTTGAAATCAGACTCCAGACCATCGTCACGCAGGTCGCGAGTGATATTGGTGTATGATGCATCAAAACGAGTTGAAATCCACTTGTTGAGTTTGATGTCAGCATTGAATCGGATGTTGAAACGAGTATAGTCGTTCATCTTGAGTGTTGACTGGATATCAGCATAACCTACAGAGAGGTTATAAGCCGCGATATCATCACCACCCTGGATATTGATTCCGTAGTCCTGTGTCCATGCTTCACGATACACAACATCTTTCCAATCAGTATTATTATGATACATATTATAATAATAGTAGTTTGGATCGGTATTGAGGAACTTGAAGTCAGTGAGTTTAGTGTCAGTAGTTCCCAGCATCTGAGCTGCATAAGAACGATAGTCACTTGCGTTCATCATATCAATGGTGTTAGGCTGGAGTTCAACACCGCCACTGATATTTACATCAATACGAGTAGCCATTGAACGGCAACGCTTTGTATTGATAAGAATAACACCATTGGCAGCCTTTGCACCATAAATAGCAGTTCCGTTCTTCAGAACTTCAACACTTTCAATATCCATCATTGCAATCGACTGCAACAGGTTGTTGAAATAACCTGTATGATACATCGTTGCATTGTACATTTGGTCGTAAACCACACCATCAAGGATGATAAGTGGCATAGCATTGGAGTTGAGAGAGTTGAAACCATTGATAAACATTGCCATACCCTGACCAGGATTAGCAGAACGCTGGATGCTACGTACGTCAGAACCAAGTCGGTTACCAATCTCCTGGTCAATAGTCTGCACCGAAGATGTTTCAAAATCCTTGGTAGCTACTGAATGGCTTCCAGTTGTGCGCAGAACATAATCTTCAGCGAACTGATCGGAATAGAGTTTAATCTCAATTCCAGCAGTTTGTCCGTTGAGAGAAGTGCGAATAAGATTATAACCTTCAAGCTTTGTTGAGAGGGATGTTACAAATGTAGGGACCTTAATAGTGAAAGAACCGTCTTCACCAGCCATAGCAGTGTACTTGTTACTGTTATAGGCGTGAATCTGAGCACCAGGCAATGGTTCACCTGTAGCTGCATCAATCACCTTACCCTGTATTTCTACAGTTTCATATTCCTTAACAACCTTCTTCTTGCTTATGGAATTATCCGTGGTTTCTTCTGTGGCAGACTCGGCTTCATCCGTCACATCTTGAGCAACAATTGAAACCTGGCTTCCCATGAAAAGCATAATTGTTGCGAATCCGTATTTGCAGATACGCTGCTTATATGTACTATTAAATATCTTCATAATTCTGATAGGTATTAGCGACGTTTAGATTCAGTAGCAGCTTCTTCTGCTTCAAACTTAGGTTTGAGCAAAAGTCCGCTAACAAGCATTTCACGAGAGAACTCACCTGTCTTGGAAGAAGAAATCTGGACATCAAACTGGATAAGTACTCCTTCGTCATTGCGGTTGTAATATGCGTTCTTGAAGGAGTAGTCACCAAGATAGAGTGTGTCGATTTTGTTCTCAACATTAGTGACGAAGTAGTTTCCGGAGCCGTCAGGGTTAGGAATACGTTTTCCTGATGATGGGTAACGTCCCATCTTGCTTCCAGAGTTTTCGCGTTCCCAGATATAAGTAAAGAAGCGGTATGGACGAGGATCGTCTGCTGATGTCTCACCATTACTGTAACCTGTCTTTGCCCAGATTGGACAAGTAATAAGGTAGAGTTCATAAGTACCAGAAAGAGTGTTAGGAACTTTGAATGCAAATTTCGGGTTAGCAGTAGATGAAGCAGGCTTAATGTCCATATAACGATAAGTGCGAGTACCAAGATATCCTATTGTATCGCCGTTTTCGTCTGTTTCGTAATCATAGATAGTTCCTGATGCTGTTGAGAATGACGTGTCAACACTCTTGGTGTAGATCGGGTTATCACTAGCATCAGTAGTCAAATCAAGATTATACGAGGAAGCAGCGACTTCAATTTTCTTGAAGAACTGTTCAATCACGGTCATTGGATATTCGTCAACTACATAAGCTGTACCATTAGAGCAATTGATTTTCTCAGTATATTTCGCAGGGCTTAAGATACCGCCTTCTGCATAAGGAGCATAGTAGCGGTGCTCTTCCCACTTACGGGGAATATAGAGAGTTGACTTCAGAGAGTCTATATCGTGCTCATTAGCATTACGGTTGAAGAAAAGGTCACTCATTGAGAACATGTTACCATAATAGTACTGCAATGAATCGCAAGCTCCTTCAGCAACTACATCCTCAGAAGGATTGAAGATAAGAAGTTTCTTTGCCAGTTCAAAGCGCGCTGTATAAGCTTCGGGGCTAGGAATAATGGCTATGAAGGATGAGTCTTCATCGTACACCTGTGCATCTATGGAATTGAGAATGGTGTTATTACGAATAGTAACTGAATCCACCCAGATTTTATCTCCATTATCGTCAACGCCACGACTTACTGACTTATTCTCATCGAGAGAGTCTGCATCATAAGCTTTCAGGAATGAATACATAGAGAGAAGTTCTGATTCAGGATCGAAACGAGACTGGATTTCCTCAAAGATATTATTCTGATAAGGGACGTTCTTGTTAATAACATGGATTACACCGTTATCGCATGAGAGATTCGACTTCAAGATTGTGGCAGAGCCGAATTGTCCGTCACCTGTCATATTTAAGAGTTTAGCACTCATAAGTGAGATTTCTCTGTCTGTGCCGTCAAGCGAAACAGCATAACGTGAGATGTGGTTCTTGATAAACTTCTCAATAACTGCTTTCGGATCCTTGGCGGCTACAGCATTAACGCTGTCCACATTAAACTCTGTAGGTGCCCATATTGTATAAATATTCTCCGAATTCAGTTCACGATCATACCCGACTTTCTTTATTACTGCCGCAAAGTCGGGAGCCTCTTGTTCTATGGCCTGCAATGTGGTACCATTGAAGGTAGTGGTAGGACGTGCGTCATAGTGGTCGTCCCAAGTGTCGGAACAAGCAGCAATGCCCATGACACCCATAGCGAGGAGTCCTAAACGGAACGTATATTTTATATTTTTGTTCATATTCTTGTACATGTTTTAGTCTGAATAATACAATATCAGATTATTACCACTTGTCCTCTGCATAATACTCATCTGCATAGACAGAACTTGGGCAGATTTCGATGAAGTCGAAGTTCAACTCACCACCTTCCTTTCGTCTCTGCTGCAGACGCAGATAGTGATCGCTCTTTCCGTCGGTATAGAATGTACCAAGCACTTTGCGGATAGTGTTAGGCAAGTTACGCATAGGTGTTCCACCGAAAGATGTCTTGTATCCTGGATAATAGCAACCAGGTCCCTTCATCCAACCGAGGTTATGAATAGACTTGTCGAATGCTGCAATAGCCTCGTCGTCACCAAGAGCCTCGTCAGTTTTGAATCCGAAGAGAGCCACACCGCCCGGACGCATATCAAACGGAATACCTTGAGCTATGCCGTCGATATAACACTGAACGATACCACGTGAAGCGAAGTCCACACAAGTCATCAGACGTACTTCGTAAGTTCCTTCTGGTACTGATGGTAATTTGACAGAAACGTCAAACGGGCCTTTGATTGTGACCTCATCACCCTGGTATGACCAGTAGTTCAAAACTCGTACACGACAGTGGAGGTGAGTCTTGTTGTCAAAGTCAAAGTTACGGGCATAGCCTGGCTTAAAGCCTACACAGTGGTCAGTATTTGTTGCGGCATTTTGTCCCTGTCCGCCATTACCATACATATTCTTCTGTCCAGGGTTGTCAGAAGAGTGTCCACGTGCAGTTTCACCATCGGTAAGCTTGGTCATGAAGTCAGGAGAAAGAGTTGTACAGTCTAATCGAATACGTTCGTTAAGAACTACCTTCTGAGTTTTTTCATTATAAGCAACATAATCTGAGATATAGTGGTAAACACCGTTTACTGCATTAGGCTGTAAAGGACCATTGGCAACATCGGCAATCTTCACACCTGGTACAAATACACCACGTTCGTCAGCTCGGCTCTGGACGCCGCGACGGTTGATATAAAGACCTGCCTGAGATCCTGATGGGAACGAGAACTTCATAATTGAGTGAGGCATAAGTGTCTCATACCAGTCAGCTACGTCCCATTTACGACGGTTGAAGTTATTTACCAAGAGGTAGTTGTCAATCGCAGTTAAAGTATAGTATGTTCCAAGACGGTCCAGCACATGATATGACATGAATCGGTTCAGAGCGTTTTTACGGTCTGTGTAGTCATCATTGTCTGCATCTTCAGGATACATAGGGTCATACTCATAGTGTGCCCAGTATTCCAGTGATGTCGGATCATCCTTTCCAAGAACCTTTGTAATACCATGCTTTTCCTTCAATACTTTATCCTGAACAACAAATGCCGTGAAATTGAAATAACGTTTCTCAGGATAAGCAACATTATCGTATTCAACAGCTGTATGAATACACAGTGCATTGTTAGTCCAAGTACAAGAGTCAATACGATCCTGATTGGTCTTGAAGCCGTATGTTTCATCGACTGCAAGTTCCATCAGTTCGTTAACCTTGGTGATATTGAAAGCCTCATTGTAGATTGAAATCGTAGAGTCCTCTTCCATTACTGTAGGAAGGAGGTTATTAGAAGTGCTTACCACCTCTTTCATAGTGTGTACAACACCATTGCAGACAGAGTCGTCGGCATGTACAATTTCAGAGGTCTTATTCACAATAAGCTTGAGAAGAGTTTCTCCGTCTTTCTGAAGGGTGTCGCACGAGATACTCATGATATGCTCCAGCATGTTTGCCTTTGGATACTGAGCATTACTATAGTCGGTTGTAAAGAAAGACTGCTCAATAATAGAGTTGAGAGCAATAGTGTCACAGTCTTCTTTAGTAAGATCATCGATAGAGGTCATACCTCTCTGACGAAGCATCTTATTAACAGCATCGTTAGTTGGTGCAAAGACAGTGTAAGAACCGTATGTACCCAGCATATCAATGAGTCGGAGGTCACCGCGTTCACCAGTTGCACGTCTGAGAATTTCAACGAATTGCGAGAATTGCTCACGATTCATCAAGTAGTCAGAAGCGTACTCTTTGGTAGTGGTGTAGTAGTTGTTGAGTCCTGGGTCATCAGAACAGCTGACCACACTCAACTGCATGGTTGTGATGCAAGCCACAACACCTGCCAATAATTTAAAATTCTTTATTCTCATAAGGCGTTAGTTATTTACGATTTGTTCCTCATCAGCGTATGCTGAATTCTGTACGAGGTTTGGATTAACCTGTATCTGCCTTTTCAGGATTGGCATATACATAAAGTCCATCTTAAGCATCTTGATAGCAACAGCTGCACCACCTTCTCCGAACTTAGTCTGGAGTGTAGCTGCAAATTTAGAAGTATCTCCTATACGACGTGCTTCACGTACAAGGTCATAATAACGTTTCCCTTCGAAAAGGAACTCACGCTGACGCTCATACATCAACAAAGTTTCGAAATCCTGAACAGTAGTGAAGTCTGTACGTTTAGGCTTTGCGTTGGCTGCACTTCTTGCTGCTGGATTTGAACGAAGATAAACAGCAGAAATCAAATTGAAGGCATCGTCAAAGAGTTCGTCCGGAGTAGAAAGACTTGCACCGTCAATAGCTACAGAAGCAGCACGACGAGATTTAGCCTCATCTCCTTCTTCTCCTTCATCGTTATCTTCGCCACCTTCATCTTCCTGCGCAGCAGCAGCGTTAAGATTAGCTGCGAGTTCTATTTCAGCCTCTGCACGGAACAGCATGATTTCTGTCATACGATATACAATCCAGTTCTCGTACATCAGAGTATTAGAACGTGTAGAGTTTCTACTCAAATTAGAATATTTAATTGTTCCAGTACCATTGTACTCTACATAAACACTACTACAAGCATATTTGTTGATATCAAATGCTCCGTCTTCAGTGTATCGGAATGGGGCAATTGATCGGAAATCGGTTGCTGTAGAGAAGAGAGAACGATTGTCAAAATTACTTCCTGTCGGAGCTGTTGGCATCAATTTGTCATTGGCGCAAACATATTGAATACTATTTCCCTTATCATTATGTCCTCCATACATATAACCTACCGCTTCATTAGTGGTTATATTAGTTCCATCATAGAACGTAATCTCAAAGATAGATTCATAAGAGTTACCCCTTCCAAAGATTGCGTTGAAACCAGCTGCGCTTGAAGAGCTACCAGACAGGTTGGCTTCCGCAAGGAGAGGATATCCATAGGTAGACCAAACCTCGCTGTCGATTTTCTTAGGAAGGTCTTCACCCTCAATTTCATTATTAACATATTGTTGAATCTTGAAGTTCAACACCCAATCGCAACATTCGATACACTTGCGGTAGTACACATTCTGCTCATCTGGAGAAAGCTGCTTGTCGGAAGCACGCCAAAGATAAAGCTCTGCAAGAAGTGAATACATAGCCGCACGGGTAATCTTTGCTGTATTGTAGATCTTCTGAGAGTAGCGACGTGGTGCAAAGTCCTTGCATGACTCAATATCCTCAATAAGCGAATCGAGGATTACCTCAAACTTGGTTGCAGGCAGGCGATAGTCAACATTGTCATCGATTGATGGTGTAAGGGAGAAAGGAACATCCTTGAATGTCTTAATCAATGTGAGATAAGACATAGCGCGAAGTGCCTTTACCTCTGCGGTATTAACCATCAGGTCTGACTCTGTGTAGTTAGGGTCTCTTTCCGCGACCATTGGTGCATAATAAAGAACTGTGTTGCAACGGTTGATAACCGAGTACATAGAACTCCAGTCGCAGTAGCTGTTGGTAGTCTTCAAACTTCCCTTCATCAGAAGGTTCAAGTTTGCTGGAACGTTAGGACCTGCGACGATATTATCAGAGCGGTCTTCTCCCCAAACGATGAGAGAAGAAACATAATCCGAAGACTGTACTGCTTTATAGCATGATGTAACGACACTCTCAACATCAGACTTGTTCGTCCAATAGTTTTCAAGTACCACATCATTAAGCGGAAGCATATCAAGAGAACAACCGTTCATAGCCATTCCCGTGATTGCAATTGCTGCTATGGATTTTATTTTGTTTATTATATTTTTCATATTCATACAAATAAAATGTGTGACAACTATTAGAACGTAACTGAAGCACCAAGTGTGAACGAACGAGAACGTGGTGTACGAGAGCCGTCGGATGCAGGAAAGTAACCAGCCTGAACGATTTCAGGATCAGCTCCTGAATACTTAGTCAGGACGAACACGTTGTTTGCAGTGAAGTTAAGACGAAGAGCCTTAATTCCCCATGGTTTCAGTTTCTTTGAATCGAATGTGTAAGAGAGCTGTGCGTAGTTCAGACGGAGAAACGATGCATCTTCAACGAAGCGGTCGCTACCAAGATAGTTGTGAGTAGTAGCTTCAACTGCACCACCTGTAATAACTGAACTTGTTGAAGCTGCACGTGGGAGTTGAGCAATATCTCCCTCGTTGTGCCAACGCCAGTTGATTGCACGGCTCTGGTTTGAGTTATTCGACATATTTTCAATATCCATACGAGCATGGTTGATTACCTTGTTACCGTAACGGTAGTTGAACTGGAGGTTGAGTGACCAGCCTGTGTAGTTGAATTTAACACCGAATCCACCGGTAAGTTTCGGGAGAGAAGAACCGAGGTAAACAACGTCAAGTGCGTTGATCTGTCCGTCATGGTTGATATCTTCATAGATTGCATCACCACCGACAAATGGATACTTGACATTCTCATAGTCGTAATACATTCTCTTTGCAGCACCCTTAGCATCATAGATGATATCGCCATCGGCATTGCGGGCAACTGGAGCAATGTTCACTGAGTTCAGTTCACTCAGAGTGATGTCGCCTGCGTTGTAAGCTGCAAGTGCGTCGTTGTATTCAGAATAGCGATAAACACCTTTGTAGCGGTAGCCATAGATAGATCCAAGAGGATTATGAAGGCGTACCATAGAGAGGTAAGAACCATTATCAGGAGTAGTTCCGTCACCATTCATTCCTTCAAGCACTGTCTCATCCATAGAGAGGATCTCATTGCGGTTGTTTGCGAATGTTACGTTGAAATCCATAGAGAACTTGCCCTTCTTAACGAATTGACGTCCGTTAATGTTGAATTCCCAACCATTATTGCGCATAGAACCAACATTCTGCCAAGACAGAGAAGTGTAACCTGAAGAAGAAGGTATTGCCACACCAGGCATGAGGAGGTTTGTAGTCTTCTGTGTATAGAGTGAGAGGTCACCACTGATTACATCATCAAAGAGTCCGAAGTCGAAACCGAGGTTCCAGGTTTCTTTCTCTTCCCATTGCAGAGCTGCAAGACGGATGTTATTCGGAGCTACGGAGTTTTCACCCAGGTAAGCACCTGCAGAAGTATATCTTGAATAGTAAAGATATTCAGAATCCGGCTGACGACCTACGATACCCCAACCTGGACGGATAGAGAGCATTGAGATCCACTTCAGTTTCTTCATGAATGGTTCATCAGAGATGTTCCAACGAGCAGACAAGCCAGGGAAGTTACCCCAACGCTTTGCTGGGCCGAACTTAGTTGATCCGTCTCGTCTCAAAGTTGCATCAAGAACATACTTGCCTTTGTAAGCATAGTGGAGAGAGAAGAGGAAGAATTGAGATTTCCATTCACCAGCAGTTGTTCCAAAGCCGGTATTAACACCACCTGCGAGCGGAGATACGATTCCGTCAGCAGTTGGCAACCACTTTTCACCGACATTCTGACGTGAAGAAGAACCTTCGTTATACTGGAAACGAGCCATGAACAGAAGTGAATGATCTTCGTTGTTGAAGTGTGGTGTATAAGTGAAAGTGTGACGAGTTGACAATGCATGGCTCTTATATGTACTTGAAGATGCTGCATTGTATGAATCAGAAGCCCAGTTACTTGCTATAAGAGAACCTGGGAAGTATGAATCTTCATTATTGTGATAGATGTCGAAGATAACCTGTCCCTCGTAACGAAGACGATGCTGGTCAGCCTCTGTGCCGAGAAGATCATACTGGAAGATGAATTCAGGAGACAATTTAATTGTCTTTTCATTATTCATTGCCTGATAAGCAATTGCCACAGGGTTAGGCAAATTATACTGGTCTTTCAGAAGTTCTGCAGAAGCAGCATAACCACCGGTAGACTTAGTGATATAAGGATTCATTGTGTAGAATCTGCCTGTATCACGGCCGTTCTCCTCTTCGTAGATTGAAAGGTTAGGCATTTTTACCAGGGCAATTGCGAGAAGATCCTTATTATCGTAACGATAGTTCTTCTGGTTCTTTGTGTAAGTAAGGTCGAAGTTAGTACTGAACTTGATACGGTCACTTACAAAATAGTCAAGAGCTACACGTGTGGTAAAGCGGTCGAGCTGCTGCTTAATAACTGTACCTGTCTGATGGTCATAACCTCCTGAGATACGGAAGTTTGCTTTCTCACCACCACCAGAGAGAGCAACATAGTGCTGATGGCTCTGTCCAAACGAACGGATTGCCTTGCGCCAGTCAGTATTGTCATTGTACATATCGTACTCTGAGAAGCTCTGGTTGTAACCGATTTCAGGTACATAGTTCGAAGAGTTATTGTTAGAATAACCGTCAGTCTGCTTAGGATTGAAGTAAGCTTCCTTCAAATACATGGTGTAATCGTCACCATTCAGAAGCTTATATCCTTCGGGCTGCCATGAACCTGTGAAACGATAAGAATACTGAACTGTGGTCTTGCCTTGCGCACCACGCTTGGTCTTGATTTCAATCACACCATTTGCACCTTGAGAACCCCAGATTGCCGTAGCAGCGGCATCCTTGAGGACTGTGATGCTTTCGATGTCTTCAGGGTTCACGTTCAGCAGTTCTGCGAATTTCTCCTCGTTGGCATTAGTATAGTCAAAGTCTGCATTTGCGTCGTTTGTCCATACGTTACCATTTACAACGATGAGAGGGTCTGCATTACCGTTGATGGTGCTGACACCACGCAGACGCATTGTTGTTCCTGCACCAAGGTTACCTGAATTGGCAACGATGTCAAGACCTGAGATACGTCCCTGCAATGCTTCGTCCACGGTTGTCATTCCGATACCTTCAAATTCCTTCATATCGATTGTCTGTGAAGCCACAGAGATTTCGGTTACTGGAATCTGAAGACCTGAAGTCTGGGTTTTCTTTACTCCCTTGACAACGACTTCCGTAATCTGGTTTGTACTCTTAAGATGAATATTGAAACGCTTACGGTCGATTGGCAAAGTAACTGTCTGGCAACCGATGTAGGAAACTCTCAGCTTGTCCTTAGGATTCTTAATCGCGAACGAGAAGTTACCATTGATATCAGTAACTCCGTGAGCTACGATACGGTTGCTGTTATCTATTTCGAGGACATTCACCATCATCAGAGGTTCATAGTCGTCTGATACCGTACCTGAGATAATGTCGCCCGCTTTAGGTGCTTGCGCCATAGTCATGGTGCAGCAACACAATAATAAAACGAGAATTGATAATGTTCTTTTCATGACTATGAGTATTAACGGCGTTTAACTTCTTGGTTAAGAGGTCTAAGCTTGTAAACAAACTGATCTTTAGAATAAACAAGCGGAGCATCTATTCCATGAACGGCAACAGATGAAGAGTTGTCGATCATAAACTGATAAGGATTAGCTGTAGGGCCAAATGAACCTTTTATCCAATATTCGTCTGCCTGAAGGTTCTTCAATCCTGCGGTTGAAACCACATGGCTTGTATTTCCTAATTTGTCAGTCAAAGTGATACCGCTTGCAGAGACATTTACCCTAATAGGATAAGGACGTCCAGAAGTGTAAGTTCCATCACGATAGATGATAGTATAAGTTCCGTCGCCATTAGGAGTTGGATCTCCAACAATGTCATAGTTAACTAAATCAGCCTCTTTAACAGATTCATTTGATTTTGTAGAAGCAATAAGTTCAGTCTTGCCTGATTCGTAGGAACCTGAAGCAAATCCGCCGTCAACATAAACGGAGTTGGTTTGGATGTGGTATTTAACGAAGTCAAGCATTACTTCCATCACACGCGCAGCAGAGTCAGACTTCATCATTCCCAGGTCTTCAACCTGTTCACGGTCATATTCTTCAGCTAAAGCCAAGTCTGCGAGTGTAGGAAGACCCATAGCATAAGCTTTCTCCATTGCATCATTAGTAGGGATGTACATTGTGTAGTGGAAGTTGTTGAGCAGATATGTTGCCTTCTGTGTTCCACTTGCAGTCTTTGGCTTGTTCTCTGCACCTATATCTCCCCAGTTCTTGAGGTTGAAGAGGTTACCAAGACCGTCACCGGATGCTACTGCTGTCCAAGTATCCTTACCGTTAGAATTTGAAAGGGCACCGCAATTCTTAAGTATTCCGTAGAATTCAGAGAACTCTTCAATCTCAGAAATTGTCATTGCCACAGATTTGCGTGTTCCCATTACAGGTCCATCCATCACAAGGGTATAACCGTTTCTCATGTTGTAAACATCCAAAACAGTGAGAGGAGTGTTTCGCTCTGTCTGGAAAGCTCCCCAAACTTTGCTTCCTTTATCAATACCATCTATACGTACAAATGTATTACCCTTTGTACGATAATAGTGTTGAGAAGGATTATACTTAGTTGTAACGATAATGTTATCGAGAAGGTCTTTCAGGCGGTTGGTAAGAACATTTTCTGAAATAGGGCTAAGGTTATCGTCGAATGTACCAACCTTCATATCCTTAACTGTGTAAATCTTATCACCATCCTTTTCCCATGCGCCAGTAGTTTCATTGAGGTTGCACTTATACACATCTGCATAAATACGCATACGCTTAGTCTTGGAAGGATCGAAGTGGAACTCCCAAAGCTGAGAAGTAGTCTGTCCGTATGAAACAGGGTCAACGTATGAAAGAAGACCATCGTTTGTTGGAATCAGGAATATATAGCCTGCTCCTGTACTTTCGTCGAGTGTTGCATTGAGGTACTTATCGTAGTCAAGGCAACTAACTGCATTTTCAATAATCTTGAAGTTTGTAGTATCGACAATTGCAGGGAATAGGACTGAAGAGTATTCTCCAGGCTCAAACACCTGATTAGTCTTGTAAACAACACCATTACATCCGAGTGTAACGTCCTTAACATCAGAAGTAGTGACGTTGAGAGGTTCGTTGTTCTCATTGAGGATCTCACTGAAGTGTGATGGTACTGCCTTTGTCAAAGCAATAAGCTGGTTGACGTTAACAAGGTTGTCGAGCACAGAGTTTGGAACGGCATCGATTTCAGACTGAACGTCACCAGGAATTTTTGCATACTTGCCATAGAAATCCTTAATAACCTTACCGCCACCGTTGTTCCACCAATCAATAACAGCGTCATTGGTCGGAACAAGCATAACAGCCATATCCTCCATCATTGCATTACGTTCCTTACCAGACTGGAAGTAACCATTCCATCCTGGATCGAACTTAAGTGATGCATCAAATGTGATTCCGTCCTTGTCTTTATCTACAGCCAAGTCTTTTGCATCATCTGATCCTGCAGAACGATCTGAATAATAGCGCTTGATGTAAACACCCTTCTGATAGAGATCTATGTTGTCACCATATCGTGCACGGTTATATGCATCAAGCATAGTCAGAGTAGAGTCTGGAATAGCAAAACGCTCGATGATACTGCTGTAAATGGATGTTTCAGGATCCTTGCGAATAATTTCTGCCATGTTATCGAGAGGCAGAATTACACGGTCCACTTTATGTATAAATCCGTTCTTACAGAAAATGTTGGGTTCTGTAATGTGTGCGTTGTTCACATACACATCTTCATTTCCACGAGTTCCTGCAGGCTGATTGTAGAGGAAGTCAACGTCTGAACTTACCAGTTTATTGCCATCGAGATACTTGTAGTTGAAATGGATGAGTGGAGGAGCGGTAGAAGCATCCGTGAAGAGAACAATACTGTCATTGTAGGCGCGGATTGCGTCGAAACGGCTGTTGTGAGGAAGGATTGCCTCTGCCTCCGGAGAGTTCGATGCCACAATCATCACAGAATCGTAAATGGTAAGTGATGATGCACGTCGGCAAACAACTCCCTTGGTTGGTCCCTCTGCCGTTGACAACATTGAAGTTGAGAACGGGTTGTCAATCATTGCAGAATTGAGCAACAACTTCTTCTGAGTGTAGGACAGTTCTTCATACGATCCAACACCCCAGGGATTAGACTTGTAGAAATCCGCAAAAGCGTCATCATCAGCCGCAAACATAGTTTTACTACCTGTCTTGGCCAAGATATCACTTAAGCCGAGATCGTCAATCAGTCGCAGGCAGTTCTTATAATTGCCTTGATGCGACAGATAGCCGTAGATGTTGTTCAGATTTGATGGCTGTTCTGAGTCCAGGTCATACGTGTCTGAACAAGAAAATCCGGCAAATCCCGCTAAAATCAGCGCGCCTCCCACCAGGAGGTGTCTGCATAGTTTTTTTCTTGTCGATTTATACAACATACTATTAGATTGATGAATTAGATATTTTATTATATATTGTACGCGAAAAATAATGTATCTCTCTGAAATTTCTTTCTATGTTAGGTTTTATAGTGCCTTGAGTGTTATTTATTAGTTTTACGCAGTAAACATATCAGCATAGCACAGACGTATGCAGACTATACCGCATAATCTTTGCAAAGAAACGAAAATTTGCATTACAAAACAAATTTTCACAAACAAGATTGTATCTTTGTATCATTTTTAACATTTTGTGTGCTATGCTCTAAAGAAACGACAAACAAAAAAAGGTGCAGGGAAACCATATTTCTCTGCACCTTTGAATATTCAAATTGACATTTTGCACAAATCAATCACTTATTCGTTTAGCCCAGTATGTCTGTGTGGCGGTTCTGAAGCCTGCCATCACAATTGTGGACTTACGTGGGGATGACTCCCAGTCGAGTTCGCGGGCTACGTTGAGATTGAAAGTAACGCCCGAAACTGTGACTTTCAGTGTGTTGGTGCTTGGAATGAACTGTGCTGTTCCCTTGAAAGCACCTTGTATTGAGAGACGCGCGGTATTTGAGATGACGGAAATTGTGGTCTCTACTGGTTGTTTCTGTTTACCGTATGAATAAGTCATATCGATGAACTCCCACGTACCTACGAGGTCTTCAAGGGTTATAGGTGCATCTTCCACTTCGCCGTATCGTTCAGGCGACACTACAGGCCAGCCGTCGCTGGTCCAGTAGATGCGGCGCACATGGCCCATCATAATGGCGTTGGCTGCCCATTCAGGATTAATGGAGTAGTCGTTGGGCTTACGTGCCTGGCTGCTGAAGAACCAGTTACCCTGTTCATCGTTCCACACTGCACAATGGCTGATTCCCACCCAACCATCGTGTTCCAGATTGCTGCTGAACTGATAGGGATGAGTGAGCAGAGGGAAGGCGTCGCCGCCGTTAGTTGTGACATTGGTTCCATTCTTACTGAGATAGGGTCCACCGATATTCTTTGAGCGCACAACACGTGTGTTGTAGGGTACATCGAGTCCGTCGTAAGCAAGGAAAAGATAGTAATAGCCTGTCTCCGGATTGTAAATAATCTCCGGTCCTTCACTACCCTGCCAACGGCTTGATTTATTGCGTGTGTAGATGAGTTTACCATGTGTTGTGGTCTGTCCAGTACCTATGTTCCAAGGTGTGCCGGTGGGGACGAGTGTCTTTCCTGTCTCAGGGTCGAGCTGAATGGCAGCAATTCCGCTATGCCAGGAGCCGTAGATGAGCCAGTGTTCTCCCTCTGGGGTGATGATAAACGAGGGGTCGATGGCATTGAAACGGGCGTATGCATTGAAGTCGCTCTCGCTGCTACGGGTGTATGCATCCTTGCCTTTGTCGGAAGCG
>Ga0256405_10006197_pt1 | contig 19477 bp, 17 predicted proteins | sample RumenRJG_02DNA_FD_189096 | JGI IMG/M metagenome (GOLD analysis project Ga0256405, IMG submission 189096) | Bovine rumen microbial communities from Lethbridge, Alberta, Canada - RJG_02 | ecosystem: Host-associated > Mammals > Digestive system > Stomach > Rumen | place: Canada: Alberta... | reverse complement strand
CTTCAAGAACTGTTCGCAAAACCTAACTACAATATTGTCAAGGAACTGGATGGTTCAAGTGAACCGAGTTTGTTTTAATTGTTAAACTTTATAAACATCGTCCACAACTTTTAGTGGACAGCAATGATAAACTGTATATAAATAAATTACATGACATCAAGAAATATCCTTTTTTACGGCACTCCAATCGAAAAGCGCTGGCTTTACACGTGAAGACTTAAAGAGCACCGATTGCCCATACAGACCGTGAAATGACGGTTGCCGCTCTTTAACCTCCCGCTAGAAAGGGCCTAAAGAGCAGCAATCGAGGATATACGCGCTACAAGGCAGATTCCCCGTCTTCAACTTTTCATGCGCAAGTCATCTCCCCAATCATGTCCAGGCACAACCCATATAATTCCAAAATAAAACCTTATATTTGCATATCATATTCTACAAAAGAACCGTCACTAACCAAGATTCTCATATTATATTATGAAATATACGCTCGATATCTTCCAACGTCAGCCGGAAACACTCACAGCAAGACTGGCAGCAAACTGCAAGGCCCGGCGCTTGGAGAAGGGATACAGCCGCCGTCATTTGGCCGAGTTGACAGGCGTCCCGGCTCCAACGATAGAGCGGTTTGAGCGAACAGGGAAAATATCGCTGGAATCCTTCTGTCGGATCGCCATCGAGTTCGACTATTTTGAAGAGGTGGCCACTCTATTGTCCAAGAGCAAGTTCTCCACATCCAATGAGCTGGAAACCATCAACAAAAACAAGAATAGGAGGAATGGCCGATGATTCCTGAAGTGCTGAGGCTGAACGTCTTGCTTAAGGGCTTGCCCGTGGGAATCCTACAGATGACCCCTGACGGTAAAGCCTGTGTCTTCGAATATGACAGACAATGGCTGAGCGGCGGTTTCTCCCTGTCGCCCAGGGAACTCCCGCTGACTCCTGGGCTGATCTATGCCGACCCGGACCTGTTCGGCGGCGCCTTCGCGCTCTTCGAGGATTGTCTTCCGGACGGGTATGGGCTTTACCTGTTGGACCGGATGCTCCGCCGGGAAGGATCTTCGATCCGGGAATTGACCCCCTTGCAGCGATTGGCAATCCTGGGGGATGGCGGAATGGGGGCCTTGTCTTTCCAACCTTCCCTAAACTTCGGCAACAGACTGGATGCCGATATCGATGACCTGGACCTCCTTCAGCAGAAAGCGTTGGAGGTGCTCTCTGAAAAGAATGATGTCGATACGGACCTTCTCTACTATCGAAGCGGAAATTCCGGGGGCGCCCGGCCCAAAGTGCTGGTCCAGGCCGAAGACGGGAGCCATTGGTTGGTGAAGTTCAGGCATACCTATGATCCGAGCGATATCGGCCGTAACGAGTACCTTTATATGCAGACGGCAAAGGCATGCGGAATAGAAACACCTCGGATCAAACTCTTAAAAGACAGGTATTTCGCTGTGGAACGGTTCGATATAGGGCCGGATGGAAGGCGGCATGTCGCCACCGCCGCAGCGCTCTTGAAGGTGGATTTCCGGCGGATGGGAACGGATTATACGAACCTGTTGGCACTCACCGGCTTCCTCACTCAAGACCCCGGGCAAGTGGAAGAGATGTTCCGCCGGATGGTCTTCAATATCGTCTCCCTTAACAAAGACGATCATGCAAAGAACTTCTCCTTTATCTGTCAAGAAGGCATTTGGAGACTTGCTCCCGCTTATGACCTGACCTATTCTCCAGCCGGTACACGGGGCGAACACGCGACCTCCTTGTTCTACAAGGGCAATCCCGGTTTGGACGAAGTCATGAAGGCAGGAACAGGCATTCGCATTCCCGAGAGCCGCTGCCTCCAGATCATCAAAGAGACCGAGGAGGCCTGCGAAAGTGAATTACCAGTGATACAGAGACTTACTGCGGGCACCCTCACCAGTCCACCACCTGCTCGATGAGCTTTTTCTGATCCCGGCTGGAGCGCTGATAATCTTCCATGCTGATGATCCTGTCCAGGAACAATTCCTTGGGCAGCTTGAGGGGCTTCATCTGCAGTTCCTCAGCCCGGCGGCATCCAGATACTTGTTCATGGACAGAATCCGCAAGTTCACCGTACTGGGCTTGTAATGATCGATCAAGTACGACCTGTAAGCCGACAGTCCCGTCCGGTTCAGCGTCCCGTACCGCGCCACCCGAGGATTGAACAGCCACTTGTTCTGAAGATGGACTCATTGTTGCGCTACATTTAATGCGAAAAATTTTTGCGCGAAAAGTGTAGTCATGACGGGAAATGGCCCCCGCAACTCCATGAATGGCCGATTTCGCTTTAAAACGGAAAAGACGAGAATAATAGATTTTTTTCCAAAAACATTTGCATAAAGAGAAAAACTGACTAACTTTGCACTTTGAGTAGGTAGGGATTACTATGCAAAAAAGAGCCTAAAATGAGCCGTATATAAGTAGCACTTTTACTTCTCATAACTGGCATTATGGGAAGTTGGCATATAACTAATTGATTATTAATAATTAACACTCAATACCATGTTTCGTTGTAACAAAAAAACACGGAAGTATCTGACACCGTCCGTAAAGGTGACCGAGGTACGACTTGAGAGTAACATTTGCCTGTCTGGGTTCCTTACGATGCAGGTTGATGAGCTTCACAGCATTAATGCGGACTCGGAAGCCATGAAGGCTGAAGAAACGTACTTTGAATTCTAACCTATGGAGGACAGAATTATGAAGAGATTTTGCTTTGTATTGGCCGTCCTCGCGATGGCTTCGCTGACGGGATGCCGGATCAACGAGTTTGATCAGAATACTTATGTCCCGAAGAAAGGTGAGATTGTGTTCCGTCTGGCCAATTCGAATACCAGGTCTGCAGATGTGAACACGACCGTCCAGGGCGCTACCATCCCTCTTGGTAAAGATGACTCGGGGAACGAGCTGTTCCTGGAGGAGACCATCACCCGTTTGGACGACATTTCTTACGAGTCCTTTGAATCCGCGACGAGGGGCACTCCCGCCTACACGGAGAACTTCTCCGACCTGTACGGAGATTTCAAGGCCGCTGCGTTCCGGACTTCCGGCACTGCTTTCGAGGCTTCCGCCTTCGACGATGGTGTCTTCGAGAGTGCCGGGACTAACGTCTGGAAAAGAAAATATATTGATGACGTGAAGGACCAGTTCCCGCTCTACTTCTTCCTGCGTGCTCCGTACGATCAGGAGGGTGTGGCAGTCAAGAACCTGGCGTACAATACGACCAACGGCTCCATCACCTTCGACTATGATGGTTCCAGCCTTACCAGCGCTTCCGCTCAGAAGGACCTCCTCTTCACCTCGAGAAAGGTGGAGGAGAGCGAATACGAGGACCTCATCAACAAGTCGAAGGCCATTCCCGTCCTCTTCCACCACGCCCTGACAGGCATCAAGTTCGCCAACTTCTTCGACAACCCTGACCTCGACACCAAGACTTATATTACCAAGGTGGTGATCACGGGTCTTGCCGATGGCGGAAAGTGCGTCCTCACTCCGAGACAAGAGACCAATGGGTATGTCGATGACAAGACGGATTTCTCTTCCAAGACCGTCGCCGTCTGGGATCCGGCCAAACTTACCTATGGTGAGAATGTCTCTTATACCCAGACTTTCGACGGCGCCAATGACGAGATTGACTTCGCGGAGAATGGTTCTTTCGGAGACAATGGCAGTTATGCCGGAACGTCTTTTGATGATGCCGCTACCCAGAACAACCTGAACAAGGCCGACGGTTCCCTGACCTTCTGGTTCGTCCCTCAGCAGTTGACGGCGAAGACCAAGATGACCATCTCTTACAAGGTCATCAATACCAAGAACGGCAACAAGACGCATGAGGATGAAGATACGATCGCTTTCGGCGATATGACCAGAAAGCAGACCAAGAACGAAGAGACTGGCGAGATTACTTATGGCGCTTATGCCACTTGGAAGGCCGGTGAACTCCGTACCTACACGCTTAAGCCCCGGTATATCGAGGTCGAACTCATCGACAAGATGAGTGAAGATAAATTCACCAAGAGTGACGTGAAGATTTCGAACAACGGTAATGTCTATGAGTATGTGAGAGTCAACCTCATCGGCAACTGGGTGGGCAAGGTTCAGACCAAAGAGAATGTATTCACCCAGGAAGAAACAATTCTGTTCGGTTATGCTGCTCAAACCGGAGATGCAAGAGTTGAGGCCTGGAACGACAAGGACGGAAAGACCAACTATGGTACTTTTGTAAATTTGGTCCCCAAGAGCGATGCGATTATTCCTCACACTGATGAGGCTGAAGCCGCCGCTGTAACTGACGGTTTAATTCTCAACAACTGGGTCAGATACGACAAGTACTACTACTACATTAAACCGATTGGCCCCAATGAGTCTGTCACGGATCAAATGTTCGAGTCCTATACGGTGGGTGTTTCTCCTGAGTTCTGGATTCCGGATCGGTGGGGAACACGGAGAAAAGCCGGAGATGTCCATCTGATTATGGATTTGATCGTCCAAGCCATCCCTGCTGCAACGGATGCCGACGGCAACATTACTGACGATTATATTTCCGCCTGGGTCAGGGAACTGGGTAAGAATTCTCCTAATGATCTTCTGGATCTTTAATAGGTGAAGTAGAACGGCTATTCAATTAGGATTTACATTATGAAAAATACGTTTAAATATATAGCAGCCCTTGTGGCTTTCTCTGCCGCGACCCTTGCTTCCGGGCTCTCAGTTTTTGGTCAGAATCTAAATGCTGGCACCTACGTTGAAAATAATGGTATTGCTTATGCGAAAAGGGCGACTATCAACAGTGATGGCACCTATACTATTGACCTTGAGTCATTCGTGACAGGTGAGGTCCACCAGACTTATGAGGGTGTACCGTGCGATATTGTTCTGGTTCTGGATGTTTCTGGGTCCATGGACGAAGCTATTTCGACTATTTCAGGTTATGAAGTCGCCGATGTCTCTTCAATTACAGCAAGTCAAGGCAGTTTTGGCATGTTTTTGGACTCTTGGCAAACAGATTACTTTTATCTGTATAATGGTTCTTACTATAGAGTAAGTGTTGGTCGAGGTGGAAACTATTGGAACAGGCGCTATTACCTTTATTTTACTGTTAGAGGTACAACCTATTATATCAACACTTCTGGACAAGTTGTAAGGCAAGAGCCCACAAATGTGAATTCTGACAATACGAATCTATTGGCTTCAAATGTCCAGTTGTACCAATACGTGACCACGACTACGACCAAAATGGATGCCCTGAAATCTGCAGTTGGATCTTTCATCGACCAGATTAATCACAATTGTTGGTATGAAGATGAAACTGACGAAAAACCGAGAAAAGATGAGCAGGGTAATCCGGACCCTATTGATAACCGGATTAGTATTGTAAAGTTTGCCTGCGATCAATATTATAATAGTAATGCTGGAAACACATCCGATAGTGCCCCTCTCACGGCAGGTGACCATGATTTTTATTATTATGTGCCTAATGCTAACTATACGGAAGTTGTTTCTGGATTTACTTCAGTAAAAAATGAAACGCAAGCCACTATATTGAAGAATACTGTCTTGGGACTTCACGCTGCTGGTCCTACCGCTGCGGATTATGGAATGAATTTGGCCCGCCTCCTTATAAATAGCGTTGGATCTGATCCGACTCGCGACAATAGTAATAAAACAGTTGTTTTCTTCACGGATGGCGCTCCAACGTATGGAAGCCGCTTTGATGCAAGTGTCGCTAGTGCCGCAGTACAGAACTCCAATAGTATCAAGGATGTTACCTATGGTGAAGGTGAAGATGCCACGCACCCTGCTGTGTTTTCGGTCGGCGTTTTCAAATCCGGCGATGCCACGACCCAAGTCACTAACTTCATGACCAATATCGCCACGGATAGCAGTCACTATATGGATGCTTCCGGTGGAACCGCAGAAGATTTGAAAGATATCTTCACATCTATCGCTCATTCTGCTGGCGGTAGTGGTAACACCCAGGTGTCCGGTACTTCTTCTGTGACGGTTGACATTGTTTCTTCCTCGTTCTCGGTTCCGAAGGGTTTTGAGGAAAATCCAGGTGGTGCTATTTCCGTTCTGGTCGCTCCCTGCACTGGTATTACAAATATCGACGGTAAAGATTACTTGACCTTCGGTCAGGCCAAGACTCCAGCTCAGTACGGTCTGGATGACATTGAACCTTCCATCAGCGAGAAGGACAATAAAGTATCGACTACCGGATTTGATTACTCTGCAAACTGGTGCGGTCCTGATCCTACTTCGTTGACAGGGTATCACGGATACAAGCAGATTATCCGTTTCACCATCACTGTCAAGGATGACGCAGTTGGCGGTCCGGCAGTCGAGACGAACGACTCCGATTCGGGTATTTACCTTGATGGAAGCGACGAGCCTCTGATTACATTCAACCGTCCTACGGTCAAACTTCCTGTCCAGATTTGGATTCAGAAGAACGGTCTCCGTCCCGGTGACAGCGCTGTCTTCACGCTTGCTATGTGCAAATTCAACGACTGGGATCCTAAACAAACGGATATTAACAAACAGAAATGGTCTAGTTTCACCAAGGTTGTCATCAATTACAGTGACATGGATGAGAATGGCGTAGTAAAGATCGTCGGTCTTGATCCGGACTATTTCTACAGACTCAAGGAAGATGCCTGGGCATTTGGATACACCTATCAGGACGGCGGTGTTCAATATACTGTCGGAGACAATGTCGCGAATCCTTTCATTTTCACGAATACACCGAAAGATCTCAAGTTTGATGAAGCCTCGGCTCGTAACATCTTCAATGAGAAGACTGCTGAGTAATTACGCTTAGTTTTAACAATCGGGCGACCTAAGATTGGGCCGCCCGATTGTGTTTCTGTCGCAAATGTAAGGAGAAGATTTTGATTATGCAAGATAAATTATTTAAGTCAAATAATTCCAGTTGCGTAACCCTGCGGACGCGATTTGCTCTTTTTACTACCTAAAACGCGTTTTGGCGAATAAGGGTTCGCCTTTTTTACAAAAAAATTTGCTTATTATAAATCTGTGATGTAAATTTGCTCTCTGATAAAGTAGGATAAGATTAATCAATTTTCTTAAGAATATGAAAAAATTATTTGTTCTAATCGCTGCGGCCGCCTTTATCGTGCCGGCCAGTGTCTTCGCCCAGGAGCCTACCGTCACCCGGACTGAGGACAACAACACCATCACGATCGTGGAGGAAACTCCTACCGCGAACGGCAAGATCGTCACGACGACCACCATGGAGAAGAACTCCGTGTTCACGAACGGCTTCTGGCACAACTGGCAGCTCAGCGCCGGTCTGGGTACCCAGATGTACTATGGTGACAACGACTGGAAGGTTGCCAAGAAGGTTCCCGAGATGTTCACCTTCCCGGCCATTGACCTCTATCTGACCAAGTGGGCCTCCCCGAGCTTCGGTGTGGGCCTCGGTGTCAACTGGAGCAAGTTCAAGGGTCTGTATCAGACCACTCCGGGCAGCGGCGCTTTCAAGCATTATGCAACGGCGAATTTCCGTGCTGATAAGGTCGTTTATTACGATAACGCTGATAGTAAATATGATTCTCAGCATCTTGCTCTGCAGGATGGTGGTAGCTATCTGAATCTTTTCGCTCTCGCTCATGCCGACCTGTTCAACATCTTCGGTGGTTACAAGCCCAACCGTGTGTTTGATATTGACGCTTATGCTGGTGGTGGTGTTATCTTTGGCTTCGCCGAGTCTGGCAATGTCCATGATGCTACCTTCAACGCTGGTCTCATGAACACTCTCCGTCTTACCGAACGTCTCCGTCTTTTGCTCAATATTCGTGGTGCCTTGATTGGCGATGCTTTTGATGGCGAGTCTTATCTTGAAGAGAATGACAAGGCTCACTGGCTGGCCAACCACAAGTTCGATGGCATGTTCGGTGCTACCCTCGGCCTGACCTGGAACATTGGTAAGGAAGCCAGCAAGTGGCGTCTTGCCGAGCGCAGCAGCGTGTACCAGTACGACAAGGAGACGGTGGAGAAGATCGTCAAGGAAGTTGTCGATGGTGGCGAGAAGATCGTCTATGTGAACGAGAATCCGGAGGTTTGGTTCCACATCAACTTCGTGGTGGACCGCTGGGATATCTCCAAGAAGGAACTCATCAACATCCACGCTGTGGCTGACCTCATCAACAGCACCCCGAACACCAAGTACCTGGTTTGCGGTTATGCCGACAAGCAGACGGCTACCCCGGCTCACAACCTGATGCTCTCCGAGAATCGTGCGAAGGCCGTGTACAACGCTCTCGTGAACGAGTTCGGTGTTAATCCTGATCAGCTCGTGATGGATTACAAGGGCGGTGTGGACTACATGTTCTACAACATGAAGGAACTCAGCCGCTGCACCATGATCACCTCCATCAAGGAATAATTCCTTCCGGAAATCATATTATCTAACATAGCCGGGGTATTAACTGCTCCGGCTATGTTTCAAAAAAGAAACATGTCTGCCCCTTTTATACACGAAAGCAGCTATGTCGATGATAATGTGCAGATTGGCTCTGGCACCAAGATCTGGCATTTCTGCCACGTGCAACGTGGGGCGGTGATAGGGGAGAACTGTTCCCTGGGCCAGAATGTCAATGTGGCGAACAATGTCCGCATCGGCAATGGGGTTCGGATCCAGAATAATGTCTCTATTTACGAAGGGGTGGAACTGGAGGATCATGTCTTCTGCGGTCCCTCTTGTGTTTTTACGAACGTCAATACTCCGCGGGCGCACTTTCCGGTGCATGGAGTTTACGCGCGTACGCGCGTGCGCGAGGGTGCATCGCTCGGAGCGAATTGCACGATCGTTTGCGGTCATACAATTGGGCGTAGCGCAATGATAGCAGCAGGCGCCGTGGTGACCAAAGATGTGAAAGATTACGCACTGATGGCCGGCGTACCGGCCCGACAGATCGGGTGGGTATGTGAGTGCGGGCGAAAGCTGGATGACAGCCTTCGTTGCCCTTGTGGGCGCAGCTATCGGCTTGTGGAGGGGAACCTCGAACAGGTCGGCCAATCAATGTCATTCTGAGGGCGCGTAGGCGGCCGAAGAATCTCAGAATCAATCTCTTGCTCTTCTTTCATTGGGACGAGCAATGGCGAAGCCGTTATTGTCATTCTGAGCGTAGCGAAAGAATCTAATGGAATTCAGAGATCTCAAGCATCAATATCAAGTCCTCCGGGAGGAGATGGACCAGGCCATCCTGGGGGCAGTCGCCAGTGGGGCTTATATCATGGGCCCGCAGGTGAAGGAGTTGGAGAAGCAATTGGCGGAGTATGTGGGCGTAAAGCACTGCCTTACTTGTGCGAACGGTACGGATGCTTTGACCTTGGCCTTGAAGGCTTGGGGGATTGGTCCTGGTGATGCGGTGTTCGTGCCGGATTTCACGTTCTTCTCTTCTGCCGAGGTAGTTTCCCTGGAAGGCGCCACTCCGGTGTTCGTGGATGTTCATGAAGAGACGTTCAATATGGATGCCGCGGATCTGGAACGGGCTGTGCAGCAAGTCGTTGCTGAAGGAAAACTCAAACCGCGGGTTATCGTGGTCGTGGATCTTTTCGGCCTTCCTGCTGACTATCAGGCTATTCGGGCTGTGGCTGACAAGTTCGGCCTTCTGATTCTGGAAGACGGTGCGCAAGGTTTTGGCGGTTCTTTAGAAGGGGAACGTGCCTGCTCTTTCGGCGACATCTCCACCACCTCCTTCTTCCCGGCCAAGCCGGTGGGCTGCTACGGCGATGGCGGCGCTGTTTTCACGGACAATGACGAATGGGCGGCGCTCATCGAGTCCTACCGGGTCCATGGAAAAGGCCAGTTCAAGTATGACAACGTCCGGATCGGCCTGAATTCCCGACTGGATACGGTCCAGGCGGCTGTGTTGCAGGTAAAGCTCAAGGCCTTTGCCGATTATGAATTGGATGCGGTGAATAAGGCGGCAGCATATTATACGGAACGACTTGCAGGTCATGTCCAGACACCGGTGATCCCGGACGGTTACCGTTCCAGTTGGGCGCAATACACGATCCGGCTTCAGAATCGGGAACAGCGGGATGGGCTGCAGCAGGCTCTGAAGGCCGCGGGCATTCCGTCCATGGTTTATTACCCGAAGCCGATGCACCTGCAGACGGCGTTCTCGACTTGTCATTCTGAGCACTGCGAAGAATCTTGCTGCCCCGTGGCAAAGAGCCTCTGCGACCGCGTACTCTCCTTACCTATGCACCCGTATCTGATGGAAGAACAGATGGATACCGTATGCTCGGCCATTATTGACTATCTTCGATGAGTCTATTCAATCCGAGTAAGCCCTGGGTCACACTCCAGCATGAGGAAGAGTTCATTCCGAAGAACTACTCCGAAACGGGCGTATCCACAGGAGCGAAGTTGGAAGAAAACATGATCGCCCATCGCGATATCCAGCGAATTCATGCCGCATCGCAGGGAAAAGGTGTCGCGGAAATCAATGCCTGGATTGATGAGCACCAAAGCGAGTTTGACGAACGTACATACATTGTTAACACGGACGACGGGAATGTCTTTAACGCCATTAAGGGACACAAAGCCGAGTTTATCGTCAATAAGATGGCACTCAACAAGATCCGTCACCTGAATACCTTCCTGAACAGAGCCAACGAGGCTTTGATTGATGATGGTTATCTCTGGTGCCATTCCCGGACTTCCGGGCTTAAGAGGGCGGTTATTGAGCGTGCTAACCCTGGTTTTTCAGGAAAAGTCGTTTTCGGATTTCATTACTTGTGGCATCGGGTGTGTGCGAAGCTTAAGATGACCCGTTGGTTCTACATGTGGGTTACGAAAGGGAAGAATCGCACTTATAGCCGAGTAGAGTTGTTGGGGAGGATGTATCGGGCCGGATTTGAGGTAGTTGACGAACGCTTTCACGAAGGAGAGTTCTACATTTTGGGTCGAAAGTTCCGTGCTCCCATCTGGGATGACGATCCTACCTGCGGAGCACTTGTCAAACTCAATCGCGTTGGCCATAAAGGCGAAATGATCGGTGTCTATAAGCTCCGGACCATGTACTCCTACTCTGAATATCTTCAGCCTTATATGCTTGAGCATGAGGGTTTACAGAAAGGAGGAAAGTTCGCCCATGATTACCGGGTGAATTTCTGGGGCCGCCGTTTCCGGAGCACATGGTTGGATGAACTGCCTATGTTTATCAACGTCCTCAAAGGGCAGATGAAACTGGTTGGAGTACGACCTCTTAGTCGGCAGTATTTCAGCCTCTATACGCCGGAAATGCAGAAACTCCATGTGAGTGTAAAACCGGGCTTGCTGCCGCCTTTTTACTACGACGAGAAATCTCCTGAAACCCTGGAGGACGTCCAGGCTTCTGAGAAAAGATATATCGATGCCTATCATGAACGCCCTTTCGCCACGGATTGGCGCTATTTCTGGGGCACTGTAGGCAACATTCTATTTAAGCACAAGAGATCGCATTAAGATATGGCAGAAGCGAAAACTGCTCCCCAAGAAGAACAATGGGATATCGTCATCAAACCGAAGGATAAACTCTTCTCGGTTGATTTCAAGGAACTCTGGGCCTATAGGGACCTTTGTTCCCTTTTTATTAAACGGAATATCATCACGCAATACAAGCAGACGATCCTTGGACCCGCTTGGTTTGTGATTCAGCCGGCGTTAACGGTCATTATGTACATGATAGTGTTCGGTGGGATTGCAGGTATCCCGACAGATGGAGTCCCTAGACCGTTGTTTTATCTTGCCGGAACGTGTATGTGGAATTATTTTTCCGAGTGCCTGATGAAGACTTCCAATACTTTTGTGACAAACTCGAATATTTTTGGAAAAGTATATTTTCCCCGTTTGGTGATGCCAATATCGGATGTTATCAGCAATCTTCTTCGGTTTGCCATTCAGTTCGGCTTCTTTGCCATCGTGTATGTCGTGTATTTCTTTGTAGATCCTACCTGTACGGCGCATTTTACTTGGTATGTGCTTTTGTCTCCACTTCTTGTGGTGATGATGGCTGGATTTGCTCTCGGTTTCGGTACGATCATTTCCTCCATGACGACCAAATATAGGGATCTGCAAGTCCTTTTTTCTTTTTTAGTCCAGCTATGGATGTATGCTACACCTATCGTTTATCCTCTAAGCCAGACGAAAAGTATGCAGTGGATGGGGATCCCCGTCCATAAGTTGATGTGTTTGAATCCGGTGACCCCAGTCATTGAGACGTTCAAATATGGATTCCTGGGATGTGGCGATTTTGTAGGTTGGCGTTGGCTGGTATATAGTCTATTTTTTATGATCATTCTCCTTGTTGCGGGCATCGTGGTGTTCAACAAGGTGCAGAAGAGTTTCATGGATACGGTGTAATATGGCGACAGCAATAGAATTCAATCACGTTGGAAAACAGTACAGGCTGGGGCTTGTATCGACGAAAACCCTTTCGCATGATCTGAACCGGTGGTGGCAGATGGCAATCCTTGGAAAAGAGGATCCCTACCTGAAGATTGGGGAAGCCAACGATAGAAGTGTAGCCGGATCCAGTGATTATGTGTGGGCTTTGCGTGATATCGACTTTAAAGTAGCACAAGGTGATGTCGTTGGGATTATCGGCAAGAATGGAGCGGGCAAGAGTACTCTGCTGAAGTTACTTTCTAAGGTGACTGCTCCAACAGTAGGTACGATTAAGGCTCGAGGGCGGATTGGTGCCCTTCTCGAAGTGGGAACAGGTTTCCATCCAGAGATGACGGGCCGGGAGAATATTTATATGAATGGAGCCATTATGGGGATGACTAAGAATGATGTCTTTAAGAAGTTGGATGAGATAGTGGCGTTCTCTGGTTGCGAGCGCTATATTGATACTCCCGTCAAACGTTATTCATCCGGAATGACGGTCCGTTTGGGATTTGCTGTAGCCGCTCATTTAGAACCCGAGATACTTGTTGTTGATGAAGTGCTTGCCGTTGGAGACGCCGAGTTTCAGAAAAAAGCTATTGGAAAAATGCAGGATGTCAGCCGAGGGGAAGGAAGAACCGTTTTGTTTGTAAGTCATAATATGGCAAGCATAAGAGCCCTTTGTCGGCATGGGGTTCTTCTTGAGAACGGTATGGTCAAGTATACCGGTGAGATATCAGATGTCGTTAATCGGTATCTGGCGTTTGATATTAATACCGTCGATTTCAATGCTGACATTGCATCAAGGAATGACCGCTCCGGAAATGGTCTTATCAAGATTAATAATGTTGTTTTTCAAGACGAGAAAGGCAATTCAATAAATGAATTGTTTGTCGGAGGTTTCCTTAAGATTGATATTTATTTAGGATTCAATTCAGAGAGTATCGATCCCTCCAAGATGATTGTTTCATGCGGTTTTGAAGACATGTATGGCAACAGGGCGAATGAGTGGATTTCTGATGAGATGAACCACGATTTTTCAAAAATGGAGAACGGTCGGCTTTCGTTAAGGGTTCCCTCTCTGAGCCTCCGACCCAATACGTATTACTTCCATTGTAAAATTGCTCTGAACAGTACAGAGGATAAGAATATTTGCGATGCGATGCATCTAATAAGGAAGTTGCATGTAATGCCTTTTGTGTTGTATGATCAGAGTCTTCGCATGAGAGAGGGGCGAGGATATGAAGCCATTGTTCCTGCGAGTTTTGAATAGTAATCCAGTTTGAGCATGGGAGTTCTCAATTATTTCCGGAACTGGTTGTGGCATGATATTGAAACCAGGAAGGCCCAAAGGTCTCTTTCTGAAATGCTTTCTGAGGTCCATCGTCTTGAGAAGCAGGTTTTATATGATCAGATTGTATCTAGATTCCACGAGAAAACGATGTCTTCTACCGAGCCCGGAACGACGTCCTCTTTGTTTTATGGAGAAGAAGTTATTGTCTCGCTCACAACGTTCGGTACTAGGATTAATGATGTTTATCTGACCATAGAATCCATTATGCAGGGATCATTGCTCCCGAACCGGATTATACTGTGGCTTGCTGAGGATGAGTTTGGAGAGAAACCTTTGCCTCTTATGCTTCTTAAGCAACAAAAGAGGGGGTTGCAAATTGAGTATTGTAAAGACTTGCGTTCATATAAGAAACTGATCCCCACATTGAAAACGTATCCTCTTGCGACTATTATTACTATTGATGATGATGTAATCTATGATTTTGATATGCTTGAGCGTTTCCTGAATGCGCATCGGGAATATCCTCAAGCTATATGTGCCAGTAGAGTACGTAGAATCAGTGTTGACAACGATGGGAGAATAGGCAGTTACTTGACGTGGAACGTTGATACTGAAAGTACGTCATCCAAGTTATTGTTCCCAATAGGCGTAGGTGGAATTCTTTATCCTCCCAACTCTCTTTCAAATGAAGTGAATAATGAGTCTGTGTTTATGGACATCTGTCGTTTTGCGGACGATGTATGGTTTTTCTCAATGGCTCGCTTGAACGGAACAACCACGGTTCGGGTTCCTTCGCGAAACCCGCAAGGTTATTATTTTGACTTACCTTCATCGTCATATATGTCTCTTGCGAAAGAGAATATAAATCCGGATAATTGTCGGAATGACTTACAGATACAGTCTGTTTTCGAAAAATATAAGATATCCTGCTATCTGTTCTCTGACGAGTTTTAGGCGATTTAATGATGCTGGTTTCCGTAATACTCCCGTGTTATAAGGTTGAGAAATATTTCGCTAGATGTATCGAAAGCCTTATAGCTCAGGACATCCCTCAGGATGAGTACGAGATTATTTGCGTAAACGATTGTTCCCCGGATAACACAAGGAATGTAATTGAATCCTATCAATCCCGGTATCCCAATATTATACTGATTAATCATTCGATAAATCAAACCGCAGGAGGCGCTCGTAATACCGGAATTAAGCATGCATCCGGAGAGTATCTCTGGTTTGTTGATCCTGATGATGAGGTGGAGCCTGATTCACTCAGACGGCTCTATGAATTAGCCGAAAAGAATAGTTTAGACTGCCTCCTTTTTGGTTTCACGGTTTTTGATGAACAAGGATCTATTTCCGCAACCGTTAAAAGGCCCTTAACGACTCAAGTTCAGGAAGGGGTGGCTTACGTTGAACGCTTTTTCCCTGGGAAACTGTCCGAACTATGTATGATGGTGAATGTCTTGTACCGCAGGAAGTATCTATTGGATAACAGGATTCTTTTCCCTTGTATCAAGGCGAGTCAGGATGTCGTATTTGCGTGGGATGCACTCCTCAACGCTTCAAGAGTCCTGTCTGTCGACGATGTTGTTTATATAGTTCATAAGAGGCCGGAATCTACTACAGGGAGAGTCGGACGTAACAATGCGGATATGATTTTTTCACGAACAGTTCTCTTCCCATGTGTGGTGAATCAGATCAGACGAAGTTGTTTTTCCGGAGTCATTCGTAATGATTTGGAAAAAAACATCAAATGGTGTGTGAATGATGCTCTATATTCTTTATCTATAGCAGATAGAGTTGAGAGGAAGAATTATTATGGTTTCATTCGATTACGAAAAGATGAAATCCATAGTTTAGAAAAGTATATGAGCCGCACAACTAGATGGTTATTGACCGTTTCCCCTCCTTTTTTTATCTGGAACGTCGAAATTTTCATTTTCCAGTTTATAAAGAAGATAAAAATGCTAAGAATAATTAGTTTTTGATGGGACAGATTCTTCGATATCTGCGACGTATTGATCGTTATATAAATAGAAAAAGATTAAAGAACAGGTCTTTTTCTATTGTTACGAACAATTGTATCGGCGGTGTCATCTCTCACGATCTGCATTTAAGGTTTCTTTCACCTACCGTTAACCTTTTTTTTGAGAATGAGGACTTCATCGTTTTCTGCGAACATTTAGAGTATTATCTCTCCCTTCCGGTCATTGAAATGCAGACGGACAGGTTATATCCGGTAGGTGTCCTGAAGGGGAAATACGGTTCTGTCAAAGTTTACTTCATGCATTATAGCGGTTTTGAGGAGGCGGCCGCAAAGTGGGAACAAAGAAGTAGGAGAGTGGATTATTCCAATCTTTTCGTGATAATGGAAGCGCAGCGCTGTACGAAGGAACTTCTGGATCGGTTTGATGCATTGCCATTCCCTCACAAGGTTGTCTTGGTAGCGGAGTGTGATTCGAGGCCTAAGTGCTCATTCCCGATAAAGAACAGTTTCTATGAAGATGGATATTTCCCGGGGAAATTATTGTCCTATCCCAAGTGGGGGCTTCGGAGATACCTTGATTCTTTCGATTATGTTACCTTCTTCAATGAAGGCGTGATAAGAAAACGATATGTTTAACATCCCCATCCTGCTGATTACTTTTAATCGTCCAGCCCATACAAGGCGTGTCATAGAGACTGTGATGCGGAATGCTCCGGCCACAGTTTATGTCTTTCAGGACGGTGAGAGGCCGGGCAATGCCAATGACGGGAAGATGTGCCAGGCAGTCAGAGATGTCATTTCTGAATTGACATCGAATACGGGGACTTGTGTGCATACTTTTTACTCCGAGAAGAACTATGGTTGTGGTCCCGGTCCGGTTGCCGCCATAACGTGGTTCTTCAATGAAGTTGAAAGAGGGATTATCCTGGAAGATGACTGTCTATTGGATGATTCTGCGTTCCATCTGTATGAATATCTTCTGGACCGGTATGATTCGGATAGGTCGGTTTCCATGATAACCATGACGAATGTGTTTAAAAAATGGAAATCCTGGAAATCTTCCTATTTTTTTGCGACAAATGGTGCCTCCCCTATGGGCTGTTGGGCCGGATGGAGCAGGAATTGGAAGAGTTTCGACTATCATATTACAGCATGGAAGGATCGGAAGACCAGGCAAGATTTATCGGTTTTTTTTGATAGGAAAGAGTATTATGATTTTTATTCGGACCTGTATGATGTCCTGTCGACAGGAAACCAGACTCATATGTGGGATTACCAGTGGGCGTTTGCCAGGTATCTAGCCGGTTCGAAGACGATTGTCGTTTCCCAGAATCTGATGTCGAATATCGGTTTTTCCGAAGGGGCTACCCACTCTTCCGATGCGAATCACAGATTTGCGAATTTGCCCCGCTATCCGCTCGGAGCCATCGTTGATCCCCGGAACGAAAAGGTTGATAGGTTATTCAACTATTTGTATTTTTTTCGAAACAATTACCGACGGAAGAAGAGTCTGTTCTTGAGACTTAAGCTGAAAACGATAGAATTTTTGTTCTGCAGGTAAGTGTTCAACTTCGTCAGACAAATATATAGGTTAGGCAAATACTGGTTGAAGGAATGGACAAGATTCTTTCCTTCATATCCGGTAACGATTAATTTTGATATTACATATAAGTGTAATTCCCATTGCACGATGTGTAATATGTGGCGGCATGAGAGGGTTCCAGAGTTTACTGTCGATCAATTGCATGCGGCTCTGTCTCGAAAGATATTCAAGAAGGTCCGTCATGTTGGTCTGACCGGTGGAGAGCCCTCTTTAAGGAATGACTTCGGGGAGATAATCGATACATTGGTCAAGGATCTTCCTTCACTCTGCTCTCTCAGCATTATCACCAATTGTATCAATCCGGTTAACTCGGAGAGGATAATTCGATCATTGTATACGAAATGTCAGGAAACTGGGATGCAATTCGGTCTGGTCTTATCCATGGATGGAATCGGTCCATATCATGACAGGAACAGAGGAGTCCCCGGAAATTATCGTTCTCTCTTATCTGTTATTTCTTTTGTGACGGAGCAGAAGATTCCTTTTTCTTTAGGTTATACTATAACAAAGAATAATGTTCAGTCCCTATACGAGACTTATGAAACGGCTAAAGCCAATCAGTGGCCTATCTATTTCTCCATAGCCGAGTTTATCGACCGGCTTGACAACCAGTCCTGCGAGGCAATCCAATCATTTTCTGACGATGAAAGGTATGAGCTCCTTCTGTTCTTCCATAAGTTGATGAATGATGATGAGGTACCGCCCATTTATAGAAGATCCTATTGGAAGAATTTCGAGATTCTATCCGGTCAAACTCGCCCCATAGGTTGTCCATATCACAAGGAGGGGATCGTCCTCAGCCCAGAATTGAAGGTCGGTCATTGTGCGGTAAAAGGTAAGACGGTGGGCAGTTCTCTGGATCCAGATATTACAAGGAAGTTTTTCAATACATGGGCTATTAACAAAAAACATGTTAAGCAGCACTGTGATAAGTGTTTTCACTACCACTATCAGAAATCTTCCAGGCAGGAGATGGATGATATCGAGCGAAAAATACGTCGGCATTTCATTTCTTCAGCCAATCTTCGCAACTGTATAGCGGTTTCATCTTTCTTACGAAAGCCCGAAATTGGTAATTATGTGTTGATTGTCGGATGGTATGGGACTGAAACGGTGGGAGACAAGGCTATTCTGGCAACCATTATGAAGAACTATGCCAATAAGGGTTTCAACATTGTAATTGCCAGTATATATCCTTTTATAACGGAACGTACTCTAAAGGAACTTGGTTTTGCTGCCTCCATTATCGAATCTGAGTCATTGGAACTGATCCGTTATTCTAGATATGCGCAGAAAGTAGTTATGGGTGGAGGACCATTGATGGACTTGCCAGACCTGAAATACCCTTTGATTGCTTTTTCTGTTTCGCACAAGTATGGCCATGAAAATGTCATATATGGATGTGGCATAGGTCCTGTCAAGGAAGAAGAATATATCTCAGAAATCAAGTCGATCGTGTCTATGTCAGATGAAATCTCTCTCAGGGACAGCATGTCGACGGCGTTATGTCTTTCGTGGTTCCCTGAAATAAAGGTCCGGACAGTAGATGATCCCTCCGTGCAATACATCCGGGAACGTTCAGAACTTGTTCGGGTCGAAAACCGACAAAACGTCCTTGCCTGTTTTTTACGGCAGATATCGAAAGAGTATTTGAGTGGAGTTTCTATCGGAGAAGAACAGATTGCTTCTCTGATAACCGATATGGCTGTTCAGAACGGAATTACGACTGTCAAGTTTTACAGCATGCATAATTTCTGGGTAGGCAATGATGACAGGCAGTATGCACGGTATTTTAAAGATAAGTTTTTTTCATCTCGTAATATTCCATTCTCTGTTGAGGTCGACAATACTCTCTCTACTGTAGACAATACTATCAAGAGAATGAAGTCCGCCCGGAAAGTCCTTTGTATGCGATTCCACTCCATGGTGTTTGCCCATGAAGTGAGAGCGGATTATATGGTAATCGATTACACGAACGGGGGCAAGATCCGGGCTTTTCTGCAGGACCGGAACTGTTTGTATCGCCTTGTTTCAGAGATTGGTGATGGACAATAATTAGTCGGCCCTGCTTTAGTCAAAACTGATTGATAATCAATAAAATAAACCCGAAATATGCTTGTTTTATTTGCAGAAAATGCTTATATTGAGGTCAGAAACCTGCAAATAATTGAAGCAAAA
>Ga0256405_10006196_pt1 | contig 19480 bp, 16 predicted proteins | sample RumenRJG_02DNA_FD_189096 | JGI IMG/M metagenome (GOLD analysis project Ga0256405, IMG submission 189096) | Bovine rumen microbial communities from Lethbridge, Alberta, Canada - RJG_02 | ecosystem: Host-associated > Mammals > Digestive system > Stomach > Rumen | place: Canada: Alberta... | reverse complement strand
CGACGAAAAACAGTTGCAATTGTGCCGGGAGTTTGGTATAATGACGGAAGAGGCCGATCTTTTGTCCCCCTCCGTCTTCCACGCCATGACCGGAGCGGCGGTGGCCGGGCGGGATTTCGCCTCCTTCACCGATCCGGAGATCCTCTCGGGCGTCCGTTGGCACACCACGGGACACGCGGGCATGACGGTGTTCGAGTCGGTGGTCTATCTGGCGGACTATATCGAGGAGACGCGCACCTTTGACGACTGCGTCCGGCTGAGGCGGGATTTCTACGGTCGGCTGGACGGCGGGGTGGATCCCATGGAGGCTCTGCGGGACACCATGATCGAGTCCTTCGATCTGACCCTCGCGGGGCTCATGCGGGACGGCGCTCCCATCGCGGCGGATTCGGTGGCGGCGCGGAACTGGTTCATCATACAGAAGCACGGGAACGGGAAGAATAGCGGAAAATAAAGGAGCTGCCCATGAAGAACGACGATTTCGAAGAAAAGCGCGCGGACGGCGGCGGGTATCAGGATTACGGACCGCTGGGCGGCAGTCCGAAGGAGGAACCCGCGGATCCGGACAAGGAATCCGTGGACACCGACGCGCCGGAGACGGACGAGGACGACGTGTCCATGTACTATCCCGACGGCGACGGCGAGCATATGGACGAGGACGACGGGGCCGCGGATCCCTTCCGGGCGGACCGGGAAAAGAAAAAGGAAAAGATCCGGAAAAAGAACGCCCGTCTCACCGGGTCCCAGATCGCGCTGATCGCGGTGATCTTCGTGCTGTACACGGCGGTGATCGTGACGGCGTCCTGGATCCTGTTCTACAAGCCCCATCAGACCGGGAACGACGGCGAGCTGCCCTTCGATACGACCCCCATCGCCGGGAACGAAGGAATGTCCGCTCCGCCGATCCACCGGGCCGAGGACGGCAGCGGCACCGCGGGACCGGGCGACGAAGCGGATCCCGTCTCCGGACCCGACGCGGAAAAGGATCCCGAGGAGGGAAAGGAAGAGCCCGTCCAGACGGCCACCAGCGAATGGAAGGCCATCGACGGCATCTACAACGTGCTGGTGGTGGGCATGGACAAGCAGGCCAATCTGGCCGACGTGACGATGCTGGTGAACATCAACACGGTGGACTCCTCCATCACGGTCATGCAGATCCCGCGGGACACCCTCATCACCACCGGCGTGGCCACGGACAAGATCAACGCCCAGTACGCCTCCCTGGTGGGCAGCTGGTATCATCAGGGCTACGACAACTGCTACATGCGGGCCCTGTCCGATTACGCGCGGATTCTGGAGCAGAGTCTCTGCGTGAAGATCCACTACACGGTGCTGGTGGATCTGGAGGGCTTCCCGGCCATCGTGAACTCCGTGGGACCCATCAGGGTGTTCGTACCCGGTCCCATGTTCTACGAGGATCCTGCCCAGGGCCTCTCCATCGCCATCGGCGAGGGCTGGCAGGAGCTGGACGGCTACGCGGCGGAGGGCTTCGTGCGGTTCCGCTCCGACTATGTGCAGGGAGACCTGGGCCGCGTCAACGCGCAGAAGATCTTCATGACCGCCCTGTACCAGAAGGTGGTGTCCCTGCTCAAGAACATGGACATCGGGCGGATCAACGATCTGGCGCAGGTGGTGAAGGCCAACGTGACCACGGACATGTCGATCTCCGATCTGGTGTTCTTCGCCCGGTCCTTCCTGAACATCGGCATGGATAACGTGACCATGATGACCATACCGGGCAACATGGAGGAATGGAACGTCCACTACGTCATCAACCGGGCGGCGACCCTGCAGATCATCAACAAGCACTTCAACATCTACGAGAAGGCCATCGACGACAACATCTTCGACCGGTACTGGACCTTCTGCTACAACTACGACCGGTATCTGAACGTATACTACGCGCCCGTCACCTCCGCCTACACCTCGGAATACACGGCGGACGAGGTGGCGGAGGACTCCATCGCCATTCCCTTTATCCACTGACAAAGCCCGGGAGCGAAGGCTTCCGGAGAATATGATAATGAAACGGAGGACCGTATGGACAACGAAACCGAAAAGCTGCCGATCGAATACAACATGACGGCGGAAAAGCTCGAGACCCCCGAGACCCTTGCGAAGCTGATCGTCTCCGTGCTGGACGCCAAGAAGGCCCGGGACATCAAGCTGCTCCACGTGGAGGACAGAACGGTGATCGCGGATTATTTCGTCATCGCCACCGGCTCCTCCCGCACACAGATCCGCGCGCTGGCGGACGAGATCGAATTCCGGCTGGAGCCCTACGGCATCGCGCCCCACCACATCGAGGGCGCGGACACGGGCATCTGGGTGCTTCAGGATTTCGGTCCCGTCATCGTCCACCTGTTCAACAGCGAGGGTCGGGAGTTCTACAACCTGGACAAGCTCTATCAGGACACAACGGAGAGGGACATCTCCGAGCTGATCACGGAAGATTGAACAATTCATTTTCAATAAAAGAAGGACGTCAGCCATGAAATACGATTTTGCCGCCATTGAGAAGAAATGGCAGGACCGGTGGGAGGAAGCCGGCATCTTCAAGGCTTCCGATGACCACTCGAAAAAGAAGTTCTACGCCCTGGTGGAGTTCCCCTATCCCAGCGGCGCGGGCATGCACGTGGGCCACATCAAGGCGTATTCCGGCCTCGAGGTGATCTCCCGGAAGAGAAGGATGGAGGGGTACAACGTGCTCTTTCCCATCGGCTTTGACGCCTTCGGTCTTCCCACGGAGAACTATGCCGTGAAGACCAACACCCATCCCCGGATCGTCACGGACCGGAACATCCGCAAGTTCACGTCCCAGCTGCGCCGGGTAGGCTTCTCCTTCGACTGGTCCCGGGTGGTGGACACCACGGACGAGGACTACTACAAGTGGACCCAGTGGATCTTCCGGAAGATGTTCGACGCGGGGCTGGCGTTCCGCGCCACGACTCTGGTGAACTACTGCCCTCACTGCCAGGTGGTGCTGTCCAACGAGGACTCCCAGGGCGGCAAGTGCGACATCTGCCACAGCGAAGTGGTCCAGAAGTCCAAGGACGTGTGGTACCTCCGCATCACGGAGTACGCCGACAAGCTGCTGGAGGGCCTTTCCAAGGTGGACTATCCCGCCAACGTGAAGGCCATGCAGGAGAACTGGATCGGCCGGTCCGAAGGCGCCTTCGCCAACTTCCGGCTGACGGGCTGCGACGATTCCCTCCGGATTTACACCACCCGTCCGGACACCATGTTCGGCGTGACCTTCATGGTCATCGCACCCGAGCATCCCGTCATCGAGAAGTACCGGGACCGCATCGCCAACATCGCCGAGCTGGACGCCTACCGGGAGGAGTGCTCCAAGAAGACCGAATTTGAGCGGACTCAGCTGGTGAAGGACAAGACCGGCGTGCGGATCGAGGGCATCGCGGCCGTCAACCCTGCCAACGGAAAAGAGATCCCGATCTATATCTCCGACTACGTGATGATGGGCTACGGCACCGGCGCCATCATGGCGGTACCGGCCCACGACGAGCGCGACTACGACTTCGCCAAGAAGTTCGGCATCGACATCATCGAGGTCATCAAGGGCGGCGACATCTCAAAGGAAGCCTACACCGGCGACGGCGAGATGGTGAACTCGGAATTCTTAAACGGCATCAAGACCAAGAAGGAAGCCATCGCAAGGATGCTGGAGTACCTCTCCGAAAAGGGCATCGGAGAAAAGGGCGTGCAGTACAAGATGAAGGACTGGGCCTTCAACCGCCAGCGGTACTGGGGCGAGCCCATCCCGATCGTGCACTGCCCGAAGTGCGGCATGGTTGGCGTTCCCTACGAGGAGCTGCCTCTGAAGCTGCCTCCGGTGGAGAACTTCGAGCCCGGCGAGGGAGGGGAAAGCCCTCTGGCCAAGATCGACTCCTTCGTGAACTGCTCCTGCCCGCGGTGCGGCGGTCCCGCAAAGCGCGAGACGGACACCATGCCCCAGTGGGCCGGTTCCTCCTGGTATTTCCTCCGCTACACCGATCCGCACAATCCCGACGCCATCGCCTCGAAGGAAGCGCTGGACTACTGGATGCCCGTGGACTGGTATAACGGCGGCATGGAGCACGTCACCCGCCACATGATCTACTCCCGGTTCTGGCACCGGTTCTTATACGACATCGGGGCCGTTCCCTGCGAGGAGCCCTACGCCAAGCGCACCGCTCAGGGCCTGATCCTGGGTCCGGACGGGGACAAGATGTCCAAGTCCAAGGGCAACGTGGTGGATCCCAACGACGTGGTGGACGTGTACGGCGCGGACGTGCTGAGGGTCTACGTGCTGTTCATGGGCGACTACGGCTCCGCGGCTCCCTGGAGCGACAGCTCCGTGAAGGGGTGCAAGCGGTTCCTGGACCGTGTGGCGGCTCTGCCCGACATGGTGTCCGGGACGGTCAATCCGAAGCTGGAGACCCTGTTCCACAAGACGGTGAAGAAGGTGACGGGCGACATCGACGACATGAAGTTCAACACCGCCATCGCCGCCCTCATGACCCTGCTCAACGACATCTCCGACGCGGGCAGCCTGACGAAGGACCAGCTCGTGACCTTCATCAAGCTCCTGAATCCCTTCGCGCCGCACCTGACCGAGGAGATCTGGGAGAACCTGGGCGGGGAAGGCTTCCTGTCCCTGTCCTCCTGGCCCGTCTGGGACGAGGCGAAGACCGTGGACGACGAAATCGAGATCGCGGTGCAGATCGGCGGAAAGTTGAAGGGCACCATCCTGATCCCGAAGGATGCCGCGAAGGAGGACGCCATCGCCGCGGCCAAGGCCGATCCGAAGATCGCGCCGCAGCTCGAGGGGAAAACCGTGGTGAAGGAAATCTACGTTCCCGGCAAGATCGTCAATATCGTGGTGAAATAATCCCCGGAGCGGAATAAAATTCCGTGAAACATCTTGACAAAGGACAGGTTTTCGTGTATAATAGCTCAGAGGTAAACGAGACAGAGTTGCCTTTGCTTACAGCGAAGGGAGGGATATAGAGTGGCGGAAATCAGAGTGAAAGAGGGCGAGTCCCTGGACAGCGCGCTTCGCCGTTTCAAGAGACAGTGCCAGCGTTCCGGCATCCAGGCCGAGCTCCGCAAGAGAGAAGCTTACGAAAAGCCGAGCGTCAAGAGAAAGAAGAAGTCCGAAGCAGCCAGAAAGCGCAAGTACAAATAATTCGGATTCTCTAAGAAGAAACAGGGACCGGGTCAGAAGATCCGGTCTCTTTTTTGCGTCCCGGTGAGAAAATTTTCTAAAAAATCACGCGCATTCTTGACTTTGTGTGTTCAGATTGCTATAATGATTCCGACGGACGGGTTTCCGATCCGGAGATCCGCGGGCTTTTCCGGGGGCATCCCCGGGGAGCATTCATCACACCGACACAGAAACGGAGACTGAATATGGCTACGACAAAGGTTGCCTTCATCGGCTGCGGCGGACGCAACGGCGCTCACGTGCAGAAGTGCATGGAGAATCTGGACAACATCGAATACGTGGGATTCTGCGACATCGACGAGTCCCGGGCATACGGATACGCGGACAGGACCAAGACCGATCCCGAGGGGAAGATCTTCCGCGACTACCGCGACATGCTGGAAAAGACGAAGCCCGACGCGATTTTCATGGCGGTCCCCCCGCACTGCCACGGCGAAATCGAGCCCGCCATCATTGAAAAGGGCATCCCGTTCCTGATCGAGAAGCCGGTGGCCCTGGATATGGCGACGGCCGAGAAGATCGAGAAGATGATCAAGGAGAAGGATCTCATCACTGCGGCCGGCTTCCAGGACCGCTACCAGAACCTGACCCAGATCATGAAGGACTACATCAAGGACAGAAAGGTCGGCCTTGTGACCGGCGCGTGGTACGGCGGCATTCCCGGCGTGTGGTGGTGGAGACAGATGGAGACCTCCGGCGGCCAGGTGGTGGAGCAGAACATCCATATCTTCGACCAGGCCCGGTATCTCTTCGGCGAGCCCCTGTACGTGAACTGCGCGGGCGCGAGAGGCATCGTGGATCCCGAGGAATACGGCGTTCCCGGCTACAACGTCCACGACTATTCCTCCGCGGTCATCAAGTTCAAGTCCGGCGTGGTGGCCACCATCTTCACGGCCTGCTACCAGAAGGGCCCGGCCGGTATGCAGAGCGGCATGAACATCTACTGCAAGGACGCCGTGCTGGAGTACCACCTGAGATCCAGCCTGAAGATCACCGACAGCGAAGGCGTTCACGAGTGGACCCGCGGCAAGGAGCAGACCGGCATTCAGGACGAGGCCTTCATCCACGCGGTCCGCACCGGCGACCGTTCCCAGATCCTGGCGGACTACAGCGAGGCGGTCAAGTCCCTGAGACTGACCCTGGCCTGCAACGAGTCCATCGAGACCGGCAGAACCATTTTCTTCAACTGAGAAGAACTGTCAACCGCATATCCCGGCGGGGAGAAGTCAGAGCACGGCTTCTCCCCTTTTTTGATGGGAGATGAGGGCTGGCGGGAGATTTTGCCGGTCCCGGACTTGCATATGCCGGTTATGTATGGTATAATGACTCTGCTCTTCGTTTTACACATTTGGATAACATTCTTCGGGGATCCTGCCGGGAGGCCCCGGGCTCACGGGAGAAGAAAGGACATGCTTATGAAACGATGGATGCTTTGCGTTCTCGCCGCCGTGCTGTTTCTCACCGCCGCGTGCGGGAAGACGGCGGAAGCGGGCGAGGAGGCGGACGGCGTCACCGGGATCCTCACCGGGGTCTTCCGGGAGAAGGCGCGCTATGGCTTCGGGGAGGATTCGTATATCCCTCTCGGCTCCGTGTACTGCGGCGGTGATTCCGGCGCGCTGACCGTCTTCGAATACAGGACCGAGTATAACGGGGATTCGGACCGCACCGTCCTGGACGCCCGGCTGAGGACCGTCGGAGCGGACGGGAAAACCGTCTCCGTCGGCGGACTCCCCGGCGAGGAGGCGGAGGGGGAGGGAACCCTCTTTGCCTGGGACGCATATGTGACGGCTGATCGTGTGTACTGGATCAGCTGCCGCAATGGGAACGAGGGCCGGAGCGCCGTTCTCCACGCGGCGGAGCCCGACGGCGGGAACCACGTCACGGCGCCGCTCGAGGGGATCTTTCCGTCGCTTGCACGGGGCACGCTTTCCTCCCATCTGGCATCCGAGTCCGACGGAACGGTCTGGATCTCCGCAGGGGCCGAGATCGCCTGTCTGTCGCCGTCTCTGGAGATACAGTTCTCCGTCACCGCCCCGGGGCCCGTGACCGCGCTGGGCGTGACGCCGGAGGGAGTCCCGATGTTCGGGTGCGGCTCCGGGGACGACTCGTATTTCACCTCCTCGGTCTGTACGATTGACAGGGGGAGCCGTCAGTACGCCGAGGTCCGGGACATCGCCGGCGAAGCTCAGTCGTCGCGGATGGGCGTGAGCCTGTTCTTCGGCGGCGGGTACGACTATTATTATGTGGAAAACCGGCACGAGCGGACGCCGGGCATCGTCGGGGTGAAGGACGGGGAGGACACTCTGGTGCTCGACCGGAACAACAGCGCGGTGGAGGAGGACGCCTCTCTTGCGGCCGTCGTCGATCCGGAGACCGTGCTGTATCAGCTCGGGGACGGCAGGACCCTTGTCGCCTACGGACACGCGCCGGACATCGATCTGTCCCAGGTCCCCACCATCGAGATCGCCTGTGCCAACTGGTTCTCGGTCAGCGATCTGGAGGCCAAGGCCGCCCGCTACAACCGCAGTCATCCGGAGGTCCGGGTGGTGGTGACGGAGTGCGTGAAGCGGGAGAGCTACTACGAGGACACGGATCGGCTGATCTTCGATCTGGGCAACGGATTTTACAAGCCCGACATCATCCTGGGTCAGTGCGGAGGGCCGGTACTGACCACCGTTCTGCAGAAGAACCTGTGGACCGATCTCTCCCCCATGCTGGACGGGGATCCTTTGGTGAACCAGGACAACCTCTTCGATTCGGTGGAGAAGCTCTTCTCCACGAAGGACGGGAAGCTCTGGGGCCTGACGCCGGAGTTCTCCGTCTCGACCATGATCGGCCGTCGGGATGTGCTGGGAGCCTACGCGGAGAAGGGCTCCTGGACCATGGGGGAATTCATTGAATTTGCCCGGTCCCTGCCGGAGGGGACGCTGCTCTCCCCCTATATCACCAAGCGGCACTACGGGCCCATGCTGGGAACGGCGGGCTTCAACCACTGGATCGATTACGAAAACGCCTCCTGCCACTTCGAGGACGCGGATTTCATCGCCTTCCTCGCGTTCTTCCGGGATCTGCCCGAGGGGCCGGACGACATCATGAAGAAGTACCCCTTCGGCGAGGCGGTGATCATGCAGAGCGACTTCACGCAGTATTCCCGGTACTTTCAGAACGGGCAGGTGGCGCTCCACACAAGCGGCGTCCAGTCCATCGCGGACCTGCTCTTCGAGCTGGACCTGAAATTCGGCACCGTCGGTACGGATGAGCTTGTTTATATGGGCTGTCCCACCTCCTCGGAGGACGGGGTGCCTGCGAACGATCTGTCGGCGGACAACAGCTTTGTCATCACCAAATACAGCTCCGATCCCGACCGCGCCTGGGACGTGCTCCGCTCGTTCTTCGACGTGGCGGCTCCGAACAGCGCGGCGTCCCAGTCAGGTTTCTTCCCGGCCCTCATTTCGGAATTCGACGAGCAGGCGGAATGGTGGAAGAACCACTGGTATTTCGTCGCGCCGGACCACAGGAACCGCTATACCGCGGAGAAGGGAGAGGAAGAGGTGGACAGAGCTGCTCATAACATCCCGGAGGACGCCGCGGCCTTCACCATGGAGGAGGAGGACTACCGGCGCATCCGGGCGTTTCTCGACAGCGACGCCGGGACCTCCACCGTGGACTTCACGCCCGACGGGATCGCGGAGATCATCGACGAGGAGATTTCCGTGATGCTGGGGAAGGGCTCCTCCGAGGAGGAATGCGCGAAGGCGGTCCAGTCCCGGGTGTCCATCTGGCTCTCCGAAAACAAATGACGGCGGTACCCGGTCCGAATGTTCACAAGTGCCCGCTTGACACGGGGCTCCCGTGCCGATATAATCAATAGGGACGGTTTTCCGCGCCGGGAGAATCCCGGAGGACACCATGCATGACGGAGAGGGACATATGGACATTATCATTTTCGGCGGACAGAGCAACATGGAGGGGCAGACGGAGGGGCTTCCGTCTCCCAACGAGCCCATGGACGGGGTACTGGAGTACCGGTTCCTGACAAACAGCGTGATCCCGCTGGTGCATCCGGTGGGAGAGGACATGAATCCCGCCATCGAGGGAGCTAACGACGGCTTCGGCTCTCTTCTGCCGGATTTCTGCAAGACCTACCGGGGCGAGACCGGGCATGAGGTGCTGGCGGTCCACGCGGCCCAGGGCGCCACAAGGATCGACGAATGGCTCCCGGAGACGGACCGCTACAAGGTCGCGCTGGGGAAGATCCTCGCGGCGGAGAAGGCGGCGGGAGAGGACCTCGGCCATATCTACTACGTGTGGCTTCAGGGTGAATCCGACGCGATCGCAAAGGTGACGGGGGAGGTCTATCTGGAGCGGCTGATCCGGTACAAGGACGCCCTGAAGCGGGACGCCGGGATCGACGCCTTCGGGATCATCCGGGTGGGGTACTTCACGGCGGAGCATCAATACGACGAGGCGATCATGACCGCTCAGGAGACCGCCTGCGGGACGGATTCCGATTTCATCATGCTGACCCGCATCACGGCGGAGATGTCGCTGGATCCCGCCTGGCTCAATCCCACAGCCGCCGGGCATTACAACAACCGGGCCATGACAGAGATCGGGAACCGGGCCGGCTTCGCGCTGGCGCAGTACGAGAAGGAGCGGAAATGAAACGGCTGCTCCTCGTTATCAATCCGGTGACCGCAAGGTCCGCCGTGACGCCCGCTCTCATCGACGTGATCGACTGCTTCGAGCGGGGCGGATATGCCGTGACGGTCCATGTGACCCAGTACAAGAACGACACCTTTGACACGGTGAAGCGGCTGGGGGAGGACTTCGACACGGTGGTCTGCGCCGGAGGGGACGGGACCCTCAACGAGACGGTGTCCGCCGTCCTGTCTCTTGAAAAAAAGCCCCGGGTTGGTTACCTGCCCACGGGCACCACCAACGATTTCGCCGTCAGCTGGGGGATCCCCCGGAAGCCTCAGGACGCGGCACGGCGGATCGTGGAAGCGGAGGCGGTCCCCACGGACGTGAGCATGTTCTGCGGACGTCCCTATATGTATGTGGCGGCCTTCGGAGCGTTCACCGAGGCGTCCTACTCCACGCCCCAGGCCATGAAGCAGAACCTCGGCTGGTCGGCCTACATCATCGAGGGGCTGAAAAGCGTCCCCGGCATCCGGCCCATCCACATGAGGATCCGGCACGACGGCGGGGAGGAGGAGGGGAACTACCTCTACGGCATGGTGTCCAACACCCGGCGGGTCGGAGGCTTCGATCTGCGGATGCGGGAGGACATCAGCCTGTCGGACGGGCTCATGGAGGTGATCCTGATCCGGAAGCCGGACAACCCCGCGGACAACGCGAAGATGCTGGGGGCGGTGCTGATGCAGGACACCACGAACGAATTCATCACCTTCGCCCACACGGCCCATCTGTCCTTTGAGGCGGACGAGCCAGTGCCGTGGACGGTGGACGGCGAGAACGGCGGCGCGGTGCAGGCGGGGGAGGTCTCCGTCCTTCACCGGGCAGTGGAACTGTTTCTGTGAGGAGGAACCGACATGACGGATTTTGACAGGCTTCCCGCTTTTCCGGGAGGGACACCCGCGGACGGGAGCTACAACGCCGGGCCCATGCTGGCGGACGACACCCTGCATCCCACGGCGGAGGACGCCCGGATGACGCTCTATACCGGTGCGGGTCTCGAGGATATGCTCCGGTACGCCGGGATGCTCCGGGAGGCCGGATTCGCCGGCGTGACGGAGAGCGACACCCCCGCGTACTTCGCCGTCAGCGGCGCGAAGGGGGAGACCCGGGTTTACGCCTATCTCACCAAGGCCACGGGCGAGGTCCGGGTGATCCTCGATCCGCCGGGCTCCGACTGGACGAGGCTCTCCGGTGGCGAGGGTTACGGGATCGAGGAGATCTGTCAGTACGCCCTGTACTACGATCCGGAGAACGGCCACTCGCCCACTACTACCAACTGCGGCATGTTCTACATGGTGAAGCTGGCGGACAACTCCCTGTTCCTCATCGACGGGGGCGACGAGCTCCAGTGTTCCGAGGAGGCGGTATCCGGGATGTACAGGTTCCTGCGGGACTTCACCGGAGTTCCCGAGGGGGAGAGGATGCGGATTGCCGGATGGTTCTTCACCCACGCCCACGGGGACCACATGGCGGCCTGCATCCGGCTCCTGCGGACCTATCCCGACGCCTTTGAGACGGAGCGGGTGCTGTTCAATTTCCCGTCCTACGATGTGGTGAGGGGAGGACACGACGCCGCGCCCGCCGCCGTTCTGAAGGCCACTCTGCGGGACTATGCCCCGGGAGCGCTGGCGGTGAAGCTCCACAGCGGCATGACCTTCACCCTGGCGGGGACGAAATTTGAGGTGCTCTACACCCATGAGGATTCCGTGCGGCCCGAGAATCCAGCGGTCTATCCCTTCCGGGACTTCAACTGCACCTCCACGGTGCTGAAGATGACGACCCGCTCCGGGAACACTGTGATGTGGCTGGGGGATACCAATGTGGAGACGGAGGTACTGGTGAAGGGCACGGTTCCGGCGGAGGTATGGAAATCCGACGTGGTGCAGATCGCCCACCACTGCTTCAACTATCTCTCGGACCTCTATCCCATGATCGACGCGGACTGGGCCATGCTGCCGAACTCGTATTTCGGGGGACACACCCCGGAGAACGAGCCCAAGCGGCGGGAGGTCGAGGCCTGTCTGAGGGATCCCGGCAATATCTGGTACGAGGACAGGACCACAGTGTTCCGCTTTGAGGACGGGGAGTACAAGGTCATCCGGGAGCTGGACCGGGTCGGCGGCGAGCACGACGGGGTGGACCTGCTGGGACGGAAGGTGAGATAAGCCGCATCCGATAACAAAACAGAAAACAAGGCTCCGGAGCATCCGTGAATGGATTCCGGGGCCTTGTGCATTTGCGGGATTTACGCTTCGGGGATGTCGAACTCGGCGTAGAGGGTGATGTCCTCCGTCGCCGCGCTGACCTTGTGGTGAAAACGCTTGCCGATGCGGTAGTGGCCGGGCTCCAGCTCGCCGTAGAGCATGGACCAGCCGGCGGTCATGTCCTTTGACGCTCCGGGGAATGTGAGTTCATATCCGATGGCGTTGAATACGACTTCAAATTCGCTCTCGACGCGCGGGACTGGAGCCCATTCCCCGTTTTCCTGCCGTTCCACCGTGAAAGCATCGCCGAAATTCCAGCTTTCCGCCTTCCGGGTGATCCGGTACGTGAGGCCGGTTGGGGTGACGGTGTCCTTCAGGACCTTGAAGCCGACGGGGGCGGAGTCACCGCATCCGGAAAACAGAAGGGCGGACAGGAGGAGAAACGGGATGATGAAGGCGGAGAAGCGTTTCATATCGGGATGCTCCTTTCTTTATCCGTGGCACCGCTTGCACCAGGCGTATCCCTGGGCCAGCATCTCCTCCGGATCCTCGCAGAAGCCCCGGTTGGACTCCTTCATCTCGGTGACGGAGGGGCAGTCCGGCAGGTGGATCTTCTTCGTGTGGGTGTTCAGCACGTAGGGAGCAGTGACGGCCTCCGGTTCCTGGGAGGGATCGGTGGGAACGGGCTCCTCATCGGGCGCGCTGTTTGTCGGCGGGGCCGGTTCCGTCTGAATGTCCGCTGTCGTTTCCAGGTTTGTGGGAGCGGGAACGCTTCTCTCCGGCGGGGGATCGGGCGTGTCGGCGTCCTCCGGTCCGGAGAGCTCCCCGGAGAGGGTGTAGATCACGGTCTGCGTCTCCTCTCCGGCGGAGGAGCGGTCGACGGTCCGGTCCGCGCCGTCCGCGATGATCCGGGGCCAGCTCAGCCCCACGATCCAGACGGCCCCGATCGTCAGCCAGAGAGCCGCCAGCGTGACGATCCGCCGGGTCTTGCCGTTTTTCACGTCAGTCCGCCTTTGCTCCGACGGTGTACTGGACGAACCGTGCGGAGAGCTCGTCCCGGCTCATGGGACGGCGGCGGAATAGGACGCGGAACCGGTAGGTCAGGCTCTCTCCCGCCGGGATGGTGAGTCCGCCCTTGAAGTACAGGTTGTTGGCGGCGAAGAGGCCGTAGGCCCGGATGTGCCAGGCCGTGGGGAACCGCTCGTTCTTCTCGTTGTCGAAGACGGTGACGCCCATGAAGCCCGCGTCCGGCACCTCTCCGCCGTAGTCGCACCATTCGGCCGGGCGGCTCCAGCACTCGCTCTCCCCGACGCCGCCCCAGGAGTTGGTGAGGACGCCCGATCCGATGTCGGCTCTCAGCTCGTCCCGGAGACGGATGCCCAGAGGACCGGCCTCCTTGGTGGGACCGAAGACCACGTCGCCGAAATCGGCCTTGAAGGTGACTGTCAGATCCAGCGCGCGGCACTCCTCGGACTGGTTGTAGACGGTATACCGGGCGGATTCCCGGAGCAGGGGCTTCCCGTCGTGGTCGGTCCAGAGGTTATGGGACGTGAAGGCGGCGAAGGCGGAGGAGGATTCCACGCCGTCGATGCGCTCGTTCCGCACATAGCCGTGGCCGGGATTCTCGTTCCAGCAGTCCACGCCGTTCACGTCGCCCACCGCGATGAACAGGGACCGCTGATGGGGATGCTCCTTGGCCGTCAGGTCCAGCCGGGTGAAGGGGTGGCCCGCTCCGTCCCGGATCTGTCCGAAATAGGGCTTGGCGACGGCGGGATCGAACACATACTCGGAGAAGAGGGAGCTTCCGATGCGCACGGCCACCTTCTTCTCCTCGGGGAGCAGGACCGCCGAGGGCGCGCCGGGGACGGGCTCGGAGCCGAACGTCAGATGGAGGGTCTCGCCGACCTTCGCCGTCAGGATCACCAATGCGCCGCCCGCATAGGAGGAGGCGGGGAAGAGCCGGTTCCCGCACCGGGCGGAGGTCACCGTCGGCGGCACCGTTCCGTTCTTCACGGGCACGTACACGGGTTCCTCACAGCAGTCCCGGACCGGGGTCACGTCCGCCTCGGAGGTCAGGGCGAAGAGCTCCTTCATATAGGCCAGCCCCCGGACCGCGTCCGACCTGAAGTCGCCGAAGCCGCATTCGATGCTGACCGCGCCGTCGTAGCCGGACCGGATCAGCTCCCGGGCAAAGCGGCGGTTGTAGGAGAGGTCGCGGCTGTCCTCCGAGCCGGGAACGGACCGCTTCGGAGCCTCGGCCATGTGGCAGTGGTCCAGAAGCTCGGCGTATTCCCGCACGCAGGAGAGGACCGTATGCTCCTCCGCCATGTGGAAGGCGTCGTACAGCAGGCGCACGTCCGGATCGTTCAGGGAGCGGATGATCTCGCCGGTCTCGGGGACGGTCACGAAGATATTGGTCTCGGCCTTCCGCAGGGGCTCGATCACCAGAGTGAGGTCGTGGAACTTCGCCAGATGGGCCAGATCCTTCACGAAGCCGTAAAGGGTCTCCCGGCTCGACTCCTTGTCCGCGATGAGGGACCGGGCGACGCCGCTGCCGAACACCGCATAGGACGCGCCGAGTTTTTCCATGACGGAGAAGATTTTGTCCGCCCGGGCCAGATAGGGTGCGTGGTCCGCGTCGGGGTCCGCCAGCTTCCAGTCTCCGGGGAACAGGCTGTTGACAGCCACAAGGCCGAGGGAGTCCTTTTCGTTCTCCCTCACCAGCTCCTCCACTTCGCCGTCGGACAGGCCCGCCACCATTCCGCCCGCGCATTCGGTGCAGTCGTAGCCCACGGAGAGCAGGTACCGGCACTTGGAGACGATCTGACCGACGGGACCCTCCGGCACGCCCGCCACGCCCTCCGGCATCAGGGATCCGCCGGGAATACAGCAGCTGATTTTGATCATATGCAGTTACTCCGTTTCAGTAGATATGGGACGGCGCACGGCTCCTCAGAGGAAGGAGCGGTCCACGCCGATTGCTTTGATGAACTCCCGGGCGATGATGAGGGAGCCGATGTGTCCGGGATGGACCCGGTCCCAGGAGATATAGGAGGAATGGCGGTACTGCAGATACTCGTCAAACGCGGTCTGCAGATTGATGTAATGGCAGTTGTACTTCTTGGCCACCTCCTCGCAGATCTTGACGTAGCGGTCGGTGGTCTGCCGCATCATGTCCTCCCGGCAGGGCTCCATGAAGAAGGGGGACATGAGGATCACGCCCTTCACGGCGGGAAGGGTGCGCTCCATCATCTCGCACAGGTTGTCCCGGTATTCGTCCGCGTAGACGTGGCGGTTCAGTACGCCGGGGGAGTCGTACTGGCGCCAGATGTCGTTGATGCCGATCATGACGCTGACCCAGTCGGGGTTCAGGTTCATGACGTCGTTCTGCCATCTCGCCTTCAGGGCGCGGCTGGTGTCTCCGCTGTTCCCGGTGTTGGAGATCCAGAGGACCCAGTCGGGGTAGAGTACGTTGAGGATGTTCTCGATCTGCCGGACGTAGCCGTCGCCCACGCCCTGATGCAGTCCTTCTCCGACGGGTCTGGCCCGTCCCGCGTCCGTGGTGGAGTCGCCGGTGAATACGATCCGGTCTCCGTTCTGCAGCAGCATAATGACCTCCCGGTGGTTTGCGCGGATGTTCGGACCGCGCCGTTTTTCTTCATCATAGCATATCCCGCGGCTGAAAACAAGCGGTTTCGGAAAACTTTTCGCCCGGCCGGACGGGAGAGCGCATTGTGTTATTTTATGCAATCGAATTAGTGTAAAATAATTCGTGCTCTTTGAAGGGAAGCGTCATTTTCTTTCGTTTTTGCCGCGGTTCGGGAAAGACGGCGGATTCCCATATATCGTTGTTCCGGCGGCGCGGGCACAATCGGTTCCGTGTCGGGCGGATGCAGGGAATATAATTCTGTGAATAAACGAAAACCGGCCTGGAAATTCATATTCACCTCAGACGCGGTGGTATCATGAAAGCACCAATCGAAGAAAGGAGGACGGGCAGATCATGACAGTGAAGAAAGAGCGGCCGGAGGTCGTTGCCGTCCGGAAGGAATCCCTGCCGGGGATGTCGCTGGTGTACGCCCTGTACGGGACCCGGCTGAAGGGGTTGAAGGACGTATCCTATTCCGTGACCGTATCCGTTACGGGTGCGTACGGAAGCGAGACCGCCGCGGTTTCCGATCTGACCCGGTCCCGGGAGGAGGCGGATCGGATTTTTGCGCTTCTGGCGGACGGAACGGTGACGCCCTGCGCCCTGAAGGACGTGCTGGAGGAGATCCTGTGAGGCGCGGGCGGTTTTTGGGCAGGTTTTGCGGGACGCTCTGTACTTTTTGAGCGGAATGTGATAGAATGTAGAAAATGCCGCCGGGGAGGATCCGGAGCCGTGAAGCTGTTCAGAGCGCGTCCCCTGACTCTTGTATTCCTGTGCTTCTTTATCGCGTCCTGCCTGTTTGCCTATGCCGGATTCTATGTCCGGGCGGGTACGGCGACGGCGGCTGCGCTGGGGATCACGCTGATTCTGACCGGTGCGGTCTGCCTGCGGGATCCGGAGCTGCGGCAGGGGATCCTGGCGTTCTGCGCGGGGATCGCGGCGGCGGGTTTGGTATCGTCGCTGGCCTGGGACTTCGCGGTTCCCTGGTACGAGAGCCGGATCGGGAGGTCGGAGGAGGCGGTATTCCGGATCGTGGAATGCGAATACACGACGGTCTATGCCTCCCGATACGACGCCGAGGTCATGGAATCGTCCCTCCTGCCCCGGGGAACGCGGGTCGTGCTGGAGACGGCTCTGTCCGGACTGGGCGAGGGGGATCTTCTGCGGGGCGAGGCGTCCTACGGATCCCTTGCGGAGCTGGGGACGGAGAGCCGGAACGCGCGGCTGTCGAGACTGGCGGACGGGTTCGTGCTGACGGCGGAGGGCTCCTTTACCCGCGAGGGCGTCCGGCATTCTCTGAGGCCCTCCGTGCTGTTCTCCAGGATGAGGGGGAGGCTGACCTCCGTGTTCACCGCCCGGGCCGGACGGGACGCGGGTGGACTGGCGGCGGCCGTTCTGCTGGGGAACCGGTCTTTTCTGCCCGATTCCCTGAAGCGGGATTTCCGCCGCCTGGGGCTGTCCCATCTGCTGGCTGTGAGCGGGACCCATTTCGCCGTGACGATGTCCTTTTTCACAAGGCTGTTCGGGCGGCTGAGGATCCGGCGCAGACCGAGGGCGGTCCTCTCCATGGCGGTCATTCTGTTCTTCATGCTCCTGACCGGCGGGAGTCCCTCCGTGGTGCGGGCCGGATCCATGCATCTCCTGATCCAGCTGTCCCGGCTGGCTTCGCGGAGGGTGGATACGATCCACTCCTTCGCCCTGTCCGGCGCGCTGATGGTGCTGATCCGTCCTCTGTCCGCCGCGGACTGCAGTCTTCAGCTGTCCTTCGCCGCCACCTGGGCCTGCATCGTGTGGCTGGCCTTCCGGGGGAGCTTTCTCAGGACAAATCCGGGGAAGAAGGCGGGGCCCGTCCGGCGTCTGATCCGGTCCGGTGGGGAGACCGTTCTTTTGACCGCGGCGGCCACTCTGATGACCCTGCCCCTGATCTGGCTGTATTTCGGGGAGCTTCCGCTTCTGTCGGTGCCGGCCAATCTCGCGGCAGTTCCCTTTGTGACGCTTCTGCTTGAGGTCTGCTGGCTGTGTCTGCTCCTGTCGCCGGTCCGGGTCCTTTCCGCGCCTCTGTTCGCCCTGCTGGATCCGGCCTTCCGGCTCCTTTCGGCGGCGGCGTCGGGACTCTCGCGGATTCCCGGGGCGGTCATCTCGGTGCGGTACGGGTTCGCGCCCTTTCTGCTGATCCCGGCGGCGGTGTGTCTCTTCGCCGTGCCTCTGTTCGAGCGGAAGGGAAAGGGAAGGGCTGTGGGAGCCGCGGTCATGCTGACGGCGCTTCTGTTCGCGGGCTGCGGGATCGGCCGGGCGCTCTCCCGGGACGACGTGGTGCTGATCCGGTCCGGCATCAAAAAGAACGAGGGCTTTCTCCTGCAGGCGGACAACCGGATCCTGCTCTGCGACATGTCGGACGGATCCTCCGCGGTGTTCGGGACTCTGACGGCCCGCATGGACGACTGCCATGCCTGCGAGATCGACGCGGTGGTCCTGACCCACTATCACAGCCGGCATTCCCAGCTTCTGGGAAGGCTGTTCTCCCGGGAGATCGTCCGGTCCCTGTGGCTTCCGGAGCCGCAGACCGACGCGGAGGGAGACGCGGTGCGGACGCTGACCGGCCTCTGCGCGGAGAACGGGGTGGAGGTGCGCATGCTGGCTCCGGGAGAGGACGCGGATTTTCACGGCGTATCCGTCCGGATCCCGGAAAGGACGTATTTGTCCCGGTCCAGCCATCCCGTCAGCGGCGCGGCGGTGGAACTGCCCTCCGGAACGCTGGTGTTCGCCTCCTGCTCCTTCAGCGAATCGGAGTCCCTGCTCCGGGAGGCGGAGGGCGCGGACATTCTGATCCTCGGGAACCACAGTCCGGTATACAAAAAGACCTTCGCGCTCTCCCCGCGGGAGGGAACGAAGGCCGCGGCTCTGTGCGCGGACGCGGAGGATCACGCGGATCCCGGCTGGCTCGGGGCTCTGGAGGAGGATCCGGCCTGCCGCGTCGTCCGTCTGGGAGAGACCTCCGTCTTTATCCTCAGAGACAGGCGGGTCCGGTGACGGGATCAGAAGGTCCGAAGGATCCAGAGAACGGCGGGGATCTGCAGCAGGATCATCAGGGGCAGGCCCAGCATGAACTTGGGATGGCGGGTCTTGTGGCGGATCAGCGTCATGACGAGGAGCATGGCGGCCGAGCCTCCCAGGGCGGACACGAGAAAGAGGACCTTTTCCGGGATCCTCCAGGCATGGCGGCGCGCCCGGAGCTTGTCGGACACCGCGAGAACCGCGGCCGTGAGGGACCAGAAGCCGATCCAGCAGAGGAGGACGGTTTCGGCTGAGAGGGAAAATCCGCTCATGACCGGTCGTACTCGTGGGCGCGGGCCTGGGCCATGGCGTCGCACCGCTCGTTGTAGGGGTGTCCGGCGTGGCCCTTGACCCACACGAAGGCGACCTTATGGACGGAGCATAGATTCAGGAGTTCTTCCCAGAGATCGGGATTCAGGGCGGGCGAGTTGTCCGCCTTTTTCCATCCCCGGGCCTTCCAGGACCTGGCCCATCCCTTGCCCATGCCGTCGCAGAGATAGCGGGAGTCCGTGGTCATGGTGACCTCGCAGGGAGCCTTCAGAGCCCGGAGCGCCTCGATGGCGGCGGTCAGCTCCATTCTGTTGTTGGTGGTGGCGGCTTCTCCCCCGGACATCTCCTTTTCCAGCCCCTTGTACACGAGGACGG
>Ga0256405_10006195_pt1 | contig 19482 bp, 26 predicted proteins | sample RumenRJG_02DNA_FD_189096 | JGI IMG/M metagenome (GOLD analysis project Ga0256405, IMG submission 189096) | Bovine rumen microbial communities from Lethbridge, Alberta, Canada - RJG_02 | ecosystem: Host-associated > Mammals > Digestive system > Stomach > Rumen | place: Canada: Alberta... | reverse complement strand
AACATCATTGGTTCTTAATTAAAGATACTGATGGAAAAATGACAGACAGAGTTAATGGTTTTAAAAGAATGTTCTCAAAAGATGAATCATTAAAAGAAGACTTACCAGATGCTATTCCTGAAGAACCATTAATTGTTTCTACTGATGTTGCTCCTGAAGTTCCTGCTGAAATTGTTCCTGATGAAGTTGTTCAAACAGGTATTTATTCTGCATTATCTAGTGAATTAAGAGATACATTAGCAGATATTGAAAACTTAAAATCTTTAACTGTTACTTTAGTTGATGAAGGTAAAGAAGATATTGTTGATGACTTAAATACAATCATTGATGATAGAACTATTCATGTTGGTATGCTTCAAACATTAATGGAAAAAGTTGATGCTAAGGTTGAAGATGCACAAGTTGAAGATAAGCCAATTGAAGAACCTGTTGAAGAAGATTTAAAAGAAGCAGTTGATATTCATATTGAAGGCAATGATGTTATTGTAAGTAAAGATTTAGAAGAAGTTGCAGTTATTCCGGTTGATGATGAAGGTGAAGAAGAACCAAAAAAGGAATCTTTAAATGAGAGTGATGATAAATCATTTACATTTATGGGTAAAGAAGTTAAATGGATAGATGGTGTTGAAGAACCTTATTTTGTTATTTATTTTGACGATGAATATCCTGTAGAAGCACACTCAAAAGAAGAGGCAAAACAACTTATTAAAGATAGACTTGGTGAATCACTTAATGAAGAATGGCAATATTGTAATTGTAAAGATTTAGATGAGGTTGCTAAGCTTTCAGATTACTGTGCTAAAAATGATTGTAAAATTACAGCAAAAACACCAACTAATGATGGATATAAATGTAGAATAGAAGGTCCTTTTGATAATGTTCATAAAGTAAATGATAAATGGTCAATGTTCAAATGGAGAGGAACACCATTAGAAGAAGATATCAATGAAAAACCTTGGATAATGCAACAAGGTGAAAATGGTGAACCTGAATATATTGGTTTTGCTAAGTCTCATGATGATATGTTAGGTAAAATGGTTAAGAGTCATGCTTCTGATTCCATTGGTAAAGAAACATATATTAATGAATTAGATAAAGATACTTATGAATATATTAAGAAAGATTTATCTGATGATGAAGTTAAAGAACTAGATAATTATTTCAAAAACTAGATAAAGGAAATTAAACATGAAAGAGAACACTAAAGAACTTATGAATAAATTAGATAGAGTTACCTCTAGTGTTTTAAGTGAAGACATTTTACTAGAAAAATCTAGACAAGATTTATTAAACAAATCTAGAACAGGTGCAAACTATAGGTCTAAAGATAGACAAGGTCAAAATAGATACACAAGAAGATTAAAATCTCAAATTGCTAATAGTGTTAGAGATTATAATAGAATTGATATGGATGCCTTTTGGAAAGGCGATATCTTAGACTTTGATGTTAGAGTTCATGGTGAAACAGATAATTATATAGTCTCTCTTACTTTCTCTAATATCCTAAATAGACTTCAACAAGAGGTAAAATCTAATAATAATAAGTTAGAATTTAAATGTGTATTTAGAGCCCTTGTAGGTGCTTTTAATAGTGATAATGACTTACTTGTTGGTTGTACTTGTCCTGATTTTAAATATAGATTTCAACATTATGCAACAGTAGATAAATATAATGCAAATGCTCCTGAATTAAGACCAAATAGATTTGCTTGGACAAATAGTAATGATGATATGGGTAGTGCTTGTAAACATGTTAATCTTGTTTTAAGTAATGTTGACTGGATGATGAAGATTGCATCTGTTATTAATAACTATATTAAATGGTGTAAACTTCATATGGAAAGAAATTATGCTGACTACATCTTCCCTAAAGTCTATGGTATGCCTTACAATAAAGCAGTTCAATTATCTATCTTTGACAACTTAGATGATGAAGATAGTGGTTTATTATTACCTAAATCTACAATGCAAAATAAAGCAGAAATGGAAAAGACTTTAGGTGATATCATTGATGATACTGCCATGAAGGGTAGAAATGAAAAAGGTCAATGGGAAAAAGGTAATCAATATAGATTCCAAAAACAAGAAAAAGAACCTGAAGCACAAGAAGATAATCCTGACCAACTCAAATTAGATTTTGATGATAAGAAAGAAAAAGAACTTAATCTTAAATTTGAGAAAGAACCTACTGAAGAAAATAAAGAAGATAATATAAGATTTGAAAAGTAGCCTCTGTGCTAAATTTAAGTGAAATAAAGGAGAGATTCCAATGTTTGATATTAGTAGAAATGGCATTATAACAATGAGTAGAGGTGATACTTGGAGTACACAAATTTTTGTTAATCTAGGTACTGAATTAGTTCCAATTGGTTATGACCTTAAAGAAGGTGAATATCTCTATTTTGGTTTAATGGAACCACATCAACCTTTTGAATTTGCTCTTGTTAGAAAAAGATTAGATGCAAGTGATAAAGTTGGAGAAGATGCAGGCTATTATGAGATTAGATTTGATTCTAAAGATACAGTAGCACTTTTACCTGGTACTTACTATTATGAAGTTAAACTTGCAAGAATAGAAGATGAAACAGGAAAAGAATTAATTGATACAATTATTCCAAGAACAAAGTTTGTGATTTATGAGTAGTAAAATTATACCTGGCAAAGCAATAAATAATGGTGCAACTAACTTGGCAAAATTAACTGCTGAAGATATTGCTCTTGCTACTGCGAAAGGATGGACAATTAACTAATGGAATTTGATAGTAACACAAGAAAATTGACAAGCTCTACAGGTTTTATTAAAGATAGTAGTGGAAATATATATAATTATCCTTTCTATCTTGGTATCTATGATTCTCCTGATAACTATGAAGAAAGTACTGAAGAAGAATACTTACTCTTCTTAGAATCTCAAAAAGAGATTGAAGAATCAGTAGAAAACAATGAATAAAGACCTCTAACCAAGGTCTTTTATTTATGCTAAATTTATTGATATAGCATGTGTAAGGAGAAATACATAAATGAATATGTTTGATAACTATCCTCAACCAGAAGATTATATACCAAATAATAGACCAAAATGTCCTCATAAACATGAAATTACAATCATGACTGGTGAAACTGCTAGTCATACTTTTGATGTTCCTTTTGATGTTAATGAAGATTGTATTGATATTGAAGTTATTTATAAATTAGGTCTTAAAGTTATTATTACTAAAAAATCAAATGAATTAGATATAGTAAGTAAAGAAAAAGGTGATTGGCATTATTCTTCTGTAACTTCTAGTTTAAGTAGTGAAGAAACTGCTTTATTTCATGATACTTTATTAGATGCAAATGTTCAAATAAAATTCACAATGAAAGATGGTGCTATTCAATATAGTGAAATCTATAAAGTAGATGTTCAAGATTCTTTAGATGGAAATAAACCTACACCTGCACCAACTGTTATTATCGGATTTGGATGGACGGAGGATTAATATATGAGCGATATGTGTTTAACGATTCAAGAGGCCTTAGAAAAATTAAATGAAAGTGGAAAATATGAACCTCATTGGTATAATACTATTAGATATAATACTTATAGCATTGAAAAAATAATTAATGATGCTCATTCAGATTATATATATGCTTATTTTAAGGATAGTCAAGATATTAAATCTTTCACCATATCTGATGTTAAACCAACAAATAAAATAATAGTTACAAATCTTGATGATTTATTAGATTTAAATATAGACTATAATGATGGAGATTGTGACGATAGTATAAAAAAGAGATGGAGAGAATTAATTTTAAATGGTGCAGTGGGAATTGAAACTGAATATCTAAATGATTATCCTGACCAAGGTAGAGAAGATTTTTGCACTATGATAAATTGTATTTGGGAAATAGGTATTTGGTATGAAAGTGCTGAAGAAACTAAACCAGAAGTAGGTAAAAAAGAATTGTTGGCATTAACTTGCACCCAATGTGGAGGCAAACTTTTATCAAAAGGTGATACTCTTATTTGTGCTAATTGTGGAACTAGATTTTATTTAGGGTAAATGGAGATTAATATAATGGCGGATACTATAGAAAGAAAAAGAGTTACATTACATCCTTTAAAAGATGATGGTACAATGGATTTAAATACTAATTTATATCCAAAAACATTTTTAGATGGTATTGTTAATAGAGATGGTGAAGAAGTTGATGTTGTTACTCAACCTGAATTAGATGAAGCAATTGATAATATTGAACAAGAAATTCAAGCTTTACCTAAAGGTGATGTTACTGAAGAACATTTACAAGAAGTAAAAACTGACTTAGAAGACCAAATTGATACTAAAGCACCTCAAGAAGATATAGATAAAATTTGGGATGAATTAGATAATAAATTATTAGAATATAATTTACGTTTTTATTGGGATGAGGGCGGTAGTAATAAAATAGTATTAGATTCTTCTGTAGAAGATTGGATGTCTAATTCTGAAAGCTTTAATGATAGGCTAATGCTTATATCAGTAAATGGTTCTATACCTGCTATTTGTAGAGTAAATAAACAAATAGGCGACATTTTTCTTAATTTTGAAGATTTTGGTACTATTCATATGAATTGTAATGGAGACCCAACAGTAGGTGAAAACTGGACTATAAATTTAGATGAATATTTCCCACCTATTCATGATGATAGTGATTTTTATCCTTATTTAGTCATATCTAATGGTGAAGTTGTAGAAGATAATGTAATAAAACCACACTGGATTACAAGTTTTAATGATAGAGTAGATGTTTTAAGTTATGCCCCTGCTAAAGCATGGGTAAGAATTGATGATGACTTGGAACCTTGTACTATTTATAGAAAGTTTTCTGAAGATAAAGATAATATAATTATTTGTATTCAAACATCTAAAGGTGAATATAAATTGACCTATCAGTGGGAAACTGACCCAAAATAAAGGAGAGTAAATATGGCTTGGAATTTAATTAAAATAGAAGAACCTGTAATTGGTGATAAGGTTACAAATGAATATTTACAAGAATTAAGTAAACAACTTAATAAAGATATTTTTGTTATAGATAAAGTTAGAATTGATAAAGATGATGTTAAGGTTGAAGGTACTTCTTATATTACTAAAGATGGGCAAGTCATTTATTTTAATGTAGGTGACTTTGAATTAGGTGAGGATATTATAATTGAAGGTCTTAATTTTTATGATTCTGACGGAAATTCTTTGAATGATTTATTCTATAACAAATTTTTAGGTGTAGCTCTTGGTCTTGGTTTTAATTCTACTTTTTTAGGTTTCTATATTAAATATAGTCAACAACCAATAGAACCATTAGCAATGTCCAATAAAAATAATGCTACTCTTACTTCTATACCTGAGGCTGGTGCATGTCTTGTAAATGTTAAAATATTATATGATGAAAGGTAATCTAGGAGAGTTTATATGACACAAGATGAATTAATGAATCAATTAAATATTAATAATGATATAAATGGATTAACTACTCAAGAATATGCTGAGGCTATTGGTAAACCATTTTTAAGAATTAGAGCAATTATCATCCATGCCAACATGCCTAAAATTGTACCAAAATATGCAGTACTCTCTGACTATATGTTATTAGATACTTGGACACCTGTTTTAGATAGAGCTGATGGGTTATCCCTATCTGAGGTTGATATTACAGTCTTATCTAATGGAGAGGGATATCTGTGTGAATATAAAATAGAAAATAATAAACTTTATATCACATTAACTGGTGAAGAAAAAGATTTTTTTGAAAGTGACTTTGGAAATATAGGTACAGATATAATAGTAGAGTTATATCCTCGTAATCACCAACCGGAGGAATAATAAATGAATGATGTAAAAACAATTTTAGAATTATTGAAAAGTGGATACTTAGTAGGTGAAAATCCTAAAGAAAAAATTACTCTTGAATACATAATATCTTTAAGTAACTATTTAGGCCACAATATTTATCCTATTAATTCAGTTACAATAATACCAGATGGTAAACACACTTTCACAGTTAGTGCAGAAAAAATGCAAGAAAATGATTTTAATAGTTCTTTATATTTAAGAGATGATAAATTTATGACTCTTGTTATTCCTTTTAATAAAGACATTTATTTCAGAAATTTTGTAATTAGAGTTCAAGATTTAGATGGTAATGATTTATTAGAAAGTGCCATTGGACAAACATGGTTGGATAATGAACATTATATTTTTATGGAAAATGATAATTATTATTCTTTTGAAATTGTGATACCACAAGGTATTATTCCTCAAGAAATTAATATCGTGATTGAAAATATGTATGAGTAGGAGAATAATTTATGACTAAAGCAGTATTATTAAATGACTTAAATAAAAACAATGAGTTTAATGAATTATCTCCAAATGACCTCTCATCTTTAGCTGAAAAAACAATTTTAGTAATAAATAATGTCTATGTTGATGAGGCTTTATATTCTGGTAAAGATGTTGATTGTTACTATTTAGGAATAAATAAACAATATGCAATTAATCTTGGTAGAACACTTCATAGCAAGGATTTTAATGGAGTTAGAATTTGGTTTGAAGGTTACAGTAGTAACTGGTACAGATTAGATAAGACTCAAGCAGTATATGACCGTAACAATAATATTCTTAAAATTGATTTATCAAGTGTTGAGGATATTCAAGACCCTTGTTACATAGATTTAAATATTAATTTTACTAATCCAAAGTAGGGAGATTGATGTATGAATGAACTAATGGTATTAACACAGATGATGAAGAATGGAGACCTAGGTGGTGGAAGTTCTTCTAGTGTACAAGTAATTGATTCAATGCCTTTTAATAATTTATTTATGGCTATGTTGGGAGAAACTAGTTTTTCAAATGCCTATTATGTTAGTGCTAATGTATTTAGAGCAAATGTTGATACAGAAAGTATGGGTAATTATGTATTCTCCACTGATGATGAAGTATATAAACTATTTAATGACTTATATGATAAGGCAAAAACTGCTTTAACTAATAATCCAAGTTCTCCAGCAGAAATAGATTTAAACATGAAAGTAATTTGTAATAACTATAGTTTATATGGATATGAGTTATCAGCCCCTATAGTTTTAGACAATTTTGTAGTTAGACAAAATTATGGTACTAGAGGTTCACGATATTATTTTGGAAATCGTATAAGTTGTCATCTTCATTTCTTAAGTGATTATACAGATGTAGATGGTTGTGGTCTTAGTGGAGTTGTTGATGGCATTCTATCCTTTGGTTGGGATGTAGATGCTGAACAACCTATCCCAGCTTTCTTTGAATTGAATACAAATTTAGGTGTGTTTAATTTAACTTATGTACCACAAATGATGTAAGGAGAATAGAGTATGGCAAAATTATTTGGATTTGATTTAGAAGAACCTTACTATAATTTAAAAATTGGTTCTGATGCTAGTATAGAGGATTTTATTCGTGAAGAGAATTGTACAGATATTATAAATGATGCAAGTTCTATTAAAGAAAAAATAAATTCAACATCATTTCTTGTAGGGTGGATTGCAGAAATAAACTCACCAGAAATATCTGGAGAACCTGTTGTACTAAGATGTTTAGCAAAACCAGTATTCTATAATAATAGTGTTAAATGGCTATTGTATCATGAGAAATTAGGTGGATATAGTGTTTATAGTCCTTCTAACATATCTGCATTATATTTACAAAGATTTTATGTATTTTATCCAGAAGCAGAATAGTGAAAAAGAAATACTTTTATTTAATGTTATCAATAGGTATTATACTAGTGATTTCAGGATTAATAGTATTTTATATTTGCTAAATTAAATGGATATTAAAATCTATATACTCTTGGTCATGAGCAAGACCTAAAACTACTCACATTATAAGGAGTATATAGGAAATGATAACACTTATTACACAATTAGTCAAGGCATGCTATATGTGTGCTTTTGGAAGATTCACTTGTATTGTGAACAAAAAGAAGTAACCAATTGAAGGTTGCTTTTTTATTACTAGCACTATTTTACTGCTGCTAAATTAAATGAAATCTATTAATTAGAGAAAGGGGTTATTATGCCTATAAAATTAGATGTAGTTGACAATAACTCCGAAGTAAGAGTTAAAGTAAAATCTAAAGATGAAGTTAGATTAAAACCTGATTGTGGTATTGATAATGCTAGATATGAAGCACTTGTTAATAAAGAAAGACAAGAAAGAATTGCTGCAGATGAAATACTACAAAGACAAATTACAGATAATAAAATTAATTTTATCCCATTAGATTCTTACATTACTGAACAAACATCATATCAAAAGAGTGGTGTTCTTCCTGAATCTATTCTATTATTTCTAAGAAGTAATAGATTGAATAAAGTTGTGTTAGGAAATAAAATATATTATTTATCTATTAAGAATGGTAATATACAACAATATTTCTCTAATACATCTAACAATATTCCAAATGAACCAAACTTTAATAGAGTTGACTTAAATATTGATACAGGTGAATTCACTATTAAAGATACTTGGTTAGATGCTCAAATGAAATTAGCAATTGAACATATTAATAATCAAGATATTCATGTTACTCTTGATGATAAATTAAGATGGAATAATAAATTAAATTGTGAAGATGAAGTAAGTGGCGAAGAATTAATCTTAAATAGAAATTAGAAGGAGAATAAAAATATGCCAGGATATGGACCATACATTAGTAAAATTACATTGCCAAATGGTGTAAGTTATGATATTAAAGACCAAGAGGCAAGAGACCTTATTGCTAGTATAGTTGCAGGTGGTTTAACATTTGTTATTTCTAGTGATGCTTCAAATACTCCAGCAGGGTTAACTTGGGAAAATGATGGAGTTCTTGTTAGAGGTACTTTAGTAGCTGGTAGTGCTACAAAAGCTTATATATACTTAGTACCACATGCTAAAACACAAGGAGCCGTTGACTATTATAGAGAATATGTTACTGTTAACTTTGGAACAAGTGAATCATCAAGTTGGGCATGGGAATTCTTAGGTGATACAGATATTGACTTAAGTGGATTAGGCTCATTAGCTTGGAAGAATAATGCTACAGGAACTATTGCTGTTACAACTGCTGATAGTGGTTCTTTCTCTAATGGTTCTGTTAATGCTTCTGCTACTTATACTCCTAAAGGTAGTGTTAGTGTTAATTTAACTCAAACATCTACAAGTGCAAGTTTAACAAAAGGTGATTATACACCAGAGGGTACTGTAAGTAAACCAAATGTAACAATTACACCAACAACTACTGGTGTTATTAATAAGACTGCAGATGGTGCTGTTAGTGCAGGTACAGCTGCTTCATTTACACAAGGAACAGACCAATTTACTGCTCCTACATGGACTGCTACAGTTCCAGAAGAATCAGGTGTTAGTACTGAAAATTTAGTATTTAGTTTTACTGCAGGTTCCTTTACACAAGGTTCCGATACATTTAATGCTAATACTCCAACAAGTGTTACATTACCTACATTTGAATCAAAAACAGTTATGACAGGTGCTAGTGCTGAATTAGCGGCTGCTCCAACATTTACAGGAACAACAGCAACAGATGCTTTAGTTACTGGTGTTTCTTATGATAAAGCCACAGTTGGTAGTACAGGATTTACAGGAACAGAAGAAACTATTAGTTCAACAGGTACTGCTAGTGGTGATGTTACATTAACAAAAACAGAAAAGACAATCAATGTTACAGTTCAATAATTGTAACAAGTCTTTTTATTATATATATATTTAGAAGAAAGGAGATTGAATAATGCCTGATGAAGGAAGAATTAGAAAAATTACATTAGTAGATGGTTCTGTTTATTCAATCTTTGATGAAGGTGCAATTAGACAAAATGCACAAGGTGTCTTAATAACTGGTAATGACATTGTTGATGAAGCAATTTTACAGGGACATTTATACATTACTCAAATAGATGATATGGATGTTGCTGTTGATAATGTCTTAACTCAAAATGCCTCTACTGGTGAAATCATGAAACGAGATGCAGATAAATTATTAGAGGATATCGGTGGTGCTTCATATAATATGAACGATTCCACTGGAACACTCTCATTAAAGATAGGTAAACAATAAAGGAGAAATAAAACTCTATGGCAAACATTAAACAAATAAAAGTTGGCTCAACTACATATGATATTGAAGCATTACATTTTATTTATGATGCTACATTAGATACACCAACTCAGTGGAAAGAATATATTGATAGAATTGCTGAATTAGGTTTTGATGTTGTAAAAATAGCCTCATTGCCAACTGCAGATGCCGATGCTTATGCAACATATCATAATAATATAGTTTTAATTGAAGATGCAACTTCTGAAACAGGTTCTTGTGTAGAATATGTTATTATTAGAAGTGGAACAGACCCAAACTATACATATGCTTGGGAAAGAATTGGCACTACTTCAGCTGACTTAAGTGAATATGCTAAAAAAGGTACTTATACTTCTACAGGACCTTCTAACAATGCAACAAGTAGTGCTGGTGGTGAAACAATTAATACATCTGAAGTTGATTTAGGTACTGCTACCGGTACAATTAGATTAGTTGACCACACTATTTCTGCTCACTCACATACAGTTAATGCAGCAACTACAAATGCAAATACAGATGCTATCAAAGATATTACATTATCTGCTAGTGATACATCAACTGATGGTCCAATTTATGTTCAATCTGCATCTTTAGGTGGTACTACATCATTTAATACTAATGGTATTAAATCAGTTACATTAAGTGCTAGTGATACTTCAACAGATGGACCTAGTTATATTTCTGCAGTTAGTGGTACATTTAACACTGATGCTATTAAAGATGTTACTCTTAGTGCATCAACCACTTCAACAGATGGTCCTGCTTATGTAGAAAGTGTTACTCATACAGCTGCTACATTATCAGGTGATAAAACATTTGCTAAAGAAGGTATTAAAAATCCTAAAACAGTTGCAAGTACTGTAACAACTGATGGTGCAGCGTATATTGAATCAATTTCTGGTTCTGCTCCAAGTTTAGGTGGTACTAAGACATTTGTTACAGGTTATCCAAACTTTAGTGGCGGTTCTGGTGGTTTCACACCAACAACTAAATATTTGAAAGTCACTGCCTCTGCTACAAGTGCCGCGGATAAAGGTACAGTGACATTAAGTGGTGGTAGTGCAACAGGTACATTCAATACTAATGCTATTAAGTCTATTAGTGGTACTAAGAACTATGGTTTTTCTGCTAGTGCAAGTAGTGTTATGTATGCTCCAACTGTTAGTGCTGCAGGTGTGCTAAGTTGGTCTGTTGCTAATGCATCAACACAAGATGCTCATACAGGTGATGCAGCTGGTACAGGTTCAGTTTCATACACTGCACCAACATTAGGTGGAACTACAACATTTGTAACAAGTGCTTTAAAGAGTGTTTCATTATCAGCATCAGATACATCTACAGATGGTCCAAAATATATTCAAGAAGCAACTCATAGTCATACAGGTGCTTCATTAGGAACTGCAGGTACTGGTACAGTTACTATCTCTGGTGGTTCTTATTCTGGAACAACTAAATATATGGGAATTACATATACTGCAGCAGGTACAGGAACTGTTGGTATTAATGGTGGTTCTATTACTCCTGTTACAAAATATATGAAGAAAACAACTACAGCTGCATCTTCAAGTAGTGTTAGTAAAACAACTAAGTATATGAAAGCAGCAACAACTGCAGCTGATAAAGCAAGTGTTACACTCTCAGCAACTTCTAAATATATGAAGCATACTAATACAGCTGCTTCAAAGACTGCTGTCATGACTGGTGCTACATTAAGTACCGCAGGTGGAACTACATTAACCCATAGTGTTAGTACTACTGCTCCAACATTAGCAATGTCAGTTGCTATTGGTAAACATAAACATAGTGTTACAACAAGTAATCATACTCATACATTGAGTAACCACACACACAATACAACAATTTAATTTATAAAAATTAATTGTATAATATAGTAGAGGATTAATACTTCTCTACTATTTTTATTGGAGAAAAATTATGAATGTAAATGTGAAAAATGCTTTTGAAGATATAAAACAATTAGTATCTACTATTGAATTTGCAGGTGATAAAGATAAACAAGTAGTAGAAGAAGAATTAACTCTAATTGAAAAATTTATTAACTCTAGTCTTGAATTAATTGATGGACTTGAGTGGCGTAAGAAATCATATAAAAGAAATTTAGATAGAGGTTTTGATGAAGATGGAGAACCTTTAACTTATACAAATGAAATGATAGAAAGAAATCTATATAATATGATGTGTGCTTTACAAGGATACTTTGAACATGAATAGAAAAATATGTGTATATGCAATATGTAAAAATGAAAGTCAATTTGTAGAAAGATGGCTTGATAGTATGCAAGAAGCAGATTATATTGTTGTTCTTGATACTGGCTCTACAGATGATACTTTTCAAAAATTAAAAAATGATTCTAGAGTTACATTAGTTAAAAAGAAGTTTATTAAACCATTTAGATTTGATGTTGCTAGAAATGAATCAATGAAACTTGTTCCAGAAGATGCAGATATTTTAGTGTGTACTGATTTAGATGAAGTCTTTGAACCAGGTTGGGCACAACTTCTAAGAGATAATTGGACACCTGAAGTTAATAGAGCCTATTATATGTTTGCTTGGGGACACAATGAAAAGGGAGAACCTGAAGATACTTTTAAATATGGTAAAATTCATGATAGACATTATCATTGGGTATTTCCTGTCCATGAAGTATTACATCCAATAGACATAGATTTTAAACCCGTAGAACTTGATTTTGGTAAAGACATATTTTTACATCATTATCCAGATACAACTAAACCTAGAGCATATTATAAAGATTTATTAGAATTATCTGTAAAAGAGAATCCTGAAAATGCCCATGTAAGAATGTTATATGCGAGAGAATTATATATTCAAGGTGATATTGAAGGTTCTTTAAACGAATTCTTAGAAGTACTTAAAATGCCTGAAGTTGACCATCATCTTAGAAGAGAAGTGTTATTAAATAGTTTATTACAAGTTGCTTTAATATATGAAGATTTACAAAACTATGATGAGTGTTTATGGTATTGTCAAGAATTTATTAAAGAAGATAGAACATTTAGAGAACCATATTTAATTATGGCTGAAGTTTATTGTGAAATGAATATGCCAACTCTTGCTGAAGGTTGTATTGAAATGGCAAAGAAATATAGTTATCAACATTATAGTTGGGTAGAAAGAAGTACAACATGGGTAAATTTTTTAGAAGATGTTGAAAGTATTTGCCAATTTAAATTAGGTAATTATAAAGAAGCATATGAATTAGGAAGAGAAGCATTATCTCATCAACCTAATGATGAAAGACTTCTTACAAATGTAAATGAGTTTGCAGCTGCTTATATTAAAGCTCTTGAGGATAGTTTACCAGAACACACTGAAGAAGAATAACTTTAATTAAAGGAGATATTATAAAAAAGACTCTTATTGGGTCTTTTTTCTTTTGCTAAATTAAATGATTAATTTGTTCTGAAATGATGAACTATGAATCAACTTCTTGAAATGGATTAGGAGATGTTATAATAATGGAAAAATCAAATGCTATCGTTAAAGTAGATAGTGAAGCAAACTGGAAGAAAGCAATTAATTATATTCCAGATTCTTTTACTATTATTGTTTATACATATGATAATAAATCTCCTAAAGTTAAAATTGGTGACGGTATTCATAATGTGAATGACCTACCTTTTTTATCCAATAAAGAAATTGATGGTAATACATTAGTTTTATAGTGAGGTATTATTATGGCTCAAGCAATTAAGAAAATAAAAGTTGGTGATGAAACACACCCAATAGATGGTGCTTTTTATTTAGGTACATTGACTACAGTAGCAGGCTCCGGTTCTTCTGGTTCTTATAAATCAGTTAGATGGTATGTTAGTGATTGTGAAGGTGTTACCGCTCCATATGATGGAATGAGAATTGCTATTAAAATCCCATTAGCAGGCGTAGGTACTGCTGGTGTTATGCTTAGTATCAATGGTAATAATGATGCAGATTATCACCCACTTGCTTATAATGTTAATACTGTTTTAACAACTCATTTTCCTGTAAACTCAATTAAAGTATTTGTTTATGATGCTAGCCAAAAAATGACTTGTTATAAAACAGCTAATACCGCTGTTAGTGTTACAGGTGTTTGGAAAGCAGATTCAAACTATGATTCTAACACTACTGTTACATATGGTACTTTAGAATATTATTTTAGACCATATGTTGCTACAGAGGCATTATATAGATATAAGTTTGTTATGCTTGATAAAGATAATAGATTAGTACCATTAACTACTACAAATGTTGCTAATGGTACTGCTGTTACTAATCAAACTCCTACTGCAAAAGCATTTAGACCAGATAAGATTTGGTGGTATGCTACTACTACAACAATCAGTGCTGGTGCTGTAGTAGGAGCCCAGACTCTATGGAGAAGTGGTTATAATGCCAATAATACTACCAATGGTGGTATGGCTATTTGTAACTTTAATTCTACCATTAGTGCTTATAGATTAATTTATTTATGTGGTACTTTTGATAAGACTACTGGGCTGTTCTCTTTAAGAGGTGGTGGCACTGCAAGTTCAACTCAATATTACACTCAAGTGCCAACTAACACTGCAAATCTTACATTAAGTAGTTATTTTACTAGTGGTTATGATTATATCTTATTAGGTGGTACTTATTCTAGTAATAACTATATTCAATTATTTGATAATAATCCAATGTTTCACTTTGATGGTACTAATTTAGTTCCTTATGATACTTGGAATACAGCTCAAGCAAGCTCAAACCAAAAAGTTCAAGGTAATGGTACTGGTTTTGGGGCTGATGCTACTGTAAACATTGTTGGTGGTGGTAATGTTACTGTTACTGGAGATGCTACAAATAATAAAATTACAGTAAGCTATACTACACCAGGTTCATTAAAGAATCCAAATGCTTTAGATATTTATGGTAATACAACATCTGTTTTGAGTTATGATGGTGGTGCTAAAAAATCTTTATATTTTAAATCATCTACTTCACTAGGTTATTTTACAGTAGGTGATGGAACTACCTCTCAAGCAGTGTATGTGGGATATAGTAATACTGATACTCATTATACTTCCACATTTACAGTATATGGTGGTTCTACTAGTGTTGCTACTTTTAATCAAAGTGCTAATATGACATTATCTTTTGCTGCAGGTAATAATGTTACTTTAACTCCTGATGCTACTAATCATAAGATTACTATTAGTGCTACTAACACTAATACATGGAGACCGATTGACATCTATGGTGAAAATATATTAAATGGAACTGCAGGTGGTGATAATTTAAACTTTACTACAGATGCAGATACTATATATGCTGGCAATCTATACCCAGTTTATTTTAGTTATTTAACAGGAAATTCTTCTATAAATGATGGCATTATTGCTGGTGTTGATTTATCTAGTTTAACTTATAGTAATGTTGGAGCTGCTAGTGCAGGTCACGCCCATAGTGGTGTATATTTGCCATATGGAACCTACTATGCTGGAAATCTTGCTATTTCTACTACTAGTGCTACTAATAAGAGTTTAACTTTGAGTTATTTAGGGACTAATACTCTAGGTACAAGTGTAATAAGTTATCCAGGAACTATGAACATTATAGCTACTCCAGCTATTGTAGGACAAGGTGATGGTGGAACACTATCTTTATACGGAGGTAGTCATGTATTTCTTGCTACAAATAATTCTACCTATTTTGATATGAATTCACAAAGTACAGTATTTAATACTGCAAGTAATATGTCAGTTTATGCTATGTATATTGGACTACATGCTGGAGATGGCACAGCTACTGGCAATATATATGCTTCTACTTATTCTGCAAATCTTAAAATAAAAAATACTTATATTGAAGGTAACTATTTTGCGGTATCAACAACAGGAAATATTTATATTTCTGGACCTTCAACTACAACTGCTTATCTTATGGTTTCAGGTTATTATAATTATCTTGTTGGTTATTCTTATGTTCACATAACTGGTTCTAGTCATGTTCTTTTATCAACATCTAATACAGGAGCTAGTAATTATGTAGCAATTCAAAGAGGTGCATATGCTTCAAGACCTGCGGTTGCTGGATGGCAACATAATATTAGAGTTTATTTAGCAGGTAAATGTTATGCTAGATTTCAACTATATAGTGGAACAAGCACTGCCGTTACTACCATGTCTACGATGGCTACTATGCTAAATGGATGTGGACATACCACAGCGGATACCGCTGTAATGGCTACTGGTAGGGGCACTGCTAGTTCAGGGTATGTAGTAAATGGTATATATGCTACTGGTAATTATAATTCAAATGTATATTTAACTTGTGCCGCTTATGCAGCTGGATTAACTTCTACTAATAATTATGGTGGAAATTCTATTTCAAGTGCAGCTGTTACTGACTATGTTAAAGTTGTACAGTCATAATATATGCTTAAACAAAAATTAGAAGAACACAATATAAAATTCTCAGAATCTTATTTAAAAGGTTCTTCTTTTTTACTATCAGACGGAACTTACTGTAATCTACTAGAACAAAAAGAGTTATGGAATAGTTCTTTTATAGCACATCATATGCTAGATAGATTCATTATAGATAAAAAGCTTGTTACTCAAGAACAAAGAGATGAGATAAGAAGAGAAAATGATAAAAGAAAAAGACCTTATTTTATTATTGCATTACAAGAAAGAATACTAAGATATACAGATAATGCTATAACATTAAATGACGGAAGTAATTTTGGTTGGGAAAATTGTTATATTGATTTACCAGGTACAATGCCTAGTGGAAAACAATTAGAAAAATTAATTGCATGGTTAGATGATAGACATTATAACAACCCTCAAAATAAAAGAAGATTAGATGTTAGTTTAGACGATACTGTTATAACATTTAATCTTGATAATGATTCAACAGATGATATTATAAAAGAAATAAAAAAATTGTATAATAAAATAGAAACTAGAAAGGAATAGTTTTCATATGACATTAGATATTTTAGTTCCTCAATATAAGGAAACAGATGAAATTGTAAAACCATTATTAGATAGTATTGCTATTCAACAAGGTGTTGATTTAAATAATGTTGGTGTTATTATTGTTAATGATGGTAGTGATGTATTTTTAAGCGATGATTTCTTAAATAGTTATCCATTTAAAATTAAATATATTAAATCAGAACATGGTGGTGTTAGTGCTACAAGACAAAAAGCTTTTGATGCTTCTAAGGCTGATTATGTTATGTTCTGTGATGCTGATGATATGTTCTTTAATGCTTGTGGTTTATGGATTATCTTTAGAGAAATGCAAGTTGGTTTTGATAGTTTAGTTTCAGTCTTCTTAGAACAAACTAAAATTCCAGGCAGAGATGAATTAGTCTTTATTAATAGAGAACAAGATAGTACATTTGTTCATGGTAAAGTTCATAGAAGACAATATTTAATTGACCAAAATATTAGATGGAATCCTGAATTAACAATTCATGAAGATTCTTACTTCAATATTCTTTGCCAAAAATGTTCTCAAAATGTTAAATATTGTCCAACTGCTTTCTATTTATGGAAATGGAGAGATGAATCAGTTTGTAGAAGAGATTTCAAATATATCTTAAAGACATATAACAATATGTTAGATAGTAATACAGCATTAGTAAATCAATTCTTACAAAGAAACAGATATCAAGATGCTCAATTCTATGCTACTTCTATGGTCTATGATGCTTACTTCACAATGAATAAAGATGAATGGATTAATCAAGAAAATAAAGAATATAGAGATGCTACAGAAAAGAGATTTGCTCAATATTATAAAACATTCAAACAAATGGTAGATACTATCCCATTAAATGCTAAAGCAATGATTTTACAAGCATTAAGAAATAGATTCTATCAAGAAGGTATGTTATTAGAAACTACTACATTTGAAGTTTGGATTAAACACATTGAAAGTTTGATTGATTAATTGTTGATTAAATAAATTAGAGTGCTAGAAATGGCACTCTTTTCTTTTGCTAAATTAAGTGATAAGATTTATATCTTAGTATTTTCATCAAGATAGGAGAAAGCAGTTATGCCAGTTTGGTTACAAGTAATTAGTGTGATATTAGGGATTATTGGAACTCTTTTTGGTATCTTTGGTATTTCTGCTTATGTTAGTGAGCGTATGAAACATAAAGCAACAAAAAGAAATAAAGAAGAAGATGAAATTGCAGAATTAAAACATCAAAAGCATTTAGAAGAATTAAGAGCAGTAATCAGAGAAGAAAATAAAGGCATTAAAGATGATATTGCTACTATTAAAGACAACTTAGCACTTAATACAAAAGGCACAGTTACTATCTTAAGAAATGACATGAAGAAATCTTTAGACTATTGTAAACATCAAGGATATGTTACTCGTAGTGATAAGATTAACTGGAATGAACTCTATAACACTTATGCAGAATTAGGTGGTAACCACTTTAAAGAATTTGTTAATGGATGGAAAGAAGAACTAGAAGCTATTCCAGTTAAAGAAAGAGAAGAAATTAAAAAATCAAAAAAGAAATTAAATGAAGATAAATAATTAAATTGGTAAGAAAGGAAAATTAAATTATGCCACAAGAATTAGTTACAATTTTATGGGGTGCTTTAGGCACATTAGTTACAGCATTTATTGGTTGGTTATCAACTACAGCAATCATTTGGTTAAACAACAAGATTAAAGACCAAAAATTAGCAAGATGGTCTTCTGCTATTGCAAAAATCATATTTGACGCTGTTCAAACGGTTCAACAAACCTTTGTTGATGAGATGAAGAAAGCAGGAAAGTTTGATGCTGAAGCAGCTAAACGAGCCAAAGACAAAGCTATGGCTATTATTAAAGGTCAATTAACTGAAGAATTAAGAAAATACATCACAGATAACTTCGGTGATATGGAAGAATGGTTGATGAATCAAATTGAAGCAGTCATTGGCCAATTAAAACATTAATTATGGCAAAAGGTAATGGTAAAAGCACTGCTAGTGCAGGTCCAAAGAAAAAGCATGGACCAAAGAGGAAACTCTTTCATTGTTGGTCTTCTACAATGAGAAAACATTTTGCTGATGCTGGTCTTCTAAGTAAGTATAATAATTATGAGTCATGGGTGTTAGCAGTTCAATCTAGAGGTAGAAGAGATGCATCTAGAAATGACTTCAATGCCTTTGTAATCTTACCTATTGAGGAAAAGAAAGCATATTTCAAAAATATTAAGAAATAAGGTGATTATTCACCTTTTTCTTTTGCTAAATTAAATGTAGTATATAAGTTGGTGAAGATTTCATGGACGATTCAAAAGAGTTACTAAAGAATTTAAATGA